>OEIV010000033.1_pt1 | contig 85132 bp, 70 predicted proteins | sample 1539231 | NCBI WGS metagenome assembly OEIV01 (sample SAMN03794762, study PRJEB22550) | activated sludge metagenome | feature: wastewater treatment plant; material: activated sludge; isolation source: Wastewater treatment plant of a petroleum refinery complex | place: Argentina: Buenos Aires ...
CCGACAATCGGTGACGCTCCGCTGACCGTCGAGTTCGACTCGTCCGGCTCGACGCCGGGCACGGGCACGGGCCTCACGTATTCGTGGGACTTCGGCGACGGAAGCCCGACCGTCGGCGGCGCTTCGGCGACGCACACCTACACGGCGGTTGGCACCTACACGGCCAAGCTGACCATGGCGAACTCCGCCGGCACGTCGTTGTCGCCCGGCGTCACCATCACGGTCAACCTCGACCCGAACCCCAAGTACTACGTCCGTCCGGGCGGTTCGAGCGGCACCGCATGCGGGCCGAAGGCCGATCCGTGCGCGTCGCTGAGCCAGGGCATCACCAACGCGTTGGCGAACGGCATCAAGATCGTGCGCGTCGCGGGTGGCACCTACGCCGGTCCGATCGCCGTTCCGTCGAACTTCACGATCGACGGGGGATGGCTCGCCAACTTCTCCGACTACGGCCCGAGCGAGGTGACCACGATCACCGGCACCGGCACGAGCCCGGCGGTCACCTTCACAGGGGTCACCAACGCGAAGGTCACCGGCGTGAGCGCGCTCGGCGTGACCCGCACCTCCGGTGACGCGGTCGGCGTGCTGGTGACGGGCGGCTCCACCGGCATCGCCATCGGCGACGCCGACGGTCCCCGCACGCTGGTGAGCGGCGGCACCGGTCCGAGCGCCACTGGCGTGCTCGTCACCGGCGGTTCGTTCGCCAACGTCGTGAACACCACGGTGAACAGCGGTTCGACGGTCGGAGCGGGCAAGAGCGCCTACGGCGTGCGCGCCCTCGGCCTGTCGGTCGTCAACGTGACGCTGTCCGAGATCACGGCGCAGCCGGGTGTCGCCGGTACCGCTGGTACCGCGTCGGCGCCCGGTCAGGCGGCCTCCGGCAACGGTGGCGGCGGCGGCGGCAACGCCTGCGGCCCGAGCTGCCCCGGTGGCGGTGGTGGCGGTGGCGGCGGCACCACCCACGGCGGTGGTAGCGGTGGCACCGGCGGCAACTACAGCGGTGGCGGCGACAGCGGCAACGGTGGCGGCGGTCCCGCCGCCGGTGGCGGCGGTGGCGGTGGCTGCGGCTCGATCTTCGGCTGCGGTAGCGACGCCGGTGGCGGCGGTGCCGGTGGCGCCGGTTCTGCCGGTTCGGCTGGTGCCGCGGGCAGCAACACCCCGGTGGCGAACGACCTCTGGACGCCGACCAACGGTTCGGCCGGCACGAACGGCCAGCCCGGCTCGGGTGGCGGTGGCGGTGGCGGCGGCAAGTCCGCCAGCGCCTCCGGTGGCGGCGGTGGTGGCGGCGGTGCCGGTGGCAACGGCGGCTCCGCCGGAACCAGTGCCGGCGTGTCCGGTGGTGGCTCCTTCGGGGTCTACGCCAACGGCGCGACCGTGAACGTGAACTCGTCCATCGTGACCTCCTCCGCTGGCGGTGCCGGCGGCTCCGGGCAGCCCGGTGGCCGCGGCGGCAACGGTGGCGGCGGTGGCAGCGGTGGTAGCCAGTCCTGCTGCTCCGCCGGTGGCGGTGGCGGTGGTGGCGGCGGCGGTGCCGGTGGTGGCGGCGGCGGTGCCGGTGGTGGCGCAGGCGGTCCGTCGATCGCTGTGTTCCACGTCGGCGTCGGCACGCTCACCACGAGCGGCTCCACCTTCTCCCGTCCGGTCATCCCAGCATCGGGTGGCGCAGGCGGAGCGTTCGCCTCGGCGGCCGGTGGTGGCGCCGGCGGCGGTGGCGCCAACGGTGGTGCGACTGCAGGCAATGGGGCGAACGGCCCGGCCGGTCAGACCGGCAGCAACGGCCAGCTCTACCGCGTGTGGGACAACGGAACGATCACCAGCTGATCGTCGGTTTCCGACATCGATGAATCCGGGGCCGCCTTCGGGCGGCCCCGGTCGCGTCCCGGGTTCAGACCGCGCTGGCCGATCGGCGGGCCCCGACGAGCCACGCGGCGCTGGGGAACGCCACGCCGCTGCCGTCGTGAAGTGACCGAAAGGCGGCCCGCAGGGCGCCAGCCGTCGTCTCGCTCGTTTCGGGCGTCGCGAGCGCGAGCGCCTGCTGTGCGTTCGTGCGGGTGAGCACGAAGCCGACCGCATCGTCGACCGTGCCCGGGCCGCCGAGGTGCACCGTGGGCGTCAGCGCGTCGACCGTGATCTCGGCCCACCCCGCGGCGGCGAGGATGTCGACGATCCGCTGCGGCTCCGCCATCGAGAACGGGCCCGGCCCGGTCGTTTGCCATCGCGGTTCGGCCCCGGCGGTCGTGGCGATGATCTCCTCGGGGAGCAAGTACCAGGGGTTGTCCGCTGCGCGCTGCCAGCACACGAATCGAAGTTCTGCTGTGGGTGCGGCGAGGCGAGCGAGGTTCGCGAACGCGGAGCCGGGATCCTCGAAGAACATCACGCCGAATCGGCTCATGACGAGATCGAATGGCAGCGCCGCGGGGCGGGCCGTCGCTGCGTCCGCCTGGATGAACGCCACATTGGTGAGACCGGCCAGCGTTGCCCGCCGGGTCGCCACATCCAACATCGCCCGTGACAGGTCGACTCCGACGACTGCGCCGTCCGTGGCGCGCTCGGCGGCGCGGATCGCGGTGGTTCCGGCGCCGCATCCGACGTCGAGCACGCGATGGCGCGTGCCCGATGGGTATGCGCCGAGGAGCGCGGCGGCGAACGGGGCGAGTTGGCGGTCGTAGCGATCGGCGCTGTGGGCCCAGTTGTCGCCGCCGACTCCCGACCAGAAGTCCATCTGCGGATCGCGTGGTGCGGGGTCGCGGTGTTCAGCCATGGCGCCACGGTATCGATCGACCTGGGGTCGAAGGTCGGGTTCACCGGCGTGCGAGGCGAGTCGCTAGCCTGTGCGCCCGAACTGAAACGGGTTCCTGTTTCGCACGGCAAAGGGGCGCCACGCATGGCTGAGGCATACATCATCGACACCGTTCGCACGCCGGTGGGCAAGCGCGGGGGTTCGTTGAGCCAGATTCATCCCGCCGACTTGGGTGCGCACACGCTGAACGCACTCGTCGAGCGCACGGGCATCGACCCGGGGGCGGTCGAGGATGTGGTGATGGGCTGCCTCGACACGATCGGCCCGCAGGCCGGCGACATCGCCCGTACCTGCTGGCTCGCCGCGGGGCTCCCCGAACACGTCCCCGGTGTGACGATCGATCGCCAGTGCGGCTCGTCGCAGCAGGCGGTGCACTTCGCCGCTCAGGGCGTCATGTCGGGCACGCAGGACCTCGTGGTCGCTGCGGGCGTGCAGAACATGTCGATGATCCCGATCAGCTCCGCAATGACCGTTGCCGAGCCCATGGGCTTCGTCGATCCGTTCCGCACCTCGACGGGCTGGCTGGCGCGCTACGGCGACCAAGAGGTCAGCCAGTTCCGCGGCGCCGAACTGATCGCCGAGAAGTGGGGGATCAGTCGCGAGCAGATGGAGGAGTTCGCGATCGAGTCCCACACCCGGGCGATCCGGGCCCGCGCCGAGGGCCGTTTCGCTCGTGAGATCGTGCCGCTCAACGGCCTGGAGTTCGACGAAGGTCCCCGCGAGCCGAACGTCGAGAAGATCCGCTCGCTCGCCACGCTGACGCCCGGTGGCAGCGTGACGGCCGCGGTCGCATCGCAAATCTCCGACGCGTCGGCGGCCATGCTGATCGCCTCGGAGCAGGCGGTGAAGGACCACAACCTCACGCCGCGAGCGCGCATCCACCACCTGTCGGTGCGCGGCGAGGACCCGATCTTCATGCTCTCGGCGCCCATCCCGGCAACCCGGTACGCGCTCGGCAAGGCGGGCATGACGCTCGACGACATCGATCTCGTCGAGATCAACGAGGCGTTCGCTCCGGTGGTGCTGGCGTGGGCGAAGGAGCTCGACGCCGACTTGTCGAAGGTCAACGTCAACGGCGGCGCAATCGCATTGGGTCATCCGCTCGGGGCAACGGGCGTTCGCCTCATGACCACGCTGCTGAACGAGCTCGAGCGCACCGGCGGTCGGTTCGGCCTGCAAACGATGTGCGAGGGCGGCGGACAGGCCAACGTCACGATCATCGAGCGCCTGTAGATCACTCCGGCCGGCGGGCGAAGCGCCGCCGCGCATTCGGCCGCCGCGTTGTCGGTCCTATGTGGCATCGTTCCGCCTGGGGACGCACAATCCGGAGGGATCAGATGACGATGCGCTTGGGGAAGTCTGCCGCGGCTCGTGTGCGCGCCGTGGGTATCGCGGTTGCGATCGCGACCGCAGGGTGTGTGCCCGGGCCAGGCACCACCTCGACCACGTCGACCACGTCGACCACGTCGACCACGTCGACCACGACGACCACGACGACCACGACCGTTCCGCCGGCCGGATCGGTCGCCGACGTGGCGTCGGGCGGATTCCACAGCTGCGCGGCGCTCACATCGGGCCAGGTGAAGTGCTGGGGTGGAAACGTGTACGGCGTGTTGGGCGATGGCGGGACCGCAGATCACCTGAGCCCGGTCGCTGCGGTCGGTGTGATCGACGCGGTCGAGGTCGACGCGAACGCCTACAACACGTGCGCTCGCCTGTCGGGCGGAACCGTGCAGTGTTGGGGCAACAACAGCTCGGGACAGCTCGGCAGCGGCACGGCGGTGGCCTCGACGTCCACCCCGGTCACCGTCAGCGGGTTGAACGACGCGACCTCGATCGCTGTCGGGTGGTGGCATACGTGCGCGGTTGTCTCGGGCGGCGCGGTGAAATGCTGGGGGGCGAACAGCGACGGCCAACTCGGAGACGGGACGCGGACCGCTCGCTCCACGCCGGTTGCGGTCAGCGGGATATCCGACGCGGTCGCAGTATCGACGGGGTACTTCAGCACTTGTGCGGTCCGGGCAACCGGTCAGGTGCTGTGCTGGGGCGGCAACACCGGCGGTCAGTTGGGTGATGGCACGACGACCTCTCGCCTGACGCCAACAGCCGTGGTGGGCATCTCCGATGCCACCCAGGTGCTCCAGGGCGGAGCCCACTGGGCATGCGCGGTGCGGTCCGGCGGAGCGATCCGCTGCTGGGGCAACTCGCCGCAGATGCTCGGCAACGGCGCTGCGGCCGGGAGCACGACCCCGGTGGATGTGCCCGGTGTGAACTCGGCTGTGTCGGCCCGAGGATCGCTCGGCCACCTGTGTGTCCGTCTCGCCGACGGAAGCGCTCGGTGCTGGGGGCAGAACTTCGCCGGCCAGATCGGCGACGGCACGACCACCGCTCGCCCGCTCCCCACGCCGGTGGACGGACTGACCGGTGCGCGTGAGGTCGATGCCGATGGCAACTCGTGCGCTTTGACAGGCGGGGGCACGGTTGTCTGCTGGGGGCTCAACGACCGTGGCCAGGTCGGCGACGGCACGACGAGCAGGCGCCTCGTACCGACCCCCGTCGTCGGTCTCTGATCGGCGCCGCGCCGCACCCAGAAGGCGGCGCTAGAACCTGTTCTAGTATCGGCGTTCGTGAACTTCGACGACACCCCTGCGGAGGCGGCGTTTCGCGCCCAGGTTCGCGATTTCCTCGCGTCCCATGCACGCACGAAGGCGGGCGACGAGTCCGACTGGTCGCGCAATGGCGCGGCCACCGACCCCGAGGTTGCCGAGGACTATCGCCGACGCTGCCACCACTGGCAACGCACCCTCTACGACAACGGCTGGGCCGGCGTCGCATGGCCGAAGGGCTTCGGCGGCCGTGGCGGCACCCCCGCCGATCAGATCATCTTCAATCAGGAACTCGCGAAGTTCGATGCGACCAGCGGGTTCCTCGCCGTGGGAATGGGCCTCGTCGGCCCAACGCTCATGGCCCACGGCACGCGGGAGCAGCAGCAACGCCACCTCACGCCGCTGTTGCGCGGCGACGAGGTCTGGTGCCAGCTCTTCAGCGAGCCGGGAGCCGGAAGCGACCTCGCGTCGTTGGCGACGCGGGCGATCCGCGACGGCGACGAGTGGATCGTCAATGGACAGAAGGTCTGGACGTCGAGCGCCCAGCACGCCGACTTCGGCATCCTGTTGACCCGTACCGATCCCGACGCGGCGAAGCACGGCGGCATCACGTACTTCATCGTCGACATGCGCACGCCCGGTATCGAGGTTCGTCCGCTGGTCCAGGCGCAGGGTGTCGCACATTTCAACGAGGTGTTCCTCAGCGACGTGCGGATCCCGGCCGCCAACATGGTCGGCGAGGAGAACGGCGGCTGGAAGGTCGCCCGAACCACCATGCGCAACGAATCCGCGATGATCTCCGGCGGCGGCCAGGCGACCACGTTCGCGACGGTGCTCAGTACCGCCCGCCGCTGTGATCGAACCGACGATCCGATCGTCCGCCAGGAGCTGGCGAAGGTGTGGGGGAACGAACAGATCCTCCGATACCTGAGCATGCGCACGCAGACGGCGGTCATGACGGGTCGTCGCGAGCTCGCGGTGCACGGGAGCCTGCTGAAGAACTTCTTCACACGATCGTTCACGCATCGCGGCACGCTCGGCGTGCATCTCGAGGGTGCGGAGGGCATGCTCGACGCGGACGCCGAGGGCGCGGGGTTCTGGCAGTACCAGTGCATCAACCAGTTTGCTCCGCGCATCGGTGGCGGCACCGAGGAGGTCCATCGCAACAACCTGGCCGAGCAGGTGCTCGGGTTGCCGCGCGAGCCCACCTCGGATCACGACGTACCGTGGTCCCAGTCGAGGAGGGCGTGATGCGCGACGGGGTGCGGCTGCCACCTCATGCGGCGAGCGATCGCCAGGACGCACCGATGCTCGAGGGTCGCGTCGCGCTCGTCACGGGCGTCGGTCCCGGGTTGGGTCGCGACATCGCCGTGCAGCTGGCTCGTCACGGTGCCGACGTCGTGCTCGTCGCGCGTAGCGAGCGGGTGATGCCGGCGGTCGCCGCCGAGATCGAGTCGCTCGGCCGGCGTGCCTGGCAGGTGTGCGCGGATGTCACCTCGGCGTCGGACTGCGCCGCGCTCGCCGAGCGCGTCGCGGCGATCGGGCCGCTGGACATTCTGGTCAACTCAGCGTTCCACGCGGGCGACATGGGTCGATTCGAGACGGCCGACCTGGCCCGTTGGCGACGGCCGGTCGACGTCAACTACTTCGGCACGCTGCAGGTCACCCAGGCGCTGCTCCCGGCGCTCAAGGCGGCGGGCGATGCTCGCGGTGATGCCCGCATCGTGATGATCAACACCATGTCGATCCACGACCTGGAGGCCGGCCACGGCTCCTACGCCGGGTCGAAGGCTGCGCTCGGCGCCGTGACCAAGACGCTCGCACGCGAGCTCGGGGGCTATGGCATCCGGGTCAACGCCGTGCATCCCGGCTACATCTGGGGTGACAGCGTCCGCATCTACTTCGACTGGCAGGCAACCGAGGTCGGAGAAGGAACGACGTGGGAGGACGTCTACGCGGATCGGGCATCCGAGACGTGCCTGGGATACCTGCCGCACTCCTCCGAGATCGCCGGAGCGGTCGTGTTCTTCGCGTCACCGCTCGCCGCGTGCGTCACCGGGACGGCACTTCCGGTGAATGGCGGGCACTGGCTTCCGCCATCTGCGTAGCCCCAGCTATGCACCTTCGTGCCATTACGCTACCTTTCGCTGAGGTTCGTGGGACGCGTGTCTGGGGAAGGACATCAAGGTGGGCGAGTCGGAGCAGTTGCGGCAGGTGGAGCGCCGGTACCGGCGCCACTTGACCCATCAGCGTCCACTGAACGGGTTCATCCGAGCCAGCCGCGAGTACGCCGAGCGGCTGGTCGAGTCCGACCCGGATCAGGCGATGGAGGTCGCGTTCGCCGGCCTCGACGCGTTGCCGAATCCTCCGACGGCGCGGTGGGCAGGCGAGGCGGTCGAACTGCTCGAGGTGGCGCGGCGGGCCGCGGATGCCGTCGGAGCGACCGATCGGGTGATCGAGACGCTGCACCGCCAGCGGCAGATCGCGGAGCTTGGGGTGGCGCCGCCGGGGTCGGCATCCGTAGCGGCGCTGCGACGGGTCACCGCAGCCGAGCTGGCCCGTTCGGGGTCGATCGAGCGCGCGGCCCGTGAGTTGGCGGGAGCCGTCTCGGCGAGCGGAACGGACGCGGCGGAGATGGCGGCGACGGCGACGGCGATCATCCTGTTGGCGCTCGACCACGGCGCGTCGGCCGCGTTCGCGTCGCCGCTCCAAGCAGCGTTGCGCGAGGCGGTCGCCGCCACCGGGTTGACCCCCTGGCCGCAGGCGGCGCTGACGGTGTTGGCGGTTGAGGCGGGGGCGGTCGACGAAGCAGCGGTGCTCGCTCGCGGAGTTGACGATGCGGCATCTGCCATGCGTTCGGGTTACGCACCGCTGTTGCTCGCGACCGGGCTGGCCGTGGCCGCGGCCGGGTCCTTCGGTGCGGCGCAGGAGCGATGGGCGCGTGCCCTCGGCGACGAGCCCTCGGCGGCGCTTCGGCCGACCATCGCCGCCGTTCGCGGCGAGGCGCTCGCATCGAACGGGCAGTTCGCCGAGGCCCTGCCGTTTCTGCGTGAGGCGCGCGCCGCGCGACTCGGCGACGGCATGCGGGTACGCATCGGTGAGGCGCTGGCGATGGCGTTCGCCGGAACCGCACGCTTCGACGAGGCCTACCGAGAGGTCGTCGAGGTCGTCGACCTGCTGCGGACGAGGGCGGCGCCGGGCCGCGAAGTTGTGTTGGATCTCCGACAGGGCGGACCGATGGTGTCCCGAACGGGGGGCACGCGGTCGACCGTGCCGGTGCTCGAGCGGCGGCTCGCGGCCATCGAGCGGTTGTTCGAGATGCGCACGCGAGAACTCGCCGACGCGAGGGCCGAGGTGGCGCGGCTGCACGACCTCGCGGCGCTCCGCCGCAGCGTCGAGCCGTCGCCCGCCGACATCGTCGAGCGCATGCTGAGCGACGACCCCGGTGCCTCCGAGAGGGCGGTCGGCGCAGGGGACGACATCGACGAACCGTCATCGGAGGTGGCGCCCGGCGCGTCGGCCCCGGCGGTGCCCACCGAGCCGATCCACGCGTCGCCACCGGTCGACCCGCGCGACTTCGAGTCGGAGGTTCTGCTCTATCAAGCGGTCGCGCAGGGCTGGATCGAGCTCCGGTACGACGTCGTGGTCGATGCGTCGACGAACCGCCCGATGGGCGTGCACGGTCGGGTCTGGATCCGCGACCCACGCGGGAGCGACGTGCCGCTACGGGTCGCCACGTCCGACGTGGCGCGCCTTGGATTCTCGCGAGACGTCGTGCGGGCGGCGGTGCGCTCGTCGATGGAGCGTGCGCGCTCCTGGCCCGGCATGGCGGCGCCGCACCGACACCTCTTGAGCCTGCCGTCCGATCTGCTGACCCCCGAGGTCGCGGACGGACTGATCGAAGCCGGAGCGGGTACCGAGTGGCCCGAGCAGCTGATCGTGCTCGCCGAGACCGACGGTCCGCTCGATCCCGAGTGCGCTCACGCGCTCAGCGACCTCGCTCACGCCGGGGTCGGCGTGGGTGTCGAGTTCACCCGCTGGAGCGACGCGTGGCGGTTGGCGACGAGTCACCCGGTCGGGGTCATCGCGATCGCATCGTCATCGGTGGACGACGCAAGCGAGTGGGAGTCGAGCCTCTTCGACGCGTTCGTGTCGGTGGTGACGCGGATGGGCTCCTCGGTGGGGCTCGTGCGAACGCGATCGTCGCTGCCGAGAACCCCCCGATCAGCCCCGATCGCCTGGATCAGTGGCGGCCAGTCGAGCGGGCCGTGGCCGATCGACGGGGCTGTCGACTTCTTCATGAAGGTCGCCCTGGTCGAGCAGTTCTCGAACCAGCCGTGATCGCCGTTCGCGTAAGCGACGGCGATCACATGACGTCGTAGAGGCCGCAGCTCGGGATGACCTCGGGGGTGCGGAACGAGGCGAGGATCACACAGCCGAAGTAGCGCCCCGGCGCGCCATCGACCACGCGAATCAGCGAGGCGGCACCCGAATCGGGGAGTCGTTCCGGCGTGCACGACGCGTGCTGCAGCCAAGCGAACAGGTCGAGCGTGACGTCCTCGATGGAGGTGAACGGCGCCGTGCACACGCTCGCGATCCAGGAGTTCCACGTCGTTCCGGCGTTCGCGGTCACGGTCAGTCGCTGCACGTCCCCTTGCGACACCGCCGTCGGCGTGAGGTTGAGCATCACGCCCAGCTCGGCGGCGCTGTACATGCGGTCGTCGGGCACGGTCGGCGGCGGCACGGTAGTGGGTCGCACGGTGGTGGTGGCTCGCGGCCTAGTCGTGGAAGGCGTCGGTTGCGGGGGAACGGTGGTGTTCCCCCGAGCCGGTGCCGTCGTTGCCGTGGTCCCCTGCGGCGTTGTCGGCGTTGTCGGCGTCGCCCCGGAGGGGTTGTTTCGCGATGCTGTCGCACCGGCAACGAGCGCAGCGCCGGTCGGTGCTGTACCGCCGGAACCGTCCTCCGACCCGGACCCGGAATCGGAGCCCGGCGTTGCGTCGGCGGTCGTCGACGCCGCTGCGTCGGAGGAAGCGGCGGTCTCGGGTGTCTTGGAGCGGGGGCGACTGCCGTCGCGGCCGACCTTGTTGACAACGAAGACCTCCTCGTCGCCGTCCCCTCTGGAGTCGGCAATCGTGGAGCTGTGCGCGCATGCCGTGGTACCGAGCAGCGTGACCGCTGCGAGAGCCGCGAACGCCCTGGCGCCGCTGCGATGGACGCGGCGGGAGACGGCGTTTGCGGACGACATGGTGCCGATTGTCGCACGGCGACGGCGAAATGTCCCCCCGGCGATTCACCCAGTCGCTGTGCGCTGGGCGCGCTCCTTGCGCCACCGCTTCGCCCAGCCGGGGCTCCGCACCATCAACTGGATGCGCTCCGCCCAGCTCGGCGCCTCGCTCACGTCTCGGAGCATGTCGACATGTTCGTGAAGCGCGACACGGATCGGGTTGAACGTCTCGATGTTCTCCGTGAGCCCGTAGACGACCGGCTCGTCTTCGACCTCGAACGTGCCGAAGATCCGGTCCCACACGATCAGGATCGAGCCATAGTTGCGGTCGAGGTACTGGCGGTTCGATCCGTGATGCGCCCGGTGGTGCGACGGGGTGTTGAACACGGCCTCAAGCGGACCGAGTCGGTCGATCAGCTCGGTGTGAATCCAGAACTGGTACAGCAGGTTGATGCCGCGGGCCTTGAGGATCAGGTTCGGCCGAACGCCGAGAAGGGCCAGCGCGCCGTAGGGCACGAAGGTGCCGGCGACGTCGGTCCATGCCTGGCGCAAGGCGGTCGACAGGTTGTAGTGCTCGCTGGAGTGGTGCACCACATGGATCGCCCACATGTGGCGCCACTCGTGCATGAAGCGATGGTTCCAGTAGTAGACGAAGTCCCATCCGGCCACGGCGACCGCCAGCGCGACCGCCCCGTCGCCGAGGTCGCGGCGGTGACCCGACCGTCGGAACAACCGGTTGCCGGTGGTGGCCTCGGCCCATGCCGTGCTCAGTACGAGGCCCCCCGCCGCGGCGGTGACGGCGGGTGCGCCGGCCACGGCGCCGGCGGCCGCGGCCGCCACGAGGGGCCGCCGGTAGCGTCCGATCTTCGCGAGGTGCTGGGGGAGGAGCAGGCTGCCCACGCCCATCGCCAGGCTTGTCAGGGTGTCCCGGCGCTCGTACCCGACGGCGGTGGTATCGCCTCGCGCTCGGCGCGCCCTGAGCGCGACCGCTTCCGCTCCCATCCCGCCGAAGTACACCGGGATCGCCAGCACCGTGAGATCCATCGCACCCTCGCACTGTCGTTGGTGCCGCCATGATGTCACGCGACGGAGAGCATCGATCGGGTGCGGGGCGGCGCGGCGGTGGCGAAATGTGACGCAGCGTCAGTTTTCGTTCAGACTCTCCGTCATGAGTGGATTCTGTGATGGACGAGTGGTGATCGTGACCGGCGCCGGTCGCGGGATCGGTCGGGCGCATGCGCTCGAATTCGCACGCAACGGGGCGAGCGTGGTGGTCAACGACCTCGGCGTGGCACCCGACGGGTCCGACCCGTCCGCGACGCCGGCGCAACAGGTCGTCGATGAGATCGTTGCCGCCGGCGGCCGGGCAATCGCCTCGGCGCACGATGTCGCCTCGTGGGATTCGGCCGGCGACATGGTGCAGCTCGCGATCGACACGTTCGGCGGGCTCGACGTGATCGTCAACAACGCGGGCATCGTTCGCGACCGCATGTTCGTCAACTCGGAGGAGTCGGAGTGGGAGGCGGTGCTTCGGGTTCATGTGCTGGGCCACGCGGCGCCCGCCCGTCATGCGGCGTCGTATTGGCGGGCGAGATCCAAGGCCGGCGAGGCCGTCGATGCCCGCATCATCAACACGTCGTCGGGTGCCGGGCTGATGGGGTCGATCGCGCAGGCCGCCTACTCGGCGGCCAAGGGCGCGATCGCATCGATGACCCTCGTGCAGGCCGCTGAGCTCGGCCGAATCGGTGTGACCGCAAACGCGATCGCTCCGGCTGCCCGGACTCGCATGACCGAGGCCGCGTTCGCCGAGATGATGGCCCTCCCGGATGCCGACACCTTCGACGCGATGGCGCCGGAGAACGTCGCTCCGCTTGTGGTGTGGCTCGGCTCGGCCGAATCGGCCTCGGTCACCGGCCGCGTCTTCGAGGTTGAGGGCGGCAAGATCACGATCGCCGAGGGGTGGGTGCACGGCCCAACCTTCGACAAGGGCTCCCGCTGGGACCCGACCGAGATCGGCGCTGTGGTGGCCGACCTGCTCGCCGAGGCGCGGACGCCCACGCCCGTCTACGGCACCTGAGTCGAGCGCTCCGTACATCTCGACATGCGCGTCTACCGGCGAGTTCCGTCGCCGCTGAGCAGCCGGACCTGGCGGCGCGGGTGGGTGCGCCGGAGGGGCCTCGTGGCGTCGATCGCTGCGCGCCTCGTGCTCGCAGTCGTCACGCTGCCCGCTGTCGCGGCGCCCGGTGGGCTGTGGTGGTGGATGGTCGGCACCGTCTTGGCGCTGTCGGTACTCCCGGCGCTGCGCACGCTGGCCGACGTCGCGATCGACCGGCCGGCGCTCGCTCTGGTCGGTCGTCCCAAGGTCAACGGCACTCGCCTGGAGGCCTTCCGCCTGTACCCGGATGCAGTCTCCGACCCGCCGTGCGCCGAGGCGCTCGTTGCAGCGATACGTCGCGCGCTGGGCGAGCCGGCGGTCGACGGCTCGAACCTCGGGTGGGTGCTCGACGGCTCGCCGGCGGCCTATCCGGAGCCGAGCCGCGAGGGGCTGTGGGTTCATCTCGACAGTGCTGGTGCAGCGACCGTGCTGGCGAGCGCCGGCCGCGCTGCGGCGGCGCTCGTCGCCGCGGTATCGCCGGCCGGTGCGATCGGACCCGCCTCGCGCGGCACGACGCCGGGTGGTGAAGACGGTCGGTAGGGTACGACCGTGGTCGACCCGTCGAAGCCCGAATCGCCCGTTGCCGCCCCGCTGCCTCCGCCGGCCGGACGTGCGGCCGTCTCCCGTCGTGCGAGCGGTCCGATTGCGGTGTACTCCCGCAGCTATCCGCTCCTGGGCCTTCGCCCGGTCGAGATGGGTCGCCTGCTCGCCGCAGACATCACCGCACCGTTGTTCGCAGTCGGAGCCGAACCCGAGCTGCTCGTGGTGTCGATGCCGTTGGGATCGCTCGACGATGCCGACGACGTGCTCATCGGGGTCGGCGTCGGAGCCGAGGGCGGCGAGATCGTGGTGGAGTCCCCCGGTGAGGCGATCCCCAGCCGCATCGGCTTAGTCGCGATCGGTGCGCCGTCGGGCGCCCCGCTGCCCTCCGACCGGGCGCGGGTCGGCGACGTCGTCATCCTGACCAAGCCCATCGGTACCGGTGTGTTGCTGGAGGCGTGGGCCCGAGGCGATGCGTCGGACTCGATGGACGCCGCTCTCGGCTCGATGATGACCTCGGATCGGGTGGCCGCGAGCGTCGCCCGCCAGGTGGGTGCCGGCGCCGTCTTCGCTGTCGGGGCGGCCGGGCTGCTCGGGACGGCCGCCGCGCTTGGCGCCGCGGCGGGTGTGCGCGTCACGATCGACCCCGCCGAGGTGCCCGTGGCGCAGGGGGCGTGGGAGCTCGTGGGGATGTCCGGACGGTCGGCCGGAGCGGCAGCGGTGATCGAGGTGCTGGGCGGGCTCGTCGACGACGGGGGACACGACGCCGATTTCGTCACGATGTTGGCCGACCCGCAGTTGGCGGGCGGGCTGCTCATGTCGGTCACGGCAGACCGCTCGGGGGAGGCGCTCTCGGCGCTCGCCGCCGAGGGGTTCTTCGCTGAGGACATCGGCGAGATCGTGGCCGCCAGCGGTGCGGATGGGGCCGATCAGCCGGGCGCCGTCCTGCTGCGCTGACGCACTGCGCTACCGCGCCCTCCCCATATCGAACTGGGCCGGCGCGCCGGTATTGCCCGTCTCCCCATCTCGAACGGGGTCGGCGCGCCGGTATTGCCCGTCTCCCCGTATCGAACTGGGCCGATTCACCGACCATGACGGTTGGTGAATCGGCCCAGTTCGCTGGGGGCACGAGGTTCGCGGGCGTCTCGTGGTGCCCGGTCAGATATCGCGGGTCGCCCAGCCGCGGGCGTCGACGACCCGGTTGACGACGGGACGCTTCGAGATCTGCACCACGACCATGCACCGCTTCGCTGTCCGTAGCGGGATCTCCACCAGGCGTGCGCCGTCGGGCAGGTCGTCACGCTCGACCCGGTAGGTCAGGTAGAGGTCGCGGACGACCTCGATCGGGTCGCCTTCGGCGAGCTCGCCGCAGTCGCGTTCGAGCCCGACGATCAGATCCACGTGCCGCGACTCGAGATAGTCGACCGTCGCGATGTGTTCGTGGCCCGCCTTGAGCTTCGTCAGCTCCCAGCGGTTGGCCTCGTCGTTGGCGTCGACATCGGTCAGCCCCAGCATGTCGATCGTCCTGAGCCGCGACGCATACGGGATCGCGCCCGCAGGCGTGGCCGCGATGGTCGGGCCGCCGTGTTCGCCTTGAGGCCAGGCGTCGCGCAACACCTCACCCATCTCGAGCCAGCCGCCCTCCGCGGTGACGTGGCCCTTCAGCCCGCGAGCGCTCTCGATGCCCAGCAGGCCGGGGAAGAACACCCACTTCGCTGCCGAGCCGATGAGCAGGACCGCGACGGCGGCGAGTTGGCGGCGGTGGGGCAGGTGCGCGACGGCGCCGGTCGTGAGCACCGCGGCGATCGGCAGGATCGGCACCAGGAACCGGAACTCCATGAAGTCGGCGCCGACGTAGAGCAGATAGGCCACCCACGCCCCGGCGACGACCAGCAGGGGTCGAACGGTCGGTCGGCGGCGGGCGAGCCTCCAACCGGGCCGAATGATCGGGATGGCGACGAACAGCAACGTGACGGCCAGGAAGATCGCGCCGAACATCGCGCCGCGCACGAGCGCCCAGAGGATCGGCGTCTGTTTGGCGCGGAAGGTGTTCGGGAGGATCGCGTCGTAGTAGCCGACCTTCCAGATGACCCACGGCACGACGAGCGCCGCCGCAGGCAGCAACAGCATGGCGAACGGCCGCGCTGCCAGCTCGCCGTTGCGACGTGCGGTCCACGTCGCCGCGGCAAGGATTGCGACCAGGATCACGATCGAATCCAAGCGCGTCAGGCAGGCCAGCCCCGCTGCGAGTGATGCGGCCACCAGGCGGGCCGAGCCCAGGTGCATCGGCGAGGCCGAGCCGTTCGCGATCGGCGAGAGCAGCCAGACGACGAGGGTCACGAGCGCCGTTTGCCACTGCGTCTCCAGCCCGCCCGTGAGGTAGATCGCGAAGCTGTGGAAGCTCACGAGCAACCCGACTGAAACGAGGGCCAACCGACGATCGCCGAGGGTGTCGCGCGCGAGCCGCAGGGTGACCAACGCCGTGACAACCCCTGCCGCAATCGACGCGATGTCGCTCCACAGCACGGGGTCGCCGCCGAAGTGGTGGGGGAGCGCGAGGAACCAGGTCCACAGGAAGTTGGTGTACCCCTCGACGCGTTCGCCGGCGTTGAAGACCAGCCCGGTTCCCTCGGCGAGGTTCCGCGAGAACCGGAGCGTGATGTAGGCGTCGTCCTGGGTGAAGCGAAGCGCCCAACCGATCACTACCGTGATCGCTGCGATCGCGGCGTCGGTAACGATGAGCCGCTCTGCGAGCGGTGCCGAAAGGCGTTCGAGCAGCGGGTGCAGCGATCCGGTCGGCCACACCTGCGAGGCGTCGGTCAGCGTTCCGTCGACGGCTCCCCCCAATCCGGACCTGACCATGGCGGGCAACCTACCAGCCTCGATCTCACGCTCGGATTCGGTGGCGTGACGCGGAGAGGTCGGCGTGGTGACCCGCGCGCTTGTAGCGTTGGTCCGTGGCCCGTGACTCACCCGCTTTTCGATCTGTCGCGCCGAAACTCGGTTTCGTCGCCCCTCTCGACGGGCTCCGAGGGTTCGGCATCGCAGTCGTCGTGTTGGGCCACGCGTCGGGTGACCGGATTCAGGGCTTCCTGTCGATCATCGACTGCTTCTTCATCCTGTCCGGGTTCCTGATCGTCACGTTGCTGCTGCAGGAACAGCGCTCTACCGGAGGCGTCGACTTCAGGAAGTTCTACAGCCGCCGTGCCGTGCGCCTGCTCCCTGCGCTCTGGGTCAACCTGGTGTTCTGGCTCCTGGTCGGCGTTGTCGCGGAACTCGCCGGCAAGCACTACCTCACCGACATCGGCAAGAACGTCGCGGCCTCGTTCCTGTACGTGTATCACCTGTTCTTTCCCGTCTCGATGGAGCTCATCCGGGGGGTCCCGGCGGGCCACGATGCCGAGCGTGTCCTCAGCCCGCTCTGGACGCTGTCGATCGAGGAGCACTTCTACCTGGTGGTGCCGCTGCTCGTCGTGTTCGCGATGAAGCGGAACCTCGTCAAGACGCTCGCCGCGACGCTCGCGGCGATCTGGCTCGGAATCAACGTCCACCGCCTCCTCGGTTACACCGGTCCGCTGATGGACCCCACGGCGCCGGCGTTCGTTCGTTTGATGTGGATGGCGCGCCCCGAGGCGCTTCTCGTCGGTTCGGCGCTGGCGCTCGTGAATGCTCACATCCCCGAGTCGTTCACCGACCGGCACCGCAAGGTGCTCCTTCCGGTCGGTGCGACGGCGCTGGTGGCATGGCTGCTGTCGATGCAGACCTCGCACACACTGATCCGCGACCACATCTCAACGTGGTTCTACTGGCCACTCGCCCCCGGGATCGGGTCGCTCGACAGCTACGGCAACGGTCCCGTCGACGACCGGTGGTACTACTTCCGCTTCAACCACTTCCTCAGCCAGGCGCTCTTCCTGGTGGCGATCTTCGCGATCCTGCGGTACCGCGACTGGTGGGCGCCTCGCCTGTTCTCGGTGAAGCCGCTGACCTTCCTCGGTCGGCTGTCGTACACGTTGTACATCTGGCACTCGGTCCCGATCGTCCTCGTCAAGCTCGTCGCTCCCCACCTCAACTGGGTCGCCACGACGGCGTTCGTGGGCGTCGCGAGCGTGGCGCTGGCGCTGCCGATTTACCGCTTTGTCGAGCTGCCCGTGCTGGGGATGAAGCTGCGGTTCTCGGCCGAGAAGGAGACGCTCGACCTTCGGACCGGCAAGGTGATCGCGACGCCCGGTCAGGATGGCGACAACACCTCGGCAGGGGCACCGCCGCCGTCGGGGCCGTAGAGCGCACGCGCGACGAAGAAGATCACCGCGCAGGCGGCGGCCACGCCGCCGAACACGACGGTGCTGCTCGTTGCCCCATACAGCGTCGGCGCGACCGATCCGACGAGCCCGGCACCGGCGAGCCCGAGCACGGCGCCCAGCCCCTGTCCCGCCGCTGTTCGGTGCGGTGGACACACGCGGGCCATCGCCGTCTGGGACGCCGGACTCGCGACGGCCTGGAAGATCGCTTCGACGAGCGCGATGCCGGCGACGAGCCACGCCGAGCCGAGGATCCCGTAGAGGGCCGTGATCGGAACCACGCCGATCATCGCGATCGACATGGCGCGGATCGGCCCGATCCTGTCGACCAGGCGCCCGCCCCGTGCCGCGAGCAGCACGATCGGGAGGCCGTACAACGTGAGCGACGTGCCGACGAATCGGGCGCTCGCGCCGAGGTCGGTGAGGTATCGGGCCCACATCGAGTCGTACACCCCGACCGGGAGATACAGAGCGAGGGCCAACATCGCCGCGGCGAGTATCCGGCGGTCGGCCAACAGATCCAGTCCGCTGAGGGTCAGCCATCGACGCTGCGCGTCGGTGTCGGCGCCATCGGTCGGCGTGGACGGTGCGTGTGCCGAGGCCGCCGAGCCGCTGAGCGCGAGCCATGCGGCGGCGATCGCGGCGATTCCTCCGAGTGCCCAGAACGGGGCAGCGAGACCGCCAACCTCGTTCGCCCATGTGCCGAACACCGGTCCCAGCACGAACCCACCGATGTCGGCGGCGCCGACCCGCCCCAGGTTGTGGCCCGCGGCCGTTGGGTCGATCCGCGCTGCGGCCGCACGTGCTGCGGCCATGAAGGCCGAATAGGCCATCCCTCCGAGGGCTCGTGCGGCGACGAACTGCCAGAGTTCGGTGGCGACGGCAAACCACCAGAGTGCGATCGCGCTCACGACGAGACCGCCGATCAGGAGTTGGAAGCCGCGCCCCGAATCGGCGAGGTGCGCGAGGGTCAGGAGCCCGACCAACGATGACGCGAAGAACGCGCCGGAGATCCACCCGAGGGCCGAGGTCTCGAACCCGTGCACCCGTTGGACCTCGGCGAGGAGAGCGAACACCACCCCGTTGCCCGCCGAGACGGCCGCAGCGGCGGTGAGCAGGCTCCAGATGGATCGGTTGCTCATCGATGATGGTGGCAGCGGCACGGGGGGCCACGGTAGCGGTGGTGCTGCATGCCCCTGGGCGGCATTTCCCGGTGAGGGCCCGGCGAGTGCAACCGACGACGGAACGCATGGGCTGGAGCGGGCGGCAGTACATTGCTGGCGAATGCCCCGCACGACGACGATCTCACCCGGTCAGGCCGTACGAGCACGTCGCGGTGTCGCGCTGTGGATCGGCCCGGCGGTCGCGGTGGTGGGCGCCATCGTGCTGGCGCTGGTCACGCGGCAGATCGACCAGGCGCTGGGCAGCCGGGGCCGCCGCCTCCCAGCGCTCCTCGACCGGGGCGACGCGGAGGACCTTCGCACCCTCGTCGGGACCGTTGCCGGCGCGTCGATCTCGACACTGGCGCTGGTGCTCTCGCTCACCATGGTCGTGTTGACGATCGCGTCGACCCAGTTCGGTCCGCGGCTCGTGCGCACGTTCCTCCGGAGCCGTGCCACCAAGTGGACGATCAGCGCGTTCACGGGGCTGTTCGTCTTCTCGCTCCTCGTGCTCGACTCGACCTCGAGCGTCTCCGGCGAGGGCGAGGCGTACGTTCCCTCGGTGGGGGGTTCGCTCGTGCTGGTCGGTGCGCTGGTCGCCGTCGGTTGTCTGGTCTGGTACGTCGAGGACATCGCGTCGTCGATCCAATTGCCGTCGGTCGTCGCCGCGGTCGTCGCCGACATGCACGCGGCGGTCGAGGAGATCCGCCGCGATGCGCTGGTCGCCGGGAGCGGGGCGCATGCGGCGGCGTTCGCCCAGCAGTGGGAGGAGGTTCGTTCGTCGGTCGAGTCCGACGGGGCTGCGCTCGTGACCGGATCGAGCGGGTATGTCCAGCTCATCGAGCGAGACCAGATCGTCCGAGCGGCGACCGGCGCGAACGCCGTCGTCGAGGTGCTCGTGCGCCCGGGTGACTTCGTCGTGTGCGGAGAGATGATTGCTCGCGTCTACCCGGGGAGTGCGCTCGGCGCCTTGGCCTCGGTCTGCGCACACCACATCGATGTGGGCCGGCATCGAACGCTCGATCAGGACCTGCAGATGGCCGTCGACCAGGTCGTGGAGATGGCGTTGCGGGCGCTTTCGCCGGCGATCAACGACACCTTCACGGGGCTGACCTGTCTCGACTGGCTCTCCGACGCGCTCGTCACCCTGGCGAGAACGCCGCTCGATCTCACACGATTCGGCGACGAGTCAGGGTCCATTCGCCTGGTGGAGCGGCCGCATTCGTTCGCCGGCATCGTGCACTCGGCCTATGAGAAGATTCGCCAGAGCGGTGTCGACAACCCGGCGGTCACCATCCGGCTCATGGAGTCGATCGCTCGCGTGGCCCGCGTCGTCGACGATCCGGACGGTCGCGCCGCACTCGCGGAAGAGGCCGACACGTGTTTCCACGTGTCGGCCCCGACTCATGCGCCCTATGACCGGGCCGATCTGAGCGATCGGTACCTCGAGGTCTGCGCGATTCTTCGCTCCGTGCCGGTTGTCGCCGCCGACGGCTTGGCGCCGGGTGACACGGTCGATCGCGACCGGGCGGACGGCGCCGCCCGGCGCGCGAGCGAGCGCCGCGAGCCCGATGGGCCTACAGGCGCTCGATGATCATCGACATGCCCTGACCGCCGCCGACGCACATCGTCTCCATGCCGATCGTCTTGTCGGACTCCTGGAGGTTGTGGATCAGCGTGGTCATGATGCGGGCACCGGTCATGCCAAAGGGGTGACCGAGAGCGATGCCCCCGCCGCGGGTGTTGAGCTTCTCGAGCGGGATCCCCAGGTGGCGGGCCGACGGCAGCACCTGCGCCGCAAAGGCCTCGTTGATCTCGACGAGGTCGACGTTGTCGATGGTCATGCCGGCGCGGCCGAGGGCCTGGCGGCAGGCCTCGACCGGGCCGAGGCCCATGATCTCGGGGTTCAGGCCCGACACGCCCGAGGCGACGATCCGCGCCAGCGGGGTGAGGCCGAGTTCCTTGGCCTTGGTGTCGCTCATGACAATGACGGCCGCCGCGCCGTCGTTCAGCGGGCAGGCGTTGCCCGCGGTGACCGAGCCGCCGGGCCGGAACACCGGGTTGAGGCCGGCAAGCTTCTCGACCGTCGTGCCGGGGCGGATGCCGTCGTCCTTCGCAACGACGGTGCCATCGGGCAACGTCACGGGGGTGATCTCCGCCTCCCAGAAGCCCGACTCGAGGTTCTCGGTGGCGAGCTGCTGCGAACGAGCGGCGAAGGCGTCCTGGTCCTCGCGGCTCACGTTCTCGATCTCGGCGACGTTCTCGGCGGTGTCGCCCATGCCCATGTACACGTCGGGCAGGCCGACCGGCGGCGTCCATGCGCCCTGGTCGCCGGCCTGGCGAGCGGCGGTGCGTGCACGGGCGTCGTTGAAGCGCTCGTTCGCCGGACCGTCGTCGGCCATGCCGTTGATGAACCGGCTGACGGTCTCGACGCCGGCGGCGAGGAAGATGTCGCCCTCGCCGGCCTTGATGGCGTGCGCCGACATGCGGATCGCCTGCAGCGACGACGAGCAGTAGCGGTTGATGGTGACACCGGGAACGTTGGGCATGTCGGCCAGGACCGCGACGACGCGGGCAAGGTTCACGCCCGACTCGCCGGCCGGCTGACCGCAGCCGAGAACGAGGTCCTCCACGAGGTTGCGGTCGAGCTGCGGGACCTTGGCGAACACGGCCTCGACCACCTGGGCGGTGAGGTCGTCCGGACGGATCGTGGTCAACGAACCTTTCATGGCCCGCCCGATGGCGGTACGGGCGGTGGCGACGATAACGGCTTCAGGCACGTGGTTCTCCTGCGCTCTACGAGTGGTGATCGCAGATGTTACTCACCGGTAACTCCGTGCAACACCCGTGGATCGCGATGGGTGGTAGCCGCGCTCCGGGGCCCGATCCGAATCAGGGGAAGAAGCGGCTCACCGTGTCGGCGACGCACGCAGGCTTAGTGCCACCCTCGATCTCGACCGCCACGCGGACGACCACCTGAATGCCCTCGCCGATCGGCTCGGCCGACACGATCTCGCCCGCCGCTCGTAGGCGAGAACCTGCGGGAACCGGGGCCGGGAACCGCACCTTGTCGAGGCCGACGTTGACCCCCATGGAAATCGGCTCGACCGTGAGGAGTTGCGGAAGGAAGAGGTTGACCAGCGACAGTGTCAGGTAGCCGTGCGCGATCGGCCCTCCGAATGGACTCTCGGCCACGGCGCGAGCGACGTCGGTATGGATCCACTGGTGGTCACCGGTGGCGTCGGCGAACAGGTCGATGCGGTCCTGCTCGACGGCGATCCAATCGGTCGGACCGAGGGCCGACCCGACCATTCCGAGGAGCGCATCCGGCGTGGTGGTCGTGGTCATGTGGCCCCCTTGGGTATCAGCCGCCCGCTGCGCCGGCGATCTGCTCGGTGATCGACTTCTGGAGTTCGGCGGCGCACTCCGGCGCCTGGGCACCGAGCTTCGCTGCGACCTCGTTCTGGTCTTCGAGGGCGAACAGCTTTTCGAGCTCCCCGTCCTTCTCGGCGAGCTGATCGTAGGCGCAGCCGGCGTAGTCGCCGAGCAGCTTGCGCACCTGGGCGCTGCTGACACCCGATCCCTCGAGCTGGTCGCCGATGCCGGAATCGACCGAGTCGAGGGTCTTCTCGATGAACTCCGCTCGGTCGGGAACGTCGGTTCCGCCGCACCCCGACAGGGTGCCGAGGAACGGCACGGCGGCCAGGATCGCTGAGGTGGCCAGGTGGCGGGAGCGTGACATCGCGGGTCCTTTCGACGCGAGCACTCAGGGTAGCGGTCGCGACACGGGCTTCGGCCGAGTTCGTGCCGAGCCGATGCGGGGCCGTCGCGGCGGGACAGCGCCGGGGCGGAACAGCGTCGCGGCGGGACAGCGCCGGGGCGGGCGTTGTCAGGCGTGCTGGCTCGACACCGCCACGACTTCGCCGGTCATGTAGGTCGTGTAGTCGCTCGCCAGCATGACCATGACGTTGGCCACCTCCCACGGCTCGGCAGCGCGGCCGAAGGCCTCGCGCGCCTCGAGTTCTTCGAGCAGGCCGTCGGGGGTGACCTTGGCCAGGAACGGGTGCATGGCGAGGCTCGGCGACACCGCGTTGATGCGGACGTTGTGCGCGGCGGCCTCCATGGCGGCGCAGCGTGTGAGCGCCATGACCCCGGCCTTGGCGGCCGCGTAGTGCGATTGCAGTTCCTGCGCCCGCCAGCCGAGCACGGACGCGTTGTTCACCACGGCGCCGCTCCCGCGCTCATACATGTGGGGAAGCACGGCGCGAAGACAGCGGAACGTGCCGGTGAGCGTGATGTCGAGCACCTTCGCCCACGCATCGTCGGTCATCTCGACGATCGGTGCGTTGCCGCCGAGCCCCGCGTTGTTCATCCAGACGTCGATGTGGCCGAGCTGCTCGATGCCCGCGGCGACGAGCGCTCGAACGTCGTCCTCGCTGGTCACGTCGCAGATTTGGGTGCGGGGTCGCCGGCCCGTCTCGGCCTCGATCCGGTCGGCGGCCTCACCGAGACGCCGCTCGTGCACGTCGGAGATCAGCACGTTGGCGCCCTCTTCGATGCAGCGACGGGCGAGGGCGAACCCGATGCCGGTGCCGGCCGCGGCCGTGATCACCACGTTCTGCTCGTTCAGCAGTCCGTGCGCGGATGGGTAGGACGGTGGGGTCGGCACGTGTGCGCTCCTGGGTCGTGTCAGTCTGGCGAGGCGGGGTGGGGGTCGTGGTGGCGGGGCCGGGCTCCGGCTCAGCGTGGCTCGCGCGGCAGGCCCAGCGCCCGCTCGCCGATCACGTTGCGTTGGATCTGGTCGGACCCGCCGTAGATGGTGTCGGATCGGGTGAACATGAAGAGCCGATGGAAGGCATCGAGCGGTTCGTGCGCGTCGTATCGGTCGCGGATGATCATGGCGTCGGCGCCGAGCACGTCCATCGCCACCTCGCCCATGTCCCGGTGGAGGTTTGCCCAGAAGAGCTTGCCGATCATTGCCTCGCGGCCGAGTTCCGCCGCGTCGATCGACAGCGTTCGAAGCGCCGTGGTGCGCATCAGACGGAGGCGGATCCACAGGCTGGTCAGCCGGTCTCGGAGAATGGCGTCGTCGAGGCGACCGGTGTGGCGGGCGTGTTCGATGATCTCGTCGAGTTCGCGCTGGAAGGCCATCTGCTGGCCGAGCGTGAGCACGCCCCGCTCGAAGGCAAGCGTGCCCATCGCGACCCGCCATCCCTCGCCGGGGGCTCCCACGATGCAGTTGGCGGGCGTGCGGGCGTCGGTGAAGAACACCTCGTTGAACTCGGCAGTGCCGGTGATCTGGCGGATGGGCCGCACCTCGATGCCCGGGCTGTCCATGCGAATGAGCAGGTACGACAATCCGTGGTGGCGCTGGCTGCCGGGCTCGGTTCGGCACACCACGAAGCACCAGTCGGCCCACTGTGCGAGCGAGGTCCACACCTTCTGGCCGTTGATGACCCACTCGGCGTCGTCGCCCTCGCCGTCCAGGCGGGCGGTCGTGGTCACGTTCGCGAGGTCGGAACCTGCGTTCGGCTCGGAGTAGCCCTGGCACCAGTACTCGGTGCCGGCGACGATTCCGGGGAGGAACTGCTGCTGCTGATGCTCGCTGGCGAAGTGAATGAGCGTCGGGCCGAGCAGGCCCTCGCCGATCAGGCCGGCGCGCCCCGGACCACCGGCGCGGGCGTATTCCTCGTGAAAGATGACCTCTTGGTTGATGGGCAGCCCGCGGCCGCCCGCCCAGGTCGGCCAACCGACGCAGGTCCACCCGCCGGCGGCGAGTTCCCGTTCCCACGCCATTCGCTCCTCGACGAACATGTGCTCGTCGCCCGGTCCCCCGCGGAACCGGAGCTGAGCGAACTCGCCGGTGAGATGCTCGTGCATCCAGGTTCGGATCTCGTCGCGAAACGCGGCATCGGCGTGGCTGTCGCCCAACTGCACGATGTCCTCCTGCTCGTCTCCGGACGGGTCGTCCGTTGGTCATCGATCGGAGTGATCGACGTTACCTGACGCCCCGTCAGATTCGCAGCTGACGCAGATTCGAGCCTCCGGGATGCGCCGCACGCGACCCGGCCAACGTGCCGGGGGTGGTTCGGAAGGTCGGCGACCGGTGCCGGATTCGGCCGTCGCCGGTGAGCCCGGCGAGCTCGATGGTGGTGGTGCACAGTTCGGTGATCGGGGCGGACCCGTCGCCGAACCTCTGGCGGTCGTGGAGGAAGCGGAGATAGGTGTAGAGCGATTCGCCCATCGACGCGGGCAGCTCGACCGATTGGCGCCGGCACCATTCGACCGCGGCGCCGAACAGCAGGTTCAACACGGTGTTCGGCGTCCATCGATCGGCGGGCCGTTGCTCGATGCGCGCTGATTCCTCGACCACGGCCAACAGGACCGTGAGGGCGTCGAGATCGAGCGGTCGGCCGTGCGCGAGCGCCCAGGCGGCTGCGGCGCGACGGTCGCGCCGCAGCGGTGCGTCGAGCCGGATGGTCGCGCGGGCCGGGCGGAGGGGGAGCCGGGGAGATGTCGTCGTACGCATGTTCGCAGCATCGCAGGAGGCACCGACAGTCTGGCGTGACGAATCGGCGCGATGGGTCGTACGGCCCACTCGGTGGCGAGCGTCTCTGGGTAGTTGCGCCTAGGCTGTGCTGTGGTGTCGTGTCTGGAGAGGGAGTCGCGGTCGTGATCCCGCCGCGTCGTGGGTGGCAGCGGCTTCCACCTCGCGGTCCGCTGTCGGTGGTTCTTGCGGCACTCACGGTGATCCTCGGCGCAGTTCCGATCATTCTGGCCCCACCCGCGGCGGCCGATTTCGGCGACTTGTCGCTGCCGGTGTACTCGCAGAACACCAACGGCGACTTCCTCGTGATCGGCAACACGCTCCTGACCTGTCGATCCTCCGACCCCCGATGCGGTCCGGCGCAGTCGGGTGTGCGCTACCACAACCAGGACGTCGAGCTCGTACGAGTCGGGCCCGGCGCCGGGTTCCGTGAGGACTCGACCACCGCCACCCTCACGCTGCCGGGCGGAGCCACGGTCGATCGTGCCTACATGTATTGGGGCGCCAACCTGGGCGGCCGCCGTGGGACGAGCTGTACCGACGACGCAGCGCCCCGATCGGTCGACCTCACCGCTGCGCGACGCGCTCAGATCCGGGTGGGAAGCGGAGCGATCGCCGACGTGGGCTCGGCGACGAACGGGTTCCGGTTCTGGCAGGACTCGGTGACCCCCAGCGTCTATCAGGGTCGGGTCGACGTGACCGACCTCTTCGTGGGCGCTGCCGGCACGGTTCCCGTGACGGTCGGCGGGGTGCGCACAGCGGTCGGTGCGACCAATTGCCACGCGGGCTGGTCGATCGCCGTCGTGTACTCGTTTCCCGGCACCTGCACCTCGTCGAGTTACCGGGCGATCTCGATCTACGACGGCCTGCTGCGCCAGACCGACCGCAGTCCGTCGACTCGCACCACGCTGTCGGGGTTCGTCACCGAGGGCGGGCCCGTCCGCGTCGGGGTCCTCGCCTGGGAGGGCGACCGGGCGCTGCCCGGCGACTCGATGCAACTGGGGTCCACGTTGCTCAGCGGGCCGGCCTCCGACGGCGTCGAGAGCGCATCCGACAACTTCTTCAACGGCGCGACCGACGGCGATCCCCAGCAGCCGAACTACGTGAACTCGCTGGGCATCGACGCCAAGACGGTCGTCGGGCCCTCGATCCCTCCCGGCACAGCGTCGGTCGACGTGACGTTCTCGACCTCGCAGGACAACTTCTACGCGGGCATGTTCGCCACGTCGTTCCCGGTGCGGTGCTTCGCCTCGATCACCAAGACCCAGGAGGTCAACGACGTCGCCGTGGCCCCCGGCGACGTGGCGAGCGTCGAGCGAGGCGACGTCATCACCTATCGGTTGGGAGTACGCACCGCCGGCAGCATCGGCCTCGACCGCGTGACGCTCAGCGACGTGATCCCCGCCGGGACCGAATATGTCGCCGGGTCGATGCAGGTGCGCGACGAGACCCGCAACCTCCCCGCCGGCGGCTACGCAACGCTCACCGACGCGGCGGACGCCGTCGAACCGAATCTGCCGCCCGGCACGGGCGGTACAGGAGCGTTCGTCGGGGGCTCCGCGGTGTTCCGCTTGGGCGACGGCGCCAACGCAACCGTCGGCGGTGCGCTGGGCGCGAGCGCGAACGGCGTGTGCGCCGTGGGCCGGACCTGCCAGATGTCGGTGTCGTTCCGCGTGCGTGTGACCGACGCGGCGGCGGCCGGCGACCTCATCCAGAACCGCGCCGAACTCCGGTACCGCCCGCTCGGTCAGGTCGGTCTGCCGGCCGCGCTGGTGGAGACGTCGCCCACGGTGACAGCGCTCGTCGTGGGCGCTCCGGATCTGTCGCTCACCAAAGTCGCCGACGCGGCCTCGATCGTGGCGGGCGACGACGTCGGATTCACCGTGACCGCGGCCAACGGGCCGGACGGTGGCACCGCTCGATCGGTCGCTATCGTCGACGTGTTGCCGGCCTTGCCCGGGACCGCCTGGCGTGTCGAACCACCGGTGGAGGGGTGTGCGATCGCCGGTTCGACCCTGCGCTGCACGGAGCGCGACCTTGCTCCGGGCGATGCCATTGCGGTGCACGTGGTATCGCCGACCTCCGCAGCGACCGCATCGGAGCCACCGTCGCTGGTCGAGAACACGGCGGTGGCATCGGCGGCGAATTCGCCCGACGTGACGGCGAGCGCCCAGACGCTGGTGCGACACGCCCACCTCTCCGTGGTGAAGACGCCCGACGATGGCCTCGTGCCGATCGGCGACGATGCGGTCTTCTCGATCACCGTCTCGAACGACGGAGCGGCGGACGGCGGCCCGGCCCGGGCGGTGCGGCTCGATGACGCTCTGCCCGTGGCGTTCGACTGGTCGGTCGCTTCGGTCTCATCGAGCGGCGTCGGTGCGCCGGTGTGTTCGATCACGGTGACCCGCCTCACCTGCGACGCGAACGATCTGCCGGTCGCGGCGTCGTACACCGTCACGGTGTCGGCGCCGACCACGCCGGTGTCGCCGCGCAGCATCGTGAATCCGGTGGCGCGCGCGACGGCGGACAATGCCGCCACTGCGGTCGATGGCGGCCGAATCCGCCTGGTGTCCGGCAACATCACGATCGCGAAGCGGCCGGTCGGCTCAGGCACCGTGAGCGCGGGCGACGATCTGGGCTTCGAGATCGAGGTCGGCAACACGGGCCCGGTCGCCGCCCGAGATGTCGTGGTCACCGACCAGCTGCCCTCGGGTCCGGGGCTGCGGTGGCAGCTCTCGGGCGAGAGCGCGGGATGCGCCGTCTCCGATCTGGGCGAGGGCCAGCAGTTGCGGTGCACGCGGGCGGCGCTGCCGCCGGGGGAGACCGTTCGAGCGGTGGTCACCTCGACCACGTCGGCTGCCACCGTGTCGCCGATCGTCAACACCGCAGCGGTCACCACCCGTGCGTCGGGATCGGCCAACGCCACCGCGATGGTTCTGGTGGCCAAGCCGGTGCTCCAACTCACCAAGACCGCCTTCCCGCCGGCCGTGGTGGCGGGCGACGCCGCGGCGTTCGTGCTCGACGCGTCCAACTCGGGCGCCGGCGTCGCTCGAGGGGCGGTCCTCGTCGACACGCTGCCCGAAATCGGTGCGGCGTGGGCGGTGGTCGGTTCGGCGGCTGGTTGCGTGGTCACCGGCGGGCAGAACCTGCGTTGCGAACTCGGTGACCTCGCTCCAGGCGCCTCGGCGCAGGTGGTCGTGGCGGCGCCGACCGGCGTGCTGACCCCCGCCACGATCGACAACCTGGCGACCTTGGACGCAGCGAACGCGCTCGCCCCCGTTGAAGCGGCCGCGTCGATCACCGTCCTTCGGCCGGCGCTCGTCGTGTCGAAGGTCGCCGTGGACCATCGCGTCGACGTCGGCTCGGACGCGGCGTTCACGGTGACCGTCGCGAACCAGGGCACCGGCGCTTCGCGCGGGCTACGGATCCTCGACGTGTTGCCGGCCGGCGACGGGCTGGCATGGCGCACGGTCGGCACGCCGACAGGGTGTGAGATCTCCGGCGGCGCGCTGCGATGCGGCCCTCGCGACCTCTTGCCGGGCGAGCAATGGTCGGTCACCGTGATCACGCCGACCACTGCAGCATCGCCCTCGCTCATCTCGAACACGGCCGAGGTGACCTCGACCAATGGCGGGCCGATCTCGGCGACCGACGTGGTCGAGTTGGTGGACGTCACCGACTTGGCCATCGCCAAGTCGGTGGCTCCTGCCGAGGTCCCGATCGGGGACGTCGCTCGCTTCACGGTCCGCGTCACCAACAACGGACCGTCGTTTGCGACGGGCGTCGTGGTGACCGATCGCCTGCCCGCGGGGCTCGACCTCGTCGAGGCGCTGCCGCCGGGTGTCTATGACCCGGCCGTCGGCGAATGGCGCATCGGCGATCTCGCTGCGGGCGAGACCGCCGAGTTGGACATCGGCGTTCGCGTGCGCGCGCTGGGCGCGATCGCCAACGGTGCGACGGTCGTTGCCGACCAGCCCGATCGTGTCGTGTCGAACAACTCGGCGACAGCGGTCGTCACGGGCCTGGCGACGGACCTGTCGGTGACCAAATCGCACGTCGGACGCGCCGTTGCCGGCCGCGACGTGACCTACTCGGTGGTGGTGACCAACGGCGGTCCGGCCGCTTCGCGCACGATCGATCTGGTCGACGAACTGCCGGCGCCGCTGCAGTTCCTCGCCGTCGATGCGCCGGGATGGGAGTGTCTGCCCGATGGCGGCACCGTGCGATGCCGGCGCTCGATCGCGCTCGAGGTGGGCGCCAGTTCGGAGCTTCGCATCCGCGCCGCGATTCCGGCGGATGCAGCGTCGGGGACGGTGGTCAACGTCGTGACCGTGACCAGCGTCGATCTCCCCGAACTCGATGAGCAGAACAACCGGGCCGAGGATCCCACCGAGATCGGTGAGGCGTCGGATGTGTCGATATCGAAGGCGGTCGACGGCGATGTGGTCGCCGGATCGCGGGTGACCTACCGCCTCGACGTGGCGAACGCCGGTCCGTCGGCCGCACGCGGGGTCGTCGTGACCGACCGACTTCCCTCGGGTCTCACCTATGCGGACGGCTCGGTGGTCGGTGACGGGTGGAACTGTTCGGCGGACGGCCAGGTGGTGCGGTGTCGCCTCGACCGCCCGCTTCCGAGCGGCGCCTCGTCGCTCCGGTTCGGTGCCGATCTCGCTGCGAACGCTGCGGGCTCGATCACGAACGAGGTCGAGGTCGCGGCCGACAACGAGCCGGCCGATCTCGTGGGTGACAACACAGCGTCGGCGCGTTCGCCCATTCGTCGATCGGCGGACGTGTCGGTTGACAAGACGCACGCCGGGCAGATCGTCGGCGGGACGACCGCGCGGTACACGATCGCCGTCACCAATCTGGGGCCGTCGACCGCGGACGGTCCTGTGACCATCACCGATCGGCTCCCGGCAGGCCTGACCTTCCGCGGCGCGTCCGGCGCGACCTGTGCCGCTGCCGATCCGGCAGCGCCGCAGGTGGTGTCATGTCGGCTCGACGGCCCGGTTGGGGTCGGGCCCGACGCGGCCGCGACGTTCACGCTGACCGCCTCGATCGACCCGGCGATCCTCGACGGCGCAGCGGTCGACAACGAGGTGACCGTCGCCTCGCCGACGGAGGATCCCGACGTATCCAACAACTCCTGGGTCGACCGGGCGGTCGGCTCAACCCGCTCCGATCTCTCGGTGACGAAGGGCCATGTCGACGACTTCGTGGCCGGGTCCGAGGCGATCTGGTGGATCCGCGTCGCCAATGCAGGGCCGTCGGTCGCTCGCAACGTCGTCGTGACCGACACCCTCCCCGCCGGCACAGCGCTCGTCGGCTTCGATGGCGACGGGTGGGAGTGCACCGGGGCGACGGCGGTCCGCTGCACGCTCGCGACGCTTGGGCCCGGCATCGCCGCCCGGAGCACCGTGCGACTGCGGGTGCAGCTCGACCCCGACGTCGCCGGGTCGTTGGTCAACCGCGTCACGGTGGCGGCACAGAACGAGCCGTCATCGCTCGTGGGTTCGACGAACACGGCGACCGACACGGTCCGGGTCGAACGCATCGCCGACCTGTCGATCGACAAGCGGTCGGTTGGAACGCTGATCCCGGGCTCGACCCTGCGCTACGAGTTCGAGGTGGCCAACGCCGGGCCCTCGACGGCCTACGGCGCGACCGTCACCGATCTGCTGCCCGATGGGCTTCGATTCGTGTCGGGAGCGGGATGCCGGGCGGAGTATGCCGGGCGGCGCGTCACGTGCGACGTGGGATCGTTCGCTCCGGCGGAATCACGGGTCGCGTCGATCCTGGTGTCGGTCGCCGGGACGGTCCCGCAGGAAGTCGAGAACGCGGCGAGTGTGCGCAGCGAGACCGCCGACCCGGATCCCGGCAACGACAGCGACACCGACGTCGCATCGTCGATGGTGCGCTCGGACCTGACGATCTCGCTGTCGGACCGCCGAGCGGTCGGCGTGGCGGGGTTGCGCGTCACGTTCGATGTGATCGTGACGAATGCCGGCCCGTCCGATTCGCCTGACGCCACCGTGTCCATCCGCCTTCCCGACGGCGTGTCGTTCGTCGCCGGCCCGGGGTGTGCGATGGTCGGCGATTCCGTCGTGTGTGAGCTGCAGGCGGTCGCGTCTCCCGGACAGGTGCTCACGGCGATCACGGTCGATCTCGCACCGTCGGTGTTGGGCCCGCAGCGCATCGAGGCGTCGGTGCGCGGCTCGAACGACGATCCGGAGTTGGCCAACAACGCGGACGTGATGGACCTCGCGACGACGGCGTCGGCGGCGATCGGCGTCAAGAAGCGGACGTCGGCGACGGCGGTGGCCGGATCCCGTCTGGTGTACACGCTCGAGGTCACGAGCGCGGGGCCGTCCGACGCACGCGACGTCGTCGTGGTCGACCGGCTGCCCGCACCGTTGATCTACGAAGGCTGGCTGGGTGCGGACTGGACGTGTTCGTTCAACGCCGCACGGCGTGAGGTGACGTGCCGGCGCGACCGGCTCGCCGCGGTGAGCTCGTCGACGGTCTCGGTCGTCACGACGATTGCCCGGGGGTACTCGGCCGGCTCGTTGACCAACTCGGTCGTCGCGAACTCGCCCACCAGCGATCCGGGAACGGGGGACAACCGCTCCTCGGCCACGGTCGATGTTGCCGACGTTGCGGGTCGAACGCAGGTGTCCAACGGACGCCGGTCGGTCGTCCCCGGATCGGATCGGTTCGCCGACGCCTCAGCAGATGGCTGGGGGTCGATTGCGTACACCGGAGCGTCGTCGTGGCGCCTGGTCGGCGCGGGCTTCGCGTGCCTGCTCGGCGGCGTGGTCGTGCTGCGGTTCCGCGCTCGCCGACGCCGCTGAGATCGGGCCACTTCCGCCCGGTGGTCGCGCTCGGCGACGCTCGGCCGCGAAGGACGTCAGGCGGGCAGTCCTCCCTCGATCAGCGCCGGGAGCACGATCGCGATCGAATCCGGGCAGAACACCTCGGTGGCGCGAAGCGCGGTGAGTTCGGCGGCATCGACCCAGCGGGCCTCGACGACCTCGCCGTCGCCGAAGTGCACGGGGCCATCGGAGCGTGCCAGGAACGCCACGCCAACGACGTCGACCGCATCGTCGGCGAACGCCCCGACCGCCAGGTGCTCCAGTGGCACGCACAGCCCCAACTCCTCCAGGAGTTCTCGTTCGGCGGCCGCCTGCCAGGCTTCGCCCACGTTGCAGACGCCGCCTGCGGCGATGTCCCATCGGCCGGGCCAGACGTCTTTGTCGTCGCTGCGTCGGTGGACGAGCAGCCGGTTGGACCGGTCGACGACCGCGACGAACGCGGCGCGGTGTCGGAGCCGGTTCCGCCGCATGGATGGGCGACCCACCACGCCGACAATCGTTCCGTCGGGTCCGAGGATCTCGACCAGTTCGGGCACGGGTGAACGCTACCGCCGACCGGTCGACGAGACGCTCCCACCCGATTTCGTGAGGTTTGGTAGCATCTCACTCGTGGCGCGGGTGCAACGGCATGGAGTGGGAGGCGAGGGCGGACCGGTCCACGGCTCGCGCTCGGTCAACCGCGAGGCGCGTCCTGCGATCACGATCGTCCCGATGCCCGATCCGCGACGGGAAGCACCCGGCCGGGTCATCGACGCATCCGGCAACGCGGGTCCGCCGAACCCGAGCCGGCGCGACGTAGCTCCAGCCGCCCACCGAACGGTTGAGGTTCGCTCGGCGCTGCCCGAGACGCCAGCCGGCGCCTCCGACCCGGCCGGACCGGCGAGGTCGACCGCTTCACGCGGTGTGTCCGATGGCGTTCGGCGGCAGCGATGGTCCGTTCGCCGTCACCTGCACGTCACGGTCTGGCCGGTGCTCGTGGTGCTTGTCGCGGTTGCCGCGCTTGGGTCCGCCGCAGTGCACCGTTCGACCGGGCTGGTGCGCGATGCCATCGCAGTTCAGTCGGCGCGGCGCGTGCTGGCGCAAGCGATCGCGGATCTGGACTCCGCCGATCCGCGCACGGCGGAGCCGCCTGCGATCGTGGCGCCGGTTGCTCGCGCGGTCGCGCGGCTCGACCGCCTGCCATCGCTCAACGTCAGCCTGCTCGACCCGGTTGATATCGGCGACGCGTCGGCGGCGATCGAACGCTTCGAGTCGGCCGTCGCTCGCGGCGAGTCGCCGCTGCGTCTCGTGGCACTGCGCTCTGCCGCTCTCGGTCGGCTCACGCGACTCGACTCGCGGCTCGACCGCGAGGGCAGCGCACTCATCGAACGGGCGAACCGAGTCGACGCCCAGGTGTTGGCGGTGCTGGTCGCACTGGTGCTGGGTGCGGTGGTGTGGGCGGCGTGGCGGTCGCACGCCTTGATCGCCTGGGTGACGGCGGTTTCGCGTGGGCTCGGCCGTGTGATCCGGCGGTTCGGTGATGGCGACCTGAGCGCGCGTGCCGAAGTGGACGATGACGAGTACGCGACGTTGGCGCGATCGTTCAACCATCTCGCCGGGGTGACTGCAACGCGGCTCCGGCGTCTCAGTGCGAGCGCTGAGCGCGGCGAACGGCTTCGCATGGTCGCCGAGGCGCTGGATCTGGCCGCCGACGAGCGCGACGTGTACCGCGTCGTGGAGCGTGCGTTCGGCGTGATCGCGGCGGCTCGACCCGCCGAAATCATCATCGCGGACGGCGACGGCGACCTCCGGCCCGCGGCGGCGAACCCGTTCGCCGGTTCCCCGGCGTGTTCGGTCCGCAGGTCGTCCGAGTGCGTGGTCATGCGACGCGGCCGACCGGCTGTGTTCGATGACTCGACGCAGGCCAGTGCCTGCCCGATGCTCGCCGATCGTGGGAATCGCTGCTCGGCTGTCTGCGTGCCCGTGACGCTGTCGGGCCGCTCGGTGGGCGTCGTCCACGTGACCGGCGCGCCGCACGAGCCACCTCCTGCCGAGGTGGTCGACGAACTGCTCGCGCTCGCGGGTCAGGTCGGGGGTCGGGTCGACGCGATTCGGACGCTCGAGTCGACGATTCGTCAAGCGCGCACCGACGTGCTGACCGGGCTTCCGAACCGGCGTGCGTTCGAGCAGCGGGCGTCCGACCTGCTCGGGCGTGGGACACCCTTCGTCCTCGTGGTTGCCGACCTCGACCGCTTCAAGGCGATGAACGACACCTATGGCCACGAGTTCGGGGATCGGGCGCTGCAGCTCTTCGCCGAGGTCGTCCAGGGCAACGCCCGGCCGCAGGACACCGTGGCTCGATTCGGCGGGGAGGAGTTCGTGTTCGCGTACCCGGAGATCTCGATCCGCCAATCGGTGGAGGTGATCGAACGCCTGCGCACTCGCTTGGCCGACGCCATCGCCCGTGCCGAGTTCCCGCCGTTCACCTGCAGCTTTGGCGTGTGCCATTCATCGGCCGGTGACACCGTCGACGGCCTGGTTCGCATCGCCGACGCCGGACTCATGATGGCCAAGGAGAACGGCCGCGACCGGGTGGTGATCGCAGACCGCGATCTTGCCGCCGAGGTGTTCCACTAGCCACGCACACGGCGGCTATCGCCCGTTGGTGCTCCAGTGCCAGGGCTCGGACGGCAGGTTGAAGAACCCGAACCGGGCTGCGTTGGCCTTGAGCCACGAGAACGCTGAACTGCCACGCGTGAGGGTCCGTCCGTTCTGCGTGAAGTCGATCGCCAGGCCCTGTTCGTGCATCGACTGGCCGGGTCGAGCGGTCGGCGGATGACACGACGACGCCGGCGCTTGGTAGATCGCGTAGTCGCTGGAGCCGCAGTTGTTTCGTCGCACGGCGATCTGGGCCGCCGGGTCGCGGTAGCCGCCCCCCGACATCTGGACGCCGTCGGCCTCGGCGGCCGCCAGCATCGACTCGAGCGATGATGCGATGGATTGGTCGACGCGGATGCCCCGCACCGACACGATCCCGTTGCCACCCGACGAGGGGAGGGTGCGGGCGCCGCCGCCGGAGCTCGATCCGGAACGACCCGACGACGACGTCGATCGTGCGCCGGCCTTGGACGCTCGGTCGGCTGCCGCTGCCCGCTGGGCCGCGAGCTGGGCCGCGAGCTGCGACTGGCGGTTGTTGATGTCGGAGGCGAGCTGGTTGTCGAGCGTGGCCAGCGAGTCGGCCTCGGCGAGCTGGGCCTCCATGCGGCTTTCGATCTCGGCAGCGAACTGCTCGGCCTGCTCCTGAGCTGCCTGGAGGCTGTCGAGGCGCTCGTCGACCTGGCGGCGACGCGACTCAGCGGCCTGGGCCGCGGCCTGGGACCGGGCGCGTGCGTCGGCCAAGTCGGCCTGGACCGTGCGGTAGCGCTCGGTGGTGTCGAGCTTGCGGTCGTTGGCGCTTCGGATGAGCGTCCGCCGGACTGCGGCGTCGGCCAGCGAGTCCGCGGACAATACGTCGATCGTCGCGTCGCCCTCGTTCTCGACGAACGCCTTCTTCGTCTGCTCGACCAGGTCGTCCTTGACCTTGGCGAGCTCGGCTGCGGCAGCGGCCTCGGCGGCTGCCGCGTCCTTCTGCGCCTGATCGGCCTCGGCGACCGCCCGCCGGGCGTCCTCGAGGAGAGATACCTGGCTGGAGATGTTCGCGTTGAGGTCGGCGAGGGCGGCGTTGACCTGGGCGTCGGAGGCCTTCGTCGCGTCGACCTGCGCTGCGGCCTGGGCTCGCTTCGACCGCACAGCCTCCCGTTGTCGCTGGAGCTCCTGGAGCGTTTTGTCGCCGGCCGGGGCCGTCGGGGACGCCCCGGCTGTGGTCGACAGGAGCCCGGCGGCGACGACCGCTGCGGCGACGCGGGCGAAGCCTGCAGGTCGGCTGCGGTCGCTGGGGGCGGTGAGGTTCGGGCGAGAATCCATATGGTGTGGAGCCGGGAACCCTATGGCCCAGCGCTTCGTCACACGATCGTAACAGGGGATGGCGCGATGTTCGCGGCACCCGGTCACATCCGGGGTCATGTTCGACGGCGTGGCCTGCGCTGGCAGGAGCTGCACCATGTGGTGGTGCGGCCGTCGAGCACTCCGCGCACGAGAGGCTGTCCGCACCGCTCGCACGGCTCGCCGCCGCGGCCGTAGCACGACAGATGCAGCTGATGACCGCCCCGCTCGCCGTTGCCGTCGACGTAGTCGCGCAGCGTGGTGCCCCCGTGATCGAGCCCCTCGGACAGCACATGGCGGATCATCGACGCGAGGCGCTCGGCCTGCGGCCGGGTCACCTGGGTCGACGCCGGATGCACCCGCGCTGCCCACAGCGCTTCGTCGGCGTAGATGTTTCCCACCCCAGCGACGGGACGCTGCGAAAGCAGCTGGGTCTTGACCGCACGGGAGCTGAGAGCGAGCGCGCGATGCAGATGCTCGCCGGTGAACCCCGGTCCGAGTGGCTCCGGTCCGAGCGTGGCGAGGGTCGGCAGCGAACGGTGATCGTCGCGCTCGGTCACCGCGATCCGTCCGAATCGGCGCACATCCCGGAAGCGGAGTTGCGGTCCCGATCCGAAGGTCCACGATGCCCGCAGGTGTGGATCCGCGTCCGTCGGGGTTACGGCCTGCGGGTGGACCGCGAGCGAGCCGGTCATCCCGAGGTGGACGATGAGGTCGCGACCATCGTCGAGCCGTGCGATGAGGTACTTGCCCCGGCGGTCGAGCTCGACGATCGAGCTTCCGATCGCGAGTGGTGCATCGGCGAACTTGGGTGAAGGGTGGCTCCATGCGGCGACGATGGGGTCCCCTGGGAGCCGCGCGACGAGCTGTCGTCGGATCGTCTCGACTTCCGGAAGCTCGGGCATTCCCGAATCGTTGCACGGCGGCCGCATCCCGGTAGGTGCGCTTCCGCCGGTACGACCGTCTTGGGAGTACGATTTGCGTACTCCGCGGCCCGCCCTGTCGACGGAGAACTCGGGAGACGATATGACTGCACCGAACGAATCCGGTTCCGCCGCGCCGGGCACACACGGCGAACCTCAGCCACCGGTCGGGTCGGCCGGATCCCCGGCACTCGATGCCGACACTCGCGACCGTTTGGTACGCGCTGCGATCGAGGTCTTTCTGGAGAAGGGGTATGGCGGCACGCGCGTGCAAGACGTCGCCAACCTGGCGGGCGTCACGTCCGGCGCCGTCTACGTCCACTTCCCGAGCCGTACCGCCCTGCTCGCCGAGGCGATTCTGCGCGAGGGGCACGGGATCGTCGCCCGGCTCGCGAGTTCCGTGGCGCAGATCACGCCCGGTGGGGTGTCCCTGTCTTGTTGTCAAGCAGCCTGGAGGAGATTTTCGTGGGTGGGCTGTTGGTAGGGGGTCGCGTTCTTGAGCATGGCGAGGATGATGTCGCAGCGTTTGCGGGCGAGGCAGATGACCGCGGCGTTGTGCTTCTTTCCCTCAGCGCGTTTGCGTTGGTAGTACGCCTTGGCGGCCGGGTCGTGCTGTGCGGCGACGAACGCTGCGAGGAACATGGCGTTCTTGAGTCGGTGGTTCCCGGCGCGGGATTGCGACGAGGAGTTGATGGAGCGTCCGGATCGTCGGTCGACGGGTGCGAGGCCGGCGTAGGCGGCGAGGCGGCCGCCGTTGGCGAAGCGTTGCGGGTCACCGATCTCGGCGAGGGTTCGTGCTCCGGTCCTGGGCCCAAACCCGCACAGGGTCACCAGGACCATGCCGAGAGGGTGCGTCATGAACACCGTCTCGATCTCGGTCGCGAGCTGTTCTCGACGCGTGATGATCCGGTCGAGGTCCGAGCACAGATCGGTGATCACGCGGCCCCACGCGTCCTCGCCGGGCAGCGTGACGGTCTGGGCGTCGAGTGCCTCCCAGATGTCCTCGGTGGCCTTGGCTGCGAGTCTCGGGGATCGCTTCGCGATTCGGGTGCGGATCCGTGCTTGCCCGGCGGCACGCAACGCCGTCGGGGTTGGCCATCTCGTGAGAGCGTCACGGACACCTGCGTGGCCGAGCCTCGAGCCAATCGCCCGTTCCAACGCAGGAGAGATCGCTGTCATGGCGTCGCGGCAACGGTTGATCGTGCGTGTCGCGTCGGTCGCCAAGTCCACGTCGCTGCCGTTCAGGATCCGCAGCTCGACCAACAGGTCGTCAGTCACCTGGAGCCACGTCAACCGGTCCGCGTTGCGGCGAGCGAAGTCCGCAAGGACCCACGCGTCGATGGGGTCGGTCTTCGCGGCACCGGCGTAGAGGTCCGCAGCTCGGCGCATCTGCAGGCCGGTCACGTACGCGACCGGGACGCCGTGCGCGGCGGCGAGACTCAACAGCAGTTGGGCTCCCGAGGCCGGCTGGTCGACCACCATCGCCACCCGAGCCCCTCGGGCGCGAGCGTCGTCGATGAGCTTGACGATCGCGGTCTCGTCGTTGAGGACCGGGCGCTTGAACAGTTCGGTGCCGTCGCGACTGATCGCTTGGGCGTAGTGGTCTTGCTTGGCCATGTCGATCCCGACGAACACGTCGATCTCGGTCACCGCTGGGGCCATGTCACCTCCTGGAGCTGGTTGGTTCGCAGGGAGCTCGCGGGCGAGGTCGCCGTCAACCACCTTACGAATCAGCCCGAGGGGGGCATGTCCCTGTCAGAGGTCAACCGCGCCCAACAGCACGGGTGGCAACACCCCCCAGGCCATCTGTGTGACAGGGGCAGAAAGCCCTGCCCGTGCTGTCGAGCAACCCAAGCCGTGAGTCTTGCTCACGGCCTACAAGGAAGGTAAGGGGCGTGCGGCGCGAGCGCTCGCGGAGCTGTCGACGGCCGAATCGAGTCGGTTCGACCGACTGCTGCTCGAGGCGTTCGCCCTGGCGGCCAGGTCGCCGGAGGCAGCGGAGGTGCTGTCGAGCTCCATGAACGTGTTCCTCGACGGGCTGTTCGAGCAGGTGAGCGCGGCGGTGGAATCCGGGGTCATCGATCCGTCGCTGTCGCGTGACGCGTTGCGCCACCTCTTCGCGAGCTGGATGTTCGGTGCAATCGTGTCGCGGACCCTGGGTGTCAACCGGGTGCCGATCGACGACATGAACGTGCTCTACGCCCGGGTCGCCGACGCGCTTCGGCCGAGCTGACCGACCTACTCGATGCACCGCTTCGACGACACGGCGGCGGAGACCTTCGAACTCGTCGTCCAGTTCGTGCGTGAGCGATTGGCCGTCGCGGACGTCCCGCTCGATCACCACTCGTCGCCCGCGGACCTCGCCGAGCGAGCGCCCAGCTTGATCGGCCGCGGCCCGCGGTCCGTTGCAGAGGTGTGGGATCAGTACACATCGGTGCTCGCCCCGAGCGTGCTGTCCACCGACAGCCCGCGGTTCCTGTCCTTCATCCCCGCGGCGCCGACCAAGTTGGCGTGCCTGTTCGACATGGTGGTTTCCGCGTCCTCTCTGAACGGGACCTCGTGGCTGGAGGGCGCGGGGGCGATCCACGTCGAAAATCAGGTGCTCCGGGTGATCGCGGATGCCGCAGGGCTCCCGGCGAGCGCGGGCGGCTGTTTCGTGTCCGGCGGCTCGGCGGCGAACCTGTCGGCGTTGGTGGTGGCGCGTGACGTGGCTCGCCATCGGCGCGGCGATAGGACGCGGCTGCGTATAGCGGCCAGTCGCGAGACGCACTCGTCGGTGGCGAATACCGCTCGCATGCTCGATTGCGATCTGCTGTTGGTCGACACCGTGAACGGGCGGATGTCGGGGGCAGGACTCGATGCGGCCCTCGCGCTCGATCCGGAGCCATCGACGGTCGTTGCGGTCGTGGCCACGGCCGGCACCACCAACGCCGGGATCATCGACGATCTCGCCGGCATCGGCGAGGTCGCCCGCGACCGCGGCCTGTGGTTCCACGTGGACGGTGCCTACGGTGGCGCGGCGCTGTTCGCGCCGAGCGTCCGTCGGCGCTTCGACGGCATCGAACTCGCCGACTCGCTCGTGGTCGACCCGCACAAGTGGCTGTTCGCCCCGTTCGACTGTGCGGCACTGGTGTATCGCTCGCCGATGCTGGCGAAGGGCGTTCACACCCAGAACGCCGCGTACCTCGACTCGATCCACGACCACGACGACGAGTGGAATCCGACCGACTTCGCGTATCACCTCACGCGGCGTGCCCGCGGGCTTGCCACCTGGTTCTCGATGGCCGTCCACGGGCTCGACGCGTACTCCGAGGCGATCGAGCGATCGCTGGCAACCGCGCGCTCGGTAGCGGACCGGATCCGCACGATGCCGCACCTCGAACTGATGGCCCAACCGGACCTCTCGGTGGTCATGTTCCGCCGGCGCGGGTGGGATCTCGATCGGTACCACGCGTGGTCGGACCAGCTGCTCGCCGACGGCATCGGTCTCGTGCTCCCGTCCCGATGGCAGGGCGAACCGATCCTCCGGTTCGCGATCCTGCACCCCGAGACGACCCTGGAGATCATCGACGAGATCCTGGACACGCTCGCCTGATTGCGCACGGCGCGGCCGGGGGGATGGTGACAACACCGCTGGCGGCTTGTTACGGTTTGTTGACGATGTCACGCGTACACCCGGTAGGGGCAGCACTTCGACGGGCGATGGCGCTCAGCACGGTGATGGTCGTGACGTTGGGTCTGGGCGCGATCAGCTCCGACGCGTCGCCGTCGGCCGACCCGGCGGCGACGCTCACAGCGGCCCACAGCGCTCGCGTTGCGGCCGAACGTCGGCTCGATCAGCTGCGGACAGAGCAGACGGCGGTGTCGGCTGAACTGGCCGAGTTGTCTGAGGGGGCTGCGCAGGTGGCGAGCGATCTCGCGGCGACCGAGCGCGAGCTGCGGTCAGCCGCGGTTGCGGCGTATCTGGCGGGTGGCGACGAGCAGCAGTGGCTCGCGTTCATGGGCGCCGGCGATCTTGCGGAGCAGTCGAGCCGGATGACCCTCGCGGGCCAGCGCGTGGCCGACACGAGTGAGATCGTTGAGCGGCTCGCACAGCTGAAGGCCGACAACGATCCGAAGCTCGTCGCACTGTCGGCCAGAGCCGATCGGCTCTCCGTCGCCGTCGAACAGGCGGAGTCGGCGGTGCTGCAGGCAGGCGCTCACGAGGCCGATGCTGAACGCGAGGTGGCCGCCGCTGCCGCGCGGGAGGCGGCGGCGCAGGCTGAGCGCGAGGCGGCGCAACGCGCAGCGCAGGCACGTCAGAGCGCCACCACGGCGCCGCGTCAGCCGCCCTCGCCGGGATCCGGAACCGGCAGCAAGGTTCCGGCGGTCACCACGTCGGCGCCAGCGGCCAACCCGCGAACCGTCACCCCGTCGGATGCTCCGTCGGGCCCGCTGCCGGCCGAGCCGGAGGGCCTCCCGTCGGAGGACAAGTGGGCTGCGCTTCGCAAGTGCGAGTCTGGTGGGAACTACCGCGCCGTCAGCCCGAGCGGGGCGTACCGAGGCGCATACCAGTTCGACCGACGCACCTGGGCTGGCCTCGGCGGAACAGGCGATCCCGCTGCCGCACCGCCCTACGAACAGGACCTTCGGGCGAAGGTCCTGTACTCGCAGCGCGGAGCCCGTCCGTGGCCCGTCTGCGGACGCTTCCTCGCCTGACGATCGGGATCGGTCACTCGTCGAGGTCGGCGTCGGCCGCCACGTCGAGTTGGGGCGCCTGGCGACGGAGCGCGTCGAGCACCTCGCGCGTCGATGGGTTGACGAAGCGTTCGGTGCCGACGACGACCGTCGGGACGGTCTCGTTTCCCGAAGCGATCGAGCGGACGATCGCCGCAGCATCGGGGTCTTCCCAAATGTTGTGGTGCCGCAGCGGCACCCGCGCCCGGCGAAGGCGCCATTCGAGGTGCTTGCAGAACATGCAGCCCGGTCGCCAGTAGAACTCGACTGCGTCGACGGGCGCGGCCGGAGTGGCGCCCGCAACGTCGCTGGTCATCCGGTCACCTCGAACAGCGCCATGTCGGCGTCGAGCGAGTCGCGCAGTGCCGCGGCGGTCGCTGCCCGCATGGTGTTGCGGGTGAGGCGGAACGGTCCTCGGTGGAGCGATGCGGCAAGGTGGGCGGCGCGCTCGATGGCGCCGTCGCGCACGTCCGCCGGCGCGACCAACTCGTCGAGGAATCCGGCGGCGACGGCCTCGGTGGGCGTGCAGAGGTGTGCGTGCTGGACGCAGCGGGTGAACCAGGTGTGTGTGAGCCGGTCACGGCACAGTTCCACACCGAACGTCGGCACCGGCATCCCGATCGCAACCTCGTTCAGCCCGAGCTTGAACGGACCGTCCGCCCCGATCCTGTAGTCGGCTGTGGTTGCGAGGATCCCGCCCATAGCGAGCGCGTGGCCGGTGATGCCCAGCACGATCGGGATGGGCGACATGTAGACCCGCAGCGCGAGTTCGGCGCCGGCGCGGAGCAACCGCCGCGCGTCGTCGATCGAGCTCGTCATGACCTTCAGGTCGAATCCGGCCGAGAACTTCCCGTCGCGTCCGATGATGGCCACGGCGCCGGCCGAGGATTCCGAAGCGTCAAGGGCAGCGTTGAGTCCGTCGATCACGGCGAACGACAGCGCGTTGGCCTTGCCGTCGTCGAGGTCGATGACGTGCACGTCGCCGTGGATGGTGGTTCGTACGAAGTCCGACATGGCTAGCGAGGTTATCGTCGCCATGCCGGGGCCGGAACGGGCGAACGTGGCGGTACTCTCGAAGCAGGCCGCCGATGGGCCGGTGGCCGACGCGATCACGGGCTGTTTGGGCCCGCGGAGGTTGCTATGGGATTCATGGACAAGGCGAAGGAACTGGCGTCGAAGGCCGAGCAGGCCATCAACTCGCTCGACGCGCCGACGCCGAACCGATCGGCGGAGCCGCTCTTTCGCGAGTTGGGCGGTCTGGTGTTCGATCGGGAGCAGGGGAGATCCGACGAGCGGAACGAGGCCGAGATCGCGCGGGTGCTCGACGCGCTCCGGTCGTTGGAGGCGCAGGCCGGAGGCAGGCTCGCCACGGCGACCGCGCACGCCCAGGCCGCGCCGCCTCCCCCAGGAGCAGCCGCGCAGATGGCGGCGCAGGCGCCGCCCCCGCCCCCGGCGTCGGTGGGCCAGGTCGCGCCGCCTCCGCCTCCCGCTGGCATCGCGCCGCCCCCGCCGCCGCCCCCGCCCCCGGCGTCGGTGGGCCAGGTTGCGCCTCCGCCGCCTCCCGCTGGCATCGCGCCGCCCCCGCCGCCCGCGTCGACCTGAGCACCGGGAAGGTTCGTGCGACGATCGGGGTTGGAAACGACACGTCCGAGCCGTATCGCGCCGACCCCGGAGTCCTGGGATCCGCCGCGGCTCACCAGCGAGGAGATCTGCGCACCATGACGGTTCATCCGCCCGACCATGTGAGCCCGTTCGCCACGGAGGTCCCGGTGATCGAACTCACCTCGTCGGCGCTCGAGATGGTGCTCGACGTTCGCAACGCCGAGGACGATCCCGATGCGCTCGCGTTGCGGATCGAGATCACCGGGTCTCGCGGCCCCGAGTTCGTGTACGACCTGAGCTTCGACGAGCTCGCCCTCGCCGATGCCGACGACCTGATCGTTGAGGCAGGCGGCGTCCCGGTCATCGTTCCGGCCGCCACGGTGGAGCGCCTTCGAGGGTCGGTGCTCGACCTGCCGCGGGTCGAGGGGCAGGGCGGCCTGGTCATCCGGAACCCCAATCGGCCCGACCCGCTGGAAGGAGTCACGCTCAACTTGGAGGGGACGATGGCCGAGCAGGTCGAACAGCTGTTGGAGCAGGCCATCAACCCGTCGCTTGCGGCACACGGCGGCTTCGCACAGCTGGTCGGGGTCGACGACGACTCGAAGGCGTACGTGACGCTCGGCGGCGGATGCCAAGGGTGTTCCATGAGCCGCATGACGCTCGCTCAGGGGATCCAACGCCAGATTCTCGATGCCATTCCGGGCGTCACCGAGGTGATCGACGCGACGGACCACACCGCAGGCGAGAATCCGTTCTACCGCTGATCTGCCCCGCCCGCGCGCCGGGTCCCAGGCAGACGCCGTGGGAGCATCTCGCGGCCAGCCGTCGGCGCGGTTGGCGAGCGCATGCGGGCAGGTCGGTCGGCGGGCAACCAAACGCCCGCGGCTACCGCAACAGATCTACGCCGCCGTTAGGCCTCGGCGGCCGAACGAAGCCACGCGGACACCTCGGCGACCACGCCGTCGGCGTCGAGGCCCAGCCGCGAGAGCAACACGTCGGGCTTCTCGTGGTGGAAGTACGCGGACGGAACGCCGAGGACGCGCACCGAGGGTCCGTCGGTCGGCGCCAGATCGCGGAGCGCGTCGGCGATCGCAGAGCCGACCCCGCCGTCGCGCAGGCCGTCCTCGATCGTGACCACGAGCCGGTGGCGGGCTGCATCCGCGAGCATCTCCGCGTCGAGGGGCTTCACGACCCGCGGGTCCCACACGGTGACGTCCACCGAGCTCGCTCCCAAGAGGTCGGCCGCGGCGCGGGCCGCGGTGAGCATCTTGCCGACTCCGATGATGCAGACGCCGCCGTCGCCCTCGCGAACCCGCCGCGCCGACAGTCCCGAGCCGACATCGCCGTCGGTGGACGCCGGCGGCATGGTCTTCGGGAATCGGATCGCCGCCGGGCCGGTACACAGGTCGAGCGCGTCGTGGAGCATCTGTCCGACCTCGCCGTAGGACGAGGGGGCGAACACGGTCATGTCCGGCACCTTGGTCAGGAGCACCATGTCGAGCACACCATGGTGCGACGCTCCGTCGTCGCCGGTGATGCCCGCGCGGTCGAGCACGAACACGACCGGCTGGCGGTGCAGCCCGACGTCGAGGTTCACCTGGTCGAATGCCCGCGTCAGGAACGTGGAGTACACGGCGAACACGGGTCGCAGCCCGCCCATCGCCATGCCCGCAGCTGAGGTGACGGCGTGCTGCTCGGCGATTCCGACATCGATGAGCCGGCCGGGGAAGCGTTGGCCGAATGGGAGCAGGCCCGTGGAGTCGGGCATGGCGGCGGTCAGCGCAACGAGCTCGGGGCGACGGGCGCCCTCGACGAGCATCGCGTCGGAAAAGGCGGCGGTAAACGAGCCGTCCTTCAGTTCCGACAGATCGTGCAGGTTCTTGATCGGGTCATTCTCGGCCGGGCCGTAGCCCCGTCCCTTCTGGGTCATGACGTGGACCACGACCGGGCCCTCGGTCGCCGCGGCGTTCGACAGCGCTCTCTCCAGGCTCGGTAGATCGTGGCCGTCGAAGGGTCCGATGTAGCGAACGCCGAGGTTCTCGAAGAAGGCGGGGGGTTCGAGAATCTCGCGGATGGCGGCCTTGGCGCCTTCGACCCCTCGCTCGAGATAGCCGCCGACCATGGGCATCTCACCGAGCATCCGCTCGAGTCGAGCCTGCTGGCGCCGGTACGTCGGGTTCGACCGCAACCGCGAGAGCGACTCGCCGAGACGCGACACCGTCGGGGCGTAGCTGCGGCCGTTGTCGTTCAGGATCACGATGACGTTGCTTTGGGAGTGTCCGAGGTTGTTGAGGCCCTCGTACGCCATGCCGCCCGTGAGGGAGCCGTCGCCGATCACCGCGACGATTCGGCGCTTGGGGTCGCCGTGGAGTTCCTGTGCGACGGCGAGCCCGTGCGCGTACGACAGGACGGTCGACGCGTGGGAGTTCTCGATCCAGTCGTGGGGGGACTCGGCACGCGAGGGGTAGCCCGAGAGGCCGCCCGGTTGGCGAAGCGACGGAAACTGCTGGATGCGGCCGGTGACCAACTTGTGCACGTAGGCCTGGTGGCCGGTGTCCCACAGGATGATGTCGTTGGGGGAGTCGAACACCCGGTGGAGCGCCAGCGTCAGTTCGACGGCTCCGAGGTTCGAGCCGAGGTGGCCACCGTTCTTGTTGACGACTTCGACGATCCGCTCACGGATCTCGGTGGCCAGCTCCGACATCGATGCATCGTCCAAACGACGGAGATCGGCGGGGCCGGTGATCTTGTCCAACAGCATCAGCGAGGTCACCTCCAGGGACCGGTCTGGCACCAAGTTACGACGATGTGTCGATGGAGTCGCGATCGGCTCGTGGCCGAGGCCGTCTGCTTCGGGCCTCCACCGCGGGCCCGACGACGAAACTCGGCGCGCCGGCAGCGCTCGTCAGGATCGTCAGGAGGAACACGATGAGTCCGAGCGTGACTGCGAGTGCTCGGGGCGCGCCGAGCGCACCGAAGAACAGCGCGAACGCGCTCTCCCGGACCCCGAGACCACCGAGGCCGAGCGGGATGTTCTGCAGTATCGCCGTGGCCGGGAAGAACACCAGCACGGGGCCGATCGCGGCTTCGTCGAGGCCGATGGCGCGTGCGACCATCCACACCGATACGCATTGGGCCAGCTGGAATCCGAACCCCGAACCGAGCAACGCGACGATCGCACTCGGCTTGGTGCGCAGGGCATCGATCGCGAGGTGAACCGCCACGAGGAAGGCGCGCCATCCGGTGGCGCCGTCGGCGTGGCGCGCGAAGCGGCGGTTGGAGGCCGCGAGGATCGTTCCGCAGAGCGCGGCGAGGGTGACGATCGCCGTGGCGATGGTGGTGGTGGTCGCGCCACCGAGGTGGTGCAGGCTCGGCTGCACGGCGAGGGCGGTGAGGGAGATGGCGGGTAGGACCAGCCAGCCCGTCAGGCGGTCGAGCGTGACCGACGCGAACGCTCTCGGCCGATCGTCGAGTTCGCGCCCCAGCCGGGAGATCCGGACGACGTCGCCGCCGAAGGCCGTCGGCAGCACGTTCGACACGAACTGCCCCGCGAGCGTGTGCGAGATCATGGAGCGCGGCGCTGGGGCCTTCTGTCCGGCGCCGAGCATCGGCACCAGCACCGCTCGCCATCGCATCGCGGAGGCGACCTGAGCCGCCAGCAGCATGCCAGCGGCACCGACGAGCCACCAGGGTGTGGCGGCGCTCCATCGTGGGCCGAGGTCGCGCCAGTGCACGTCGGGGAGGCGCCACATGAGCAACGCCAACATCGCGAGGCTGACGGTGATCCGACCGACGATGTTCCACCGCGATCTGCGACGGGTGGGAGCGGGGTGGGAGAACTCGTCGATTCGCCATTGTGTCACCTGGGTCGGTCGCGTCGGCCACCCGGCGTCGCCGTACCCTGTCGGGATGTCGATCGAGGTAAGCGAGTCGCGCGTCGTCGCGGGCGACGTCGAGTTGGCGGTGGTCCAGGCGGGCGCCGGAGGCGAGCCGTTGCTGCTCGTGCATGGCTTTACGGGCTCCAAGGAGGACTTCGGCGACGAGATGGAGCGGCTGGCCGCGCGTGGCTTTCACGTGGTCGCCCCCGACCTGCGCGGCCACGGATCGAGCGACCAACCTGGCGACGAGGCGGACTACTCGCTGGCGGTGTTCGCCGATGACATGTGGGCACTCGCCGACGCCGTCGGCTGGGACCGGTTCCACCTGCTCGGCCACTCGATGGGTGGGATGATCGCCCAGGTGATGGTGCTCGCCCGGCCCGATCGCGTGCACCGCTTGGTCCTGATGGACACCCACCATGGTGTGGTTCCCGATCTCGATCCCGACATCATCGCCCTCGGCGTCCACGTGGCCCGCACCGAGGGCCTCGCGGTGATCCAGGCTGTTCTCAAGATGGGCCGAGACCCGCTGACGAATCCCGCGTACGACCGCGTGTGTCGCGAGCGTCCGGGCTACGAGGAGTGGTCCGACGCGAAGATGCTGCGCTGTTCGGCGGTGATGTACGCGTCGATGCTCGCCCAGCTCGCGTCGACCGAGGATCGCCTCGACCGGCTCAGCGCGATCGGCTGCCCGGCGCTGGTGATGGTGGGCGAGTTGGACGCTCCCTTCCTCGACGCGTCGAAGCGGATCGCCGAGCGGATCCCCGCCGCGACGCTCGACGTGCTGCCACTCGGGGGCCACTGCCCGCAGTTCGAGGCGACCGACGCGTGGCGCGCATCGTTCGACCGGTTCCTTCCTGGCACACCCTGAGGTCGTTGGCCGTCGCATACCTCGCTGCGAGCGGTGCGCTCAGTCGTCGCGGCGCAGCGCATCGGCCGCGGAGATTCGCGCGGCGCTGACCGCCGGCACGAGCGCGGCGACAAGCGCTGCGACCACCGCGGCGCCGACGACGAGCGAGAGTCGTGCCCAGGGAACCGCGAGGCGCGACGCCACGAGGGCGAACGTGGTGGAGTCCACCACGAGCCGCTTGGCGGTTATGACTGCGAGCGACACGCCGATCCCGCTGGCGAGCACTGCGACGAGCGCCGCCTCCACCAGGAACGACCACGCGATCGGCCCAGTGCCGACCCCGAGCGCACGCAGCGTCGCGAATTCGCGGCGACGCTCGCGCCCGCTGCGAACCAGCACGACGCCGAGCCCGGCGATCCCGATGACGAGTCCTGCCGCCAGGTACGCCTGGAGCAGGCCGAGGAAGCCTCGAGTTTGCGCCTGCTCGTCGTCGACGATTTGAACGAAGGTGGTTGCCTCACCCCCTCGGGCGGCCAGGTCGGCCCCGAGATGTGCGGCCAGGCGGTTGGGGGTCCAGCCTCGATCGGCGCGCACGAAGTAGCGCGTGGGGCGGGCCTGGGCCTGAGGGGCGACCTCGGCGAACAGGTCGGGGCCCACCAGCGCCCCGTGGCGCACGAAGCCCGACGCGAGCACGCCGGCGACGGTGACGCTGCGGTGTCCGCCGGCGGCGGTGCCGATCTCGATCACGTCGCCCGGGCGGAGCGACCTGACGGTCTCGGTGGTGCCATCGGCGAGGAACGGGTCGGGCACGATCGCCAGGTCGGCGGATGCCGCCACGGCGGCGAAGGCCGAACGGTCGTCGGCGAAGGTGCCGAGGCGTGCCGACAGTTCGGGGGCGCCGAAGGCGAGGAGGCGGTCGTCGAATCCGGTGAGCCGGCCCTCTCGGCCCTGCGGAAACTCGGTCGTGCGGAACTCGACCCGCGCCCGCGTCAGCGGTGCGATCCGGCTCACGCCGGTGCTCTGCTCGAGCACCTGTGCCGACACCGTGCTCGCCGCCTCGACATCGACCACCAGATCGAACCCGGCGGAGATCTGCGCCGGAGCGCCTTCGACCGCTGTGCCGATCGTGGTGGCGAGGGTGGCGAGGAAACCGAGGCTGAACACCACGAGCGAGAACATCGTGACGACCAGTCCGGTGCGCCCGAGATGCGCGAGCGGCGAGGCCAGGCCCAAACGAGCGGTCAGGGCGAATCGCCCGAGATGGTCGGTGATGCTGCGCAGCGCCGGCGCGAGTGCGAGCAGTGCGACGACGGCGGCGCCGACCGACAGGATCCCGAGGGTCAGGAAGACCGCGATGCCTGATCCCCGGAGTTGACCGGGCCACCACGAGAACGCACCGAGCAGCCAGACCAGGGATGCGACGCCACCCATCAGGCGAGCCGGCCGACGCCGGTGTGGCGCCACGAGTTGCTCGATCCCCGCCGCCGCGACGACAGGTCCGGCGAGCACGCCGATCCCCTCGGTACCGTTGAATCCCCACCATGTCAGCGCGACGCCTACGAGCGTGATCGCTGCGCCGCCGGTGGCCCGATGGCGGAGGCGCCGCGTCTGCGCCGGGTCGGTGAGTCCCCGGACCGCGGCGACGACGTCGAACCGCGAGATCCGTGCAGTCGCAATCGTCAGGGCCCCCATCGACACGACGTACCCGCTGGTCGCCGCCGCGACGAGGGTGCTCCACTCGGCGTGCGTCGTGATCCGCAGCGACGATCCGGGATCGGCCACGATGCCGCGCGCGGCAGCAACGACGAGCCCGGCGAGCGCGGCGCCGAGCGCGGTGCCGACGATCGCGGCCACAGCGGCAGTGATCGACCCCTCGACCACGAATGCGGTGACGACGCCACTCCGGCGCAGGCCGAGCGCTCGCAGCACGCCGAGCTCGCGTCGGCGCTCCTCGGCGAGCATCACGACCAGGTTCACGAGCAGGAGGATGCCGGCGGCGATGCTGAAACCGCCGATGCCGAGAAAGATGGTTCGGAGGCGATCGCCGGTGCGCGTCGCTCGCTCGATGACGTCGCGTTTGGGGGCGCTGACCTGGGTGCGCAGTCGCAGGTCCTTCGAATCGTCGCGGGTGAGGGCGCGAAGCTGTCGAACGACCTGCTTGGCATAGCGGTCGGTGTTGAAGACGCCCCCGTCGAGCGAGATGAGCAGCGCTCCGGTCGGCGGTGTCGCGACCCGTGTAGCCGGCGTTGCCGAGCCGGCGGTCTGCCCCGCTCGGGTCTGCAGCGTGCCGGGTGCCACCAGGATGTCGCAGTACCCCGCGAGCCCCGCGGTCGGAAGCACTCGATCGATCCGGGCGGACCACGAGGTGCCGACGGCATGCACGGTGATCTCGTCGCCGACTCCGGCACCGAGACGGGCGGCGGTCCGCTCGTTCACCGCCGCAGCGTCGTTTGTGGGCGTCGAGCCCGCGGCCGCGAACCCCCCGATCGAGCGGTCCGGGCCGAAGTGGCGTGCCGACGCGAACTCGATCTCGGCAACGCACGATCGCGGGAGGACCTTCGGTGTGGCGTCGGGCTCGTTGGCCGACGGCAGGGTCAAGGTGGCGCCGGCGGTCACCGCGGTCATCATGCCGTCGACGTGAGGAAGCCCTGCATGCGCGACCACGTCCTCGATGTGGTGGAGCTCGCGACTCACGTCCGCGGGTGGGGTGACCGTGACCATCACGTCGAGCGGGCCGAAGTTCGTTCGAGCGATGTCTCGTAGCGACGCGTCGAACGAATCGCCGACGACGAGCGCCGCGGTGATCGTGGCTGCGCCGAACATCGCGCCCAGCACGATCAACGCGGTCTCGCTCGGCCGATGTGCGAGGTGACGCGCTGCGAGGCGACGCACGAGTGGTCGCCGAGCGAGCCCGAGCACGGTGACGGCGAGTGAGACCGCAGCGAGTGCGGCGACGGCGGTCGTCACGACGGCGAGGGCGCGCCGCTGACCGAGTCCACCGATGCGCCGGTGTCGGAGCCGTCTCCGACTCGCCCGTCGCGAACGTGGATGCGTCGAGTGCCGGCGGCGCCGATGGTGGGATCGTGCGTGACCACGATCAGGGTCTGACCGGCCTGGTTGAGTTCGCTGAGCAGGTCGAGGACCGACGCCGCCGTCTCGCCATCCAGATTGCCCGTCGGCTCGTCCGCCCACACGATTCGCGGTTCGGCGACGAGGGCCCGAGCGATGGCCACGCGCTGTTGTTCCCCACCCGACAGCTCGTTCGGCCGGTGCCGCATGCGCTCGGCGAGCCCGACGCGTTCGAGCATGTCGGTGGCGAGGCGCCGAGCCGTCGCGGCGCGCACGCCTGCGACCAGCAACGGCACCTCGACGTTCTCGACTGCGGTGAACACGGTCAGCAGGTTGAAGCTCTGGAAGACGAATCCCATCGCGGCGCCGCGGCGCGTGGTTCGTTCGGCATCGGACATCGTCACGAGGTCGTCGCCGTCGAGCTCTATCGATCCGCTGTCGACCGTGTCGAGCCCGGACAGGCAGTTCAACAGGGTGGTCTTGCCGTGGCCGGAGGGTCCCATCACGGTGACGAATTCGCCGGCCTCGATATCGAGGTCGACCGACCGGAGGGCGTGCACGGTTTGGTATCCGGTGCGGTAGGCCTTCGTGACCCGTCGGGCGCGCAGCAGGGGCATCCCTCAAGTCTCATCGCGCTGCGGCTGCGGCGCCGAATCGGCTTTCGGGTGGGGCGATCGCCGCCATCGGCGTCGCCGTGGACAGCGGCCCGGGGGCGTCTACCGTCGGCCGGCCGGGAGCTCTGCGGGAACAGGCCAGAGCACGACACGCTCTCGTTCTCCGGTGCGGCCGGGGGAGGGGCGGTGCCACTGCGGCCGATGCTCACGCCGTGGCGTGACGGCGAACAGTGCGTTGCGACGGCGCGGCATCGGCGCCGAGCGGACGTGCGACCGCCGATCGCGACCCGCTCGACGGAGGGCGGTGCTGAGCGCTCCGACCCCCGTGATGGTGGTCGCCGCTCCGGCGACGGCAATGCCGGGACCCTGGAACGAACACACGATGGCCATGCCCCCGCCGAAGGTGGCGGCGGAGCCGTACGACATCAGGGCGGCCGTGACGGCGCGACGCGAGATTCCGGACATGCACGTCTGCTTCGGCGCGTCTCCCCGGGTGCTTGAGCGATCAACGTGGCTGTCGGTGCGGGGGAAACCGTTCCCGTCGCCGGTGCTACGCCCCGGACTTCGCGAGGAAGGCCTCTCGGTCGATGACCACCCGGGTGACCTTCCCGGCGGCGACGATGCCTCGATCGTCGTGTGCCGTGACCGGGAACACGAGACGGCGCCCCTCGATCCGGTCGAGGCTCGCCTCGGCCTTGACCGTCGACCCGATTGCGACCGGGTGGAGGTGATCCAAACGGACCGACAGGCCGACCGTGGTCGTCCCCTCGACGAGGTGCCCGGCCAGGGCGGTGATCGCCGCTTCCTCGCACAACGCGATGAGGCGTGGCGTCCCGAGCACCGGTACATCGCCGGATCGCCACGCCAGTGCGGTGTCGGCCTCGCTCACGCACAACGTCAGGGCGGCGGTGAGCCCAGTTTCGATCGTCACGGCCGATACGATAAGGACTCCCCGAGCCCGCCGCTAGGCCGGTGGTCCGAGGCGGTCCGGCCGCCCGCACTTCCGTGGTCGTATCGGCGTCGCTTCTTTGAGAAAGGCGATCAGTGACCGACACCGGCCCACTCATCGATGACGACGTCATCGCCAAGGTCCTCGAGGCGGCGTCGGGCCGTGGCGCGGAGTTCGCCGAGGTCTTCGCTGAGGATCGGCGCTCGTCCAGCGCGGTGCTCGACGATGCCAAGGTCGAGGAACTCACCTCGGGGCGCGATCGCGGCGCCGGAATTCGCGTGGTGGTCGGCAACTCGACGGGGTTCGCCCACACCTCGGATCTCAGCGAGGCGGGCCTTCTCGCCACGGCCGAGATCGCTGCGGCGGCAGCGCGAGGCGGCGGTGGAGCGCTCGCGCCGAGGGAGTTGCGCCGGGTCGATGCCGCGCGGCCGAACGCGATCGAGGTGCTGCCGGGCGATGTCGACAAGGCGCGCAAGGTCGAGCTGCTCGGTCGGGCGGACGCTGCGGCCAGAGCGGCCGGCTCGTCGATCTCGCAGGTGACGGCGCGGTATTCCGACGGCCGTCGGCGCATCCTCGTCGCCAACACCGATGGCACCCTTGCGACCGACGACCAGGTGCGAACCGTGTTCTCGATCGTGTCGGTCGCGAGCGGCGATACCGGTCTACAGACCGGCCGTGAGGCCGTTGGGCACACGGTGGGGTTCGAGCTGTTCGATCGCTACGACGTCGAAGAGCTCGGGCGCCGCTCCGCAGAGCGCGCGATCACCAAGCTCGCGGCACGTCCGGCGCCAAGCGGGCAGATGACGGTGGTCATCGGTTCGGGCGGCGGCGGTGTGATGTTCCATGAGGCGTGCGGGCACGGCCTCGAAGCCGATCTGGTGGCGAAGGGTGCGTCGGTGTTCCGGGATCGGATCGGAGAGCAGGTCGCGTCGCCGCTGGTCACGCTGGTCGACGACGGCACGATGGGCGGCGAGTGGGGGTGCTTCGCCGTCGACGACGAGGGACGTCCGGCGCAGCGCAACACGCTCATCTCCGAGGGTGTGCTCGTCGACTACATGTGGGACGGCCTGCGTGCTCGGCGCGAGGGCCGACCGTCGTCGGGAAACGGTCGCCGCCAGAGCTACCAACACCTGCCGATGGTGCGGATGACGAACACGTACCTGCTCGGCGGCGAGAGCACGCCGGAGGAGATCATCGCCGACACCGCCGATGGGGTGTACATCGCCCACCTCGGTGGTGGCCAGGTGAACACCGCCACCGGTGACTTCGTCTTCGGCATGACCGAGGCGTACCTGATCGAGAGCGGCCGCATCACGGAGCCGCTGCGAGAGGGCAACCTCATCGGCAACGGTCCCGAGGTGCTCCTGAACATCGATGCGGTGGGCAACGATTTCGCTATGGGCCCGCCTGGGACCTGCGGCAAGGACGGCCAGGGCGTCCCGGTGGGCGACGGCGTACCGACCTTGCGAGTGCACGGGCTCACGATCGGCGGAACAGCGGCGTGACTTCCGACGAACTGGTGGCGATCGCCGAGTCCGTGCTGGCGCGAGCCAAGTCGGGCGAGCAGATCGAAGTCATCACGGCGCACTCCACCGATACCGAAGTGCGCGCGTACGAGGGCGAGGTGGAGTCCTTCTCCTCGGCCGACACGTATGGCGTGGGCATCCGAGTCGTGCGCGACGGCCGGCAGGGATTCGCCTCTGCCGGAACCCTCGATCGCGAGGTGCTGGCCGAGGTCCTTGCCGATGCTCGCGACAACCTGCGGTTCGCCTCGGTCGACCCGTTCGTCGCCCTGGCCGAACCCGACGGCGTCGCGCCGGTGGAGCTCAAGTTGTTCGACCAGCGACTGGTCGACTTCGCGACCGAGTCGAAGATCGATCTCGTGCTCGAGTTGGAACGCCGCGTGCTCGCGGCCGATCCGCGCATCGTCGGTGTCGAGTCGGTCGAGTTCGCCGATTCGGTCGATACGACGGTCGTGCTCTCGACAACCGGTATTCGGGCGGTATCACGCACGTCGGGGTGCAGCGCGGCGGTGTACAACCTGGCCGGCGATGGCGACGACGTCGCGACCGGATTCGGGTTCTCGCTCGGGCGTCACCCGGGCGAGCTCGACCTCGACGTGGTGGTCGCCGACGCGACTCGCCGAGCGACCCAGATGCTCGGCGCCCAGCGCGCACCGTCGCAGCGGCTCACGGTGGTGTTCGACCCCTGGGTGAGCGCGCAGTTCCTCGGGATCGTCGCCGACGCGTTCTCGGGCACTGAGGTGTTCCGTGGCCGGTCCTTCTTGGCGGATCGCGTCGGAGAGACGGTCGCGTCGCCGAAATTCACCCTCGCCGAGGACCCGACCGACCAACGATGGATGGGCGCATCCGCCGTGGACGATGAGGGCATGGCGTCGCGCCGTGTCGAGTTGTTCGACGGCGGCGTCGTCCGCGGCTTCGTCCACGACGCCTACTCGGCACGGGCTCTGGGCGCGGCCTCGACCGGCTCGGCCGTGCGGTCGGGCTTTCGGTCGACGCCGTCGGCCGGCGCTCGATCGGTCGTGCCCACCCCGGGCCACCTCGACGACGCCGCGCTTATCGCGTCGGTCGGCAACGGGCTGTGGGTGTCCGACGTGCAGGGTCTCCACTCAGGCGTGAACCCGGTATCGGGCGACTTCTCCACGGGCATCGAGGGTCGCCTGATCCGGGGAGGCGAGCTGGGCGAGCCGGTGCGCGAAGTCACGATCGCATCGACGCTGCAGCGGATGCTGGCGGAGATCGTCGAGGTGGGCGACACGCTCGTCGCGCTGCCGATGAACGCCGCCGGCGTCACGTTGGTGATCGGCGACGTCACGCTGTCGGGCTCATGAGCGCGGTGCGCGATCTCGCAGGTGTCGCTCGTTCGGTCGCGGAGCGGGCGGAGCGAGGCGAAGACGTCGACGTGATGGTGTCGACGGGACGTTCGACCATTGTTCGGGTGCACGGCGGTGAGGTCGAGTCGTTCACGTCTGCCGAGTCCTTCGCCATCGGCATCCGCGTGATCTCCGACCATCGCCAGGGCTTTGCCGCAGCGGGCTCGATCGACCCCGACGTGATCGCCGAGACGCTCTCGGAGGCGCGCGACAACGTGCGCTTCGGGGAACGCGACGACTGCTTCGGCCTTGCCGAGCCGGACGGCGTCGCTGCGGTCGAGCACGACCATTGGGACGATGCGTTGGTATCGATGTCGGCCGACGAGAAGATCGAGCGCGCTCGGGCGCTGGAGGCCCGGGCGCTCGCTGCCGATCCGCGCGTGACGGGTGTTCGCACCGCGACGTGGAGCGATGTCAGCGGTGAGACGGCGTACGCGACGAGTCGTGGCCTGGCCGTGTCCGAGCGTGGTGCGTCGTGTTCGGTCGGACTGCAGGTGCTGGCGCACGACGGCACCGAGCCGCAGACCGGCGCCGCCGGTGACGCTGCTCGACGCAGCGCCGATCTGGACGACGCGCGAATCGTGGATCGCGCCGTCGAGCGGGCCACACGGCTCTTCGGTGCAACCAAGCCGTCGTCGTGTCGCACCACGATCGTGCTCGAGCCTCGGCTCGCGATGACGCTGCTCGGCATCTTCGCCGGCATGGTCGACGGTGAGTCCGTGCTGAAGGGTCGATCGCCGTTCGCCGACCGATCGGGCGAGACCGTCGCATCTCCGTTGCTGACGCTGCTCGACGACCCGACGGATCGGAGGTCGATCGCTGCGTCGAGCTTCGACGGGGAGGGCCTGGCGTGCCGGCCGAATCCGCTGCTCGACGGGGGTGTGCTCGGTCCGTTCCTGCAGAACTCCTACACGGCGCGTCGTACGGCCACCCGCTCGACCGCCTCTGCGCTGCGCAGTGCCCGGTCGCTGCCCGGCGTTGGCGCCCAGGTACTGATCGTGCAGCCGGGCACGACGCCGGTCGACGAGTTGATTGCGGGCCTCGACGACGGCGTCTTCGTCACGTCGTTGCAGGGGCTGCACTCGGGAGTGAACTCGGTGTCGGGCGACTTCTCGGTCGGTGCCGACGGGCTGATGATCGCCGGCGGATCCATCGGCCGGCCTGTCCGCGAGTTCACGCTCGCTTCGACGATCCAGCGCATGCTGGCCCAGGTGCTCGCGGTGGGCGACGACCTGGAGTGGCTCCCCTCCGGCGACGCATCGCCCACCCTCGCGATCGGTGACGTGGCGCTCAGCGGCTCGTGATCGGGCCCGACGGACCGTCACGGCTCGGCGTCGATTCGGGCGATCACCACCAGCCCCGCAAGGCTTGCCTCGGCCACGGCGTCGACGGATCGCTCGTCGACGGCCACGGTCACCCGGTCGTCGTCGATCGCCACGACCCGAGCCGCCGCAGCGAGGCGCTCCGTCGTTCCCGCGCTGGATGGCCCGATCACGTCGACGCGGTCGCCGCGTCGTAACGACGGGACCAGGCCGCCCGCCGGGAGGCTGACAACCCTGACGGCGCGCGGCGAGGCGCCGGTGGTGGCTCCTTGGTCGGTCGCCGTACCGACTCGGTTGGCGAGCACCGGCTCGTCCGCCGCAATCGGCGACCGGGCCACCGACCCGACGACCGATGCGATCTCGCCGGCGGGGACGACCCCGCGAGCGATGGCATCGGCGGGAAGCTCGCGCACCGCCAGGTCGCCCTCGGCGATCGGATCGCCGGCCGCGATGGGGTGGGTCGCGACGACCACAGCGCGCGGCGTTCCCCATGCCTCGGAGGCAGGGGCGCCCGACAACGTCTGGCGGCCGAACGCGAACGTGAGCCCGCCCAGCAAGACGGCGAGCGCCCAGGAGGCCGCCGGCGTTCGCAGGCGGGTGCGGGCACGAAGCAGGAGCGGTTGGTGGACGGGGCGTCGACGGCGAACCATCGGTCCTCGCTGGCTGTCGGTTGCGAGAGGCCTCGCAACATGTGCGGCGCCTCAGGGCGCGAACAACACCTCGGCAGGGGGGGTGCCGATGGGCAGGGTGAGGATCTCGACGCCGTCGTCGGTCACGAGGAGCGTGTGCTCGAACTGCGCGCATCGCTGTCCGCTGATGGTCGCCGCGGTCCAGTCGTCGTCCCACACGTAGAGATCGGCCGGGCCGACGGTGATCATCGGCTCGATCGTGAACGTCATGCCGGGTTCCATGACCGTTCGGTGCCGGGCGTCGTAGTAGTGCGGGATCTGCAGGCTCGTGTGGAATTGGTCGCCGATGCCGTGGCCGATGAACTCGCGAACCACGCCGTAGCGGCCGCCGCGAACCGAAGCCTCGATCGCTCGGCCGATCTCGTTGACCCGGCTGCCGGGGCGCACGGCGCCGATGCCGGCGTGCAGGGCGGCGTTGGTGGCGCGAACGAGGTCGCGCGACACGGGGTCGACCTCGCCGACGAGGAACGTGGCGTTGGTGTCGCCGTGGACGCCGCCGATGAAGGACGTCACGTCGATGTTGACGATGTCACCGTCAGCGAGACGCCGACTGTCGGGGATCCCGTGACAGATGATCTCGTTGACCGACGTGCAGATCGACTTGGGATAGCCGCGGTAGTTGAGCGGGCTCGGGTAGGCACCGCGGGAGATGCACGCCTCGTGACCGGCCCGATCGAGTTCGTCGGTCGTGACTCCGGGGGCGATGGCCTTGCCCACATCGATGAGCACCTCGGCGGCGATTCGGCCGGCGATTCGCATGGCGTCGATCTCGTCGGCGGTGCGGACCGCGCGCGAGCCTCGGCTCGACGGCTGGCCCGTGGCGGCGTAGTCGGGGCGCTCGATCGCCGCGGGCACGGTGCGCCGCGGCGACACGATCCCCGGACGCACCGGCGGAGACGGCGGTGCGTCGAGTGTGATCGTGGGGCGACGGCGTTTGGCCATAGGTCGTGAGCCTACGACGCCGTGCCGGTCGATGTGCTGCTCGGGGTCCCGCTGCCGGATCCGCCACCGCTCGATCCTCCGGAGGAACCGCCGGAGGAGTCGGACGATCCTGCGGATGAGCCCGACGACCCGGCCGTCGACTCGGCGTTCGACGACGTGGTCGACGCGGTCGAGGTGGACGAGCCCGACTCCGACGACGCGCCGGTTCGCGAAGACGAGCCAGAGCCGCGGCTGTCGGTCTTGTAGAAGCCCGAACCCTTGAACGTGATGCCGACGGGGCTGAAGACCTTGCGCAGATCGCCCTGGCACTCCGGGCACACGCTCAGTGCGTCGTCGGAAAACGACTGCTGGATCTCGAACTCATGCGAACAGGTCCGGCAACGGTAGTGATAGGTAGGCATGTGATCTCCACGTCGTTGGCACTCTCGCAGCGTGAGTGCCAACGATACCGCGCGCGTGTGATGGGTCGATTCGCCGCCTCTCGCGCGGCACCGCGTTGGGTGGGACCGGCCTACCCTTGAGAGGGCGCGTGGGTGGAATTGCGTGTGGTGCCACCGGGCGCGGCGGGAGAAACTGACGGCTCCGCGGTCGATTGTCGGCCGTTGGGACGTGGGCAGACGTGGTCGACGGAGGAGCAGCCGTGGCAGAACGAGTGGTAACGAAGGCGGTCATCCCGGCGGCGGGACTCGGAACGCGGTTCCTTCCGGCGACAAAGGCCCAGCCGAAGGAGATGTTGCCGGTCGTCGATCGCCCGTCCATCCAGTACGTCGTCGAGGAGGCCGTGAAGGCCGGTATCGATGACATCCTCATCATCACGGGGCGGAACAAGCGCAGCCTCGAAGATCACTTCGATCGCAACTTCGAGTTGGAGCACCACCTCAACCGGACCGGGAAGACCGACGAGTTGGCCGACGTGATCGAACTGGCCGACCTTGCCGACATCCACTTCGTTCGCCAAGGCGAGCCACTTGGGCTCGGCCACGCTGTGTCGGTAGCTCGCAAACACGTGGGCGACAACCCGTTCGTCGTGCTCCTGGGCGACGACATCATGCATCACGACACCCATCTGCTCCGGGACATGATCTCGAACTACGAGGAGACCGGAGCCTCCACCGTCGCCCTGATGGAGGTGGAACCCGCCGACATCAAGTCGTACGGCTGCGCGGCGCCATCGACTCGCGACGGCAATCGATGCACGATCGTCGATGTGGTCGAGAAGCCACAGCCCGAGGATGCTCCGTCGAACCTCGCCATCGTGGGTCGCTACCTCTTCACGCCGACGATCTTCGAGGCGCTCGATCACGTCGAGGCCGGCGTCGGCGGCGAGATCCAGTTGACCGACGCGATAGCGCTCCTGCTGAAAGAGGAGCCGGTCATGGGGTTGATCTTCGAGGAGGGCCGCTTCGATATCGGCAAGAAGATCGACTACTTGCGAGCGACCGTGGAACTGGCACTGGAGCGACCCGATCTCGGCCCGGAGTTCGCTGAGGTGTTGCGCGAGATCGTGCGCCGCCACGGCATCAGCTGAACCACTGTGGATCTGCCCGGTCGGTCGGGCAACGCCACGGGTCCGGTAGTTTCGCCGCGATGATTCCGCTGCCCGAGGCCCAAGCCCACGTGCTGTCGTCGGTGCACCGGCTCGACGCGGTCGACGTGCCGCTGAGCGAGTCTGCGGGCCGGGTCCTCGCCGATGCAGTGGTCGCCGATGCGCTGATCCCGCCGTTCGCGAATTCGGCGGTCGATGGGTTCGCCGTGCGCTCGGAGGACGCGACGGCCCCCGGCATCACCCTCCGCATCATCGGGATGGTCGCTGCCGGCGCGTCGCGCCTTCCCGCCGTCGGCCCGGGCGAGGCGATCCGCATCATGACCGGGGCGCCGATTCCGCCGGGCGCCGACGCGGTCGCGATGGTCGAGCAGTGCGACGTCCGTGGCGATCTCGTGGAACTGTCGGAGGCGCTGGGCTCGGGGCGCAACGTTCGCGCGGCCGGCGATGACATGGCGCCGGGTGATCGGGTCCTCGACGCGGGAGCGTGGATCGGTCCGGGGGCGGTTGGGTTGCTCGCGACGCTGGGGCGCACGGTGGTACCGGTCGTCCGGCGGCCGGTCGTCGGCGTGCTGTCGACGGGCGACGAGCTCGTCGATCCCGCGTCGACACCCGGTCCGGGCCAGATCCGTGATTCGAACCGTCCGGCGCTCTGCGCGTTGATCCGCGAGCGAGGGTTCGACGCAGTCGACCTGGGTTGCGCGCCCGACGACGAGGCGGCGATCGAGGCGGCGATCCTGCACGGCGTGGCGTCATGCGATGCCCTGGTGACGTCGGGCGGCGTCAGTATGGGCGACTACGACTACGTGAAGGTCGTCCTCGACCGAATCGGCGACATGCGCTGGATGCAGATCGCAATTCGCCCGGCGAAGCCGTTCGCGTTTGGCGTGATCGCCCACGGCGGCCGGTCGGTGCCGGTATTCGGCCTGCCGGGCAACCCGGTGTCGTCGCTCGTGAGCTTCGAACTGCTCGCCGCTCCCGCCTTGCGGTCGATGGCGGGGCGGGCCGATGTCGCTTCGCTCGTGGTGCCCGCTGTCGCGTCGGCGCCGCTCCGGCGTCGTCGGGACGGCAAGACCCACTTCGCGCGCGTCGCACTCGACCGGAGCGGCACTGAACTCGTGGCGACGGCGGCATCGCAGCAGGGGTCCCATCACATGGCCGCTATGGCCCGGGCGGACGGGCTGGCCGTGCTGCCCGACGGCGACGGCGTCGAATCCGGCGAACGCGTCGAGGTCGTGCTGCTGCGCTCGTACTGACCGGGGGCGTGGCGCACGGCGTGGTGCCCGGCGGGCGTGAGGGCGCCGTCGGGGCGAATCAGGGTTCGCGTATCCAGCCGGTCACCACCTGCGGCGCGGTCGAGGTCCCGCCGAAATAGAGCCCCGAGGCCCACTTGAGTGTCGACGCAGCCACCCCTGGGCACGAGCGGGGAAGGTTGGCTGTCGCGTCGATCCGCCGATCCCCGACGGTGCCGGTCGCCGCGAAGCGATACTGGTCGCCGTCGAGACCGAAGAGGTAGGTGATCTCCGGTTCGGCGGCGAGCTCGTCGGCAGTGAGCGTGAACAGCGGCTCGTCGGGTGTCTGGTGCACGCCGTTTGCGTTGGCGTACGCGGTGACTTCCAGGCGCTGTGGGTCGAGGTCGGAGCGCCATCGCCACGCGAACATGGCGCCGTTGCGCGAAAGGTCGATGTCGCCGCAGTCGCTGAGCCCCGGGAGCTTGTTCCAGTCGAACTGGTCGTCCGGCTGGGTCGGATTCGTCAGCTGGTATGCAGCGGAGGCGTCGAGAACGAAGGTGTAGAACCGCCCGGTCGCGGTCGAGAACCCCGAGCGCGGCAGATCGCCGTTCGCGGCCGCGTGAACCGACGCAACATGCTGGCCCGCCTCGATGCGGTACTGCGCCCAGTCGGGCCGGCAGGCGGTGCCGGCCACTGCGCAGAGCAACACCGCTGCGGTCGTGAGTGCATGTCGAGTCGTGGGGCGCATCCCACCGATATCGGTGTAGGCGGACCGCAGGTTGAGCGAATCCTTCGCCCGGCCGAGTCCGCCGCGGAGCGTCGCGTCGTACACTCGCGGCATGGCACGTTCGCTCGTCGACGGATTCGGTCGAGTCCACCGGGACCTGCGCATCTCCGTGACGGATCGCTGCAACTTCCGGTGCCGGTACTGCATGCCCGAGGAGGGCCTGGCGTGGACCCCGCGCGAACAGCTCCTCACCTTCGAGGAGATCGAGCGGGTCGCGAGACTGTTGGTGGGCGAATTCGGGATGGAGTCGATTCGTTTGACGGGTGGCGAGCCGACGGTCCGCGCCGGTCTCCCGGACCTGGTCGCCCGGCTGGGAGCGCTCACCGATGATCGAGGGCGACGGGTCGACCTGGCGATGACGACGAACGGCGTGTTGCTCGACGCGCAGGCGGCGCCGCTGCGCGCTGCCGGGCTGCATCGAGTCAACATCTCGCTCGACACCCTCCGCTCGGATCGTTTCGAGGCGATCACGCGCCGCAACGAGTTCCACCGGGTGCTCGTGGGCATCGACGCAGCGGTGGCCGCGGGTTTCGTACCCGTGAAGGTCAACTGCGTGGTGATGCGCGGCGTGAACGACGACGAACTCGTCGACCTTGCCCGGTTCGGTCGGGACGCGGGCGTGGAGATGCGCTTCATCGAGTACATGCCGCTCGACGCCGATCGCCGATGGGCGCAGGACGGCGTTGTGCCCGCCCGCGAGATCGTGGAGCGGGTCGCCGGCGAGTTCCCGGTGGAGCGGCAGCACGGAGGCGTCGGATCGGCTCCGGCGACGCGGTACCGCTACCTCGACGGTGGCGGCATGTTCGGTGTGATCCCGGCGGTGACCGACGCGTTCTGCGGCGCCTGTGATCGCATCCGCCTCACCTCGGAGGGCAAGCTCCGCAACTGCCTGTTCGCGGTGGACGAGTTCGACCTGCGGTCGCCGCTGCGCTCCGGCGCCGACGACGAGGCCCTCTGCGCCGTGGTGCAACGCTGCGTGTCGGCCAAGTGGGCGGGTCATGGGATCGGGAACGTGAACTTCATCCGGCCCGCCCGGTCGATGAGTCAGATCGGCGGGTAGAGCACCGCCGGGCGCGGTCGTTCGTGCCCGGGTGTGCCGGGTCGGGGACGCGTCGTAGAGTCGCCCCATGCCCGACCGCGCCTTCACCCATCTCGATCCGCTCGGACGCGCCCGAATGGTTGACGTGACGCCGAAAGACCCGAGTCACCGCCGCGCCGTCGCTCGTGGGCGCGTGGTGATGACCCCCGAGACCACGTCGATGATCACTCGCGGTTCGATATCGAAGGGTGATGTGCTCGCCGTGGCCCGCGTCGCCGGTATCCAGGCAGCGAAGCGAGCGTCCGACCTGATCCCGCTCTGCCACCCGCTGCTGGTGGGAGCGGTGCTGGTGAATTTTCGGATCGAGGATCGTTTCGTCGAGGTCGAGGCCTCCGTCGAAACCGTCGACCGCACCGGGGTGGAGATGGAGGCGCTCACGGCATGCACCGTGGCCTGCCTCACCATCTACGACATGTGCAAGGCGGTCGACCGGTCGATGGTCATCGGCGACGTGACGTTGTGGGAGAAGACGGGCGGGCGATCCGGCACCTACCGGCGAGACGGCGATCCGTTCGCGGACGAGTTCGACGCGTAGCCGAGCGGGATCTCGTCGTCTCGGAGGCGGGCATCGGACGCCGCCGTGTTGCGGTCATGTGTCACTGACGTGGCGCCTTCCGTAACGCTATCGTCATGGATTGATCCACCCGATGGGTGGTTCTGCTCGACGAAAGCTCGACAACGCACTAGATTGTCGAGCGATCACAGCGATGTGATTTGTCAAACGTAATCCTGTCGTCATGTCCGCCCACACCGGCGCCGCCCTGCTACGGCTTCTCGGTGAAGAAAGGATGAGTGAACAGACCGTGCCCTCATGGATTCTGCTGTTCCTCCTCGGCATCGTTTGGGCCATCGTGCTCGTGCCCGACTTCGTCCGCCGAACCTCGGCGAACCGCCGCGCCGATTCCATCGGCGACTTCTCCCGCCACCTCTCGACGCTGCAGCGCACGCCGCGTTCGCGCTCGGCAGCCACGGTGGTGCCGCTGCGCCAGGCCCCCGTGGACACGCGCTCGGCAGTTCCCCGTTCGGGCGTCCCGCGCATGACCCGCACGGCGGCGCAGCGTCGTCGGCAAGACGTTCTGGCCGCGCTCGGCGCCGCAGCGCTGCTGACCTTCCTCGGGGCGATGAGCCTGGGCGGCGTGTTCATGGCGGTTCATGTGGCTGTCGACGTGCTGTTGGTCGCCTATCTCGGCCTGCTCCTGACGGTGACCAAGCGCGAACGAGTCCGGTCGGTTGCTGCCGAGTCCAGCCCGTACGGTGCCGACGCCTACCGTGCCGATCCGTACCGCCCGGTTGCGATGTCGGCTGCCCGCCAGCGCGTCGCTCGCTGATTCCGTGCCGCGTCGATCCCGGTGAGTGACCGGGGCGGCTTCCGTCGCCGCGTCGAGGTGTTGGTCGATGGCGCGGCCGACGCGCTCGGCGACACGAACCGTGCCCGCGAGACGGCGCTTCCGGCGGCTCGCCTGGTGATCCAGCGTTGCGGAAGCGCGATCAAGGCGGTGCATCGACTCGATGGCGACGCCGCGCAGCGGTACCTGGCCGAGGCCGGGGCCGAACTCGTGCGGGCCCATGCAGCGGTTGCGGACCAGCCGATCATCGCCCACGCCGGGTTCCTCTCCGACGCCGAGAAGGAGTACGCCGAGGCGCGTTGCCTCGTCGCGATCGTGGCGAACGAGCCGATCCCCGACGCGGGCGACTTGGGGATCAGCGCGTCGGCATGGCTGCGCGGTCTGGCCGAGGCCGCGAGCGAACTGCGTCGTCATCTGCTCGATCGGCTGCGGGCCGATGATCCGGAGCGGGCCGACGAGCTGTTCGCTGCGATGGAAGACGTGTACGACGCGCTGATGACGGTGGACTTCCCCGACGTGGTGACCGGGGGATTGCGGCGCACGCTCGACGCGCTGCGTGCCGTGATCGAACGGACCCGCTCCGACCTGACGACGACCACGCTGCAGCGTCGCCTGCAGCTCGCTCTCGAGTTGGCGTCGTCGGCTGAATCGGCCGCCGGCGTGTGACTCGTCGGCGCAACGGTTCGCGGGCGGTGCGCGGAGCGACTATTGTGTCGCTACCCCTGGGGGTGTAGCTCAGCTGGCTAGAGCGCCTCGGTCGCATCGAGGAGGTCGTGGGTTCGACTCCCATCACCTCCACCAGGGTTGTCCGCCCTCGACGGTCCCGGATTCCGGAGTCGAGGGCGGTCGCCGTTTTCCGGCTGTGACGCCCGACGCCCGACCCCGGGAGCGTTTGGAGCGTCAGGGTTGTCGAGGCTTCTCAGGTCAAGGGTGGGGCGAGCGTCTGCCAGAAGAAGACGGCGATGAGCGTCCCCGCTGCGAGCCCGGGACCGAACGGCGAGTGCTTGGCGGCGCCGCGTCGGAGGCGACTCGGAATCGCGTAGGCGAGGTACACGAGGTTGCCGAGCACCAGGCCGATCAGCGGCAGTCGAATGTCGATCCAGCCGAGGTAGAGCCCGAGGACCGCCGCAAACCGCACGTCGCCGAATCCCATGCCGCGTGGGCTGATCGTGTGGGTGACGAACAGGAAGACGAACAGTCCAACGGCGCCGATGAGCGCCCGCACGAGCGAGCCGAGGTTTTCCGACCAGAGCGCGACAGCGGCGATCGCCGTGAGTCCCACCCCGAAACCAACCCACACGACCCGTGCGGGAATGAGCATCGTGCGCAGGTCGATCATGGCTGCGACGACCACGACGGGCACGAGCCACAGGAACGGGAGGAGTGCGAGCCGGGGGCCCCAGGTGGCGAGCATCGCCAGCGAGCCGAGCAACACCGACGCCTGTGTCAGCGCCCACGTCGCCGGCCGAAGCGCATGGCAATTGGGGCACCGCAGAGCTCGGCCCGGTGCGGCGTCGATCGGCCGCGCGACGGCGTGGCACCGATCGCAGGTCGCGTCACCGAGCTCAGCGAACTCCTCGTCGGCTGAGGCTCGGTAGCGGTGGACGAGCCACGCGGCTGCGCTCCCGGCGAGCAGCGCCCACACGATCACCCCGGGCAGCGCCGGGGATGTCAGCGCGTCGACGCCGACGGTGTGGGCCGGGCGGACGGAGGCGAGGTGGGGGAGCGCGAGGGAGGTCGACACCCTGTTCCATCGGCAGGTCGACCGGCCGCATCAAGCCATGGGAGTGCGCCGAGTTCGACGTCGCCGTCGTCGTCGGTCAGCTCGGCGTCCCAGCGGTCGTATGCCGCTCCGGCGTGGCGCGAGGCGATGAGTTCCATGAACGACCTCGCGAGGCGAACCGCGGTGTCGTCGACGATGGCCAGTCGCTCGGCGACCACGATCCATGCGTCCATGGCCGCGGACGGGACGGACGAGGTGTCGTAGCCGGCCTCGGAGATCTGACGTGCGATGATCGCCGCGGATCGTCGATTCGGTGCGGTCAGGAAGTGTCGGAAGGGCCGCTCGAGCGTCAGGTCGGCTCCACACTCCACGAGGTCGGCGATTGCTCGCCGGTCGTGAGCGGCGCTCGGCCGGACTTCCTCGACGCTCATCTCAGCGAGGGTATCGGGACGTCGCGCCACTCAGGCGGAGTCGGCGCGGCCGACATCGTCGCTGTTCGCGTTCGCGTTCGCGAGCTCGGCGAGGCGACGCCGGTCGGGCTTGTGCATCGGCGTGAGGGGGAGCTCGTCCACCACCACCAGATCCTCGGGCAGCTTCCACCGAGCAAGGCGCTCTGCGCCGAACGCCCGCAGCGACGCGAGCGTCGGCCGCTCGTCGCTCTGCGCCACCACGACAGCGACGCCGATCTCGCCCATCACCGGGTCCGGCCGAGGCGCGATGGCGATCGACGCCACCGCCGGATGGTCGCCGAGGACGGCCTCGACGTCGGCCGGGGCGACGTTGTACCCGCCGCGGATGTACATCTCGCGCCGACGGCCGGCGAGGCGAACGCATCCGGCCGCGTCGAACCGGGCCAGATCGGCCGTGCGTAGCCACCCGTCGCGCAGCACCTCGTCGGTGGCGGTCGGGTCGTTCCAGTAGCCGTCGCAGGTGGCTGCGCTGCGAAGGACGAGCTCGCCCACTCGGCCCGGAGCGACGTCGGCTCCGTCGGAATCGACGATTCTTGCCTCGACCCCCGGGCGGGGTCGCCCGATCGTCCACAGGGCCTCGTCGTCGGGTGCGTCCCACGAGGTTGCGAGCCCGACGCCGCCGGACTCGGTGGACGAGTAGCGAATCGAGTAGCGGGCGCCGAACCGCTCTCGTGCCTCGCGCACGAGAGCCGGAGGCGACGCCGCGCCGCCGGCGATGATCCGCTCGACGCAGCGCAGGTCGAGCTCGTCCATGAGCGCGGACCGCAGCATGAGTGCGAGCTGCGGTGCGATGACGCCTAGCGTCGAGATACGTTCCGCCGCCACGAGCCGGAGCACGTCGTCGGCCCGCCAGCGCGAGATGAGGTGGAGCGTGCAGCCGGTGTGGAGGTACCAGGCGAGCTTCGTCATCATCCCGACATGGGCGAGCTGGGTCGATGCAACGAGTGGACCGCCGATCGGCGGGTTGGACTCCCAGCCCTCGCCGAGGTCGATGTCGCAGATCGCCCGGAACTGGCGGTTGCGAAAGACGGCGCCCTTTGGCGTGCCGGTCGTGCCCGATGTGTACACGATCGCCACGGCGCGCTCGGGATCCTCGTCGAGCTCGCGCGGTGGCGTGCTGTGGTCGTCGAGGCGCGCCAGGTTCTCCGGCGTCGTGCGTCCGCATCCGGCGGCGTCGATCGGATGGTCGGCGACGAGGAGCGTCGGGGCGAGGTGGGCAACCAGGCGTTCCTGCTCGGGCACGGCCAGGCTCGGATTGATGCCGGCGGTCGTCGCACCGAGACGCGCCGCTGCCAGATACGTCACGACGTAGTCGATGTTGGAGGCGATGGCGAGGGCGACGCGCGACCCCTCGACAACGTCGACCGATGCGAGTGCATTGGCGCGGGCTTCGACCCGCTCCTCGAGTTCGGCAAAGCCGCACGGCGCGCCGTCAGGGCGCACGATGGCCGGACGATCACCGAAGCGCTGCGCCGCTCCGTGCAGGATTCGCGCGAGCATCGCTCAGCGTGGCCCCACGAGGCGGCCGTGCTCGACGACGCGAACGTCGAAGGGCCCATCGCCGGGGTGTCGGGAGAAGGCGACGACGATCGCCCGGCGCGGGTGCTCGCCGTGGCGTGCGCCGGCGCAAACGGGTGTCGTCGGTGTGAGGATCGCGAGGTCTCCGGGCGAGAGCGCCACCGCCGCGCTGCCGAGTCGCACACCGGCGTCGTCGTCGGGCCACGGCGTCAGTGGAATGCCGCACAGGAGATCGATCGACGGACCGAGGTCGATAGCCGCGGGGATCGCCGGTGTTGCCTCGGCTGCCGGCCCGTGGGCGAGGTCGACGAGTAGGTCGGCGACGGCCCACACCTCAGGTCCGAGCAGGTCGCGCAGCAGCCCTCCGAGCAGCGGATGAGCGGCGACGCCGCAGACGAACGACGAGCCGGCGCAGGCGCCGCGGACGACGCCGTGGTCGGGTGTGGGGACGAGCGAATGCGTCTCCTCGATGAGGCGGTCGATCAGCTCGACATCGAAGGCGCCACGAACCACGAGCCAGCCGTCGTCGGCCAACTGTCGAATCTGATCCGTGGTGGCGACCGACGGAGCGTTCGTTCGGTGGCGCAGCGCTGCGCCGTCACCTGCTCGATGCCGGTCGGTACCCACGGAGTCAGCGTACTTCGCGGCTCTAGCATGCCAGCGTGACATCAGCGAATCAGCCATTCCCGTGGACCCTGGACGGTCGGGTCGTGCTCGTGACCGGAGGGGCGAGGGGTATCGGCGCGGCGACAGCGTCCGCCGCTGCGGCGATGGGTGCGGCGGTGGTGCTCGTGGATCGCCTCGGCGATGTGCTCTCAAATACCGCTGCGTCGATCGCGCTCTCCGGGGGACATGTGGCCACGGTGGTCGGCGACGTTCGGGATCCGGCAACCGTCGAGGCGACGGTCGATCTCGCGATTGGGCGATTCGGGCGGATCGACGGGGTGGTCAACAACGCCGGCGGCGGGTTCTGGGCGCCGTTCGAGCGCGTGTCGGCAAAGGGGCAGGCGGCGCTGGTCGATGAGAACTTCACGCAGGTGACGCACGTGGTGCGAGCGGCGCTTCCCCACCTGGGTCGCGGCGCGAGCATCGTGAACGTCACGTCGATCGAGGCGCACCGCGCCGGGCCGGGATTCGCGGTCTATTCGGCCATGAAGGCCGCTGTCGAGAACCTCTCGAAGTCGCTGGCGCTCGAACTGGCGGCGCGGGGCATCCGCGTGAACTGCGTGGCGCCCGACATGATTCCGACTCCCGGCGACGAGGGGCTCGCGGCGGATTCGGGAGCGTTGCTCGACGACGCGTACTCCCCTCAGCCCCTCGACGGTCCCGGCCAACCCGAGGACGTGGCACATGCGATCTGCTATCTGCTCACCGACCTCGCTCGGTTCGTGACCGGCTCGACAATCCATGTGGACGGTGGCACGTTTGCTGCGTCGGGGTGGCGCCGTCGACTCGCCGACGACAGCTACTCCCTGTGACCTGACCTGACCTGACCTGACCGGACCTGACCTGACCTGACCGGCGGGCGGGCGGCGAGCGGTGCGCTTCGGGTTGGAGGACGATCAGCGTTCGAGCGACGGTCGCTGGCAGGTGGCCGATCGCTCGATCGGGTTGCACCGGACCTGCGCTCCGGGGCCGACGCCGACCCGGTAGCCGTTCGACGCGGGCGTGACCGGCGGGTAGTCGGTCGACACGATCTGCGCTCCGGTCGCGAGCGCGGCGTCGCGGTCGGCGGCGGCCGCGGTCGCGTCCTTGGCGACCACGGCGGGGTCGCTGTCGGCCCGAGTCCTCACGATGTACCCGTCGCGGATGGCCGCCTGCACGCCGTCGTCGGGATCGTTGATCACGAGTACGGCTCCATCGGGCTGGTCGCGACCGGTGCTCGTGAACGCGACCCGACCCTTCAGCGAGGGATGACCCTTCAGATAGGTGTCGCGTATCTCGCCGCCGTTGTCGAGGTAGAACCACACGCGCCCGCGCACGTCGGCCAACTCCGGCCACCCGGTGACCTTCACCGCTTCGCGCAGGGTGGGCGACGTGCCTCGCACGAGGTCGGGTGTGACGAGATGCTCCTGCGAGAACACCGAGCGGATCTCGGCGTCGAGCTCGTCGAGCCGCGCCGCGTCGTAAGGGAGAGGCTTGGTCACGTCGAGGGGTGGCGGGAGCCCGTCGGTCTTGAGCTCGAGCTGGATCGCGATCGGCACGTGCGCCGGGTGGGCGTCGGACCAATCGCGGATCAGTTGGAGGCAGCCCACAAAGGTCGGGCAGCGCGACTCGAAGTCGATGTCGGGGATGTGCAGCACCTTGAACCCCGGCTGGTCGAGGCCGTGCGGAATGGTGACGCCCTCGACCTGGAGAAAGGTCGGTCCGGCGGGGTGGCTGAACAGGTCGCCGTTCGGGTCGGCGTAGAGGTCGAGCTCGAGCGCTCGGACTCCGCCGTCGAGCTGCTCGTCCAGCGGTGCCGCGGTGTAGGCGAGGGACTGCACATCGCCGAAGTCGCTCGCCACCGAACCGAGTGCCTCGAACGCGGAGCTGAGCGCGGTGAAGAAGGCCGCCTCGGGCGCGATGTGATAGCTGTTGTGCGTCCCGATGGCCTGGATCTGATTCATCCGGGTCTGGTCGGACGTGGAGGGACCCGAGGGGGCACCGGTGCCTGACGTTGTCGACGATCCGCTGCAGGCAGCTCCCGCGAGCGACGTGACGGCGAACATCGCGCAGACCGCGCGAGCGCGTCGCCTTGCTCGGGATGCTACGAGCCGTCGATCGCTGGTCATTGGCGGTTCACGTTACCGTCGCTTCCCGGCCATGTCCGCGGCGATGCTCGTGGCGATCACGATGGTGGGGTCGTCCGCGTGTGCCCCGGTTCAGACGTCTGGCCCCACGCGAACCGCATACGTCGAGATCCCCGCGGTGCCGTTGCCTCGGCTCACGGCGATCGAGATCTCCGCGGCGGCGCTCGACGCCGTCGCGTGCGAAGCCTGTTCTGCGGGACAGGCACCCGACGAGGCGCGGTTCTTCTCCGGCGACCTCCCGCTCCAGTCGATCGACGCCATCCTCGCAGGGAAGTGGGGCGGCGGGTCGGCAGCGCTGCCGACGCCGGCGCTCGGCAACCTGTTCGTGTCCGGGTACTTCGGTGGCATCTATCTGCGCGGCGAACTGGCCTCGGTGGGCGCGGGTCGCCCTGCGCCGGATCAGACGCCGATCGCGGGGGCGCTTGCCTCGCTCGGCGGTGGCGCTCTGGCCTCGATCGATGAGATCGCGGCCGGCCTGACCCGCGTCGCTCGGAGCGGCACGGACGACGAGGTCCGGACGGCGGCGGGCGCGTGGGCGGTGGTGCTCGCGGCGATCCAGGGCTACAACCGGGGCTACCTCGAGGTGGCGGTCGCGAACCCGCCCCCGGGCGTCGCCGTGGATCCGGCTCGCTTGGACTGCCGATCGTTCTTCGACTGTCGCAGCGACGTGCTGCCGTTGGCGGCCCTCGACGGGCTGGACGCGCAACGCCGTGCCCTCGCCGCACCACCGGATGCGGTATGGGCCGCGTGGGCGGACGTCGTGAACGGGATCGGTGCGGCATCGGTGAGCGGCGGGAGCGGCGTCTGGACGACGCTGCTGAGCCATGCAGGATTCAACGAGTCGTCGTACGACGCGATCATCGACCTTTCGGTCGGGTTCCTCGAGGTCACGCAAGCCGCGATGCTGACGGATCTCGCGGCGGTCGCCGGCGGCGACGCCGAGGACGGGCGCCGAGGACTGATGGCCACGGCCGGGCTGGTCGTCTGGGCAGGGTCCTACTTCGCCGGGCTCGCGTCGCCGCTGGTTGACGGCACGCTTCCGCTCCTTCGCTGCGATGGTGGTGCGGTCGTGTCGACTCGCTGAACGATGGTCCCGGTCGTCGCGCCTTCGGCGGCGACGGGCCCGGCCAGATCGACGGACCTCAGTGCTCGGCAATCCAGGTGTCGCCGATCGAGAACTCCTCTTGGAGTTGACGTTCAGCGATCCCCTTCGCGAATCCCTCGAGCTTGCCCCCGACGAGCGGCACGTTGACCTTGATGTCGAGTGTGACCGTGTACTGCGTCTGATCGCCGTCGGGCTCGAGCAGGGTCGCACCCTTCATCTTGATCGGGGTGCCCTTGGTGTCGAGTTCGAACGTGCCGCCGTAGGTTCCGTCGCCGAAGTCGTTCCATTCGTCGGTACTGACCAACGTGTTGCGCGGGTTGATGAACTTCTTCGCGAAGCCGGGGATGCCGTCGAGTTCGACCTCTCGGGTGATCACGATGCGCAGCTGGTCGTCGCTGAGTTCCTGGCTCACGACCTCGACGCCGATGTGGCCCATCTCGTTGAACTTCTTGATGTGGCTCGCCGGGTCGTGGAACATCGCCCAGCAGTCGGCAATCGGTGCGTCGAAGGTGTGCGTCGTGACGATCTTCATGGGGTGCTCCTCGGTTCCGCGGTCTCGGATGGCAGCGGCATTCTGTCGCGCGGGGCCGGTGTCGTGCGGTCCGCTACCGTTTGCCGAATCTGACGGGGCGTCAGGTCCCGATCTTCGTCGGTCCAGCCACAGGAGGCACGTCATGCCCGCATCGCCCGCTCGGTCGCCGCTCGCCGGTGTCCGCGTCGTCGAATGCTCGATGCTCGGTCCGGCCGCGATCACGACACATCTCGCCGACCTCGGTGCGGACGTGATCAAGGTCGAGTCGCCGGCCGGCGACTACATCCGCCGGATGACCTGGCCGATCGTCGAGGGCGTGTCGTTGATGCACCTGCACATCAATCGGGGCAAGCGGTCGGTGGTGCTCGATCTTCGTACCCCCGAGGGCGCCGACGTGTTCCGCGATCTGGTCCGCGACGCGGATGTCGTGATCGAGGCGATGCGCCCCGGCGGCCTCGCAAAGCGTGGCCTTGGCTATGCCAACCTCAAGGAGATCAACCCGCGGCTGGTGTGGTGCACCATCTCGGGATACGGCATGACGGGGCCGTACAAGGACATGCCATCGCACGGGATCGCGTACGACACCTGGGCGGGACTCGTGAAGCCCGAGACCGATGACGAGGGCTTCTGCTACATCCCGGAGCATCCTTCCACCGGTATCAACGCCGCCCCGGTGTTCGGCGCCCTCGGCGTGCTCGCCGGTGTGATCGGTGCGCGCGAGACCGGCGTCGGCTACCAGATGGAGATCGCTCAGTCCGACGTGGCGGCCAGCATGGACTGGCTTCGTTCGGAGACATGGAAGGCGTACGAGCGGCCCGACGACGAAGTGACGGGCAACGCCAGCGACAACTTCGAGCGCCGTGCCCCCGGCACCGCCGGCATGCGCGACGGCGTGCGGTACCAGTTCTACGCAACCTCCGACGATCGCCACGTGCTGTTCATGGCGTCCGAGCAGGAGTTCTGGAAGAACTTCTGTGAAGGCATCGGTCGGCCCGAGGTGTTCGAGCGCTGGCCGGGCAGCCAGTACGGCGACCACGCCAAGGGGAACCGCGAGTTGCAGGCGATACTGCGCGACGTGTTCCTGACCCGCACGGCGGTGGAGTGGATCGCGTTCGGCAACGAACACAACACGCCGATCGCCGCGGTCAACACGCCGAAGACGATCGCTGAGGACCCGCAGTTCCAAGACCGGCTGCCGTGGTTGCCCGCATCGGAACTCGGCGCCGATCAGCTGCCCACGCCGTTGAAGTTGGTCGACACCGAACTGCCCATGCCCACGAAGGCGCCGACCGTCGGCCAGCACACCGATGAGGTGTTGCGCTCGTTGCTCGGCTACGACGACGAACGGCTTGCGGCGCTCCGCTCGTCGGGGGCGCTCGGTTGAGGCGATTCCGGTAGCGTCCGGCGCGTGCAGATCGAGTTCCACTCGTCGCCGCGCCCGACGCTCGGTATCGAGGTCGAAACCTGCCTGGTCGACGCCGAAAGCCGCGCGCTGTCGTCGATCGCCGGCGCCGTGCTCGACGAGCTCGGAGCCGATCACGGTGGCGAGCACCCCAAGGCCAAGCCCGAACTGTTCGACTGCACGATCGAGGTGATCACGGGCATCTGCGCGACGGTTGCCGATGCCCGCGACGACCTCGCTGCGACGATCACCGAGGTGCGGCAGCGGGCTCGGAACCGCGGCGCCGAAGTCATGTGCGCGGGCACCCATCCGTTCACGGATTGGGCGGCGCTGCAGGTGACGGCAAAGGATCGCTACGAGCGGCTCGTCGACTCGCTCGGTTGGCCGGCACGCAGGTTGGCCATCTACGGCATCCACTACCACGTGGGCGTGCCGGAGCGCGAGGTCGCGATCCCGGTGGTGAACTCGCTGGCCTACTCGCTGCCCCTCTTCCTCGCGCTGTCATCGTCGAGCCCGTTCTGGCACGGACGCGACACCGGCTTGGCGTCGGCTCGCACGAAGATCTTCGAGGGGCTGCCGACGGCGGGTCTGCCACCGCAGCTCTCGGGCTGGGCCGAGTTCGAGCAGTACATGGATACGCTCGTGAGCGCCGGAGCCATCGCGACGATTCGTGAGGTCTGGTGGGATGTGCGACCGCACCCCGACTTCGGCACCGTCGAACTGCGGATGTGCGACGGCATGACCAACCTGGACGAGATCTGCGCGGTCGGAGCGCTGGCGCAGAGCCTGGTTGCCCACCTGACAGCGCGAGCTCAGGCCGGCGAGCGGTTGCCCGGTGCGCGCGAGTGGGTGGTGCGCGAAAACAAGTGGCTCGCGGCTCGTCACGGGCTGGCGGCCGACATGATCCTCGACGATGCCGGCACGCGCCGGCCGATCGTCGACGTGATCGTCGACCTGGTGGCGGAGCTGATGCCGACCGCGGAGGCACTCGGATGCGCCGATGAGCTGGGCGCGGTGCTCGGCATCGTCGAGCGCGGGACATCGAGCACCCGGCAGCGGGCGGTCGTGGCGAACGGCGGATCACTGCACGATGTGGTCGATCTGCTCGTGGCCGAGTTCGACGGCGCTACCTTGCGATAGATGGGTGTCGGTTCGTCGAACGAGTGGCTCGAGTCGTTCCTCGACGCGCACCGCGACGAACTCGTCGCGTTCCGCCGCCATCTGCACGCCTTTCCCGAGCTGAGCGGGCGCGAGCTGCAGACCACCGAGTTGGTCGCCGAGCGGCTCCGCGCTGCAGGGCTCGCACCCAAGGAGCTGGCGGGCGGGGTCGGGCTGTGCTGCGACATCGGCGACGTGTCGCCCGACTCGCCGGGGATCGCGCTGCGTGCTGATCTCGACGCGCTCGCGATGGACGATCTCAAGACGGTGTCGTACCGGTCGCGGGTTGCCGGGTGTGCGCACGCTTGCGGCCACGACGTGCACACCTCGATCGTGCTCGGTGCCGGGCTCGCGCTCGCAGCGCGGGGCCTGCGCTCAGGCAGGGGCGGCGTACGCCTGCTGTTCGAACCCGCCGAGGAGGCGGTGCCGGGGGGCGCGGTTGACCTGATCGAGCAGGGCGCCCTCGACAACATCGGCGCGGTCTTCGGCTTCCATTGTGATCCCAAGATCGATGTGGGCCGGGTCGGGCTACGCGTGGGCGCGCTCACAGCCGCGACCGACGCGGTCACCATCCACCTGCGCGGACCGGGCGGTCACACGGCCCGGCCACAGCTCACGGTCGATCTCGTCGCGGTCGCGTCGCGCGTCGCGGTCGAACTCCCGGGCCGCGTCGCCGACGCGGCGCAGCGGGCCGGCGGTGAGATCCGGCTCGTGTTCGGCGCGATCCACGCCGGCGATGCTCCCAATGTCATACCGGTGCATGCCGAACTGCGCGGCAGCGTCCGCGTGCCGGACCGCGGGCTGTGGGACCGCGCCGAGTCGCTGGTGACCGGCCTCGTCGCCGATCTTGTGGCCGGGACCGGTGCCGAGATCGAGATCGAGTATCGGCGAGGCATCCCGCCCGTCGTGAACGACGCGGCGGCGGTCGCCGCGTTCGAGGCGGTCGCAGTGTCGGTGCTCGGCCCCGCTGGCGTGGTCGATACACCGAGGAGTTACGGCGGCGACAGCTTCGCCTGGTATCTCGAACGGGTTCCGGGGTGCTACGTGCGGCTGGGGGTTCACGACCCGGCCTGGGGAACCGAGCGCCACGACTTGCACTCGGGTTCGTTCGACGTGGCGGAAGACGCGATCGAGATCGGCGTTCGGCTCCTCGTCGAGTTGGTCGCCCGCGGCCCTCAATTACACTCGCCGCACCCGACCTGACGGCGCGTCAGGTCTCGCATCAAGGGGGCCGAGTGGACGACGCAGCGCAGACGATCGGAACCACCCCGCAGCTGCTGGCAGATGTGGTGGCGCGGCACGGCGAGCGCGAGGCGCTCGTCGATTCGACACCGCCGGAGGGCGAGGTGCGCCTCACCTGGGCCGACTTGTCGGAACGCGCCCACGCTCTTGCGCGGGCGCTGGTCGCGGCGGGGATCGAGCCGGGCGACCGGGTCGCGATCTGGGCGCCGAACATTTGGGAGTGGCCGGTCACGGTGCTCGGCCTGCACCTCGCCGGTGCCGTCCTGGTTCCGCTCAACACCCGCTACAAGGGGAACGAAGCCGCCTACATCCTCAATCGGAGTCGAGCGAAGCTGCTGTTCTGCGTGCAGGGGTTTCTCGGCAACGAGTACGTCACGATGCTCGATGGGCACGACGTCGCGGCCCTGGAGCGGATCGTGGTACTGCGGGGCGAACCGGCCGGCAGCTCCACGACGTGCGACCGGTTCATGCAGCTCGACGATCCTGCGCATCGCGAGTCGCTCGACCGCGCGGTCGCCGAGCGGGTGGCGGCGCTCGGTCCCGATTCGCTCTCGGACATCCTGTTCACCTCGGGAACGACAGGTGCGCCGAAGGGCGTGATGTGTACGCACGGCCAGGTGGTGCGGGCCTTCGATGCGTGGTCGACGGTCGTGGGCCTGCAGGCCGACGATCGCTACCTGATCGTGAACCCCTTCTTCCACGCCTTCGGGTACAAGGCCGGCCTCGTTGCGTCGATGACGAAGGGCTGCGCAATGGTCACCCAGGCGGTGTTCGACGTGCCGGCCATCATGGACACGATCGATCGGGAGCAGATCTCGATGATCCCCGGCCCGCCGACGATCTACCAGACGATCATCAACCATCCCGATGTCGGCGTGGGCCGGTTCCCGTCGCTGCGGCTCGCGGTGACCGGCGCGGCGGTGGTGCCCGTGGAGTTGATCCGTCAGATGCGCGACGTGCTGGGCTTTCAGACGGTCATCACCGGCTACGGCCTCACCGAGGCGTGCGGCATCGCCGCGATGTGTCGACATGACGACGACCCCGAGACGATCGCGCGGTTCTCGGGCCGTGCGATCCCGGGCGTCGAGCTGCGCGTGATCGACGACGACGGCGCCGAGGTGCCGCGGGGCGAGCCGGGCGAGATCGTGGTCCGGGGGTACAACGTGATGGTCGGGTACTTCGAGGATCCCGAGCAGACGGCCGAGACGATCGACCCCGAGGGCTGGCTCCACACGGGTGACATCGGCGAGATGGACCCACGCGGCTACATCCGCATCACCGACCGCAAGAAGGACATGTTCATCGTGGGCGGGTTCAACGCCTACCCGGCCGAGATCGAGTCGATGCTCGTCGCTCACCCCCACATCGCGCAGGCAGCTGTGGTCGGCGTGCCCGACGAACGGATGGGCGAGGTCGGCTACGCGTTCGTGATCGCCCGCACCGGAACCGCCGCCGATTCCGCCGAGATCATCTCGTGGTCCCGCGACGAGATGGCCAACTACAAGGTGCCCCGCCACGTCGAGATCGTCGACGAGTTGCCGACGAATGCCGGGGGCAAGGTCATGCGATTCGAACTCCGCGACCGCGCCGTCGCAACGCTCGCCAAAGGATCCTCCTCATGAAGTTCTGCCAAGCGCTCATCGGATTGCCGGCCGAGTGGTACGTGCCGGTCTCCGTCGCCGCCGAAGCCGCGGGCTTCGACATGGTCGGCCTGAGCGATCACGTGATCCATCCCGAATCGTTGGCGTCGAACTACCCCTACACGCCGGACGGCAAGCCGCAGTACGAACCCGAATGGGACTTCCCGGACTGCTGGGTGACGGTCGGTGCGATGGCGTCGGCGACCTCTCGGCTGCAGTTCGTCACGAACGTGTACGTCCTGCCGGCGCGCAATCCGCTCGTGGTGGCCAAGGCCGTCGGCACGGCGGCGGTGCTGTCGGGCGGGCGGGTCCTGCTCGGTGTCGGAGCGGGCTGGATGCGCGAGGAGTTCGAGGCGCTGGGCCAGTCGTTCGAGGCGCGCGGCCGCAGGATGGACGAGACGATCGACGTGCTGCGCTCGCTGTGGACCGACGGGTCGGTGGAGTACCACGGCGACCAGATCGATCTGCCGGCCCTTGCGATGCGGCCGGTTCCCGAACGGCGCGTGCCGGTGCTGGTGGGCGGACACTCATCGGTCGCGTTGCGGCGAGCGGCTCGCAACGACGGTTGGATCGGCGTGAACTACACCCTCGATCAGCTCGAGGAGTACTGCACGATCATCCACGGCCTGCGATCGGAGGCCGGCATGAGCGCGGCGCCCTTCGAGATCGTCGCCTCGCCCCTGGCGGTGCCCGACGCTCGAACCGTCGAACGGCTGGAGTCGATGGGCGTGAGCACGATCATGACCTCCGCGTGGATCGCCCAGCGCCGCGGGGTCCCGACCTTGTTGGACGAGGCGATCGAATGCGTCACGTCGTATGGCGAACAGTGGATCGCGCCTCTGCGATGATGGTCGGGTATGGCTGACGAGGCGACCGGCGGGACTCACGAGGGCGAGGAGGAGCCCCGGGCGGCAGACGGCCGAGTGCCTGGGCGTCGCGGTCGTCAGACGCGCCAGCGGCTGCTCGATTGCACGTCTCGATTGCTCGAGGAGGAGACCTACCGCGAGTTGCGCGTGGTCGACATCGCCCGTGAGGCGGGCACGTCCCCGGCGACCTTCTACCAGTACTTCCCCGACGTCGAGGCGGCGATCCTGGCGCTCGCCGAGGAGATGGCGGCCGAGGGCGACCTGCGCCTGACCGCGATCGTGACCACCGGCTCCTGGAAGGGGGCGGGTGGGTACCGAACGGCCGAGTCGATCGCCGACGCGTACATCCGCTTCTGGGAAGACAACAGCGGTCTCATGCGCGTGATCGACCTGACTGCCGAGGAGGGCGACGGCCGGTTCCGGGCCATCCGCACCATGCTCCTCAACCGGTTCATGGTCGCCCTCGCCGCGGTCATGGACGACGAGGCGAAGCGCTCCGACCGCGAAGCGCCGGCCGAATTGCTCGCGACGGCCGGCGTGCTCGTGTCGATGCTGTCCCACGTCGCCGCCCATCGGTACGGCTTCGAGGCTCACGGCATCAGCGCCGATTCGCTGCGTACCGCGATGGCGCGCATCCTCTATACCGCCGTGACAGGAAAGAAGGCACCGGCATGAGCGACACCGATTGGGACGTCGACTTCTTCTTCGATCCCGTGTGTCCGTTCGCGTGGCAGACGTCGCGCTGGTTGCGGCGCGTCGCGGAACTCCGGACCCTCAACGTCAACTGGAGATTCATCTGCCTGCGCATCATCAACGAGGACCGCGACTACGCCGCCGAGTTCCCGCCGAATTACGGGGAGGCGCACGGTCGAGGCCGCTCCCTGCTCCGCGTCTGCGCGGCGGTGCGCGAGGCCGTCGGACCCGAGCCGATTGGGGCCATGTACGAGGCGTTCGGCAACGAGCTCTGGTCGCGTCGGCCCTCCGAGACGTCGTTCAGCGGCGTGATGGCGGCGCTGTCGAACGAGGTCGATGTCGAGGGAATCCTGATCGGGCTCGGGCTGGATCCGGCGCTGGCCGCTGCGGCCGATGACGGGTCGTGGGACGACGTGTTGCGGTCCGAGACGGCTCTTGCCTTCTCGCGGACCGGGCCCGACGTGGGCACGCCGATCCTCACGTTCGGCCCGCCCGACGGCAACTCGTTCTTCGGCCCGGTGATCTCGATGATCCCGTCGGACGACGAGGCGCTCGCGTTGTACGACGCGGTCGCCACGCTCGCATCGATGTCGACGTTTTCGGAGCTGAAGCGCACGAAGCGGCCCCCGCTCGACCTGCCGCTGTTGGACTTCTGAGACCGTTGAGCAGGTCGTGCACATCTCGATCACCGTTCCCACCGACGACCTCTCACTGACCCGATCGATCTATCCCGAGATCGAGGCGGTCGGCTACGACCGGGCGTTCTCGTTCGAGGCCAAACACGACCCGTTTCTTCCGCTCGCCGTTGCGGCGGAGCACACGTCGCGCATCGAGCTCGGCACGGCGATCGCGATCGCCTTCGCTCGAACCCCGATGACCTTGGCGAACATCGGTTGGGATCTCCAGGCGCTGACCGGCGGCCGCTTCGTCCTGGGGCTTGGCACCCAGATCGCGCCGCACATCACCCAGCGGTTCTCGATGCCATGGTCCGAGCCGGTTGCCCGGTTGCGCGAGATGGTCGCCGCGATTCGGGCGATCTGGCGGTCATGGGAGACCGGCGAGCGTCTCAGCTTCGCCGGCCGCTACTACACGCATACCCGGATGATCCCCGCTTTCGACCCCGGACCGAGCCCGTTCGGCGCGCCTCGCATCCTGACCGCGGGTTTCGGGCCGCAGATGACGGCGTTGGCCGGCGAGTGCGCCGACGGCTTCCTGGTCCATCCGCTCAATACTCGGCGGTCGCTGGAGCAGCTGACGATGCCGGCGATCGCGGAGGGTCTCGCGCGAGCCGGTCGGTCGCGAAGCGATATCGAGATCACGGCGGTCACGATCGTGGTGACGGGTCGTAGCGAGGAGGAATTCGTTCGCTCGCGTGAAGCGGTTCGTGAACAGCTCGCGTTCTATGGGACCACTCCCGCGTACCGCCCGGTCTTCGAGTTGTCGGGGCGCGGCGACCTGCACGTCGAGCTGAAGCGGCGGGGCGCCGCGGGCGAGTGGTCGGCGATGTCGGAACTCATCGACGACGAGTTCCTCGCTGAGGTCGCGGTGGTCGGGGAGCCGCATGAGATCGCACCGCAGCTGCGGCGCCGCCTCGGCGGCATTACCGACCACGTGAGTCTGGTGAACAACCGCGCGCCGGACCCGCGGCACTTCGCGGAGGTCGTCGCACAGCTGCGGGCGTGCGACGACTGACCGGGGTGTCGCCTAGAATCTGACGGTCCGTCAGATGGGGAGTCACCGTGGATTTCGAGTTCTCGCCCGAGCAGCTTTCGTTTCGTCAACAGGTCATCGAGTTCTGCGACGCGCACGACGATCTGGACATCTTCGATGTCACCCGGGAGAACATGGCGCAGATCGTCGACACGCCGAAGCGCCGCGCCTTCATGAAGGAGGTCGGGCACCAGGGCTGGCTCGGCATCACGTGGCCGAAGGAGCACGGCGGCGACGAGGGCGAGGGTGTGTACGAGTACATCCTCAACGAGGAGCTCGCCGGTCGTGGTGGTCCGCAGATCGGTAAGGGCGTTGGCATCATCGGCAAGACCCTGATCGCTCACGGCTCGGACTTCCTGAAGGACAAGTTCCTTCCGATGATCCTCGAGAACGACGTTGAGTTCGCCGTGGGATACTCCGAGCCCAACGCCGGCTCCGACGCCGCGTCCATGCGGGTCAAGGGCGTCAAGCACACAACCGAGGATGGGCGCGAAGGCTGGCTTGTCAACGGTCAGAAGACGTGGACCACCTCCGCCCACTTCGCCGACTGGTACTGGTGCGGGGTGCGTACCGACCCCGACAACAAGCACATGGGCATCACGTTGATGTTGATTCCGATGAACGATCCGGGCATCACCATCAACGGCATCTGGACCATGGGCGACGAGCGCACCAACGAGGTGTGGCTCGACAACGTGTTCGTGCCCGACGAGTACGTGGTCGGCGAGGTCAATCATGGTTTCCGCTACATCAGCCAGGCGCTCGACCTCGAGCGTTTCACGATGTTCACGTATTCGCCGATTCGGCAGCGACTCGACGTGCTGACGGACTATGTGACCGAAACGGTGCGCGACGGTGACGCGCTCAAGGACGACCCGATCGTGCGGTCCACGATGGCGAATCTCCATACCGAGGCAGAGGTTGCTCGTGTGATGGGTCTCAAGTTCGTGGCCGAGGCCGTGAAGGTCGAGCACGCCGCACGCGCCGGCAAGCCGTTCCAGCCGCCAACCGTGGTTGCGTCGGAGTACAAGCTGTTCGCAACCGAACTGTCGAAGCGTCTCGCGTCGGCATCGATGGACATCGGTGGACCGGGGACCCAGCTTCGGGTGCGCACCGAGGACGCTCCGATGACCGGCCGTTCGGAATCGACCTACCGCTACACCGTGATCGACACGATCGGCGGCGGCGCGTCGGAGATCCAGAAGAACATCATCGCCCGACGCGGGCTCGGGCTCCCCAAGAACTTCTGACGTCGAGCGGTTGGGCCGGCACAGGTCCTGACCGCCTTGGTCCGAACGGAATACAACACAGATGCACCACCCGTGCAGCCACTGTATTCATGTTGTATTGACACCTGCCCACAACATGATGTGCTGATACAACACGAATGCAATTGAAGTGTCACGCCCGTCTGGGGAAACCCGTCCTTTGGCCGACGTCGGGTCTGTGCGCGTGATGCTGAATGGCATATAGTCCCACCGTTGGCCGACCGCGCCAACCACCGGGAGGGACGATGGTGAAACACGTCAGAGCAGTACCCGCGTCTGCGCCGCCAGGCCGCAGTCGCATGAGAAGGACGGCGGTTGCAACGTCGGTGAGTGTGGTCGGAGCGTTGCTCGCGATCGCCGGGCCCACGTTTGCGACGCCAGCCGGAGCGGCACCGATTTCGAATCCGACGCTGACGCCGTTCGCGGCCCCGGCCTCGATCACGGTGCCGAACGGCGTATGTCGGGTTTCGACCGTGGTGACTAGTGGATTCGGCGGAGCCGACACCCTCAGCACTCACGTGCTCGGCGGTGACGGGGCGACGATCAGCGCCACGTACCGCGTGCGTCCAGGCGAGAGCCTGACGTTCGGGACTGCGGACGGCGGTAGCGGTGGGTCGGCCAAAGGCGCAGGCCAGAATGGCGCAGGCGGCGGCCAGTCCGGCGTCGTTCGCGTCAATGGCGCCGCGCTGGTGATCGCCGGTGGTGGCGGTGGCTCCGGTGGCGACAACGCTGGGTATACCGCGTCGCACCAGGGCGGTGACGCAGGCCTGCCGTCGACTAGCGCTGTCGGCGGCAACGCCGTTGGCAACGGCCAGGCGGGCGGTACGCCCGGGAATTCCTCGCAGGACGGCGGCGGTGGCGGCGGCGGTACCGCGGCCGGCGGTGCAGGGGGAGCGAGCGGTAGCGCCGGAGGCTCGGGCGGCTCCGCTGGGACGAGTTCCGACGGAACGAACGCCAGGGCCGGCGGCAACGGGGGCAACGCCGTTTCGTTCGCCGCAAACATCGAGCCTGGTGGTGGTGGCGGTGGCGCTGGCTACTCCGGTGGCGGTGGCGGTGGCGGTGCCGCGAGCTCATTTCCGAACACCGGCCTGCACATGGCCGGTGGCGGCGGCGGTGGTTCGTCGCTGGTTGCGCCGGGCACGCTCGGAGGCTCACCTCGGATCGTCAGCACGGCGACCTCAGAGGTCCCCGGAGCAGTTGCACACAACGGCAACGGCTACACGGCGGCGGCGAACCCGGCTCAGGACACTGGCACGCCCGGGGCGGCGAGCGCGAGCTACCAATGGCACATGTGCAACTACGAACTCGGCGTCGCCAAGTCTGTCAACAAGGTGTCGGTTGTGCCCGGTGGATCCGTGCAATGGACGATCCGCGTAACAAACAACGGTCCTGACAACATGTCGACGAACACAGCCGCAGCTCCGGTAGGCATTCCTGCCGACCGGGACACGGTTGTCGTCGCGGACACGGACCTGCCGTCGGGCTATGCGATCACCACGTTGCCGGCGAATTGCCGCTCGACGGGCGGTCTGTTCCCGGTGACGTGCTTCGACATTCCGGCGGTTGTGTCAGCGCAGAATCCGAACGGGAGCGCGTCGAACTTCGCTGAGATCGTCGTGAGCTATGCGGTTCCGGCGTCGACGCCGATCGGGACGTGCTACGCGAACGATGCTCAGATCGCCGGAGCGGCCTTGGTCGGCGGCGCTGCCGACACGGGCTCCTTGACGGAGCGCTCGAATGCGCCGAACGCTGCGAACGACGACACTCCTGACCGAGTGACGTGTGTGACCGGCCCGGACACCAAGCTCACGAAGACGGCAGGTTCGTCGACCGTGGTGCAGGGCGGGCAGATCACCTGGACGGTGACGCTCACCGCCATCGATCCGGTGGCCGCAGGCAACATCCCGATGATCGTCGACTCCGGTCTGCAGAGCTTGCCTGCCGGTGCCATGACGATCACCTCCGGTCCGACGCTGTCCGGGACTGGCGCGCCGACCTCGGCTGCTGGGGCTGATTGCGCCGTTTCGGCTGGAGACACCTTCATTCCCTGCAACGGTGATCTCGCCGCTGGCGAGACGATCGTTGCCACCTGGGTGGTTGACCTCGCGGATTCGGGCACTGACTGCCTTGTGCCGGGCTCGCTGGTGAGCAACACGGCCTCCGCCCAGGACACGCGTTTCGTCGGTGCCGAGCAGCCGGATCAGGCTGGCGCCACGGTGCTTGTCGTCTCGGATGGCGCTGCCGGATGTGCCGAAGGCGTGACCGGCCCGACCGGTGCCACGGGTGCGACTGGTGCGACTGGTGCGACTGGTGCGACGGGTGTGACTGGTGAGACCGGCGCTACTGGTGTCACGGGTGCGACTGGTGAGACCGGCGCTACTGGTGCCACGGGTG
>OEIV010000034.1_pt1 | contig 84063 bp, 85 predicted proteins | sample 1539231 | NCBI WGS metagenome assembly OEIV01 (sample SAMN03794762, study PRJEB22550) | activated sludge metagenome | feature: wastewater treatment plant; material: activated sludge; isolation source: Wastewater treatment plant of a petroleum refinery complex | place: Argentina: Buenos Aires ...
TGATTCATAAGAGAAAAGAGCAATATAAAGTAGTCAGGACTTATAAGTTTATTTTTAGAAATGTCAATCGGTTTTATGGTATAAAAAATCTCCCTTATTCGGGAGATTTTGATTCTTTCTCTTTAGAGGGCCTAAAATCGTAGATAATACGAATCATATTTTGGTGTATAGCTAGTTTAAGCTGAGCTTCCAGTTCCTTTTTCTTTGCCTCCTCAAAAAGCTTAGAGTAAGTTTTTGATCTTTTGGGTAAAATTACCCAGCCGACAACAAAACCAACAAACAAGCCAGCAAGAACAGCTACTCCAAAATACATAGCAATAAAACTAAATTTTTCCATCTTTTTTTGTTTTCCTGATACTAATCGAGAAACCAAAAAAGTCAAGCAATTTTTCTGTAGAGATGCAATTTATTTCATCTAAATTTGCAGTAAATTACATCTATATTTTTTACCAGTTTTTTGAGCAATAATCAGAATAAAAATTTTTTAGTAATTTATTCAGAAAGGGGAGGGAAAATACTAGAAAAAATATCATCAAAATTTTTTCTATGAATTTCATGTTTTGGATCTGTAAGCCAAGCCTGAAACCTATGCTGACAAAAAGCCACAATTTCATCAAGTCACTTCTCTTCAAGGCCTAAGTAAGTTTCAATATCTCATTTTTTCAGAAAAAAAATTCAGCTCTTATGGAGTTCATCAATAGTTTTAGTAATACGCTGAGAAAGATCAGGAAAATGTCAATCTATACAATTTACCATTTTTTCATACTTATGAGTTTTACGATAGATTCTATAAGGAAGATAGTGATGTCCTTCAATTTTTTTACAACTCATAGCTACTTGATGAAAATCCACATCTTTAAGTTCTTCTCTAATATTGTCCCAGTCTCCAATAAAAAACGACTGTAATCCAAATTTTTTCAAAAATTTTCTCCACATTTTATAAGAACCCTTACCGTTTACATTCATGATTTCATAGTTTCTAATGCGAGCCTTCCAGTCATCAGATTCAGAAGCCAAATGATTCAGATAAAAGTTGAAAAAATACTCATCAGTTTCACCCTCACACATAATAATCGTATCTACGAAAAACATTTTTGAAGAGTTCGTAAATTTTAGCATCTGAACCAAATTTGACTCTTGTTCAAGATAATATTGCTGAGGGCTAACGATGTGAGTAAAATTATGTTTTCGATAAAATCTGTAGACATTATTGATATTTTGCTCATTGACCATAATCGGAGAGTGAGTAGCGATAATAAACTGAATATTAAGTTTTTGAGAAATATCGTCAATGAGAGCTACAAACTGCTTCTGAAGCTGAGGATGAAGATGTAATTCTGGCTCATCAATAACCATCAAGCCATTTTGCAAATCAAATCAATAAATCGAAAAAATCATAATTAAAAGAGATTTTTCTCAGCTACTCAAATCGTTAATTTCAAACTCTTTTCCTTGTTTATCCGCAAGTCAAAACCAATAAGTTCTTCACTGATCCTTCTCCTCAAAATGTGTCACAAATGAAACTCCCAAATATTCCTTTGTAAAATGATTAATAAGCCTCATCAAAGGAGAGTGCAAAATTTGTTCATGATCCAGAAAAATAGTTTTTCAAGTAGTTTTATCATAGTGACAAACCAGTTTATTTTTTGCAAGTTCAAATCAGAGAGGTCTTGTAGCTTGCGTTTTAGTATTTTCATAAAAAAGCTGTCGCTCTAGATTTTCATGATTTGGAGCTAAAGAAGCAGTCAAAGAATTATCAAGTACACTATAATTTCTATAAGAACCAATAATTCCAAAAGTATTTTTCATTTTATACCAAAATTTTTTATCTGGCTTTTTCTCAAAAAGATTATAAATCTCTATACATTCCTGAATTAAATCAAAATATTCAAGATAATCAAACAAAAAACTCAATTCTGGAGTACTCACTTTTCTATCCAAAACGAACTCTTGAGTTTTTTCGTCAAGATAAAAATGAAGCTGAAGAACAGTAAAGCGTCTCAAATTTTCAAGAGTTACTTCTGGAAAAACAATACCAAAAGAGGAGTAACGATCGATCAAATCATTGATCTGTTGGCGAAATTTAACTAAAAAAGCAATATTATCAAAATCATTGTCGCTCAATTTCATCGTCAACCAGACATCACTAGGTTTATCCAGATAATGAATATGTTTTTTCAAAAAATGATAATGGCGATGAGCAAGATATAAAGCTTTTTTTTTATCTTCTGGAGTAGTAGATTTTTTAACAAGATCTGGAGAATATTCAAATTCCTTAAAAATTCCAACCTTCAAAATTTGATTTATAATTTCCAGAAAATTACTTTTTCAAGCTCAGTTTGGACCAATCAGAATATTAGTAACTCCCTTATCAGAAGGTAAAAAATGGACTCCTTCAAAGGGATCTTCTGAAGTCAAATACTTGAAACTAAGAATATTAGATATTTTTATCGACTGAATCTGCATAGTTAATGACTTCGAAGTAAATTTTTCTAGCTAAAGTATGAGAAAAAACCCAAATTTGTCAAATAAATAAACGATAATACAAGAGGAAATCATAGAAATCCATAGATTCTCTAGTTTCTAAGTTTATCGAAGGGGAAAGTTGATTTTCCACACCAAATAACTAAAAAAATCACATAAAAATTTTCCATTCGATGCAAAAGGTTCCCGATATAAATCGGGATAAACTCCTACTTATTTTTCTTCTCTTTGATTGAAAAATAAACCTACCTGCGGCAAGCAGGTACTCATCTTTTATTCTGGTTTTCAAATCATGAACTGGTTCATCTACATACTAGAATGCTCAGATAAAAGCTTATATACCTGAATCACTACCGATCTAGACAGGAGACTTACCGAACACAACTCAATGAAATGAGGTGCCAAATACACCAAACCCAGACAACCAGTAAAAATACTACGATCTCAAGCTGTAGAAAACAGAAAATTAGCCTCACAATGAGAACATTTCATCAAAAAAATGACCAAATCAGAAAAAAATAAGCTGATAGATAATAAAAGAGATAGTGAATTAGTAAAAAAACTAAGAAATAAAAAATCTCTGGTTATCAAAGCCACTCCATTCCCTGAGCCTGTCGAAGGAAAGGACAGTCATTGAGAATAGAACGAAGTGATATATGGCAATCCATAATTGAAATCAAATATCCCATAGATTGCTTCGTCGTCATACTTCCTTCTCGCAACGACAAGCTTTAAAGTACAAAAAAGTATATCCAGCCAGCAAGACTGCTTGCTTTAGGCGAGGGTTTATAGTATAAAACAGATTTATTACTTTATAAATAATCCCCACCATTTTCATTTGAATTTGAAAAACAAATAAATAAAAAACTAATGTCGACCAATTTATGAAATATGCAAAATCTCTCCATGAGCTTTTGTAGTTTAATGGATAGAACGACCCTCTCCTAAGGGGTAGATACAGGTTCGATTCCTGTCAAGAGTACCATTTTTGTCGACGATATCCCAAAAGGCCTCCGTGCTTTCGTAATCGTTAGACCATTTTACAACCTTTTTTACATTTCTTAACTCAATCATTGAAAAATGTCACAACCAATCGATCAAAAAAAGCTTGGACAAGTAAAAAGACATGATTCTGACAGCGGTTCTCCAGAAGTGCAGATCGCTCATCTCAATCACGAAATTGATCTACTTCAAGCTCATCTCAACATGCACAAACATGATGTTGATGCTAAAAGAAGCCTACTCAAAAAAGTAGCAAGAAGAAGAAAACATGTTAAATACCTCAAAGAGCATGATCTTGAAAGATTCTCAGCTGTAGGTAAAAAGCTAGGTCTCAAAGATGCTGCTTAAAACTTAAAAAATTATTGTCTGGCTTTCATTCATAAAAAATTATTTTTTACATTTTTACACTTTATATTACTAACATGGCTAAAAAAGCAAAAAGCTCATCATATGTTTCTGAGCTCAATATACCAAAAATAAGAGAAGGCCAAAAAATCAAAGGAACTGTTCTCAAAAAAGTTTCTGATAGTATTCTTGTTGACTGTGAATGAGGAATTTTTACAGGTATCATCTTATCAAAAGAAGTAAAAGATCTCGAAAGAAATAACGTAAACCTCACTCCTGGTGCAGAAATAGAAGCAGAAATCATAAATCCAAGCATCAGACACGAACATGGTTTTTTCATTATCTCTATATCAAAACTTCTTCAAGTTGATATCTGGAAAGGTATTTTGGAAAAAGCAGAAAGTAAAGAAGTATTTACAGTGGTTCCTACAGAAGCAAATCTCGGAGGTCTCCTTGTGGATATGCATGGTATCAAATGATTTATACCGCTTTCTCAGCTAGCTCCTGTTCATTACCCTAGAGTTGAAGATGGAGATCAAGAAAAAATCTTTGACAAACTTCTCAACCTCATTGGTCAAGAATTCAAAGTAAGAGTAATAAACATCGACGAAGAAGAAAAAAGAATTATTCTTTCTGAAAGAGAAGCTCTCAAAGAAGAAAGAGATGCTATTCTTTCTACTCTCAAAATTGGAAATGAATACGAAGGACAAGTCAGCGGAATCTCATCATATGGACTTTTTGTTACAATTGGTGGAGGTATCGAAGGACTCGTTCACATCTCAGAAATTACATACGGACATGTCAATGACATCGATAGACTTGCAAAAGTTGGAGAAAAAATGAAAGTCGAAGTGATTGGTCTCGAAGATGGGAAAATCTCTCTTTCAAGCAAGAAATTGAGAAAAGATCCTTGGAGTATCATTCCAGAAAAATATTCAGTATGAGATGTTATTGAAGGACAAGTCGTCAGATTCGTACCGTACGGAGTATTCATCAGGATTTATGAAGATATCAATGGTCTTATCCATATCAGTGAACTTGCAGACAAAAATGTGAGCAATCCAATTGATATCGTTAAGCCAGGACAAATCATCAGAGCTAAAATTATCCTTCTTGATCCTAAAAACAGAAAAATTTGACTTAGTATCAAAGCAGCTGAAGAAAATGGATCAAAGACAGAAGCAGCTCCAGCAGCGGAAAAAAAGACAACTGTTACTAAAAAAACTGCAAAAGCAACTGCATAATAATAAACTAAAGTCTCAAGAGAAATCTTGAGGCTTTTTTTATCATTTCAACTAGAAGCTCAGCATCAAAAAAATATAATGAGATAAATTTTTATACCAAATGTATCACCAAATGGAAATCACAAACAAAAAAGTCCAGCGAATACATATGAGCGAACCCAAAGCAGAAGAAATAGAAGAGCTAACAAACCAACTTGATATGCATGAGATCATGCTCAATAATTTATTAGATTTCAATGCAGAACAAAAAGTAGAACGCTATAAAAATAATCTTCTCTTTGTACTCAATATCCCCAAACACGACGAAAACTCAAACAAATATATAATCAACCAGATTCATATTATTCTTGGAAAAAACTACATTATAACAATGATAAAACATAAATCTGGAAACTTAAAAGGTCTTTTCGATTATTATCAGAAAAAAATCAAAGTCGGAACCAAACATACTCCAGTACGATTCTTACATAAAATCTTGGAAGTAATTTACAATAACACAATCAAAGCTCTTACAAATATAGACAAAGAAATTACAGCAATCCAAAATAATCTTGTTAGTAAAAAACACCTCAATAAAAAAATTTTTGAAGATCTCATGACCCAAAAATTAAATCTGATTTTCTTCAAATATAAATTTCAACCTCAAAAAGAAATATTGTGAGAATCTCAGATTTTATTGGAAAAATTCTTTTGACCAGATCAACAAAAAATCTATATCAATGATCTAGAGTCTAAATTAGATAAAATCATCTACACCACAGCACTTCTCTACGAGAACATTGAATCAATGAGCGACACCTATAATGCTATCGTAAATATCGAGATCAATAAGCTAATAACGCTACTGACTATTTATACAGTAATTCTTTGAACAATTAATCTCGTGGCATGAATCTACGGCATGAATCTTACACTACCATTCTCAGAAAATGAACTTGCATTCTTCTTTATAATAGGAATTATGATAGCAATTTGATTAAGTATACGATTACTTCTCAAAAAAAGATATACACCAACTATTTATCGTTAAAACAGTAACCAGATGAAAAATTTTTTAGAAAAATATGGTCTTTGGATTATTTTTATTCAAGCTCTTTTAGCAATGCTTGGCTCTCTCTATTATGGACGATATGGAGATCCCATAGAACAAATTTTTACAGGAGATTTTTTTAATCCAGACAACGGTTTTACACCTTGCGAACTTTGTCGATATGCTAGGATTTTAATGTATCCGATAGTTTTGAGCTCACTCATTGCAATTATAAAAAAAGATTTTAGAATAGTCGACTATATTATTCCAATTTGAATTCTAGGAACAATATTAGAAATATACCACTACACACTCCAAAAATTCCTGATTACAACATCTTTCTTCTGTACCCGCGCCAATCCTTGTACAGCACTCGAAGTTGATTATTTTGGTTTCATTACAATACCATTTCTTTGCCTTATAGCCTTTATCGTAATTCTCACAACAAGTCTACTCATAAAAAAATTTGTCTCATCATCTGACTAAAATATGAGTCCTACCGAAATTCTATTTACCAAATTATATAAAAAAAATTATCTGGATGCTATCACAGATATCATTTCATTCTACGAAAAAAATCACTACGGTTTGGTCAATTTTCTCTATTTTGCAAATACTTCACTCAATAATAGTTTTGAAAATCAAAAGAACGAACCAGAAAAAAAATATTTTAATGCACTGATTCAGTGAGATTTTTTACTACCAGACGGAATAGCTCTCCATCTGCGAGCCAAAGCATACCAACGAAAACATAACCTCCCAAGGACTTGACTATCAAATTTAAACTGAACAGATTTTATACCAAAGTTCCTCGAATTTCTCTGAAAAACTCAAAAAATCAGCCTTATTTTATACGGAGCCAGTGAAAAAACATTAGAAAAAGCATCTCTAGAACTTAAAAAACAAGGATACAACATTATTCATCAGCAAAACGGCTATGAAGAATTGAATCTATCTGAAATTAATATCCCTAAAGAAACAATAGGTGTTCTACTGATTGCTCGTGGTTCACCTCGTCAAGAAAATCGGTCCCTCGATCATAAAAACATCATCAAAGAAAAAAGAATTTTAGCATTTACAGTATGAGGTCTTCTAGACTTCATTGCAAAATCAGAAAAAAGAGCTCCTAAACGAGTAAGAATAATACATTGTGAACGACTACGAAGATTTATCAAAAATCCGTCCAAAAACCGAAGAAAATTTATGGCAAGTTTTTCTCTTTTCTCCACGATAATCAGGAAAATTATATTGAATTAAAGCCCGTAATCACTACAAACAAAAAAACTATTTTATTCATTAACTGGTCCATTTTCCTATGAGACTACAACAAAAAAAAATTCTTTATCTGCCAGAAGAGCAGAAAATATCACTTATAAAAAAATGCTGAGATAATGACATTATTATAAAAGCAGATATTTTTATTCTAGCCGACAAATTTGTTGACTACCAAAAAGATATCATCTCAGACTGCCTAGGGACACTCGAAGAAGAGCTCAGTAAAGAAGATCTCGATAATAAAAAAGTCAAAAAAATTTTTGAACAAGAGCTTCAAAATTTGAATTCAAAACTTTCAGTATACGCAGATAAAATCAAAACCACAAAAAAATTTCATATTAAAGGAATTATTCATATTTTCGAAGACCAAAACTATATGGCATCATTGATCTGAGATGTCAGTGTTTTAATTCTCAGAAACAATAAAGTATACTACTCACTCAGCAACGGTAATGATGAGCTAGCAAAAATAGATCTTTTTTCCGACTTTATCGAAGGAGAAGTCCAAGTAAACGATGAAATCATTACAATTTGAACAAATTTGAATACAGTAATTGACCAAGACGACATAAAAGAGCTCAGCGAAATACTCAGAGCAGAAAATGACAACCATCTCGATTTTATGAATGAACTTATTCTCACCAGAATCGGAGAAGATCAGCTTGGATTTTTAATAGCAGAAAAAATAAGTTATCAAGGATGAGAAAGAAAAAGTGCTAAGGAAGGAGGCTCAAATCAAAAAATCACAAGAGACCTAAAAAATACGCTCATCAAAAATAAATTATCTATCATTATTACCAGTTTTACACTTTTAGCACTATTTCTTCTTTATAATCTTTTTCAAAATTTCAGTTCTATAAATACCGGTGGAGCTATTATAAACTGATCTGGAGCTATTATCGATATAAGTATCGAAGAAATCAAGAAAGAAATTGCAATTTTTCAAAAATTAGATTCTGCTTCTGATGACAAGATACAAAAATATCAAGACATCATGGATAACCTCACTCTTCTCGAAAAAAATAATAAACGACCAAATGATGTTGTAGAGCTGAAAAAGATTCTTAACATCGAATATTCAAAAGGTTTCAATATCATTGTTCTCAATGACTTATCAGCCGATCAGATTATTTCTTTCAACGACCAAGAAATACAAGGTCTAGGAACACCAACATCAATAGTTTTTGATAGAAATCCATCAGTCTGATGAACAAATGGAGCATTGCTAAGTATCGTAAATAACGACATCAGAGGCTCATTAGTAAGATTTTGACTCCAAACAGCACTCGATGAATGTACCAATAATATATCAAAAAATGGACTTTACTGCTTCTCAAATGCTGGTCTTATTTATAACATAACTAGATCTTGAATTGAACCAGTAACAAATAAAGTAGGAAGCTTCCCAGCTATAGAAAAACTTGGAACTTATTGAAAAGGAAATCTTTATGTTTTGACTAATGATCCTAGCTACACATCAAGTTGAGCTTATATTATCAGATATCAAAATAATCTTTGATCACAAGCTTCATTTCAAGAGGGAACAAATAACACAATTCAAGCAGATATTCTTTCAGGATGACTTTCTATCAAATCTGGATTTTCAAGTTTTGCTATTGATTCTACTTTCCTCTGACGATCAAAAGCAGACAAAAAACTTTATCAGTTTCGAAGAGATTGAGCTTCTACCCAGCTCAGCGCTCGCTCTATCAAACTACTTGGTGGAGACAAAATAGGAGAACAATACTCAGACAGTATAAAAGTACTAAGCTACCTAAATATAAATTTCGTATATCTTTTTGATAAAAAAAATCAATCATTCACAATTTACAAATCAAATCCAGTAAAATCAAACGATCGTTTTACTACAAATTACAATCTAGAATATGTAATGAGGATAAAATTTGATCTCTGACAAAATACAAAAATTATAGACGCGACAATTGGGCAGCAATGAGAAAGACAAGAATTACTTGTTCTATCAAACAAAGGAGTAGCAAAAATAAAACTTTATGAATTTCTTGATACACTAGCTCCAGTTAAATAAACAATGAAAAATAAAGCAACCTGCTTTTATGTCATAAGTATATCAAGCCAATGAAATCTGAACAAGTAAGAAATTTACGAAAAAAATTTCGAGAAGAGACCGAACAGAATCACAAAGAAGTTCAGCCTTGTTCTCTTGTACCAAGTTCTCAAGACAAGACAGTAATTTTCAATACTTCTGGAATGCAACAGCTTGTTCCTTATCTTACAGGAAAAGAACATCCATTGGGAAAAAGATTATTCAATATTCAAAGATGCGTAAGAACAAACGACATAGAAGATATAGGAGATGAAAGACATCTTTCTATGTTTGAAATGATGGGAAACCGATCACTTGGAAATTATTTTAAAAAAGAAAGTCTCAAACGATCTATTCACTTTTTGACAAAAGAATTACAAATTCCGATAGAAAAAATTGGAGCTACTATATTTATAGGAGGCAATGGAATCGCTAAAGACCTTGAAGCTAAGGAGATTTTGCTCGCCAATGGAATTAGTCCTGATAAAATAAGAGAACTCGATGAGGACAATTTTCGATGACCTCCAGGGGCAGTATGACCTTGTGGACCTTGTTGTGAGATTTTCGTAGATAGAGGAGAGGCTTACTGACCAGCAGATCGAAATATTGGTACCAATGATAGATATACAGAAGTTTGGAACAATGTTTTTATGGAATTTTACAAAGACGATCAAGGTAACTATACCAAACTCAAACAACAAAATGTAGATACTGGTATGGGGCTAGAAAGACTTTGCATGTTTTTGCAAAACAAAGAAACAATTTTTGAAACAGATATTTTTGAAGAAATCATCAAAACTATTGAAAAAAATACAGAATCTACTTACCCAGCTTATAACCAAAAAGAAGAAGAGTGGTGAGCTTTTGAAAAAAGACAAGTCAAAAGTTTTAGAATAGTTTGTGACCATATCAGAGCCAGTTGTTTTCTTCTCATGGACTGAGTTATCCCTTCAAATGAAGGAAGATGATATGTTTTGAGAAGACTAATAAGAAGAATGTACTATCATACAATGATTTTATCAAACGAGAAAAAAAATGGTGAAGGAAAAACACTTTCTTTTGATGAAATTAAAAATCTGGTTACTGCAATAGTTTCAAAATTTAGTAGCGCATACCCAGAGCTTATCAGACAATCTGATTCAATCACAAAAGAACTCTCAAAAGAAATTGAGAATTTCAAGGCAACCATCAAAAGAGGTGAAAAACAGCTCAACGATATTCTTGATGGAAACGAGAAAAAAATAATTTCTGGAGCAGAAGCTTTTACGCTCTATGATTCTTACGGATTTCCAGTAGAACTGACCATAGAAATAGCCAAAATGCAATGAATAGAAGTAGATCTTATCTGATTTGAAAAAGAGCTTGAAAAAGCCAGAGAAAAATCTCGTAGCTGAGCCAGCTCTATGTTCAAAAAAACAGTTGATCGAGCACAATTTTTAGAAGGCATACCAACCACAGAATTTGTAGGATATCATTCAGAAGAAAATGCAGAAATGAAACTTTTAAAAAAAATAGAATTGGAAGAAAATACAGTACTCATTTTTGATAAAACACCATTCTATGCTCAGTGAGGCTGACAGACAGGAGACTTTTGAACAATAGTCGATAACGATGGGACAACATACCAAATTTCAGATGTACAAAAATACGAAGGAGTATTCTTACATTTTATCAAAAAATAAAATAAAAAATGGTGATTCAGCTCTGGATTATTGTTCTCGTAACGATAGTTTGTAGCATCATATCTTTCATTCGATACAGCAACTATGGTCGATGACTTTTATGGCTCCAAAATATGGAATTCGGAGCAAGAAAATTAAAACAAATCAGAAAAAAAACTCGAGAATCATTCATGATAGTTTCAATTGGTAATTTTGTATCAATTACAGCACTATCAAGTATTGTTAATCAAATAAGCGACCAATCAATAGTAAATTTCTTAACAGTCTCAATAAAAATGCGAATAGCTCTCATTGTAGTACCACTCTATATCATACTGGTCTATCGAGAAACCAAACCCATAAAGATTTTTTTCATCACTGTCGGCCATTACGGAACTATTTTGATCACTGCAAGTATTTTACTCGGTCTTTTTTCATAAAAATGAATCGAATCATCGTAGAAAATATTCGTAGTGCATTCAATGTTGGAAACATCATAAGAACTGCTGATGCTCTCAACTACGGAGTAATAATTTCAGGCTATAGTCCCCATCCAGATACAGAGCCCAAAGTCCTCAAATCCTCACTAGGAGGAGAAAAAAATATCCCAATAAAACATTTTCGAAACACGAAAGAAGCAATCACATTTTGTAAAGAAAAAAATATTATTCTGATTGCTGCCGAAAAAACCGAAAAATCTCTACCTCTACAAAATATAAAAATTCCATCCTGACCATTTGCAATCATCATGGGTAATGAAGTAACTGGAGTAAGTGAAGAATCTCTAGAACAAGCAAATCAAATAGTCCACATACCAATGAAAGGAAAAAAAGAGTCACTCAATGTAGGACAAGCAGCAGCCATTTTTGCACGACATCTTTCATCTCACTTACAACAGTAAATCATGTCATCAAAATATCCCAAAGCCTTCACGATGGTAGAACTCATAGTAGTCATTGTTATTTTAGGAATTATAGCACTTCTGAGCCAAAGCAACTTCGATCTCAAAAATAAAGAAAGAACACTTTCTCAAGCATGTGCTACAGCTCTTTATGGTGAAATCAGAAATTTTTTCGACGAGATACAAAATAGTAAATGAGTTTTTCTAAGCTGAGAAACTTTTTTCCCAGAAGAGTATAGTATCACCATATCACCAGATAATCAAAATATTTCTTTATGATTTACAAAAAATGGAGTAACGAATACTTTCAAAACATTTTCACTATCAGGAAAAAATCTCCGAAATATAAATTATTGTACCAAAAGCAATTATTCTCTAAGATTATCATGAGAAGATACTCAACTCATACTACAAAAAGAGTTTAAAAACACAATTTTAAAACCTTGATTTTTTATTTCAGGAACAACAAATACTATTACCTGAGAAATAAAATTTGAATGGTGTTCACCAGAGAACGAATCATGTAAAGAGATATTTCTTCGACAACGAGACAAAAGATTAAATAAAATAAACTGATCATCATGTCAAGGAAATTGAACCGGTGGCCAATGTTTTAATCGAATAAGTCAATAAAAATGGCTACCAACCCTCTTCTCTTTTATCAGCTCATGAACTATCCCATTCCAAGAGAGGAGGAATTTTTCTACTACGAAAAAGAAAAAAATCTTGATCAAGAACCAGACAAAAAATTTTCTCGAGAAATCCAAAATATATTTCGAAACGACTATCTCCCACAAATTAAAAAAATTCAAAATCTGCTTAAATATATTCCTTTTATAGAACAAGCCTACCTTTGTAATTCAATGAGTTTCAATGCACTCACAGAAAAATCAGACATCGACCTATTTATCATTACTAATCAAAAAAGAATCTGGCAGTGTAGATTTCGATCCGTATTTCTATTTCGAATAGCTGGATTAAAAAGATCAAAAAAAAATAAAACAAAAAAAGTTTGTCTGTCTTTTTACGTAACGAGTGATAATACAAATCTTTATCCAATTAAACTCGCAAACAGCGATATTTATCTAACCTACTGGCTAGCACATCTTATTCCAATCTATACGACCAAGCCAGATGAAATTAATAAAATTCGAGAATCAAATAAACGGCTTCATCACTATCTCCCAAACCACCCACTTCATCAAACAATATTTGCAGACATTGAACTCATAAAAAATAACTATAAAATAACCAAACGATATGAAAAAAATAATTCTGGTCGACGAGGCAGCATGATAGAAATAATCATCAAAAATATTCGACTACCAGTACTTTTTTTCAAAAAGAAACAGCTTAAACAAGAATGAGAAGGGATTATAATAAGCAATTCTATGCTAAAATTTCATCATGACCAGAGAAAAAAAATAGCCTATCTCTTCAAGATAAATAACAAGTAGATAACCATTAGTTATCAAAATTTCATGAACCAAAAACAGTGAAACCAAAAAATAGCTAAAAATAGACATTTTCAATCAAGAACCATTGGTTATCACAAAAGATTTTCTAGAGTTTGTTTTTAATTACCAGCTTACTATAGTGGGGGAGAAGAAAAAATTTTTATCCCCTTTTATTTACGGCAATGCAAAACATAAAAGCCGTTTTCGATATTTGAAATGGTTTCATCAAAGGAGCTATCTTCGCACAAGACGAGTGAAAAAATGTTCTCCTTCTCAAAGAAATGGTAAAAACCAAAGGTATGCGTAAAGGAAAAATTCTGGATTCAGAAGATTTCATCATATCAATTAATACGATCATAGAAACTTTCATCAAAAAATTAGGTGGTGAATTTATAGATGAAGTATATATCGGAATCTCTCATCCTGAAATGATTATATCAAGAATGAGTGAACAAAAGAGAGTAATGACAGATATCATAAAAAATGAAGATGTTGATCATTTATCAAGAATAATCTCAGAAATAAGTCAAAAAAACAACTATGAAACATTAAAAATTCTGCCTGTTTACTGGCTTATAGATGAAAACAAAAAAGAAAAAGATCCTGTATGACTCCAGTGAAAAAGATTAGAATTAGTTGCTGATGTCTTCTATATACCAAAAAATTTCTACAATAATCTCATAGAAGTATTTGAAAAACTCAATCTCAATATTATTGATATTGTTCCAAATATTTTAGCTGCAAGTGAGTCAGCTCTTGATTTTGATCTCAAAGATCTAGGAACAGTGCTCATAGATATAGGTACAAATCAAACTAGTTTTGTAGTGTATGAAGAGTGATTTCCTCTTTCTTACTGAGTGATACCTATCGGTTGAGAAGATGTCACCAAGGACATATCTATCTGCTTACAAATAGATATCAAAGAAGCAGAAGAGATAAAAAAGGAAAAAGGAATGCTTTCGGCAGAAGATCAAAAAATATCTCCTACAGAAGAAACTGAAATATGATATCTGAGCAGCATTATTACAGCAAGATATGAAGAAATTTTTAATAAGATCCAAAAAAATCTTCATAAGATTTGAAAAGATGGAAGGTTGCCAGGATGAGTAATTTTAATGTGAGGAGGAGCAAAAGCAGAAAATTTAGATCAATTTGCTAAACATATCTTCAAGTTAGCAACCTTTTATGGAAAAGATAAGCAAATGAGTTTATGAGAATTAAGTAACAATTTACAGTTCATAAACATCATTTGAAACTACATTCGATCAAATAAATATGTAGAAAGTAGAAAATCTTCACTCAGACTAAACTTCGACTTTTTCGGAAAAATAGGAAAATTCATCAAAGAAATTTTTTAACACTTAAATTCACAAACAAATGGTATTGGTAGATGTAAGACCTGATTTCGTTCCTTGAGCAAGAATCAAAGTAATTGGTGTCGGTGGAGGAGGAAATAATGCAGTACTCAGAATGATAGACGAATGATTAGAAGGAGTAGAATTCATAGCAGTCAACACAGATGCTCAAGCGCTAGCAAGTAGTCCAGCAGACAAAAAGATCAATATCTGATTAAATCTTACAAAAGGTCTCTGAGCTGGAGCTAATCCAGATGTAGGAAGAAAAGCTGCTGAAGAAAATGCTGATGATTTCAAATTTCTATTTCAGGATACTGATATGGTTTTCATTACTGCTGGAATGTGAGGTGGAACTGGAACAGGAGCTGCACCAGTTATCGCTCAGATAGCTAGAGAAATGGGAATTCTAACAGTATGAGTTATCACCAAACCTTTCAGTTTTGAAGGGAAGAAAAGAGAAGCAAATGCCTCAGAATGACTTATGAAAATGAAACAGTCAGTTGATACACTTATCATCGTACCAAACGATAAAATTTTCAATGTTGTTGATAAAAAAACTACCTTTAAACAAGCGTTTAATATGATTGATAAGATCTTAATGCTTTGAGTTCAAGGTATCACAGACCTTATCGTAAAACCTGGTATGATCAACATCGATTTCGCTGATATTAGAGTGACAATGTCTGGATCTGGAACAGCTCTTCTTGGAATTGGATATGCTGATGGAGAGACAAGAGCTGTAGACGCGGCCAAAAGAGCCATAGAGAATCCGCTTCTCGAGACTAATCTCGACGGAGCTAAAAATATCATATTTGCAGTAACAGGATGAGAAGATTTGACTCCAATAGAAGTCAACGAAGCAGCTAAAGTTATCGCTGATATTGCTGATCCAGATGCTAATATTATTTGGTGAATGACTCTCGATGAAAGCTACAATGGTGAGATCAAAGTCACTATCATAGCAACTGGTTTCGAAGAACAAAGCCAAGATAGCATTTTAAGACCATCTCCAAGAGACGCACTCTGAAGAAAAGGAGGATTTGGAGAAAATCAGATTTCAAGAGTTCTCAACGCTACTAAAGTAACAGCCAGCGACGATACAAACGATGAATATTTCAAAGAAAAATTGGAAATAGAAGAGGATTCTGACATCCCAGCTATTCTAAGAAATAGCTCTTTCAGCAACAAAAAAATCTAAAAAATATCAAAAGTTGACAAATCAAGCCATTTTTTATACACTCAAGATATGAAAAAATTTAATGTCTGCTTACAAATACCAAAATGAACTGTAAAATTTCAAGTCCTGAAAATATTTTCTTTGAAGGTAAAATAAAACAAATCACACTTCCAACGGAACAAGGAGAAATAAGTTTTCTTCCAGGTCAAAATCCTATAGTAACAGTTCTCAAACCAGGAATAGTAAAAATTTCACCTGAAGAAACACAAAAAAATAACCATCTCCAGAATAATAATTTTTTACATGAAAAGGGGAAAATTCTTATCAGTGTCTGAAAAGGTATGATTTTCATCGACTGACAAAATATAATGGTACTTACTTCCGCGGTCACCACATCTCCCAAAGAATCAGAAGAAAAACTCAAAGAAATGAAAAATCAGCTAGAAATTAAAGTAAATGATCTGAAAAAGAAGGGAAGCATCGAAGATATAGAAAAGTCAATGATCACACTAGAAAAAATCAATGCTGATATGAGACTTCTCAAAATCTGAAAAATGAAAAAAACTCAATCTCAATAGGAACCTCATAGTATAAAATATTTTCTAAAAAATCTCGATCACAGTCGAGATTTTTTTCGATGGAAAAAAAGAGTTTTTTAGCTATAGTGAAGACTATTTAGCTCATCGTAAACCAATGAAATACTGTGCAATTTTATGAAAACATAGACTTTTATCTAAAGAAGAGCTCTATCTCTGCAAACCTACCAATATTATCACTCAAGGAAATATAATTTTTTTCGAAACAGAACAGCCAGAACTACTCAGCCATCTAGGAGGAATCATCAAATACTGACGCATTTGTAAACTCGAAGACTGTATCCATCATCCCAAATTTTGAGAAATTGCTGGAGTATCAGACAAAAATATAGGAATGTTTCTTAAAAAAAATCATGGCCTCAAGAGATTTAAGATAACAGACTCAATCTCAACTGACAGAGAAATAAAAGAAGATTGAATAGAACTTATTCAGATTAACCAAGAAGAAATTTCTGAAGAAACTGAGATAGCCCTCATTGACCATTACCAAGATATAGAGCTTTTCGAGACCATAGACTTTGGGAAACCATCAAACGGAATGACAGTAGGAATGATGCCAGCCAAGCTCACCCAGATTCTGCTCAATATCTGAATAGGATACCGACAAGAAATTCACAACCAATCAGCTTGAGAAAATTTTACAGTCTATGATCCTTTTTGTGGCTTTTGAACGACCTGATTCATAGCAAACCATCTCAATTACAATTTTATTGGCTCAGATATCAATATCACTGAAACCAAAAAAAATCTCGGTCGACGAACAAAGACCAAATACTACAAAGAAAAAGCTTTTACTCTGGTAAAACATGATAACAATCTTGCCTTCTCTGAGTCAGTATTAAAAAAATCTAATCTAATCGTCTCAGAAGGTTGGCTCGGTCCAATTATTCATCATTCTACTTCTCAAAGACAGCTTGAAATCAATGAAGAAATAATCTTCAAACTCTATAAAAACTTTTTCACCAACACCAATAACTTTTTTGATGAAATTACAGGCGTCATTACTATACCAAACTACATAGATTTTCCATCTACTCTTGGTAAAAAAATTTCATATCTGCTAGAAAGTCGATGACGAGAAGTTAAGCTTCTCAAACAAATCTATCAAAGACCAAAACAAAAAGTAGGAAGACAAATATGCCTTTTCCACAAAGATAAGAAATAGCCAGAATAAAATTTTTTAATAGATTGTAAAAAGAATAAAAATGCGTTTCCATATTCTCATTTTTGGTTGCCAAATGAACTACTCAGATAGCGCCAGGATAAAAGCAATTTTAACCAATGCTGGCATGAGTTATACCGATTCAATAGACGATGCTGATATAGTAATTTTTGATACTTGTTCTGTGAGACAAAAATCAGAAGATAAAGTTTTTGGAAAACTATGAGAGATACCAGCATCCAAAAAAATATGGCTAACGGGGTGTATGATCCAGCACAATATGAGAAACGCCAAGATCCAAAATGAAGTCAACGATAAAAAAGTCAACGAACAGATGAAACTTGGAAATTTCGTCTGATGAGTAAAAACGCTCGAACCAGAAATCATTTGATTTACCAACCAAGAAATCGAGAAAGTCAGCCATTCAAAAGAACAAAGTGGTAATATAGTTTACATAAACCACGCTTTCAATCCGATGTTTGTAAAAATGCAAACAGAATTTCCAAATGTCGAACTTTTTTTCAGAATCGATGACACCTGATTTTTACCAAGAATCATAGAAAAACTTGGCTACCAAGTAAACCACGACATCGATGTTACGAACGAATATTCTGGAATTTTACCACACGGCACAAATCAACTTTTCAAAGAAAACACCAAAACTGCTTACATACCAATTTCGACTGGGTGCAGCCAATTTTGTGCATACTGTATTGTCCCATACGCGAGAGGTCTAGAAAAAAATCGCCCCGTCGACGAGATCATCAAAGAAGCCGAATTTCACCTCAGCCAAGGAATCGAAGAAATTGTTCTGCTAGGACAAATTGTCAACAAACACCCAGATTTTGTGACTATTATGAAAAAAATTTTACCTCTGCCGTGACTAAAGTGGCTCAGATACACCTCTCCTTATCCGACTTTTTACTCACCGGAGCTACTCAAACTTCACGAAACAGAAGAAAAACTTTGTCCTCATATTCATATGCCACTTCAATCATGATCCGATCCGATTCTCAAGAAAATGTTTAGAGGTTACACAGCAGAGCAGTTCAAAAGTTTTGTAGATAATATTAGAAATCTCAAAAGACCAATCAGCATCACGACCGACATCATTATTGGCTTTCCAGATGAGACAGAAGAAGATTTTGAAAAAAGTTTAGAAATGATAGACTATGCCAAGTTTGATATGATTTATATGGGAATTTATTCTCCAAGACCATGAACTCTAGGAGCTAGAAAATATCCAGACAATATTCCCAAAGCCACCAAGAAAGAAAGACGAAACCGTATGAATGATAGACTTCTGGCTGTCTCATGAAGAAATAACGAAGCAGAAGTGAACACTGTCAAAGAAATTATCATCAATAAAGTCGACCCCGATTTCGTAACTGGCTATACAGAAAATATGAAAACAGTCATCATCAAAAAAACTCCAGAAAATCAAAATTCCTTTGAAACAATCAAACTATGACACTTTCTCACTGTAAAAATCATATACACCGAAAGTCTAAAACTTTTCGCTGACTTGCAACATTAAATCAATTTCCTATACTCAAGTGGAAACGTTCCCTGAGATGCCTCCCTTCCGAAGGTTTACCTGCCAAAGATAGGGAAATCGAAGAGAACTTATAATAGTCAATTAAAAATTTTTATTCCTGACTACTTCTTATGAAAACATTTTTCCTCATAGTAACAATAACTATTCTAGGTCTTCTTTGATTTGGTTTTTACAAACACGATTTCAATATACAAAGCTACACAGCATACCGATCAGCTCAGACTCTAGATTCAATCATGGAAAAAGCATCTCCCAGCAGACCAGTATCGCTTATCGAGCTTTTCTATAATACCGACCTCGAAAAAACCAAAATAATCTCATCTGGAGAGATCATAGAAAGTTCATCTGGCTCACTCATTATCTCTACAGGTTCGACTTCTGAAGAAAAAGTACTCACCGACCAGGAAAAAATTCAGCTCAGACTTCAACAGATAAAAAATAGCCAATAAAGTAAACACTGAATTAAAAATTCCATATGACTATAAATTCAAAAGTCTTTATATCAATAACTTTTCTAGTACTTACTAAAAATGCTTCACCATATCATCAACGAAAAAAATATCAGCCTCCTAGAAAATCAGAAGCAAAACCAGATACTAGAAGAGCTTCACGATTTTTCAACAGAAAAAAAGATTTCCATACCATCAGCAAGCTCTCTGAGTTATCTCATCATACTAGATAGCTCGTCAGCTGATATAGAAATCATCCACAGCGAATCTCACACCAACAGTTCAATCTATGCCATAGTCTTTTCCGAACCAGAAAAAAAATCAAAACTCTCACTCCAAAGCACTATCAAAGCATCTCATTGCACATCGACTATCCATATCATCTCAGTCTGAACCAACCATAGCGACCTCGACATCAAAGCCTGAATCACGATAGAAAAAGATATAGAAAAATGAGAATGACATCTTACAGAAGACAATCTTATACTATGAAAAAAAGTAAAAATTAAATCTCTGCCTTTGCTCGACATCCAATCAAACGATGTAAAAGCTTCTCATTGAGCAAAAATTCACCAATTTGATCCTTCAAAAATTTTTTACATGACTTCAAAAGGATTATCTAAAAAACAAGCAGAAAAATTACTGTTGGAAGGAATAATAACCAACGCTTTTGAAAACTTTTCTCCAGAAAACAATGAGACTCTTTCAAATCTAAAAGATAAGATTTTAGCACAATTACTAAAAAATTCAGAATAAAAATTTTATATTTTTTTCAAAAAAATTCATGCCTTCTCTACAGCACATTATTAATTTTGTACAAGCTGACATGAATGAAGTATGTACAGCCCACGATTTTGCGCATATTCAAAGAGTAGTTCGCAATGCAGAAAAAATAATTGCCACAGAAAACAATCCAAACATAAATAAATTTGTAGCTCTAGCTTCTGCTTACTTACATGAATATTTTGACGAAAAATTTTGGAATAAAGATCAACTAGAAACAAGAGCCGTTGCCTTAGATATTTTTTTAGCTGAAATAGGAATAACTCCTGACGATCACGAACACATCATCCATATAATTAAACATGTCTGATATGGTAAAAGTCTAACCAGATCTAATGATTTCCCATACACAATCGAATTTCAAATAGTGGAAGATGCTGACAGACTAGATGCTATTGGTGCGATAGCAATTGCAAGAACTTTTGCCTACGGTGGTAAAAAATGAAGATCAATATACGATCCAAACATCCCTATAAAAAAAATTGAAAATGATGAACAATACAGAGATGGAAACAGTCCATCTCTCAACCATTTTTGGGAAAAACTCCTTTTACTAAAAGATTTAATGCACACCGAAACAGCAAAAAAAATAGCACAATCTAGACACGACTACATGAACAATTTCGTCAATCAATTTCTCAAAGAATGGAATGAATAAAAATTTATGGTAATTATATACAAGTTTACAGTTTCAAGTAAAAAAAGAAAGGCTTTTTAGCCTTTTTTTTCTTTTGGGTTATATTCTATTGCTTTCGATAGTTTTTGATTGAAATCCGATAACTTGCTTTTGTCTACTGGCTCTACTGTGTGTCATTTCTCATCAAATACAAATGGTAGCGGATATATTCAAGCTTTCCTTTGATTAAGCTGTTCAAATCTCATCCACATATCTTTCATATTATCCGATAAACGGAAGATAGTAATAATTTCTGTTATCTGATCTTGTAAATGTTTCGTCCCAACATCCTCAGTTAAAGATTGATGAAATCTTTGTGTGTAATTTCATTGTTTATTTTTTGGGGTATTCTTTTTCAATTCTTCTATTACTCACTTTGGTAGCTGATTGTAAATTAGTGTATTTGTTCGTGTTCCTATTACAGATGGTCTACTTTTTATTCAATTCACTGTAAAGTCCCAACCGTTCAATCTAAATAGTTCTTTGTAAAAAGCATCTGGAAACCTTTTTTGTCGTGGTAGTAATTCTTCGCTAATATATACTTTCAATATTTTCTGTAATTCGTCTTTTTCTCTATCATATTGATAACCTGTTGCTTCGTCTACTAAAGCAATAATTCATATTTTTGCAAATGAACGCATTAGTATTTCTGACTGTTCTGCTATCATTTCTTGCCTACTAGAAAGTTTTATATGTTTTCTAGCCTCAAGAAAAGCATCACAAATATCAACAAGAGTTGTTGCTTCGTATCAGTTTATTTTTGACTTTCATAAATAACACTCAATAGGTGCAAAGTGGTCCGCTGATTTTTCGCTATATATAAATGGTTTTAAAGAATTTTGATCTAAATATCTAGCTAATCTGGTCCCCGATGTTCTTTTCCCTTCCTCTCCTTCATCTACCATCTTTAACGACTCTTGCATTCAACGTCAAGATAATACCCTAGTTCAATCATCTAGTACATAACAAGGTATTTTGTAACCATTCAAATCTAACTCTCACTGATAAGCAATTTTTTTAGCCATTTATAAGTTGTTTATAAGATAAACGATTGTCACATTGGGATAAAAGTACATTAAATCTCTCTACTTCTGACAGGTCACGTGAATTATATCTAAATACAAATTCATCAACGTACTTTTGAAGGTGTTTTTTAGATGTGAAGTGATAGATACCAAGTATTCCTCTCTTCAAAAGACTCCAAAATCCTTCTATTGTATTAGTATAAGCATCTCATCTGCCATATTCTCAAGATCAATGATTCACCATAGCGTGTTTATACATCTTTTTTACGGTATTGTATCAAAGCCATTCATCAGTATAGAGAGAAGCGGTTGATTTGATATTTCTGATTACTTCTTTCGTTAAAGTCTTTGCTTGTGTATCTTTAACAGTATTAGCAATAAGCTTTCAACCTCTCTCTATCATTCATACAACAGGTGTTTTGTCTTTATTGCTCCTACCTTGAGAGTTCAAAACCTTCTTATCTGTGTGTCTGTTTTTATTCTTTCATCAAACATAGGTTTCATCTATTTCTACTTTTCAATCAAGCATTCAATCATCAGAGATTCAAAAACACTTTCTTATTCTTTGAAGTATAAACCAAGCTGTTTTTTGTGTGATGTCCAAATCTCTTGATAATTGCATAGAAGAAATACCCTTTTTATGTGAAGTAATTAGCCAAATAGCCATAAACCATTTTTGAAGGGGAATTTTTGTATTATCAAACATTGTTCACGTTCTCACATTGAAATACTTTCAAGAATTCTTACATCTGTACTTGTGGTTTTTACAAACATATACTTTTGAAAGAACATCAAAAGGACTGACTATACGTCAGTTCCATCTTACTTGCTCCAAATGTTCAATACATTCCTCTTCTGAGGAAAATGTATTGATAAGTTCGATAATTGAGTTGAAATCTTTATTGATCATTATATACTATCATTGATAAACAACAACAGTATATGCTTTGTTTACATAAAATCAAGTGTAAATTTATATATAATTACCAAATTTATAATCTGGTTGTTTCTTATCAAATAATGCTTTGCAATCTCTCAAAAATTATCCCTGCATCAAATTGAGCATTTTCGTAAAGATACTCAGAAAGCCTCGTAGTTACTCAGTCAAGTTTTGGTTGAAGAAAGTGAATAGTTCCAGTGAATCCAGCAAGACGAGCCTTGAGTTCCAGATGGTTGTGATAGCCATACTCTTCGGTACCGTCAAAGACAAAAATAAGTTTCTCAGCACGAGAAATTTTTTCTTGGGCAGAGGAGTCTACAGTAAACAAGAACTGGTGAGAAAGAAAAAATCAGACATCATAGCCTTTGTCTTGTAAACCACTCACAGCCTCCAGACAAGCAGATCAAACCGATCAGAGAGCCACTACAAAAGTTTTTGACCCTTTGATACCAAGTCCAGAAAAGTCAATCAGACGACCACTACCAAGATAATCTATTTTTTTCTCGAAAAAATTATCAGCAAATTCCTGATAAGGCAATCTGATATAAGTTTTCTTCTGAGTCAAAAACTGTTCAAAAGAATTTTTATCAAACGGCTCACACAGTGAAAATCAAAGCGTTTCCATGATAGAAATATCGCTATAGTCTGGCTGCAATTTATGAAGCAACCCCGAAACTCCTGTTCATAAATTCAAAACTGTCACCTGATCAGTTTTTCTCAAAGCCGGTAAAAAATATAAAAAACTTAGCTTTTCAATAACTAACAAAATACGACCATGAGTCTTCATAAAATGAGCTAAAGTTCAGCCATAAGAAAAATCCATTCCAAGCTCACCCAGAGAAAAAACCTGAGTACGCTTAAACTGTCCAGAAAAATTTTTTGCCAGATGATCTTCAGCCACAATAGCATCAAAAAAATTTTTTCCATCAAGTAACCCTCAAAAAGTTCACTGTTTAACATACTCATAGAGATTGAAAAAATGCATTTCTAGTGAAAAAAATTATAAAGCAGAAAAACCAGACTCTTTGACAGAATGAACAAGATCAACAAGTCATTCTTTGACAAGTTTTCCTTCCTGAAGAACAAAAACCCAATCTACAGGAATGAAATCAAGAATGCTAAAGTAATGAGTGATGACGATAAACGAATTTTCTGGGCTATTATAAGCATTCATCATCTGAGCCACCGACTTAAAAGCATCGACATCCAGACCACTATCAACTTCATCGAGAAAAATAGTACGAGGCTGTAAAAGTTTGATCTGTAAAATCTCAATTTTTCTTTTTTCACCTCAGCTAAAACCAACATTCAAATCTCTTCGTAGAAATTCTTTATCAATCCCAAGCTCAACCAAAAGTGGCTCAATTATTCTCTTAAACGACAAAAAAGATTCTTGTTTACCGTGTTTGGTGCTATAAATCGTTCTCAAAAACTCAAAAAGTTTTACTCCTGCAATCTCTGGAATAGTCTGAAAAGCCAAAAAAATTCCTTTCTGAGCTCTCTCATCAGGACTCATTTCAGAAACATTTTCACCATCAATAAAAATATCACCTCAAACAAGCTGATAACTTGGGTGTCCCATCACCGACAAAGCCAAAGACGACTTACCAGAACCATTTTTCCCCAGCAAACAATAATTTTTCCCTGATTCAAACTTCAAGCTAACATCACTCAAAACTCTCTTTCCTTCTACCTCTACCGATATATTTTTCAACTCTATCATCATTTTCTTCAAAAATAAACTATCTCAACTATACAAAAAAGCAAACCAAAATCCACCTTTATAATTGCACATCAAGTTTCTAGAAAAAAATCATTCAACTAGAAAACAATGCCGTTTATATCGTCAGAATCGATACTCAAAGCAAGATAAAAATAAAAGAGACCAAAGAATTCGACTGGGTCCCTCAGGGGAGGAGAATTCTTCGTCAACCAACCATAATAGAAACAAGAAAAATGTATGACTATAAACGGCTAGAGTTTTTTTGATTTCTTTTTTGTGTCAATGACAAGTTCGACGACCAAGAAAAATTTTTTATTTTCTTGGATGAGAGAACCATACCGATGATTTAATCGGTACAAAAAAGAAATGCCACCCGGCGAGGGTTTATATTATTTTATTGAAAAAAATTTTCTAATATAATTTTTATGACAATAAGAAAGCTTACTTACGGACAAATACAAAATACTCATCTTCAAGTTAGAAAAAATCTAACAGCCAAAGTAGTCCATAAATTAAAGGAATATGGAGTAAATAAATCCAAAGTGACCTTTCTCCAACTCGAGCCAACCAGCCCAGCCTCGGATACCTTCAGCCCAATAGTTTTTCAACCAGATTATGACTTTTCAAGAAAACAGCTATCAGATAGCCGATAAGAACATAGCCAAACCAAGGCAAAAGAGGGTAGTAATCAAACGATTGAAAAGATGCCCATCTGAAACCCAACGGTAAAAATAAAACAGAGACAAAAAAAGTTTTTCCAGTCAAGTAAACTCCAGTCATGAGACAGCCAAAAACTAAGGCAGAAATAAGCAAAGAAGGAAGCCTCACAACCCATGGTAACAAAATAAACGACAAAGCAAAAAAGTGAAGAATTCCAAACCAAACAGTCCGTTCAGGAGAAAAAAAATATGAGCCTAGAGTTATCAAAAAAGCCGCTAAAAAAATCTGCCAAGCTCTTCTATAATACTGTTTGAGAGAAAAAGATTTTTTCTCATAAGAAAGTCAAAAAGCTAAGCCAGAAATAAGTAAAAATAAAAGAGCAGCTGAGCGACCTACCCAGAAAAAAACAGTTTGATATCCCTGAAAACTTTCCCAGTGAAAAAAAGAAGTACTCATAAAATAAAAATGAAAAACAGCCATAAAAATGACAGCAATTCATCTGAGTAAATCGACAGATTGATATCTCATCACCTGAAAAAATCATAAAAAAAGACAGAGATCTTTTTCTCTGCCCTTCAAAAAAAGTCAATTATTTAATATCCAAAATCTTCACATCAAATCTTCATCTATCAGCTCTTACTTTACAGATATCACCAACTTTTTTTCCTTTGATAGCTTCACCAATTGGTGACTCAAAAGAGATTTCGATAGGATCAGTCAAAACTTCTACCTCTCCAGTACCGACCAAATTACAAACATATTTTTTCCCATTATCAAGTTCAATAGTAACCTGAGAACCATATCTCACTTCCTTAGATCACTTAACTTTTTTTTCATCAATAATTTCTACATTTTTGAGCAAGAATTCAATTTCTGTAATTCTAGCTTCTGTAAGTTCTTGTTCCATGATCGCTGTATCATATTCAGCATTTTCAGAAATATCTCCTTGTCCAAGAGCATCTTTCAATCTGACCATCACAGAAGGCAACTTTTCATCTCTCAAAAGATGAAGCTCAGCAACTAGTTTCTCGTATCACTCTTTCGTTAAATATTGTTTTTCTATTTTTTCCATACTTCTAATAGTATCATAAAATAAAGTAAAAAGTTATTAATCAGCCATTCGTTCTTTCAAATGATCAAAAGCATGAGCTACCAGATCTTGAACACTGCGAAAAGGCTTGTTTCAAGTAGAATAGTCAAACTGTTTACCATCGATTACAAACTGAAAATGACCATCAAATCTATCATCTTCAAGCTTTTTTACACTTACCTTGATAGTAATTTCAGCACCCTCCTTTGAAAAAATTTTTTTAAAATAAGAGTCCATCTTATGAGTAATATGGTGTTCCACATACTCTTGAATACTAGGTTTCAAAACATCAGACACAGAATCAAAATGATAAGTCACATGAAGATTTTTATTCATGATGTTTTTAAGATAAGAAATAAACTTTTATACCAAGGTTCACTACCAACTATAGCAAATCAAAATCCAAATGCAAAACAAAAATATACCAAGCTTTCATTTGAAAATAATTTTTTTTTGAGTACATTTCTCCTATGAAATTCTACCAAATCGATAAATTTTTTACTCTGGTTTCCATATGATTGATAAAAATATACCAAAAAACCCTCTCACCAGATAAAGGAATTTTTTCCTATCGACTCAAAGGCACAGTTTGCGTCCACGAGCCACACTGCAGCCAATATTCCATCAATGCTTTCCAAAGATACGGTTTTATAAAGTGACTACGAAAAACTATGGACAGAGTATCAAGATGCACTCCAGCCTCTCAGACCAAATACGACCCAGATCACTATCGTGTCATTTTTTTCTCAAGTGCTCCTATCGGAGTTCCTTTTCTGGAAAAATTAGCCTCAGATCCGAGATTTGAACTAGTATGAGTCGTGACTCAGCCAGACAAGCCAGCTGGTAGAGGATTGCACCTCCAGCCAAATATTATCAAAACCACAGCCCAAAAAATCGGTCTACCAGAAGAAAAGATTTTCACTCCTGAAAAAATAAATCCTGATAAATCACCAGAATGAAAAATTTTTTATGAAAATATAAAAAAACAGAATGCAGATTTTTTTGTAGTCATAGCTTATGGAAAAATCATCCCTCAGTCAGTTCTGGACATACCTCGTATCGCTCCGATCAATGTCCATGGCTCAATTTTACCAGAATATCGCTGAGCTTCACCAATCCAGTCAGTTCTACTCGACGAAAAAACCGAGACAGGCATCACCATCATGGCGATGGACGCGACACTCGACACAGGTGACATCATCAGCATTTTGAAATTTCCCCTCTCTCTTTCAGATACGAGCCGTGAAATCATCTCAGCTATCCAGTCAAAGTGACCAGATTTTTTAGCTGATTCACTCGAAGAGTTTGCAAAAGGTCACCTTATCAGAAAAGCCCAAGAAGAAAGCAAAGCCACTTTTTGTACCAAAATAGAAAAAGAAGACTGACTGATTTCGATCGACTGAGATCCACTCCAAAAAGTTTTCAGCAAGTACAAAGCATTTATTCTGCGACCAAAAATTTTTTTCATCTACCAAGATAAATCATTCATCATCGAATGACTATCAGTTTCACCAGAAATCTACGAAAAAAATAAATCAACCCCACTCATCGACTCCTCTCGAAACCTCAATCCAGCAATCAATGAAATCACCATCAAGCCCGAAGGTAAAAAAACGATGGATCGACCTAGTTTTCTGAACGGTTACATCAAAAACTAGCAATCCAGATATAAGACTTCGGTCCCTGAGCCCGTCGAAGGGAACCTTCTCCTTAAATAATTTATCCCCAAAACAAAAAAATGTTTTATCGCATACTTCTTCTCATCATGCTACTTTCCATTATCTCACGAACCACATTTCTCATTCTCTGAGTATCACCAGCTTTTCCTACAAAAACTATTGCTCCATCTTCAAAAATTTCTTCTCTGGAAACTGCTATAAATTTACCAACAAGCCAACTTTGTATCAACAAAAATTGTTTCACCGTCCGACTCGCTTCTAGTGACTCAGACAGACAAAAAGGTCTCATGTTCCAAAAATCTCTCCCTGAAAACGCTGGTATGCTTTTTGTCTTCGAACAATCTGGTATTTATCCTTTTTGGATGAAAAATACTCTCATTCCACTCGATATGCTTCGAATAGACTCATCTCAAAAAATAGTCCACATAGCTTCAGCCGTCCAGCCTTGTCTCTCAGATCCTTGCGCTGTCATCGACCCAGCGACATGAGCTCAGTTTGTTCTGGAGCTTTCCAGCTGAGTAACTCAAAAATTTGGCATCAAGATAGGCGACACAATACAGCTCAGAAAATAAACTTGACTTATTCGACAAAAAATCTAAAAGAACAGGACCCGCTATTGGGTTCACAAATAAAAAAAAGCATATATGAATGCAGCGAAAAAAAAACCAGAAGGATCTTCAAAAAATCCAAACAAAAAAATTGAAGAATTTCTAAAACATCCAACTAAAGAGATGTTAAAAAAAATTCAACAAAATTATCGATTAGAAATTCTCCAAGAGATTCTAACCGAAACAGGACAGAAAGACAAACACAAAGTATTTGCCAGTTTCTCATTCGAAGACTGGTTACTCGTTTATCTGAGTAAAGAAAATAAAGATTTCGAGTTTATTGCAATCCAGCAAATGAAAGCGATGGAATCTGAAAATCAAAACTTTGACGAATGGATTCAACTAGAAAAACACTATGAAGAAATGGGAAATTTTTTGAGAAGTTTAGCCTTAGAAAAAACTATCAAGTCAGCTGAGACATTCGGTGAAATTGAGATTATTCTCTCAATCATATCAAATTTAGCAGACTGCCCGGAAAAAGAAAAAACAGCCACCATTGAAAAAGGACGACTATTAGCAAAAGATCCTTGTGATTGGCTCACAATCGTAGAATACAGCGAAGACCAACAAGATTGGAAAAAAGCTGAATCACTCAAATTAAGTGACTACAACTATCAAATGAATTTTTAAAATCTTAAGAGACAGGATTACTGTCTCTTTTTCTTTATCCTCAAAAAAATAGCACCTTAGATTGAAAGCTGCTCAGTTTTTAGTATAGTGGGGGAGAAAGCAGAAAATTTCATTACAAGGAAGTACTGAAAAAGTCATGAACTAGTAAAGAACCTGTGAATTGCAACAATAGTGAGTTCCTATTTCAGCACTTCCTTGTGTCTCTCTTCATCGCGTTCAAAAAAACTTCTTTTCAATTATTTTTTGCCCTTATTCATCGTTTACTTAAAAAAACAAGACAATGATAAATCGAATTATGTCAGTTTTGACCTGAGATTACAACGCTAAGGAGATCAAAAAGCTAGCTCCATTGGTTCAAAGAATCTATCATTTTGACAAAGAATATACCAGTCTCTCAGACAGCGAGATCAAAGCTTTGACAGAAAAATTCAAGGCTAGAATCCAGGCAGGGGAGACGACAGACGACATTTTACCAGAAGCTTTTGCAGCTCTGATCCAGGCTTGTAAAAGAATGCAGGGTGAAGAATTTGAAGTAAAAGGCCAATTGCTCAAATGGAATATGGTTCCATACGAATCTCAGCTCATCTGAGGAATGATTTTGCATCAGGGGAAAATCTCTGAGATGAAAACAGGAGAAGGAAAAACTCTCGTAGCGACCTTGCCAGCTTATCTCAATGCTCTAGAATGAAAATGAGTTCATGTCGTCACAGTCAATGACTACCTTGCTTCTCGTGATAGTGAATGGATGGCTCATCTTTTCAATTGGCTTTGACTCAGCGTCGGAAATGTGACTAAATCTACACCACTTGCCAATAGAAGAGCAGAATACGAAAAAGACATCACTTATGTGGAAAATTCAGAACTCGGGTTTGACTATCTCAGAGACAATCTCACCAGATCCATTTCTCAGAGAAATGTAACTTGGAGACCTCTTCACTATGCTATTGTCGATGAAGTAGATAGTATTTTTATCGATGAAGCAAGAACTCCGCTCATCATTTCAGAACCTTACGAAGAAACTACAGACAAATATGTTTTTTATGCGAATCTCGTCAAGCGTCTTACTCCAGCCACTGGAAAGAAAAAAGTTTCTCAGTGATTTCTCAAAGAACTTATCTCTGACGAAAAACAAACAGTAGAAGAAAACGGAGACTACTATGTCGATGAAAAGACGAAAACTACAAGTCTCACATCAGCTGGTATCGCCAAGCTAGAGCAGTGGCTCAAAGTAGAAAATCTCTACAGAGATCTAGGTTACCAAGAAATTCACCATATCGAAAGTGCACTCAAAGCCTTTTCTTGCTACCACAAAGACAAAGAATACATCATCGTAAATGGCGAAATTTTGATCGTTGATGAACACACTGGTCGTACGATGCCAGGAAGAAGATTTTCTGATTGACTTCACCAAGCTATCGAAGCCAAAGAAAATGTAGCAATCCAGAAAGAATCGAGAACTTTAGCGACAGTTACCTACCAAAATTTCTTCAAAAACTACAAAAAACTTTCTGGAATGACAGGAACAGCTACTACTGAAGGTGAAGAATTTGAAAAAATTTATAATCTGGCTGTTATTGCAATCCCAACCAACAAACCAGTCATCAGAGTCGATAAAAACGATAAAGTTTTTTTCAATCAAACAGCAAAACGAAATGCCGTCATGAGTGCTATCAAGTTTCATCACGAGATGGGGCAACCTATCTTGATCGGAACATCATCAATCGCTACTTCAGAATTTGTTTCATCTCTTCTCACAAAGTCAAACATCATTCACAGCGTCCTCAATGCTAAATACCACGAACAAGAAGCTAAAATAGTTTCAAATGCTGGAAAAGAAAAAAGTATCGTCGTCGCCACCAATATGGCTGGTCGTGGTACAGATATCAAACTTTCTCCTGAGCTCAATCCAAAAATAGCTTCCAACTATGCCAAACGAATAGCTCAGCAGCTCAAGGGAAATACTTTTAGCTCGACAGCTCCAGCCTGAGTAATAGCTTACTTGTACTCAAAAGACGAGACAGAACTTACTCTCGAAGCTATCAAAAACGAATTTAGCCTCACAGACGACCAGATCAGACAAGCAGAAAAAAACTGGACGACAGCCTGAGATATCGAGCTTAAGATTTTGTTCAATAGCAAGAAAAAAAGCAACGATACAGTCTACGCCACTATCCATGTAAAACCAGCTCAGAGCAATCCAGACATGATAGAAAAAGATTTTCATTACGGTCTTTTTATTCTCGGTACAGAAAAACATGAATCAAGGCGTATCGACAATCAGCTCCGTGGTCGTGCCGGAAGACAGGGAGATGCAGGAATTTCAGTTTTTTTCGTATCATTGGACGATGAAATTATGAGAAAAATGGGCGGAGAAAGAATTCAGTGAATCGCTTCTATGCTCCTCAGTAAAAAAGAACTCGAAGAACTTGAACTCACTCAGAAACAGTTTACCAACTCGATCGAAAGAGCTCAGAAACAAATGGAATGATGGCACTTTAGCATCAGAAAACATCTTTTTGAATACGATTCAGTGATCAACAGACAAAGACAGAGAATGTATGGAAAACGCGACGACATTTTAATGAGAGCAGAAGCAGTAGATGAAGAAACCAGAAAACAATTTGTAGCTGACAGTATAGTAGAAATCAAAGGATTCATCGCGGATGTCACCAAAAAAATTCTTCTCGATTACACAGCACTTTCTTACTCGACCGAAGAATTGACCAACACGATCGAAAAAGAATTTGGGCTTACTTTGTCAGCATCTGACATAGAAAAAACTAAAAATCTGGATGAACTTCAGACATATCTCATAGACGAAGTCAGAGCTTACTTCACAGCTCAGTTCTCGACTCTAGAGCTCAATCAGCAGATCGATCTTATAAAAAATGTCTACCTCACGATCATCGACAAATATCGAATCGATCACATCGACGACATGCAAAACCTCAGAGATCAAGTCGGTCTTTACGGTTATGCTCAAGTCGATCCACTCATTATCTACAAAAAAGAAGCCTTTGAAAAATTTGAAAACCTGCTTAATAATATCAAACAGCACACTATCAGCACGCTTCTCAAAACAGATTTTTCTCTCCTCAAGCAATCTCATCTCCCTGCCAATCAGATCACCATGGAAGATAACTCTCTCATCAACGAGCTGATGCATCAGATCAATCCAGATCTTCAGGAGATGCCCATCTACCAGCCTCAAAAGCTACTACAAAATTCGACTCACTCTGATGACGCTGTAGAAATCATCGATCTCAACCAGAAATCAAACTTCCAAACCATTCCACCAGAAAACAAAAAAATCAGACCAAACGACCCTTGTCGATGCGGAAGTGGTAAAAAATTCAAAAAATGTCATGGTGCGAAATAAAAATTTTTTATTCTGATAACTACAAAGAGGAATGACAGAAGAAACCAACCTTACTGAAGAAAATATACCATCAGAAAACGACTCAGCTCAAGCCAATCAGCCATCATACGAAGAGCTGGTAGCTAAAGTTTCCGAGCTAGAAAACGAGAAAAAAAAGTTTGAAGAGATCGGAAAAAAAGCTCAGCACGATTATATTATGCTCAAGTATGAGTTTGACAGTCTGATCAACAGACTCGAAAAAACAGAAAAAGAGCTCAAGACATCTACGATGATAGCAAATCTGAAAAAAATCATCCCTTTTGTCGAAGAGCTCAGACAGACCATCGAGCATACTCCAGCTGAAATTGCTGACAATTCTCGAACACAGTGAATCAAACTCGTTTACGAAAAAACTCTCAAGACACTAGAAACGATGTGAGTCTACCAGATCGAAAGCATCGGACTCGAACCAGATGCCGAGCTTCACGAACCAGTTGGAGTCGAACCTACCGAAGATCCAGCTCTGAAGTGAAAAATCACGAAAGAATTTGAAAGAGGTTATATCTTGAAAAATGGAGACGAAAAAAACATTATCAAAACTGCCAAAGTTATCGTAGCTCAATAAATCAATCGTTCCCTGAGCCTGCCTGCGGTAGGCAAGACCTGTCGAAGGGAAATTTTATTTTCTGCCAAAAATCATAATGCAATTCAAAGACTATCTCGAACAATCAGAAAAAACTCTTTCAAAAAACGATCCTATAGACCTCACAGCTCACCAGCAAAAGCTTCTTCACGGAGCGATTGGACTTTCTACAGAAGCTAACGAAATTCTCGATCAGCTCAAAAAACATATCTACTACGGAAAAGAGCTCGACATCGTAAACATCAAAGAAGAGCTAGGAGATCTTTTCCGATACATGGCAATTTTTTATAGAGAACTTGGTCTCGATATGGAGCAGACTCTTCACGACAACATCGAGAAACTCAGAAAAAGATACGGAGAAAAATTCGACGCTCACAAAGCTATCCACAGAGATACGGCCAACGAACTCAATCATATTTCATCATAAGAAAAAACCATGTCTCACTCCAAAAAACCTAAAATTATTATAAAAACCCCCGAAGAAATAAAAAATCTCAGAGAGTGAGGTAAATATCACGCTGAGCTTTTACAGATGATCAGAGCAGCTGCCAAGCCAGGAGTTTCTCTGATAGAGCTAGAAAACATCTCAGCCAACTACATAGCCAAGTATCCAAATCTCAAAGGCTCATTCAAAAACTACAACGGATTTCCAGCCAATCTCTGCCTCTCTATCAACGACTGTATTGTCCACGGAATTCCCGATAAAACCATTCTCAAAGAATGAGATTTACTGAAGATTGACCTGGGAATTACTTATCAGAAAACCATAGTCGACGCAGCCATTAGCCACATAGTTGGCGGAGATCATACCAACAAACTAGCCTCCGATCTCAGCGAAGCGACCAAAAACTGACTCGATGCTTGCATTCATTTAGTACAGCCAGAGAAAAAAATTTCCGAGTACTCTCAAGCGATTTATTCGTTCATCACTGAGAGAAATTTTTCGATCATCAGAAGTCTCACCGGGCATGGAGTAGGGCGTTTTGTTCATGAAGATCCACCGATCTATAATTTTCCGCATCCCAAAATGGCAAATATTTCTTTTCTGGAAAATATGGTAGTCGCCATCGAGCCAATCACCGCCATCACTTCGACCGATTTCAAAGAAAAACCAGGCAACGAGCGAAATCTCTACACCAAAAATGGAGATCTCTGATGTCAACGAGAATATACGCTGCTTGTCACCAAAAATGGTCCAGAAATTCTGGCTGGTTTACCATAATTTTTAGCATTTTTCATACCCATGATACTCGGCATCGATCCAGGAGTTCGCAAACTTGGTTACGCTCTGATCACCAAAGAAAAAAAAATAATCGACGCTGGGATTCTCCTCCTCGAAGAAAAAAATCTCACCAGAGAAAAATATTTCAAAAGAATACTCGAAATTAGTAGTTTTTTCGACACTTTTTTTTCATCTCATCCAGAAATTAAATCGATCTCCATCGAAAAACTTTTTTTCACCCATTCCAATCAATCAAACGCCGAATTCGTCTACGGCATTAGAGCAATTCTAATCGAAAAAGCCATGAAACTATGAATCTCAGTATACGAATTTTCCCCTATCGAACTGAAAAAAAATATTACTGGTAACTGAAAAGCCGAAAAAATTCTCGTCCAATCGATGATTATGAAAATTTTCAACCTCACAAAACTTCCCGAATTCAACGACACCGCCGACGCCCTCTGACTCGCTTACCTCTGACTCCAAAAAACAAAATAATTTTCACTTCGTTCTCTAAATCTATTGTTCCCTGAGCCTGTCGAAGGGAATTCAGTCATTGCGAATTGAACAAAGCCTGCCTATCGCAGACAGGTGATATGTGGCAATCCATAGTCGAAATCAAGTATCGGATAGATTACCGCGCTACGCTCGCAATGACAACTTTACACATTCACCAGAAATTAAATTTTTTGAAGATTTAGAGATTTTTTAGAGTAAAAAAAGTTACTTTATAATGATGAAAAGCTTGAACAAGTAGACAAAAAAACTAGAGTAAAGTGAATTTTATTCTTTCATCAAATCAAAAATGGAAAACAAAGGTATCATCAAAACTGTGATTATCTCTTGAGCAATTATTATTTCAGCATTTTTGATCTCTCAGACAGGAGTTTATATTAAGGATACTTCCAATAATCAGCTTCCCAAAAATCTCATCTCAAACACTATCAGCGTCAACGGAGAAGGAAAAATTTTTGCAAAGCCAGATATGGTGATTTTGACCATCGCAGCCAGCGAACAAGGAAAAACTACGCAAGAAGCTCAAAAAAAAACCAACGATAAATTAGCTCAGATTCAGCAAATTTTAGCTAAGAAGGGTATTTCAAAAGATGATATCCAGACGAGCAATATTTCAATGTACCCAGAATATAACTACGAAAATAATTCTAGCAAAATGGTAGGTTACAGATCAAACCACACATTGACGATCAAAATCAAGAAAATTACAGATGAAAAAAATGGTTCTGACATCATTGATGAAGTATCAAAAATAGGTGACATTCAGCTCCAAAACATCCAATACGACATAGAAGATAAAGCAAAACTCTTTACAGAAGCTCGTAAACTCGCTTACCAAAAAGCTTTCACCAAAGCTCAAGAAATCGCAGCCATCAGCCAAGTAAAACTCAGTAAACCGCTCTCTATCGCAGAACAACAAACCAATATTTTCTCTCCTCAGCCAATGTACAGAAATATCATGAGCGCAAAAGCAGAAATGGCAACCGACGCCGTAGCTCCTACAGCCGATATCTCTGTCGGTCAGCTCGAATTCAGCATCAATCTCGATATCGTCTACACTATCGAATAATCACATTGTATAGTTCCCTGAGCCTGCCGAAGGGAACTATTTACTAAAAAAATTTTTTATTCTGCTAAAAACCAATCAAAAACATGGAAATCTTAGAAAAAATCATTGCTAAATTTTCTCGACGAAAAGTATCAATTACATTACTCATCGTGATTTTTTTCATCTCATTCATAAATCAGTTTTATTTTATCGTACAGCCAGGAGAAAAAGCATTTTTAGTAAGACTATGAGCTGTCAGTCAGACAATTTATGACAATGGTTTCTATCTGAAACTTCCATTCATCGAACGCGTCGTGACTATGTCGATCCAGACTCAAAAATACCAAGTCGAAGCGGATGCAGCTTCAAAAGATCTGCAAAATATCAAGACAGATGTAGCTTTGAACTTTAGAATCAACCCCGCGAGCGTCGGAGCTTTGTTTCAGCAAGTTTGAACGATCGAAGACATCGCCTTCAAGATCATCGGTCCAGCTATCCAGGAAACAGTAAAAGCTACTACAGCTAAATTTACAGCAGAGGAGCTTATCACAAAGAGAGAAACAGTAAGTTCAGAGATGAAAACTTTTATGAAAACAAAACTAGAAAATTTTGGGATAGTAGTAGAAGATATCAACATCGTGAATTTCAATTTCAGCGAAGATTTTGACAAAGCGATCGAAAGCAAGGTAAGAGCAGAGCAGGATGCTCTCACAGAAAAAAACAAACTCGAACAGATTAAGTACGAAGCTCAGCAAGCCATCGAAAAAGCTAGAGGAGCTTCTGAAGCGACTCTCCTTCGCGCAAAAGCAGAAGCAGAAGCCATTAGAATCCAGTCTCAAGCCATCCAGCAAAATGGTGGTGCCAACTATGTCAATCTCAAATGGATAGAAAAGCGAAACGGACAGCTCCCATCTACACAGCTAGGTGGCAATACTCCAGTGATTTTTAACCCTAGCAGATAAAAAATATGTCAGAAAAAAGTATTTTTACCCGCATCGCCGAAGGAGAAATCCCAGCAGCCAAAATCCGAGAAGACGAGCAATTTTTCGCTATCCTAGACCTATTTCCAACCACCAGAGGGATGACACTCGTCATCCCCAAAAAACAAATCCCTTCAGATATTTTTTTGATGGACGATCTTTTTTATAGCGACTATCTACTAGCCACCAAAAAAGTCGTCGAAATCCTCAAAAAATGATTCTGAGTCAGCAGAGTAGGAGCCATCATCGAAGGCATGGAAATCAATCACGCCCACATCAAACTCTACCCACTCCGAGGAGTCGGCGAAGAACGAAAACCCATGACTGGCTGACCAGCTACTCTCCGATTCGACATCTATCCAGGTTATATGCAAAGCGGCCACGGCCCTCAGCAAAACCTCTCCGACCTCCAATCTCTCGCCGACGAAATAATTTCTAAAAATAAATAATCAAAAAAAATTTTTATTCTGGCTAATCTCATGAAAAATATAAGAACAATCTAAGCGCTACTTATGCTAACCACTATGGTTCTCATTATCTGACTTCGTTTTCTTATTACTTCAAATAAAATTTTTATCATCAGCACCATTATTTGTCTGATTCTTTTCAATATCTCTTTCATCTCTCTAGCAAAAAAATTTGCCAACTGAGACCACAAAAAAACATAAATCAAACAGATTTCTCAGCTCGTAATTAGAAATAATTTACCACAACACATAGGTAATATTTTCAAAACATTAGAACTAAACAAAAAATCAGTTAGTTCCATTTTAGAACATACTGCCAAAGATGGTAAAACCTACAAAGTAAACTTTATTTAGAAACATGATGTCAGAAATGAATTACAATAAAGATTTCAATTGACGAAATACAGATAAACAATTGGTAGACAAAAGACCTATTATACATGGGAAAGTAGGACAAATTTGGCACTGTAAAATGGGGACAAATGTATGAAGCGAAATTGACGGGAAAGCTTGATATCTAAGACCTATTCTGATATTAGCAATCATGGGAAATATGATACTCATAGCACCAACTACAACACAAAAAAGAAATTTACCGTTTTTCATACCAATTACCTCAGTTGATTTTGGTCAAGACAAAGATAATAATAAGATAAACTCTTATGCCATACTATCACAGTGCAAAACTATAGACAGCAGAAGGCTAATTAAACACAAATACACCATAAACAAAGATGAACTTAAACTAATAAAAAAGCTACTCATTGATTTTATCAACAAGTAGCTCTTATAATTATTGTCGCCCCGCATTACTACGGGGTTAGGGACTTTCCTAAGAAAGTATTGTACACTGACTATAAAGAAAATTATCAATAAATCAAGTTTTTATACCTTCAAAAAAATAAATACTATGAAAAAATTCCTTATAATTCTTTTAATCCTGCTTTGACTTGCCACAGGCTATCGAGGTTACAAGACCGACTGGAGTTTCCAGCCGATGAGTTTTTTTGAGCAAACGGGGAACGTGATCACAGGAAGTATGAGTGGAGAAATAACTTTACCTAAAACTCTATCTTGACAACCCAACGACGAAGTTTGAATTAAAAAAAATCAGGAAATTATAGAATCAGTAAAGAATGATTCAAATAAAAAAATAGTTACACCAACGAAAGAAAAACGCGCTCTTCTAGACACATTACAAACTAAGCATGAAAATAAACCAGACATTACAAAAGCTTTTATTCAGGAAATAGAAAAAAACTTCAATGAAATTGATAAAGAACCGTTTTACAACGAAGAATCTGTGAATGAAGCACGACCAACCCTGGTGTGAAACGTTTCATATTTCAATAATATAAATATAACAAATACAGAAAAAATATGAGAATTTGAGCAGTATTTCAACATAGTGACAAATAGTTGAACAAAGAAAGTATATCCATATTTCGTCTCTGAACGATGAAAAAAAGTATGATCTTGCAAAGAAATATTAAAAAACGAGGATCCTTACTTTCATCCTGAGTGTCGACCAAAAGAGATTGCACAAATAGACAACGTTTCACCTCGTGCTAAATATGTTGTTTCTGAATATAGTTGCTATGAATGCTATGACAATACAACAAAAGAAATGTTATCTCTAACGGATGGAAGTAAAATACTCACCCGAGCCTCCACATACGAGAACGGAAATAAGATGCAACGAACTCCATCTTGAGATCAATTTATTTTTGCTCAACTTGAAGATTGAGATGAAAGTAAATGAAGATTAAATATAACAGAAAAATGAAATTTCCCCAAACTAATCAAACTATCAAATGATATAATAATAAGTTTATATGTAGATAAATTTTATATCTACGTAAAAGTCATTCCTGAAAGCAAAACACTAGCTACTACAGATGAAAACTACAGTATTAAAATTTATGATCTAAGTTCTCTCAAACAAGTTTATTAAATAATTCACAACTCACCATGTCTCTCACCTATTACACCTCGCAACTCCGACTTCTCAGCTCGATATAACGAACTTGTAGAACAGTCTTTTGATTAGTTCAAAATTCCGCAGTTCGCGGATGTATGGTTATCAAACCGTACTGATATGCTATCCGAGAAAATATGCAAAAATTTCTCGATCAGTCATTTAAAGTGACAAATCACCGACAGAATGATGAGTAACGAAAGAAACGCTTTCATCAATCCCATTAAATGTATCATGAGACCTCATAGAGTTTTGCTGAGCATCTGTGAAAATAAAATCAAAACAACCTTGAGAAAATAACGAAACAACAATCAGAAAATCACTATTCACAGGAAAATATAATGAAAATGAGTGTAAAATACTCACGAGAAAGCAATGAAATATGGAAATTTCTGTAATTTCAAATCAAAAAGCAATTGAACTATGAGATCAAAAAAAGCAAACGTGCAAAAAACGTGAGCATCAAAATAGAACCATGATTGCTAACATTAATCATTCCTTTTCAAAAACTCTCGAAGAGTGAATGGCTTTTTTGCATAAAAAAGCAAAACGAATCCTCAAATATTTTCATATCCTGCAAAAACCAAGAGTCGCAAAAGTCAGAAAACCAAGAAAAAATACTGCAGAAGAAAAAATTTACAAAGCAGAAGCGGAAAAATACTTCGCCGAAAACTGTCCGATCCGAGCAAAAAAAATGGGTGTGTCCTACAACAAAATCTTCGTCAAAGCCCACAAGTCGAGACGATGATCATGCAGCAGCCTCTGAAATTTGAACTTCAACTGCTACCTGATGAAATTCCCACCCCACATCATCGACTATGTGATCGTCCACGAACTCGCCCATCTCACCGAAATGAACCACTCCAAAGATTTCCGAGCCCTCGTAGAAAAATTCTACCCCGACTATAAAAAAGCCAAACAGTTTCTGAGGAATAAACAGGTCGGAATAGAATAACTTTGAATTGAAAAAACAGCGGTAATTACTATTTTTATTGTATGAAAAAAGAATTTCCTATCAAACTCTATAAATCACCTGATGGAGCAATCAATATAGATGTGAAAATCGAAGGTGAGACTATCTGGCTATCACAAGAACAGATAGCAACAATTTTTGGTGTAAACAGACAAGCGATCACAAAACATATCAACAATATCTTAAAAGAATGAGAACTAAACAAAAAATGAACTAGTTCCATTTTGGAACAAGTTCAAACAGAGGGTAAGAGAAGAGTTATAAGACAAGTACAATTTTACAACCTCGATATGATAATCTCTATCTGATATCGCGTCAATTCAAAAAAAGCAACTCATTTCCGTATCCGAGCAACATCAGTTTTAAAAAATCACATCATCAAAGGTTATTCTATCAATCAAAATAGACTGCAACAGACAGGCATTTCAGACCTTCAGGCATCATTGGAAATCGTCAAACGCGCACTCAAAAGTTGAGAACTCACCAACGATGAATCCCGTGGTCTTGCCGAACTCATGGTTACGTATATCCCTAGCTTAATAACACTCAATCAATATGATACAGACTCTTTGCCCAAACAGTGAAAAACAAGCAAACAAAAATATATCATCGATCACAACGAAGCTCAAGAAGTCCTAGCAAAACTCAAACAAACCATGATCCAGAAATGAGAAGCAACAGACTTATTTGCTCTCTCAAGATGAGCCGGCCTTGATGCAATCTTTGGTGCAATATATCAAGGTTTCAACAAACAACAGCTCTATCCAACGGTAGAAGAAAAAGCAGCAAACTTACTCTATCTCGTTATCAAAAACCATCCATTTGCTGACGGTAATAAAAGATCAGGAGCATTTCTCTTCGTTCGATATCTATCAAAAAATTGAATCCTGACAAACAAAAACGGAATCAATAAAATCAGTGAACAAACACTGGTCGCACTCGCATTATTAGTCGCCACCAGCAACCCCAAAGAAAAAGAACTCATCATCAAACTCACCATGGCCTTATTGGAAGAATAACTATAGTTTTTTACCAACTAAACACCCCACCTACCATGAAAAAACTCCTCATAATTCTTTTAATCCTGCTTCTCATTGCCGCGGGCTATCGAGGATGGAAGACGAGTTGGACGTTTCAGCCGATGGTGTCACTAATAAACATCTTTTCTCAAACAGGGACACAAGAACTCAGCTGAGAAGCTACTTTAAGCGGCAACGAGCTTTCATCGGATGAAACAATGAGCTGATCAGCAGTTTCAAGTTGAATACTAATATCACACAATGACCTCCCAGAGAATTGCAAAGAACGAAAAACATATCAGATCAAAGAAGCTTGATTTCAATTTGAATATCCAACGTGTTGGGGCATTGTGAACGAACAAGCAATCTCTGAGAAAGATATGTGCATGAATGATACCGACATGTGAGAGGAAAGGAATTGTGAGATTTATAGCAAGATGAAGAAAAATTTCACGATATCATTTTGAAAAAGCAATCTAGAAGTGCAAACACATAATAAATTAATTAAATATGAGCAATACCGAGCCTGAGATATCTGAGCTATGTCAGCATGATGTAAAAAGAATTGTATAAAGTTTTATAATTCATGTCCAAATGGTTCTTGTTGAGATATGGCTTTTTCGGTTCATCTTGATATGACCAAATTTATTACCAACAACTCTCAGATTATAGCATGACTGGCATTTAATGAACAAAAGCACTGCATTATTGGAGTAAAAAGCTGAACACAGGAAGAAGATCAAACAATAAAATTTTGTAACTATAAACCATTCATATATTACAATGATCGAGTACTACAAAATCCATGAAAAGAAGAGCAGCGATCCAAAATGGCAGAAGAGAAAATCAATGACGTTAATGCAAAACGAGAAAATAACGACTTCTGACCAGAATGAAAACAAAGTATTGCTATGCTTAAAAAATTCTATGACAGCATTCAAGAAATTAAATAATTTAAACCATATCTCTCATTTTTTATCTCTCATTTTTTATCTCTCATCTCCTATCTAACAATGACTCTTACCCCTCGCACCTCAGACTTCTCAGCTCGATATAATGAACTTGTAGAACAAGCTTGATTAGCTCAAAATTCAGCAGTTCGTGGCTGTATGGTTATCAAGCCTTACTGATACGCTATTCGAGAAAATATGCAGAAATTTCTCGATCAGGCATTCAAGATTACCAATCATCAGAATGCGTACTTTCCGCTTTTTATACCAAAAAGTTTTTTCACGAAAGAAGCGAAACATGTTGAATGATTTGCTACGGAAGCCGCTGTAGTCACGCACTATAGACTCAAAAAAGATGAACAAACTGGCGAAATGATCGTAGATCCAGCTGCCAAGCTAGAAGAGGAGTTGATAGTTCGTCCGACATCTGAGACGATTATTCGAAATACCTTCAAGGATTGGATTCACTCATACCGCGACCTTCCGCTTTTGATCAATCAGCGAGCTAATGTCGTTCGTCGAGAGATGAGAACGAGAGCCTTTTTGCGTACGGCTGAGTTTTTGCGACAAGAGGGTCACACGGCCCATGCCACAGCAGAAGATGCGATCTCGGAGACGAAACGCATGCGACAAGTCTATCAATGGTTTTTTATCAACGTGATGTCCATCGACGGTGTAATGGGCGAAAAATCAGCAAATGAGCGTTTTGCTGGGGCAGAAAATACCTTCACGATCGAGCAAATGATGCAAGACGGTAAAGCTCTCCAAAGCTGTACTTCTCACTTTTTATGACAAAATTTCGGGAAGGCATTCGATGTTTCGTTTACCAACAAGGACAACCAGCTTGAGCACGCCCGAGCTACTTCGCGAGGTATCAGCACTCGTGCACTTGGTGGGATGATCATGAGCCACAGCGACGACAAAGGTCTCGTACTTCCGCCAGCTCTAGCTCCGATCCACATCATCATCGTCCCTATTTTCAAAACATCCGACGACCTCGAAAAAATCCAAAACTACCTCAAACCAACTATCGACACCCTCCGTACTAAATCTTTCACTATAAAAAATTGAAATCCTGCTAGCCCCGCAAACACTGCGTGGGGTGAATTTCCACAAACTAATCTCCCAATCTCGTTCTCTCGCCCTCTCGAAATCAAAATCGACACCGACGAACACAAAACCAACTGACGAAAATACAACGAATACGAACTTCAAGGAGTTCCACTTCGTATCGCAGTCTGACCAAGAGACATGGAAAACAAAGTAGTCGAAGTTTTTCGCCGTGACACTAGCACAAAAGAACTCATCTCTATCGACCAACTCGCTGACTACTGCGAAAAAACCCTCTACGAAATCCAAGAAAACCTCCTCGAAAAAAACAGAGCAATGCGTCTAGCAAACACAGTCTCCGTCAACACCTACGACGAATTCAAACAAGCCCTCGAAGACGGCAAATTCATCCTCGCTCACCGAGATTGAACCTGAGCAACCGAAGACCTCATCAAAGAAGAAACAAAAGCCACTATCCGCTGTATCCCTTCCAACAGCCCAGCAGAGCAATGAACTTGTATCAGAACTGGAAAAGCTAGTGAGAAAAGGGTGTTATTTGCGAGATCATATTAGAAATTTTATTATTTAAAAAACAACATGCTTCATTCAAAAATAAGACAAAAAATTACTAAGAATCAAACTCATTTCATGCCACAGTAGAGAATGAATCTAAAGAACTGAAAAGAAATAGAAGAACATTTAAAGAACAAAGAGATACAAGAAATCATTAATGACAAAGAATTGTTAGAATTTTATAGCTTTGATGATATTCATAGCGAAAAGCATGAGAATTTGCTTCGAAAAAATTTCTCAAAATATAAAGAAATCTTAAAATTCTGTATAAAAAGATCAAAGAGAAAAAGGAATGTGCAAATTACGCACATCTTTTTTTTAATTAACTTGATTTCACATAATAAATTTAATATAAATTCATTATAAATTTATATTCTCTATAAAAAATGTTGACGACATCAAGTATAATTGGAATAAGTGAACTAAGAACACAAACTACAAGCGTATTGAAAAAACTGAAAAAACAATGATCACTTATTGCAGTAAGTAACAATAAGCCTATTTTTGTTGTAGTTTCACCAGAAAAGTGGGACGAAATTTCAGATGAAACAGTAGAATTTGCACCATTACCAAAAAGTGAAATTACAAAAGAAATGCTTGAAAAAATAGCAAAAACAAAACAAAAAAACAAGAAAGATTTTACGAATCTTTAAAGTGAAAAGCATGAAAATACCACTACAAATTATAGAAGACGATGAAGTAGAATCTTATATCATAAAAAGAAATCTTTCTAAGCAATATACAAAATCTAAACAACTGATTCTTTCATGAGACATTTGATGAACAAAATTTTGAATTAAAGAACCTAAACAACTAAATATTCGATATTTTAGAATCAACAAACAATATAGAGCAATAGGATACTGGGAAAATCAAACCTTCATAGTTTCTTACATTGACGATCACCAGTAAATTTAAAAATTCAATTACATAAAAAATCATTGCTTTTCTATACAAAAAACATACTCTAGACATACTTTAGATATATTTTTCTATACAATGACTACAACAATGATTTCGATAAAAACAAAGCCTGAAATCAAAAAAAAGGCGATGAAATATTTTGAGGAAAATCTTTGAATCAGCTTATCAGCTTGAATCAACATTTTTTTGCACCATATAGCACAAGGAAAAAAGATGGATTTCTCACTTTCAGATGAAAACAATAACTGGATTGAAGCAAACGAACCAGCAGAAAAAGTTGTTGATTTTTTGAAAAAAATTAAATAGTTGATAATGAGACTAAATTAATTGATTTTCACAAGGAATTACAAATTTTTTGGATCAATTATAATTACCGTGTCCAAAGAAATAAATATTTCAATGATATTTTTCAGGTAAAAATCAATTGAAGTATATAATAAAATTAAGTTATAAAAGGAAAAAACAGAATAGTCAGTTTGGTCATAATGCTACTGAGTAGAGAAAAAAAACTTTAAACATATTAAAATTTTATTTTCTATTTTTTGAATATGAATATTCCATGAAGTAACAATATAGAAATAGAAAAAAAATACATAGATTTATTTTCATCAGCAAAATTACTTTCTGAAGAAAAACTAAAAAACATGAAAGAGAATTTAGAATGAGAACATATATTTACTTTTTCATTTAGAAATAAAGAATATTCTATTTGATATGTAAACTGAAAACCATTTATTTCTGTTGAAATTTCTGCAGAATTACGATCAGATTTATCTGAAGTTGAAAAAAATAAATTTCAAAAAAACGAGAAAAAATGGTATTTTCAAAATTTTTGAGAATTACCTTTAAAAGAAGAAAGTGAAATTCAAGAAGAATACATCGTTTCAGATTCAAGAAGAATTTTTCCAGAAAATCAACTTTGAATAAAGCAATTAAGAGAATTATCTTTAAACGAATGCGTTACTTTAATTAAAAACAAAAAAATACTACTTTACACTTGAGCTTGAATTTCAATTGCTTCAGGAATTCACGATATGAAAACTTTAAAACAAAAATTATGAATAAATATAAACGAGGATAATTTTTTAAGAACTTTTGCATGAGACCCAGAAAAAGCTTTTGAACCTTGGCAACATTTTATTTACACTTCCAAATATAATTCACCAACTAAAGCCCATTATGCTCTAAAAGAGATATCGAAAAAACTTTGATGCCAAATTTTCACTGAAAATAGTGATTTTTTACAAAAAAACACATGAATAGAAGATCTACCAATTTCTTGACCATGGATAAGAAAAAATATTTCACCAGAACAGATAAAAAAAATAGATTATATTCTTACATTTTGATTAAGTTTTGATGATAGATGATTTTTATATTGGTATAAAAAAATCAATCCAAATTGAAAAATCATTGCATTCAACTTATCAAAACCAAGTTATTTATGAAAAGAGGATTTTTTATTAAAATGAGATATCCAAGAAACGATTGTCAAATTAAATTATAAAATTCTTTAAACAATTTATTCACTTGCACATTAACCTTTTTGGAAAAAATTGTCATTCCTTATGAAGGAAGCAAAAACCGACGAAGAGTCAGAGTTTGAGAACTCAGAATCCTTTTCGAAAAACTTTCAGATTGAAAAATCATTATTCGTAAAATTTGATCAAGATGAGATATTTACAAGTAAAAAAACAACATGTTCCATGGATAATGCGAGTGATGAAAAAAACAATAAAAAAACCTTGGAAACTCCAAGGGTTTTAGATCTTTTGAAAGCTAACTCCCAAGTCGGAAATAGCTTTTTTTTGAATACTAACATGTAATTTAATGAATCTACCTACCTGGTCTTCATTAACCAAATGCCAAACAAATAGTTTTTCTAATTGTTCTCTTCTCTCCAGCCAAACAGCTACTGAACTAGTAAAAAGCCCAAGCTCATTACCAAGAAAAATGTTATAAATAGTAGCTCTCTCACCGGGAATACTTCTGTTTATCACTTTTTTATGTTCACCAGATGAGGTGATTGATTCACAAAAAGCATTCAAAGCTCTCATTTCCTTTTTTAATCCGGCTTTCTTAAACAAAATAGATAGTTCAATAAGTTCAGATACTCTCTGGCTCCACGGAGATCGTAGATTAAAAAACTCAACAACAGCAAGCACATAATTAGAAATATTCTCAAACTTTTGTAATGCCTGAGCATACGCCCTCAATTCGGGCAAAATGCCTCTAAGTACTCGCTTTGCAACCAGCTTTGGAACCAGTTTTATAGCTAATTTAGAAAGCATTTTTTTTATACTATTAATCATTTTTTTATTTTTTTGTCCTTAGTGACAAACAGTTCATAAATTTTTTTCAAAAAAAGTCAATAAAAATTAAGTTTGCTATCACACTCATAATAAATAATCTTAAAGATGTACTCAAATAAAATTTATTTTTTCAAAAAACACCATGAAAAATAATATTCTGATAATCATTGCAATTGTCCTTATCTTAATAGGTGGAGGAGTTTTTTATAAGTTGTGAGAAAACCAGAAAAATAACTGAGAAGGAGAAACGACACAATCAGGAGAACAAAGCACTATAGCAGCTCCAGAGTGAAAAAAACTTGGTCAGTATCGAAGATTAGAAAGTAATTTATATACAGTAAACAAAAAAGACAGCGAGAATTATGAGATCTGTATAACCTGAAAACCAGATGTTTGTATTAGTTTATTGCAGTTTGGTTGACCGTTCGAGTTATACTATAGCACGATAGTTCCAGCAGAAGAAAAACAGCCTGAACAAAGCATCAATTCTACTATCCAGTGAAAAAAAGAGCGAAAATGCGTCCCTCACATAGAAACTGAAATCTGTTTCAATGAAAATACAAATTGAACACTAATCATGGTAGTGAGCGACCTGAGAGGAGAGTGATTCTTTTGATGAGAATATGATCCCAAAGATATCTTAAGAAATATAGATTTCTAATCAAAAAAACTCCCTTCAGGGAGTTTTTTTATTTTTTTAAAGCCATTCTAGCAACCACAGCTTCCACCACAGCAAGAATCTCAGTCTTTACTGTTTTTACATTCACCATCTTCACAATCGCATTCTCCACAGCCATCCTCACCATGAGAATGACCATGATTAGCCTCACCTTCCACCAAACTATCAATAAAACCATCCAGAAGGATAGAAAGAACATCTTCATCTTTTTCAATAGGCTTTCCAACCATATCAGAAAAAATAGTCTTTATTTTCTGGAAAGATTCATATAATTCAGGAGAAAGTTCTATAGTTTTGTTAGTCATAAGTAATGAAAAAATCAGAGATAAAACTAGAGAAAAGAGTAGTTTTGTGGAGAAGAAATGCAAGTCAAGATACAAAAAAGTAAATCACTTGAAATCCCAAGTAATTTAACCATAATTCTTAAAAGAAAAGGTAGAAAATATTTAGTAGAAAAGCCATAATGAACAAAAAAACAATTATCACACAAGACTATAAAGATACAATCATATTTGCAAATCAGATAGCAGTTACTTTAGGGAAAAAATCCCTTTCTGCTGAGATATTACTATTAGCTAGCTACCTATTTACTCAGCAATATGAAGGTTTTCATATTTTTCGAAAAATGTTAGGTATTACAAAAAATGAAATCATAGATACTTATATCAAAAAAAATATTAATTTTCCTGAAAACTATAAAGAAAAAACCAAAGAAAAACCATTACAAAAAAAATTAGAAAATGAGGTTTCGCCAGAAAAAAGAGATTTTTTTTATATCATCAATAGATCAGTAGAGCATCTATCAGGAGATCTAAAAAAACACCTTATAGCAAATAATATAGATGTCAACTCATTGCAAACCAAATCGAGAATTTTGACCACTAATCAAGCTATCAAACAAATGGGGATAGTTGCATTTATTAGTTTAATTTCTAAACTCATCAAAGCAATGAATTTAGATCCTAATAGCATCTCAATGGCACACTTTGAACCAAAAGAACATATAGACCAATTACTTAATTCTCTCGACCATGACATAGCCGACAAGGGAGATGAAAATAATGAAAATACAAGCAATGTAACCACTTCGCAAAACAACAAAGATGAAAAAAAACTTACCATAGAATATTTTGGAACAGATCTTACCAAAGAAACTAAAGACGGAGTGATCGACCCGGTTATCTGAAGAGATAAAGAAATCGAGCAAGTAATCTTCACACTTTTGAGAAAAACAAAAAATAACCCACTGCTTATCGGAGAAGCTGGAGTCTGAAAAACAGCCATTGTAGAAGGATTAGCAAAAAAAATCCTTTTAGGTGAAGTTCCAGAAAAATTAAAAAATAAAAAAATTTTTATGCTGGATATGGGTTCACTGGTTGCTGGTACCAAATATAGAGGAGAATTTGAAGCGAGATTAAAATCTATCTTGGAAGAAGCAGCAGATATTACAAATAATATCATTCTTTTCATAGACGAGCTTCACACCATTGTAGGATCTGGAAACTCAGAAGGAAGTTCAGATGCTGCCAATATGCTCAAACCACTGCTTGCAAGAGGAAAAATAAAACTCATAGGAGCGACCACTTTTGATGAGTATCAAAAATACATCGAAAAAGATGCAGCTCTCAAGAGAAGATTCCAAGAAATAACAGTAAACGAGCCATCTACAAACGACACAATCAGCATTCTAAAATGACTGAGACAAAATTTCGAAGATCACCACGGAGTTTCAATAAGCGATGAAAGTATTGAAAATGCAGTAACACTATCAAAAAGATATATTCTCAATAAACAACTTCCTGATAAAGCAATCGATATTATAGATGAAGCTGCTGCGAGAAAATCAACAATCAATGAAAAACTCGAAAATGATGAAGATTACCAAAAATACGAAGCAGACCTTGAGGTAATTCATGTAAAACTTGAAAAAGCTATCGAAAAACAAGATTACTTCTGAGCTGCTGAACTCAAAGAAGAGGAAGAAAATATTAAGAAATTGATGAAAACAGTGAGAAATAAAAAAAATCTACCAGCTCACCTCAGACCAGAAATCAATAAAAATGATATAGGAATAGTACTTGCTGACAAAATCTGAATCCCAGCCACCATGGTCACCGAGACTGAAATTGCAAGATTAAAAAGACTAGAAAGTGATCTTTCTCATAAAATTCATGGACAAAAAGAAGCTGTAGATGCTGTAGTAAAATCCATAAAAAGAAATAGACTTTCTATTATTTCTAGAAACAAACCAATTGCATCATTTCTTTTTCTCGGCCCATCAGGAGTTGGTAAAACTTACCTAGCAAAAACCATTGCCAAAGAATATTTTGGTGATGAAAAAGCTCTGATCAGAGTCGATATGTCAGAATTTATGGAAAAATATTCAGTTTCCAAACTCATCGGATCTGCTCCTGGGTATGTTGGATATGAAGAGGGTGGCATCCTTACTGAATCAGTAAGAAGAAAACCTTATTCAGTCGTTCTTTTTGACGAAATCGAAAAAGCATCAAAAGATGTACTGAATATTCTTCTTCAAATCTTAGACGAAGGACACCTCAAAGACAGTAAAGGAAGACGAGTTGATTTCAAAAGTACAATCCTTATATTGACCTCAAATCTTGGCTCAGAAGAATTTGCAAAAAAAATAAGTAAAATCTGATTCGAGACACATGACAAATCAACAAGCGATCAAAAAAGTTTTGAGACAACCAAGACTAAAGTAATGGAGCATGTAAAGAATTTCATGAGTCCAGAACTCTTAAACAGACTCGACCACAATATCATCTTCAAACCTCTCAGCAAAGAAGTTCTCAACGAAATATTCCAACAAAAACTCAGTGAATTTGAAAAAGCTCGAAAAATAAAAGAAGAAATTAAAATACCAAACTTCTCAGCCAAAAAAAGAGAAGAAATTATCGACAAAATATACGACCCACAATTCTGAGCAAGACCTATTGAAAGATATATCTATGATGAAGTCGAACCTAAAATCATAGAACAAATCATGAAAAATTCAGACTAAATCTTTTAAAATACAATCCAAAGATCTCATGTCAGAAAACACAAACATGGAAGAAAGTCAAAGCATCTCGCTAAAACCAAAAAAAAAATACTATGTAAGTAAAAAAGAAAAACTTCTTGAAGAAAGAAAGAAAAATTTTAAAGAAAAATTTACATTCTGGTTAATATCAGGAATTTTTCTGCTAACAACACTTACTATTTGAACCTATTGCATATCAATTCTCTTCTGAGATACATTTATAGATTGGTGAACAATTAAAGCAAGAAAAGCTTCTCTCCAAGGAGAAGAGCAAAGTAAAATTGAAGAGCTTATAACAATGTCATGAAAGAAAATGGAAAGCGCACCTCTCAACGAATGAGAAGACGGCAAAGTAATAATTTCTGCAGAAGAAACCATAGATCCTTCAATGAGCTGATTATCAGAAACAGAAAAAATAGTCTCTCATTTTTATGAGGCAATAAACGAACAAGACTTTGAAAAAGTCATGGAAACATTTGCTCCCTGAACAAGAAATACACCAACAATTCAAAACTACTTTAGCACACCAGCTCTACAAACATTCGTAAAAAACCTAAAATCACCAATTAAATTAAGTAATATTCATTCAGAAGACACAAGTAAAACAAATCAAAAGAAAGTTTCTTATACAATTACCTATGAACTCCTTAATAATGAATCACCCTTCTCAGAAGATCGATCTATAACTCTAAGACAAAAAGATAACCAACGAAATATAGCTGAAATGACCTGTCTCACAAAATGATGTTCAAGACTTCCATTCTTCAATCCAGCCAAATATGAAATCAAGTAACTATAAATGAGAATCATCAGAATAGATGGTTCTTTTTTTATTTTAAAAAACCAGAATAATTATTTTTTTAAGAGGATTATTTTTTTCTTTTTTTTGTCCATAGTTTTCATAAGAGATAATCAATAAAACCCAAATCGTGATGATGACGACGAGTACTTTTACACCTTTCTTGTATAGTACGATGAAAAAAGACTTCACAGAATGAATATCACGACAAAAAGCCAAAGAGCTTTCTAGCACTGTTTTGAACAACCGAAACGATCACTACGAAAATTGTTTAGTACAAGAACTCTGTTTGACTTCACTCAATGTAACAAACGCTATAGCTGAGTGATTCGATCAACCAGGGAAAACAGAGCTGATCTGCTCCTTAAGAGAAGCGAAAACATTGTTATCTCGTTTCCGCTCACTAACAAGTGTAGCACAAAGTTGTCAATTATTAGACAGAAAAACGAGCGACCAATGGATCGACTCGTCTGTAGGAATCAGTAAACTAATAGGGGGGTTTATGAAAAAAATGACAGAACAGCAAAACTAAAAAATCAAAACTCGTCGTCTCATCTTTAATTATTTTTGCGCTTCAGAAATCATACTTGCCATTTTACCTTCCAAATTTTCATTAACAAAGATCACTTTACTATTATTAGTATAACCTATTTTTTCAAGTGTTTCAATTCTCGAAGAAGCAAGCAAGAAATCGAGAATTTTTTCACCTCTCAAATTATTATCACTAGCCTTAATTTCCTCTATAGATTGTTTAAATCCTTTAGCGATCGCTTCTCTTTGTAAAGCCATACCTTCTCAGAGGAGGAGTTTTACCTGTTTATCAGCCTCAGCTTTGAGAATATCAGATTGCTTCTGAGCTTCCGCATTTTTGATCACAGCAAGTTTATTTTTTTCTGATGCAATAACATTATTCATCGCTTCAACAACTTTAGGATCAAGAACAATATCTTTCACCTGTACACTATCAAGCTCCATACCAAACTCTTGGAGTTTTTGAGCCAAAATAATCTTTATTTCATCACCAATCTCATTTCTTTTACCAAAAATCTCATCATGTTCAAAAACATAAATCTTAGCTCTTAATTGCTCTTCTACCATAGCTCTAATAACTTTAATAGTATCATCAACACTAAAAAGAGAATCAGCAATAGCTTTATCATCATTCTTTACTCTAAAAATCACATTAAGTTCAACAGTAGTTTTTACATTATCTCTCGTAATTCCATCTACTCTGACATCAAGATTAGTCATAGAAAGCCTTTGTTTAATAGTTCGTTCAATAAACGGAATAGTAAAATTAATTCATTCTCTCAAAACTCTGCTAATCTTACCAAGTCTCAAAACAACCAAAGCTTGCTGGGGTTTTACAATTTTAACACCCATAATCACCAAAACCAAAACCACTAAGACAACAAATTCCATCTTTAAATCAGAAGAAAGTAAAATAAATACAAAATAAGCATAAAATTAAGAAATGCAAACACAACTAAAGAAAAAAAGCTGAAAATGAGATCATTTTTTGACAAAAAAATTTTTTTTATCATAATAAACATGAAAAAAACTTTAATCTGTCAATTAGAGAAATTATGGAGTCAAAATATGGGTTTAATAGTGAGACAGAAGCAATCATCAGAAACTATACGATACTTTATAAGCTTATTTTCAAGCTCAGTATTTTTGTAATTCTTTTTTGAGCCAGTCTAGCTTTGAATATTTCAATTTTTCTACGTTATGATACTACAGCAGCTCTTTCTAACAATATATCAATGTCTACCTCATCAGGCAATGCTTTCTTGGCTCGCAATCCTGAGCTCCAAAAAGTCCTTTCTGAAGAAAATTTTGATCTGATGATTCACAATGGCTACCTAGGAACAATCGATAAAACAATTCAATCTTCAGATAATTTACTTTTTTATAAAAATTTCGCTCTACCAAATACAGTCTCTTTCAATTATAAACTGCCACTGAATTCATTAGCATCATTTACCAATCCAAACTACGATCCAGCTCAATTATCCCTTTTCTTAGATAACATAGTTCTCATCGATAACTCCAGCATACCAAAACAAGAAAAATTCAAACTTCTACCACTTGATACAAGTCTTGATATAAAAATTTTTTTCTGATTATCGTGCATAAAAAACCCATTAAATAAGTTCAATATTGTCTGTCAACAAAAAATACGCGAATTTAATCAGAAATTCTTTGTATATGATCTATCAAAAAGCAGATCTGATGTAAGAACTATTTTCGATTCTATAAAAACAGATCCTGAAGCCAAAAAATCCTTTTGTAATAGCTTAAAAGCCTATGTAAATTATTCAAATGATACAGATCAAATCATAGAGTGAATGATGGGGGAGTGCGATATGAGAAATTTTTTCAATACAATAAAAGGATTTATCTGATTACAAACAGAAATAAAAAATAATTTTTTTGATGTAAGCACCTATTTTGACAAAAAACTGAATGAAACTAAACTTTTATCAATGATGCAAAGACTCTATAAAAATCTTAAACAAAGAAAGATAGATGAAAAAGAACTTTCAATTTATATAGAATTTACAAGAAAAATCCTCAAAGAGAGCAATCGTCTCATAGACCAATTTTATATTGATCTGCTTTTTACTTTTAATAATGCCTACCTTTTACCACTCATCACCACTAACCAAAGCGCCGGAGGAGTGAACAACACAAAAATACTATCAGATTTCAATCAACAAATCAGACAGCTCAATATAGGAGACAAAATCCTTTGATTTTCTGGTCTCAATGAACTTATACTTCAAACAGGACTAATAAACTATTTTACAGTAAATACATCAATTAGTTCTTGAGTAATAGAAACTCTTTCTGGAACGACAAACTATTTCCAAGAACTAAGCTATTTGCGTCTTACCAAACAAGAAATTCAATGAGAAAAATGAAATTTTGAAGGCATCATTCAAATGCCAATCACATCAACGATTAAACAAGCTAAAGTCAATTTTAGTGCTGATCTCAAAGTCTCTCCAGCCACTATCACAGCAATAGAAGTAGAAAACTATAATCAACTTAATGAGCTACTTAATACTTTCGTCCAAAATGGAAAAAGAACAATACCAGAAATATACAACACATTTCTCACTCAGATTGACCTCTACAAACCATGAAATTCAACACTAGGAGATATATGTAATCAACTAAAAAAGAACGAATCTTATCTCCAAATTTCATTATCTGCTTGCTCTCCAAGCATACTATCATTTACAGATAAGAAAACCTCATTTTCACTCACAATGAGTCAACGAACAATCAATAAAATTTCTACACCAAAAACTGAAATACAAGAAGCATTATCTCAAAGTATCATAGGAATATCTCTTCAAGAAATAGATCCAGTAGAATTTCTGAGAACATTGACAAATTTCGAACCAACACCTCAAATTACAAACGATCAAGCTGCAACAATACAAAATGAAGCAAGCTTTGTATATGACCTTCTATGACGCTACTTCCAAATCACTCCAGAAGAAGTATGAAAAATAGGAAACAACTTCCTTGTTAAATTTACAATAAATAACATTTCTTTCATTTGAGTATTTGAATCGAAAACAAATAGCATTTCTTCATTGTTTTTCAGTCAAAAAAACGACCAAGGACAGCCGATAAAAATCAATGGGGTAGTTCTCAAGTTTTCGACAGAAAACACAATCGATCTGAATAATTTTGCATTAGATCCATTCAACTATATCAAAGAAAAAGATCCAATATCAGCGCTCGAATACGAAAAAATTATATGACCATCTCAATAAAAAATTATTTTCTGATAACTAAAAAAATCCTCTAAAGATAGAGGATTTTTCATTAAATATTTTATTGAGGATCTTTTCCCATTCGGAGATTAGAAGTAACAAGTTCTGGTCTCCCAGCTTGTTTCAAGTATAAGAAAAGTTGCATACGATATCCCACCAAGTTTTTGAGCATAAACAGTATAATTTGCTTTTGCTTTTGTGGAACTCCACCAAAGAAGGGAATCTCTTTTTCAAAACTCTCAACAGTAAGCTGACCAAAAATATCGCTAATAATAGAAGCTTGCTCGTCCATAGTTTCGATAAAATTTCACAAAGTAACATGAGCCTCAGCATGGTCACTATTTTTTTTGAAATGATCCATTGAACCAGTAGCTATCAAAAGAGCATATGAACCTCAAATATGGCTAATATAATGAAGAAGTTCCAAGAGAGATCTTTGACCTTCAGTAGGTTTCCAATCAAGCATCTCAGGGGAAATCTTAGTAGCCAAATGTTTAATAATATGAACTTCATGAAGAATCTCCTGCAAAATATCTGTATGAGTAAACATCAAAAAAAATTGAAAAAATAAAAAAATAGAACACTCAGAATAGCTATTTTACTACAAAAAAACCAGTCATTTTTTTGACAAAAAAATGGAAAAAAGTACTATGTAACAAAGCAGAAATAAACTTTTTATAAAAAAAGAAAAAAACATGAGAAAAAAAAGACAAGAACACGCTAATCAGATCAAAATTTTTGTAAAAATAGGAGTAATAATTTTTATAGTATTTTCTAGTATTTCCTTCTTAAAATTAGGACAGAAAGTCAGCGCTCGATGATCAAATGATGATTTTTTAGATGAGTCATTTTGGAACAGTTCTCCCTCAAACAGTCAAATAATTGAAGCACTTTATGGAGATGGTATAGGAGATAGCGATCGCACCGCTTATACCAAACATCGAGATTCAGTAGGCTGTGACACCAACCTCATGACAATTGTGCCCGTGGACAACTATGAAAACACTGCTGCAATAGATATGATACCAGCTAGTCCAATGGCAAACACTATCTACCTATTGAACTCTGGAACACACATTATATCGTCAAACATCACAATAAACGGTAACTGTACAGCTATAGTAGGAACGGGATTAACAAAAATAAGAACTCAAAACCAAATTTCATCTGCCACAATCGATGTAAACTGAAATTTCTGAATTTTGGACAATCTCGATCTTCACGCAAACGAGAATGGGATAGGAGGACAACATCCAGCAAACAATACAGGAATTTATGAAAACTGAATCAACTGAGCAAGAAATAGTTTTAATAATATCGCTCTCACATTTTTCAGTACTCATTGATTATTCATCGGAGGGACAGGAAATTCAGCAATCACAAATATCTCATGAAATAATAACGCGATCACAATAGGAATTGAATCAGAAAAGACTGTCCTGCAAAATATCTTTATAAATAACAACCAAGCCGAAGCTATCAGCATCAAAAATTCATCAGGAGGAATAATAGAAAACATTCAGGGTAGTAGCACAGTAAGTTTAGTAAAAATAGAATCGAGCAGCAATCTGATTTTTTCATGAATCACATTAGACACAGCAACTTATGGTTTCATTATAGAGAATTCTACAGGTCTCATCATAGAAAATTTTTCTCTTTTTGCTTTACAAGAAGGTTTTTCTCTGATAAATAACGATATTTTATCACTACAATCATGAACCCTCTCAAGTAATATAATATGAATAAATGACAACAGTAGCTCATTATTCATAAGCGGCTTGAGCATAAGTAACTCTACTAACATAGACTGAGCAATAAAACTACAATGAGGAGGCTATGGCAATAAAGGATATTTTATAGCAACAGGACTAATTCTCAGCAATAACCTAGAAGGGATAAACATACAACAACCAAGAGATACCTTCTCAGTTTTTGATTTCACAGTAACCAATCAATCACAATGAAAAGTCTTCAATTTCAATGCCTGACCACTATCATGATGAATCACAATTAACAGTGGTACAATCACAAATTCTCCCAATATAGGAATTATGGTAGATCCTACATGAGTTTCAGATAGTTTCGTAAACATAAAAAATATATATGCAGAAAATCTTGACGCCTGAATCAATATATCAGCAGGAAGTAACCCAACTATAGAAATTATTCTAGAAAATATCACATTAAGTTGACTTACCACAGAAAGCATAATTTTATCACAGATATCAAAATTAACAGCATCTTGAATATCGATAGCAAACGCTCCTTATGGAGTTGTAGTAAACCAGAATCCACTAAACGGAGTGAGTATTACTAATTCAATATTTCAAAATATGCCTTGAGCTTCTGATGCAGCGATAAGTATTCTATGAACCGCTTGAGCAGGAAGCGGAGTAATAATAGATAATGTAATAATTTCATGAATAGCAACACAAGGAATATACCTAAATGGTCTACAAAATTTCACAATAAAAAATTCTTTTATCAATAATATTGGATGACCTGGATGATTAATACTAATCAATAGCAAAAACACGACAATAGAAAATAACACAATAAGAAACAGCAACTACGGAATACTACTAGGAACAACCATCATTCTACCAGATGACACAGTGCTAATCAGGAATAATATTATATACCAAAACACAGCAATCTGAATAAAATTATGAGGTACAAACAGAGCATTCGTAGATAACAATTATATATTTGGCAATAATCTATGAATTTGACTACAAAGCTCCACAAATCCTAGCAACATAACTGTATCAAATAATCAGATTTTTAGAAATGGAAATGGAATAGAGTGTGAGTCAAGCGATAGCAGTTTAATACAAAATAATTCAATCTATAGTAACGACCAAAATTGAGTAACACTCAATAATTGTTTAAACACACTTTTCAATCAAAATAAAATTTACAATAATGCAAACACAATCTCCAAACAATGAACAACGGCCTGAACAAAATATTACGGAGAAAATATTTTTTTCTGAAATGACAACGGAAACACTCATCCAGGAACACCAGGAAATTGATCAGACATAGAAGTAATAGCAGCCTGACGAGCAAATGGTTCAATTTCTGGTACAGACGAACGCATGAGATGCAGCTATACATCAAGAATGTCAGATAATTTTTTTACCACCTGTGATTGTAGCGAACGCTGAACAGCAGGGACAGACTTGTTTACAAATACAGGAGAAATTTATGTATGAGTCCATATCCCTTACCAAGTGACGGGCTACATCATGAACGACACAGCGATAGGAACTCAGTTCAATACAGGATTTACACAAACAAACTACATATGAAACAGATGGGCTCAAGCAGACGCAATCGATTTCAGTATCTGTAAAACAGGTCTCAATTATAGCAATCAAACAACCTCATTCGAAATTCGATACGAAAATAATGGTCTCACTCCTGCGATTTGATATTATCTCAATGATCTTTTTCATACGGGATTACTTTTTTCCACCTCTTCAATAGCACCAACAATCCAAATAGGGAAAGAAAGTAATTTTCTGCTAGCACCTGCTTGGAACGGAAATCTAGAAACACTGGTTATCACTTGAACAATTGAAACATGAGCAGCTATTTTATGATGAGATCCTTTGATCAACGAAGCCCGAATTAGTTTATGAATAGGAGGCCCAGCGATAGTCAGCCGATCTTGATTTTTCTCATACAACGCCCCCACAGATTTTGATTTAGCTATTACATCTACAGCCACTCCCGTCAGCATAACTTGTGAATGAGACGCAGAATTTACATTTAATTACATCAACAATTGACCAGCTCCAGTAACCGATATTTTTCTAAACTTCTGAGTTGGCAGTGGTTTTCAAACATGATTCTTTACACCAGCGATCTCCTTTTCTCAATGAGCACCATTTGGAATAACATGAGATGTTTGTTTTGATGATTATCTTTTAGAAACAGGAGCATACTACAATGAATTAGAAATACGATCACAAAATAATTTTTGATCGGATTTTTTTGGGGTAATGACCTGAGCTTTATGATATACCTGACCTTTCGAAGAAACAAGTGAATTTTGGTTAGATTATTGTATAAATGATCTATGAAACATAGACTTTAAGTCGTGCTTGCTAAATGTATTCAATATAGACATAACCACAATTCCAAACTGTGGAACAAAGTGATACATACAACAAATATGAACATTATATCCTGGTCAAACAGGACAAGTAAAATTCATAGGCCACGTAGTAGCTGACGGAGATTTAACTGTTACAGCAGCCATAATAAACACAAGCTGATCAGACATACTCCCAACAAATAATACAACAAGCAAATTAGTAAAGTTTAACGCTTGTACAACGCCGGGCGGAGGAGTCATGAACGGCGGAGGAGGACAAGTTTCAGTAGCATGTGGAAATTGAATACTGACACTAGGAGAACAGTGCGACGACGGCAACAAAATAGATTGAGACGGCTGTTCATCACAGTGTAAAGAGGAAATGATTACCAATAAAGCTCAAAATTCATTTGAACAAAAGTTTAATACAACGAAACACAGTACATGACCGACTATGAATTGTTCATACAGCGATGTACCATATTCAAAACTCAACTTTTTCGACCTAAAAAATCATCGAGCAAGCAATTACATTTCCGTCTTAAAAAATAACTGTATCGTACAAGGGAAAAATGAAACAGAATTTTCACCAGAAGATGCAATTACAATAGGAGAAATTATGAAAATATATGTCAAACTACGATGAATAAAAAATTATTTCTGATTCATATCGGAAAAACAATCAATAGAGACGCCACAATTCTTAAGAAATTCACATCGATCAGCCATATATCTCATCCAAGCACAAAGACTTTGATTTTTGGATACATTAACAGCAAATAAAAAATATATAGATCCACAACAAGCAATAAGCAGACAAGAAGCAATTAAATTAATGATGCAATTTTACAACGCAATTCATCCAGTAGAAATCAAAGACTACGGTTCTCCTTATGCAGATGTAACCAATACCAAAGGGAAATACTACAAATTCATCTCCACAGCAACACATCTAGGATTCATATCGGGATTCACCAAAGACTGAAAAAGATATTTCAACCCGACCCAAACACTCACAAGAGCAGAACTAAGCAAAATAGTCGGCCTGCCATTCCAAGATCTCTTACTTATTCCTCAAGAAAACGGCAAATAAATACATAAAAAATAAAAATTTTTATTCTGACAATATAAAAAATTTGGAAAACATTTGGTTTTATCACAGTTTTTTGGTAGATAAAATATAAATTTCTTTTCTTTTGATAGTAAGGCGTTTTATTTCGATTTATACGATTTATTTTCGTCCATTTTTTGTAAGATCCTTAAGTAAAATAATTATATCGAGCCTTCTTGTATCTCTTTGCGTGGGATTTATCGTCATAATATATTCAGTAGAACCTGATTTGGCAAAAATGATCAAAGAAAATATATGACGAATATGATCAGGTATTGGAAATTGTATAGTATTTTTTGGTATCGTCCCTGCCCTGTGACAATTAATTCGCCTATGCGGATATTTCACCATCCCATCCATGATATCAAATATAATGTCCATCATGCTACGATATAATTATATAAAACTTTGCCAACCAAAACAATAATTCTCAATATTAATCAATCACAATTCGCAACATAAACTTCGCCGACCAATTTTAATCCACACCTTTTTTAATCATACCTTGCACAAGATATATTGTATAACCTTGCAGATAGTATTAAAAATTTGTGCAATATTATTATCATAGGCTTATTTTTTGTTTTTGATTATATCCTTACAAATATTGTAAAATTCTTGTTCATTTAAAATATTTTTCATCTTATTAACGAGGGTGCAACAGAAAACGATATTTCATTTGATGTATCACTTTGCAGGATCGAGCCTATCACAAGAAATCTGCATTTTAGTTTTATCAGAAAAATTTCATTCTTTGAAATAAACAAATCAGTATTCCATAGGATATCATGTGTAGTAACATTTGCCTTTTTGTTGATGTCGCATGTTAAGAAGTTCAGTTTCGGTTACACTAAACGTGAGGTTTCTCTTCTTAGCTCATCATTCAAGTTGTTTATAAATGAGGGATATAGCTCCTTCCACGCTTGTTCTTTTATCTCCCCTTTTTGCATATATTCTTTTTTTCTTGCACTCTTTACATTCATATAAATAACGATACTTTCATACCCGGTAATTTTTCAATCGGTGTATAACAAAATCTGTGGGATGTTTATCTATTCCACAGATTTTACAAGGATAGGGATCGTTCGAAAATACACGACTCTCTCGTCTTTTTTTGCTTTCCTCTGCTTTTTTTTTTGCTATTTCAGAATCGTCAATATACATCTTTATGTGAATAGTGTTATGAACTAATATTTCAATAAATGTTTAACTTTATCAAAAAAGAATGCAATATGTTTGCTCATTTTTTTGTAATTTTGCACAAGGGAACGATGCGATATTATTGATATATCTTATAATATTTTAATCGAGTTCAATTTTACTGTTCTGCAAAAAAACCATTCCGATAGAAAAACTCAGCTTAGCTCTGAAGCTTGACAATAGCGGCATTAATAGCTTCAATATTAGCTCAGATAACAGTCTCAATAAGCTCACCGTCTTTAAAAAATTTAATGGTCGGCATAGCAGAAATATCTTGCTGTTGAGCTAAATTCATCTCAGCATCAACATCTACCTTAAAAAAAGTTACTTTACCTGCAAGTTTACTCGCTAGTTCTTCAAGATAAGGTTTAAGCATTTTACACGGACCACATCGATCAGCATAAAAATCAACAACAAAAGCTCCAGTTTGAATAGATTGAGAAAAAGTAGTTTGTGTAAGATTTTGCATACTATTTGAGTAAGAAGAGATAAATCAATATAATTTTTTAAAAGTTTTCAACACTCGGCTTAGGAGAAAATAACTCCTCCCCTCCTTTTAACAATGACAAGACGCAAATTTATCAATAACTTCAGCCACTGCTCTACCGTGAGAAGTTAAGAAATATCTAATCTGAATAGGCTTCTCAGAAATAATTCTCCTCTCCACAAGCTGAGCAAGCGTAAGCTCATCAAGCCTTTGAGAAATAATTTTGGCACTAGGAGATCAGACTTTTATTCTAATAGTAGAAAAAGTATCTACTCCTTCATCAAGTGCCTTTATTAAAAATATCACCCACTTTTTACCTAAAAGTTCAAAAAGCTTAGCAGTTTGAGGACATTTATAGACTGGCGGTTTCACCATGTAATAATCAAACCAGGATAAAATTTTTTTTATTATAGAGAAATAGTTTTTTTTTGCAAATAATATATTTTATAAATTGAATTGATTTTTTAAACTAATTTGATTATAAGAACAATATTTATCATTTATACACTACTCTACAATGAAAAACCAAGTAATAAAAGCCCTCAATCGACGCTATGCCACTAAAAACTTTGACTCAAGTAAAAAAGTTACAGACAATGATCTGGAAATCATTTTAGAGGCTGCCAGACTAACAGCTTCGTCGTTCTGATTACAGCCTTATGAAATTCTAGTAATTAAGAACCAAGCAACCAGAGAAAAACTTAGACATGCAAGTTACGGACAATCTCAAATCACAGAAGCAAGCCACCTTATTGTACTAGCAACCAGAACCGATATCAATGATAATCTAGTAGAAAAATACATAGAAAACATATCAATGACTCGCAATATGCCATTAGAAAATCTAGAAAGCTTCAGTGAAATGATAAAGAATAGTCTCAAACACCTCGATGATGAATGAAAAATCAAACGAGCACAAAAACAAACTTACATAGTATTAGGAAATATGCTGACTACTCTAGCTCTCTTAGAAATAGATGCTACACCAATGGAAGGATTTGCAGTGAAAGAATACGATGAAATTCTCAATCTGAAAGAAAAAAATCTGACCGCTACTCTCGTCTTACCAGTATGATTTCGTTCTCAGCAAGATCCTTATATCTCTCTGAAAAAAGTAAGAAAAACACCAAACGAAATTATCAAATTTATAGACTAAAATTTGCCCCTCCTCTCTTACGAGAAGGGGTTTTTTTAATAAATATTTAAATAAAATTCATAAAAAAAGCTAGGAGAAAACTCCTAGCCAACAACACTACAAAACTTTAATTTGATGTGCAATATCCAATCTTCTCTGAAAAATAGAAGAAAGAATTTGAGAATATACTGGTGATAAATCGTCAGACAATTCGCTAACCGCACCAGTATTTTTAGCTAAAGATAGCAAACGATCCTCAATTGCTTTTATTAATGCCATTTCAGCATTACAAAAAGGATTAATTAAAGACTTGGAAGCATATTCATCCAAATACTTAATGGTGAATGCCAACTGAATCTCCTCAGACCATTCCTTTGAAAATGGAATAGTCTCAATAATATCTTTCAGTAAGTTCTCAATAGAAATTGACATATTTTCGTCATTCTTACTGAGAATTGCGGTCTTGAAGGACGATAAATCATCTTCGATGATAAAACACTTCAAATCGAAAGATTTTCTTGTCATTTTAAGATGCAACTCCATGATTGCTTCTTTAAGATGACTCACTACCTCTTTATCCAGTTTATACTCTGGATAATGGCGTGTCAGAAACTCATACATACTATATTTTTTTTATTTTTGTACTACAATTTATCAATTAAATTTAAAAAATCAAGCAATCTATTTAAAAAGAACTTGCCTTTCTTTACTTAATGCCATTTTTTCTTGATCAGAAAATCATTTTTGTTTCATTGCTTGTCTAAAAAGCAAGTCAACCTCATCGAGAATAATCTTTGCAATAGCTTGTTTTCTTTTATCAATCTCAGAAAAAGAACGAAGCTGCTCCTCCCACCACAACTGATAGCTCGCCAGCTCATGAGCAAGTTCATCAGAAATAGAACCATCAAGAACCTGAGCTAAAGGATGCTGTGGATCAATCTGCACAATTTTTTTGAGAAAATCAGAAAAAAAAGAATCCTGGGAATCAGTCTGATTGTTATAAAAATTTTCATACAATAAACTCGCAATTAAAAGTGGCTTTGCAGGTTGATAAATTTTTTGGGCTGTACTATCATTCTGACGAACTTGTTTCATTACCATTTTACCATGAGTTTTTGTAAAACTCTGAAACTGAGCAAAAAGAAGCTCATAATACATTCCAAATTTCTGAGCGAGAAGATGCAAATAATGATCCAAAATCGGAAAATTCTGAATATGAATCAAAATTTCAAATATCTTCTGCAAAAGAATATTCTTCTCAACAGGCTGATCAACACGATAAAGAGACAAAAAATGTTCAAAAATAGCTTCTATTGCATCTTTAGGATTTGATAAAAAGTTTTTTTTCTGCTCTTCTTCTGAACTATTTGCCAATTCATCGATATCTTTGATACCATCTGGCAAAGAAAGTACCAATGGAAAAATATCATTCTCATAGCAAAGTTTTAGTCATCTCACAGTCGCATCAAATCAAGCCTTGTCATTATCAAACAAGAAAAAAATATTACTTGTATATCTTTTACAAAGCTTAATATGACTCTGAGTCAAAGCCGTCCCACAGGTCGCTAATCAGATGGGAAATCAAAGTCTATAAAGTCAGATTACATCCATATAGCCCTCGACAATCACCAGCATATCATGGTTTTTGACATTGTTTTTTGCCACATTCATTCCATAAAGAACATGAGATTTTTCATACAAAACAGTATCGCTCAAGTTCAGATATTTTGGATTGTCATTTGGATCCAGAGCTCTAGCTCCAAAGCCAACGACATGGCTATTTTGATCCCAAAGAGGAAAAATAATCCTATTTCTCAGAAACGAGTACAGTTCACCACTAGAAGATTTTTTTCCTAGCCCTGATTGTAAAATATCTTCATCAGAAAATCACTTTCCTTTCAAAAGCCCAATCAGTTCATAGTGGCTATCTGGAGCATAACCAAGCCCAAAAAACTCTATAGTCTCCAAATTCAGTTTTCTTTTATCAGTCAAATAGCTCATAGCTGAACTATTTTTCTTGAGATTCTCAACAAAAAATTGCTGAGTAAGTTTATTCATATATTTCAGTTTTTCCTTGTCTCATTGTTGAGCATCATCAACCCAGCTATACTCTATCACTTTCCCCGTTTTTGGATTTTTTTTCTGATAAGTAGTCAAATCAACATGCGCCTCCTTAGCTAATATTTTGAGAGCATCAGGAAAATCAATTTTTTCAATTTCCATCAAAAATTTAAGAGCGTTTCCACCTACTCCACATCCAAAACATTTAAAAATTTGTTTACTCTGAGAAACGGAAAAAGAAGGAGTTTTTTCATTATGAAAAGGACACAAACCAGAATAGTTTGATCACATTTTCTTTAAAGAAACAAATCTGCCAACGACATCGATGATATCGATACGAGACAAGACATCATCAGTCAATCCCACTTTTTAGCAATTACCAGAATAAAACTTTTAAGATATAGTAAAAATATACCAAACTGCCCTCTCTTTACAAAGAAAAATAAAAAACTCTAATTGATCTGAAAGTAAAATTCAAAAAATGCTGTTTTCTTATTTTGATTGATTTCAAGTTCATAGTAAATTCCCTGAGAAAAAGGAGTTTTAAACTGTTTTACAACTTTATGAGTTCATCAGATTTTTTCGACAGTGAAATCAGAAGACAAGTAAATCAGACCTCTTGTCGCCCAGGCAGGAATCAGTCAAAGAATCCACTGCTCTCTTTCAGTAAGTGAAATAGCATATTTCTTCTCTAGCTCAGCAATAAAAACTCTATAACTATCAGGGACATTGAGTCCATAAAAAATCTTCATCTCGTAAGAGCCCTTGGGTAAACTAGAAATATCAACTCTATCTTTATCAGTCTCGATAAGTAAAGTGCCATGTGAATCTGAAATCTGAACAACTTTACTCACAAATCTATCTATTTTATTAAACGAGTCATTTGAATCCCAAGCATAAATAGTATTTTTTCTAAAAGTTGTCGTAAAATGATTTGCAATCAAAAACTGCTGAAAACCAGAATGTACATTTGATAAATAAATCTGTAAACCATAACTATTTTTTATTAAATCAAAATTGTTCACAAATTTTTTAAAAATAGTGAGCTTATTGTCTTTTAAAAATTCATTGATACCTTTTATATAAAATTCTTTTTTATTAGGCAAAGATGCTCATCTAATAAGATCGATTGATGCATTAGCAAATTGCCATTCTCGAAATTTTTTTTCAAAACCAGGAATCAAAAGTTCAAGTAAATCAGATCTCAAAAAAACAACTCACTTCACATCTTGATGATAAATTTTTTCATACAAATATTTGATATTTGCACCATCAATAGCAGTAAATCCAATTTTATTAGCTGAGATAAAACCAACTTCCAATGATGGCAAAAAAGCACTAGCCCACTCAGGAGCCTGAACAAAAGCATGTGGAGCCAAAAAATTAGGATAATAGCTATCGACAATTTTCATATCTTTCAAAAAACCATTCTCTACTTCTATCACAGCAAACGAACCAAAAAATCAGCCATTTGGCCTTTTTTCAGCTGTATTCATCAATAATACTAAATATCTTTGAAGTTTTTTTTGTCCCAATAAATCATAAAAAACATCTTTATACTGCACCAATTCACCGACAAAAGTAAACAAAGACGCATGAGCTGGAAACCAAAAGCCACCAAGTTTTTCAGCATTAAAATAAACATACTGAAGAGCCTTATCAAGTTCATCACTATTTTTTAAAACACTTACTCAACTCATATAAGATTGAGCAAGATCATCTACCCTCAAAGTAAAATCTGAAAGTTGGGGGTCAATTCACCAAAAATAAAAAGCAACGCGCTTCATATCCACCTGAAAAATATCTTTCCCCGCACTAGTGAGAAGAAAACGAAACGAGCTGATAGTACCAAAAAAAATCAAACAAAAAAACAAAAGTAATACATAAGAAAAATGTATTTTATTCAAAAAAAATTTTTTTTCTGGTGAATGAACAATAAATCAAAACTTCTTCACAATCAGATCTCTACAAAATAAAGTTCACCCCATCATAAAAAATGGTAAATCTAATGCAAGCAACTCTCTAGAATTTTTTAAAACAAAAAACCCCAATTGGGGTCTTTGTCTTTTCCATAAAAATTTTTCTACTTAATAAGTTCTTTAATCGCAGCTTCAAAGCTAGCAAAAGGCAAAGCACCAGAAATCAATTTCCATTTACCAGTCTTTGTATTAAGAACAACAGTAGCTGGAGTTCCTGTCACTCCAAAAAGAGTATTTCATTCAGTAAGTTCTTTTTCCACTCTCTGAGCAATAGCTTCATCACTCATACAGTTTTCTAAAGTAGACTGGCTAATACCTAGTTCCAAAGCAACTTTAGTAATACCAGCTACACTAGGATCTTTTGAAGAGAAAACTTTATCTACATAAGAATAATAAGCATCAGCTCACTTAATTTTAGCCACACAGAGAGCTCCTTCCGCAGCTTTTTGAGCCAAAGGATGAATACTATTCAAAGGAAAATTTTTAAATACTACATTAACATCCTTTCCATATGATTTAAGAATTTGATCTACAGTACCAGCATCATGAAATCTTTGACAAAATGGACATTCAAAATCAGAATATTCTATCAAAGTAATCGGAGCAGATTCATTACCTTCTACATAAACATCTTTAAGAACAGCACTCAACTGATCTGAACTCAAAGTCGCAGAAGCAGCAGCTGGTTGTTGAGCATTGTTAGTATTTTGATCAGCTGGAACAGCAGCTCAGATCTGAGAAAGCATAGCATCTATTTGCTGAGTTTGTTGTTTTCTGAAAGCTTCAGAACCATAAATTTGTTTGACTTTAGCATAATTATCTGCTCATCATACTTTCATAGCTTCGATCTCTTCCATAGATTTCTGAACAGCAACTGTCGTATTGCGAAGCTGAACACTTGCATAAAGAAGGAGAATACCAAGAGCCAATACCATAATCGTATAAACGATAAAAATATTTTTTGGAGTCATGAACATTTCTCTTACTGATTGTTTTTTCATAGTGTCAAAAAAAATAAATTAAAGAAAAAGATTATTGTGTTACTGTAGCACCAGTTTCTTGAGGAACAGATCACTGTTGCATCATAGTAGTTTGATCAAGTTTTTTAAGAGAATCTTCAATAAACATTTTTTGTTGTTCTCTAAAACCTGTATGATTATAGATTTTTTCAAGAAGTTTGTAATTTTCTATTCCTCAAACTTTCTTAGCATCCATAGAATTCAAAACAGATTTAGTTGTGAAAAGCATAACAGCCAATGCAACTGTATTAAGAGCTAGCAAAACGATAATAACAATATGCAATCGACTTTTCTTTCACATACCACAAAATCAAGCTGAATCTCCACAGCAAGCACCTCAGCAACAAGCACCTTCCATATCAAAAGCATCAGCCATTTCATCATCAAAAGCATAGTCCATTACTGGAGCTTTTACAGCTTTAGGAGAAATAATTTTTTTAGCACCTTCAGTCTTTTTTGTTGTAGTTTTTTTCTTTAATTCTGCCATTGATACAAAATAATTTAAAGAGTAAAATTCTCCCAACTTGTAGTTATTTGAAATAACTAATCAAGAACTCAGCACAACTATTGCTTGACAAAGAGAAAGTTTGGTTTTTAGAAATTTAAATAAAGAACAAAAAAATTATTTTTTACAGACGATTATTTTTGAGATACTGAGCATATCAAACCAGTAAACCAAACGGTACAAAAAATAGATAATTAACCATACTATCCTCAAAAACATGCAGAAACATTCCTATCACCAGCAAAGCAACTCATCAAAATAAAAACGATTTCATCACACTAAGCCAAAGAATCGTATGAGCATTTTCTGACTTTTTCATATAAGAAAAAAGTCCTTTAATCGTATGAAAAAAACTACAAATAAAAGCAATCCACAATCAAAACCCCACAATTCAAATATCAATCAAAAGCTGTAAATAATAATTTTCTGGTAAAACCTTACCACCAAAATGAACAGCTGGACCAGAAAATCAAAGTCAATAACCAAAAACATGAGCAAAAACAAATTGGACACCATTGAGTGTGGCACTAAAATGTTCCCAAGATGATCAGCCTTTATAATAAGAAAGTGCGCTTAATCCAAAGAAAAAAATGAAGAGTAGTCAGAAAAATATTTTTTTACGATTAATAAAATAAGAGTAAAAGATAGAAAATAAAATCAGCACAGAAGCTAAAATAGCAGCCCTAGAAAGTCATCGAATGAGTGAAAGAGCAAACAAAAAAAGAATTGCAAAAGAAAGCTCGCGACGAGAAACTCAACGAATTTGAAAAGTTTTTTTAGAGTAAGAAACAAACAAAGCTACCATAGACGCGAGAAAATAGCCGTAGTTGTTTGGTCACGAAAAAATTCAGCTCAGCCTAGGAAATCATCAAGGTCCAGTACGATAATAAAGTGGCGGCTGCTCTCAAAAAATAAAATCCCCAACAGGTCAGTATCAAAAAGAAAAAAACAAATCAGGAAACAAATGTTTAAATACTTGCCAGATCAAACCAAAGACAAGAATTCATAAAACTAGCTTCCAGAAATAACTCATAAATTTTTCCAAAAAAAGATGATTTTCTTTTTGAGAAGCCACATAGCCAACAAAAGTAGCACTCATCAAAATAATAAGATACCAAAGTCAGTATTTCAAACCCATCAAAATCGCAAAACTACTAGTGCCATACAGCCAAGAAATTCAAACCGCAAAACCCAAAAGAACAAATAACAAAATCCAATTTTTACGAAAACTATGTCGATACTCTCTAAAATAATTTCGCCCCACAATCAAAGAAAAAATCACAATCCCTCATCGCAACAAATCTTTCAACACACCAATCAGCAAAAAAGATTCATTCCAAACCAATCAGTAATTCAAAAAAACAGAAAAGAGGTGATTCAAAGAAACAAAAGCCAAAAATCAAATTACAAGCTCTAAAATCATAGCCTACTTTTTGTAAAAATAAAACATCACTTTCAAAGTGTTATAACCTAGAGAGATATAAACAGTATCTATATCGGAATTTATACTATTTTTTCTTTTTAATTCTTCGTGAAACTACCACCACAGAAAAAATCATAAAAAAAATCATAAAATACTGAGATTTACTAAACCAGCCAAAAAATTCAAGTGAGCTATCATATCTCAAATACTCCAGAAAAAATCTAAAAAAACTATAGCAAAAGAGCCAACATGCCGCAAGAACTCAAAAATTTATTTTTTGATAAACCAGTTTTTTCCAAAAAATCAATTGCATCAAAATCAATAAAACAAAGCCCTCAAAAAAACTAGCCAAAAAATTTGTATTTACTCTTAGCAATGAATCGACTTGAGGATAAATATGAAAAACTCAAATAGTTTGAAGAAAAGTAATAAGTCTTTCAGAATGCAAACCAATCTGTTGCACTGTCAAACCATACAATTCTTGGTTCAAAAAATTTCAAATCCTGCCAATCAAAACACCAAAAGGAACTATTGCTGTCATCAAATCATAAAGTAACCACTTTTCATCACGAGAAAATTGATACCAATACTGAAAAAACCAAACAGCCAAAACCACTCAGATTCCTCATCACACAAACGACATCCCTCCTTCCCAGACTGCAAAGATTTTGATCGGATGAGCCAAAAAATAAGCGAAGTTGTAAATCAAAACATCACCGAGTCTCCCTCAGATCAAAACTCCAGCCACACAGACCAGTAAAAAATCATCGAGTTTTTTTTCCAGCACAAACTGCAAACGAGAATAATCAGAAAAATATTTTTTACGAGCCACAAAATTCAAAAACCAATACGCTACCAAAAAACCTATCACATAAAAAATTCCATACCAATAAACTGAGACTCACCAAAAACTAAAAGCTACCATCTCTTCACAAAAAATAATTAAAAATTTTTTATTCTGGATAAACTAAAAACTTTCTTTTCCATAAAATTCTATAAATAATTCACGAAGCATTTCACCAGGATTATAATTTTTATCAGACTTAAGAGTTTGCATTTGATGAATTCGATTGAGATTTTGTTCATAAATTTGGTTCATCAGTTTATCATCCTCCCCTACTGGTAAATTTTCATAAAAAATTTCCTGACTACTTCCAGAAGATTGATCACTTTTTTTTGGTTCTTGAGCACCGAGATTGTTCATCAGTTCATCAAGGCTTTTTTGAAGTTCAGACTGGTTTTCTCCCATACTATCTCATTGACAAAGTTTCGTCAAAAAATCAGCATCTTTCTTTTTCAAGGCAAGTAGGATAGAATCATTTTCAATCATCAGCTGAGAAAATTGGTTTTTGACTCCACTAAGAGATTCTATCAGACTATCACTCAAAGGCTTGAGACAAAGAGATGGATCATCAACACAATCAACCATAGTTTTGAAATACAAAGTACGCTTCGCACCCAAGAGTTGAGAAAGGCGACCAAAACTTTGAAGATTCAGCTGAATATTTTTTCAGTACTGCTGGAGACACTCTTGATAATCAGATGAATACCCTCCTACAGAAATCAAAGCCTTTTGTTGAGAAAAAAGTGCAGTCATATAAGTTATTTGTCTAGAAATCAGATCAATACTATCCACCACAAAACGAAGCTGAGCAAGAACAAATTTTACTGTAGTCACAGTCGCCAAGTTACGAGCCATAGTCAAATGAGTTTCTATTTTTTTACGAAGAAAAGGGTCAGTCGTAGCTTCAAATGCTAATTGATAACCAGAAATACTCTGATAAATTAATCAAAAAGATTCACGAAGTCCTGTATAAAAAGAGCTCTGAGCTACAAGTTGATACGAAGCTACAAGCTGAGCATTAGAACGATTATACAATCACTCTGCATCACCACCCTGAAAAAACTCAAGAGATTTTTTGGCAGCTCCCTGAGCAAGATAAGCACTTCCAAAAGCCTCACCTAAATCACCTCCAAGCCAATGAGTTCCCAAACTACCAGAAACAGAAGCTACCAAATCATCTAATCTAGCGATTTTCCCAGAATTCAACTGAACATTCAAATCCAAAAAATCAACTTTTTCAAACAAGTCAGCATTCTGCGAAACCACATCACTGAGAAACCACTGTTGACGATAAAGAGAACTATTAAACCAAAAATAGCAAGCAAGAAAAAAAGCTATCAGAAAAAAACTCACAGCATAAACCAAATAATGAGTAATTTTTTGAGAAAATAAGTGCATCAAGAATCCAGAAAAAAGATAAAATGTCTTAAAAATTATTTTTTCAGTATTCACCTAAAATCAATTGGCAAATTTTTTCAAGCTCCTGAGCCTCTTTTTGCAAAGCCACTATCTTTTCCACATCAATCATTTCATCCGACTGAATTTGACGAAAAATTTCTTCTAATCTTCTATAAGCATTTTCAAAAGTCATATTCTGGTTTTCACTGCTTCCTCATTTCTTTTCTCTCACCATCTCTCGTCTATGAAAAATTAAAAGTTTTAAAACAACAACCAGAAAGTTATTTTTTTACATCCATATTTCATTTTACATGCGTCTACATTTTTGCATTCGTATGTTTTTGCATCTCTATTTTTCAACATTTACCAGAAAATTATTTTTTTGAAAATTACATAGTTTGTTTCCCTTCAAAATAGGGCTGCAATACTTCAGGAATCATGATCGATCCATCAGCCTGCTGATAATTTTCCACGATAGCCGCCAAAGTTCTACTAACCGCCACAGCTGTTCCGTTGAGAGTATGAAGAAATTCCTTTTTTTCAGTGGTTTTATATTTAATCTGAGCGCGTCTAGCTTGAAAATCAGTACAATTACTACAGCTCGTCACTTCCTTATAAGTTCCCAGTCCAGGAAACCAAGCTTCGAGATCATATTTTTTGGCAGCTGGCACACCGAGATCTCCAGTACAGATCAAAAGTCTTCTATAAGGAATCTTAAGCTCCTGAAAAATCTCTTCCTCGATCGCCAAGATCAGCTGATGCTCTTTTTCACTATCTTCAGGTTTGACAAAACTCACCATTTCAACTTTTTCAAACTGGTGAACTCTAATCATTCCCTTCGTATCTTTTCCGTAAGTTCCAGCCTCTCCTCTGTAGCAAGGAGAAAATCCTCCATATCTAAGTGGAAGCTGATTTTCATCGATCATCTCGTCACTATGCTGAGCCACCAAAGTCACTTCAGAAGTACCAATCAAGTACTGTTGCTGCCCTTCTTCATCCATAATTTTATAGATAGATTCTTCACCATACGGCAAATATCCAGTAGACATCATCGCATCTTTTCTGACAATATTTGGCACGATAGTCGGCTGAAAACCTTTTTTCTGAAGTTTTTTCAAAGCCCACTGAATCAGTGCAAACTCTAGCATCACCAAATCACCTCTGAGAAAAAGAAATCTAGAACCAGAGATTTTAGCAGCTCTCTGAGCATCCAAGAGATTTTTTTTCTCCAAAAGCTCCCAGTGAGGCAAAGGCTGAAAATCAAAAACTCTCTTCTCACCTATCTGAGCCTCCTCGACATTTTTTTCATCACTCTCTCCAAACGGTACTCCATCGAGGACAATATTTGGTATTCTCATCAAAATTTGCTCAAATTTTTCAGACAAAGGAGCATACTCTTTATCAAGTCTTTCCAGCTCAGCTTTATCATTTTTGACGCTCTCCATCAAAGCATCAGCATTTCAACCACTTCTCTTTATCTGTTCGATCTCTTTTGAAGCCGTATTTCTTCTCGCCTGAATTTCTTCTATCTTCTGCTTCATCAAAACTATCTCCTGATCAAGTTTTTGAAATGTCGGAAAATCAATCTCAAACTGTTTATCCTGAGCTGCCTTGATATAAAGATCTGGATTCTGTCTAAACGCTTTTAAATCAATCATCTATAAATTTTTTAACATATAAATTTTTTTATTCTGGTTTATTCTAATGGTTGTATCTTATTATAAGTTCAATCCTTTTGAATTGTCTGCCAATTTTCTTCAAGTTCTTTTTGATGAAGAGCTGCCCATTCAACCACCAATGTATGAGCTTTGGGAGGCAACCATCACTGCAGTATTCCAATCGTCCTAAGATCAAATAAAGCCTCAAATTCTCAATATGTAGCATGAAAGTGAGGTGGATTATGATCTGCAAAATAGATGGATATCGATATTCCATAAAAACTACTAAGCTGTGGCATACTTTTCACTTTTAAAATATTCTAAAGGATTTATTCACGACAATTTAAAATAGCACGCCATCACATCCAAATCAGCACTATCATTCCAAACAATAGCAGATCCAGTTTTATTAAGTGAGAACGAAGAAAATGAATCAAAGTTTTTTAATTGAGAAAAAACAGTGGCTCAAAAAACATATGAACTCATATCAATCTCCCCTTTCACTCCATCATCAAACTCCAAATAAAGCTTATAATCTGGCAATGCCTTAACTGTCGTAAGTTTAATCATCACAAAATATTGAAAGAGCTAAAACTTAAACTATACTACTTCCAATTTATACAAATAATTCAATCAACTTCAATGGAACCGCAAACATTTTTTCTCATCTCGATCGGAATCCTCATCTGAATATGTATCGGCTATCTTTTATGAAAAATTTTTTTTCTGCAAACAATCAAATCTCATCGCAAAGACGCAATCAATAAATCAAAATCTGTCATACTGGGCTGAGTAAATGAAAAAATCGCTCCTCTCCTCCCTCAGTTTCCCTACTCTTATAAAGATCTCTCTTTTCTCGGAAAATGAATCGACTATGTAGTCTTTGATGGTCTTTCTCAGTGAGATCTCAAAAAAATAGTCTTCATAGAAATCAAATCCTGACAATCACAGCTTAACCAAAACGAAAAAATGATAAAAAATATAATTGATGCAAAAAAAGTCAGTTATGAAGTAATCAGAATATAATTTTATTGAAAAATAAAAAATATTTTTCTTCATAAAAAAATAATCTGCCTAAGTTATTTTCCAATCAACGAAACAAAAAATCGATATAAACAAAAATATAAAAGAACACTAATAACTGCAAAAGAAAATACTTGACATAAAATAGCAAATCTATAAAATAATCTAAAATAAAACCACCTCAAAAACAAAAAAAATATGAAAATTGTAGGAAAACCTTTTTTGGCATGGACAGTAGCGAACATCATTCCTGGTGAACAATTCTACATCAGACCGGAATCTATACAGATTTCTACCAAAGGAAATCTTTATATAGATCCTCATGGACAAGCATGTAAGTCAGAATTGGAACAATTCGAAGTCCCTATAAAAAAGCTATCACAGCAGAAAAATGACTACGAAATCGACCTTAATCTACCATTCGGATTTTTTCCGATCGCGGAAAGTGCTATCAATAAAAAATGGTTAGGCCCGTTCCCACTAGAAACGATAAATCCAGATGAAGTTACTAATGAAGAACTATGGAACAGAATGAGAATTGATGAGCTTGAGGATCAACTCAAATACAGCGAAAATGTTCTCTCCAAAGAAGGTCTTGAGATTCTTATCAAAACAATAGAAAAAAAAGAAAAAGAGTTTTGGGAAAGTATTGATGACTTAGAAATATTAAACGCAATACTAAAAGACCTAAGCACCAAAGAAAAGTATGAAAAAATACTTATCCTCAAAAAAATAATTGAGGGAAAACAAAAAAAATAATTTTGTATTTCTAAAGCAAAACCTACCCTTCATCAGGTAGGTTTTTTTTACTTGTTTTTTTCACTTAAGGAAGTTTTCTGGCCTCCACACCAGGATAATACCAGTCGATAATTTGCTGAGCTAGATAGCCATGATCAGCTAGAAATTGAGCTCATTTTCCACTCAGTCCGACACCATGTCACTGAAAATCTTTTCCAGCTCCGCACTGAGAAAAATCAAGCCTTGACTGGAGATACGGCGTATCAATCCATCACCATTTTTCCTGGGCCGACCAGATAAATCCAGCGCTACAGCTATAATACGGCAAGATCGGCAAATAGCCACGATAAAGCAAAACCTGATCAGTCGTAGCGTCGAGAGCTTTTTTCCAGTTTTTAAAAGTTTTATCAGCTCCAGCTCCGACATATTTTTGGAAAATATCTGGATCATCGACAGCATTATAAAGCACTCCTTGAGGCAAAGACGGATGTTTATTTTCCTGAGAAAGATAAAACAAAGCATATCACTTCGTCAGCAAAGCCATGACTTTATGTTTTTCAGGATGGTCAGCATCAGCTATCTCAGCCAATCATCTCATATACAAGTCAAACGGCAACTCATTTATCACAGCAAAACGATTCTCCAGCCCTCAGTTTTTCAGTTTGACACTCTGAGAAACGATATGAATAGCTCAATAGAAACGATTTCGAGCAATCCCAGCATACGATTTTCTCTGATACGTAGGGAAATCGACAGTCTTTCCATCACCAGCAGCGACAGAAATCTGAGCTCCAGTACTAGCCATACCATCAATATCAGCTCTCAGATAGCCATTAAAAACTTCGACAGAAACACTATGAGCATCGAGAAAATCTCTCGATCAAAAACTCACCGTACAGCCATTTTCACAGACCATAGACCAGCCCTGAGATTTAGTCGTCAACTCGTACAATAAAACTTTTACCTTCTGAGCCTCCAGCTCCGCCACACGAGAAAACGGAATTTTCGTGCTTATTTTAGTAGATCCACTCTGTGCCTCTTGAAAACCAAACTGCTCCTTATAGTTATTTTTTCTGATCGTCAACAAATTCGTCACATCACTCTTCCACAGGACCGAAAAAATCACAGAAAAATTTGATCCATCATTTTTCTTCAGACTAATACGTTTTCTTCAGCTCGTCAGATTTTTTAATTTCTTCACCGTAATCTCAAAAAAATTTCAATTCTGGTTACAACTCACAATCGCATAGCTAGGACTATCAGCCAGACAGCTTCCATCTTTTCCATTTTGTAAAGGCACAGACAAGCGAATTTGATCATCCAGAGAAATCTGAGGCAAATCAAAATAATATGAAGCTTCAGAGACAAAAGGCTGGTTAATAAGCTGACTACCAGCTCTTTTTTTCACCTCAGTTCTGACAAAATCTAGTTTTTCATACAAAAACTTCCCAGGACAAGAAGTCGTTCCACAGTCTCTATGTCAGATCAAAGAAAAATCTGTCACATTGGAAATATAAGGAGCTGTTGCAGATTCTTTGTGCCAAGTAATTTTTTTGAACGGATCGATATGATATTTTTTAGCCAGCTCTGTGCTCAAAACTATCAAAGACTCGAGCTGTGCAGCTGTCGGCTTTTCCACCTCAAAATTTCCCATCAAAGAAATTCAGATACTCGAGGCATTATTCCAGGCAGCATGAGCAGCGATCACACCCTCTCAGCCAGCTCTTCACTCGTAAATTTTCCCAGCTGGATCAATCAAAAAATTATAGCCAATATCTCACCACCCTCTCGTAAAAGTATGAAAATAAGCTGTTCACTTCAGATAATTCACTATCGCCTCTCGAGTCGTCAGCTGCGAACCATCAGTCACTGTATGGTGAACCACGATTCTATCTTTGTGTTCCTTATAAGACTGATTCCACCAAAATTCTTTCCCATTGACTCAAGTGACAGTCTTATCTACCAGCACCTCATTTGGAAAATTATCAACCAGATACTCATTTCTTGTTTTCGAGATCTCGCGAGACAGCTCTTGAGCTTTGATCTTTTTCTGATAAGCCACTGGATCGCTCCCCGACAAAGCCACCAACTCATCAGCACTTTTTTTCCAGCCATCACGAATCGGCTGATAACTAGCATAATCATCATAAAGCCAAGCTGGATTTGCTCATCGCTGATCACGACCGATAATAGTCAAGCCAGGAAAAGACCATGGATCTCCCATAGCTCCCAAGCTCACTCCTCCCGTCAAAACAGCAAGAAAAAAAATAGAAAAAAAATATTTTAAAAATGACATTTTTACATTCACCAGAAAATAAAATTAGATGGAATTTTTTTTATTCAGAAAAAATATAAATATTTCTCAATTTTTTCCAACCAATAAAAAAGTTTTTTTAAATTCCAATTGCATTACCACAAACAAATCACTAAAAAACTGAAAAAGTTTTATTTCTGCTTTTGAAAAACGAAATGTCTACTAAAATATTTATCAATCTCCCCACCAAAGATCTGACCAAAGCTACAGCTTTTTATGAAGCGCTGGGATGCATCAAAAATCCAAATTTTAGCAACGAGACAGCGAGCTGATTAGCCTTGGATGAGACGATTCACATCATGATTTTGACGGAGCCTTTTTTCAAATCATTCATCCCTCACAAAGAGATCTCAGATTCGAAAAAAACTTGCGAAGTACTCAATGCGATAAGTAGAAACAGTAAAGAAGAAGTCGACTCATTTCTCGAAAAAGCCCTCAGCGCCGGAGCAAACGAGTTTAGACCAGCATACGATTTAGAATTTATGTATGGCAGAGACTTCGAAGATCTCGACGGTCATATCTGGGAAATTTTTTGGATGGATCCAAACTACAAAGGATAAAACTAAAAAAAATTTATTTTCTTTTTTCAAATAACGATGAAAATTCTTTACGCTCTTCTTATCTTAATTGCTATACCACTTATTGTTGCAGCGGCCTTACCAAAAACTTTTTCACTCTCAGTAGAAACAGTCATCAATGTACCAAAACCAACTGCTCGAGAATACATCAAACTCATCAAAAACCAAGAGACTTACAGCGTCCGAATAATGAAAGATCCGAATATAAAACTAGTTTACAGCGGAATAGACGGAACAGAATGATTCACAGCTTCTCGATCAAGCGACGACCAAAGTGTTTGAGTTTGAGCTCAAGAAATCACTAAAATCGTAGACTGAGACTCTTACGAAGTAGAACTCAGATTTGAAAAGCCAATGAAAAATACAAACTACGCTACTACGACTCTCGAAGCTCTAGACATAAGCCAAACCAAAGTCACAAGTAGTTTCAGAGGAGAAAGTGCACGACCTTTTAATCTTCTCACCTACTGTTTTCTCCCTATGGTAAGAAAAGACATGGAACAAAATCTCGCCAATCTCAAAAAAAATCTCGAGACAAAATAACTTTCTGCCACACTTCCTCAAAAAGCTTTTGTTGTAACAGTCAAAGAAATGAGTATAGTAAAAACAACTAAATTTTTATTGTTTCATATTTGAACAATGAGTACAACTGTTGCTATCGAAAAAAAACTCACTCCAGCCCTGATGAATAAAACCATAAAAGAAATTTTTCCTGCATATAAATCAGGTAGAATTATTTTTCTTACTGAATGAAAAAAAGAGAAAAAAAATGAAATTATTCCCTATCCAGAAGATCTAGTTGCCCGTAAAAAAGCTATGAAAGAACTAAAAGAATGAAAAACTTTTAATGTAAAAGATGTCGCAAAAGAATTATGAATTACACTATAGAACTTTCAAAAGATGTCAAGAAAATTCTTAAAAAATGTGATAGACACATTGTTATTCACTTCTTCGAGAAGATTAAAATTATGTCTATCAACCCTTTTGATAGTAGACTTGATATAAAAAAACTTCAAAATTCTGATGATTATAGACTAAGAGTAGGAAAATTTAGATTTCTTTATACTATCCAAGAAAATATTATTCTCATTTATTTCTACAAGGCTGATAGTAGAGGCGACATTTACAAAAACTAAATAAAATCTATTAAAAATAATTTTCTGCAAAAAAAATAAATTTATCGTTTTACCAGTTCTTAATGTATATTCCACTCCACGGCCATAGCTCATTTTCGCTCCTCGAAGCTATCGCAAAAATCGGAAAAGTCGTAGAAAAAGCAAAGGAATTTGGCATGACAGCAGTTGGATTCACAGACTACAACTGATTATACTGATCGATTGATTTTTATGACTACTGCAAAAAAGCTGGAATCAAACCAATTTTGTGAATAGAAATCCCTCTCGTACAAGATTTTTCACAAAAAATTTCTTCTCCTGGTACTGTCTGTATTTTGGCAAAAAACGATGAATGATATGCTAATCTCATCAAACTTGTTTCAGCAGCAAACACCATAGGTTCTGAAAATGGAGCCAAAATAGATCGAGCTACCTTGAAAGAATATGCAGCTGGTCTGATGGTTTTTCTATGATGAGAAAAAAGTCTCATAGCTAAGATGCTAGAAACCAATGCCGAACAGAAAAAAATTCAAGACACCATACAGCAAATCATAAATAGCATCTGAAAAGAGAATTTTTTTCTAGAAATAAATGCTCAAAATGAGAACAATCTACCAAACATCAAAACAATCAACGAAATAACTTTAAACCTCTGAGAAAAACTAGATATACCAGTTTTTGTGTGAAACAACTATCACTACATCAAACCAGATGAAAAAGAAGCTTTTGAAATGGCATTAGCGATCAAGGATTGACTCAAGCTCTATGACGATCAAAGAAGAAAAGTAGTCTGAGATTATCACTTTTGCGATGAAAATAATATAATTACAGTTATGAAAAAAAATAACTATTCTGACGAACAAATCAAAAAACGAATTGATCAGACTCAGATTATAGCCGACCAGATAAATCTATCCATAAACCTCTGAGCTACTTATTTTCCCAAGTATCAAACACCAGATCGTATTGAGAAATTATACAATCAACAAAAAGAAAAACTCATCATAGAATGATAAACTACTTACTATTTCTCAGTACTTCAAGTTGTTCTTTAGTGAGCATAAGATTTTTTACTCACTGAAAAAGAGATTTTGAAGAAGAGTAAATAGCACGATTAATCATCAAAATAGTAGAAAAATCAGCTTCTTCTAAGTTCTGAAAGAAATTTTTTTCTTTACCATAGCGATAAAAAAACAGATCTGAAAATTTCATAGCAGAAAGTAAATTTTTTAGTTCAAAAGCATAATCCAGTTTTGATTTCTTTTCGATAAAAGATTGAAGAATTTTATAGTAAGTAGAAACGTTTTTACGCACTACAGCAAGCATTTTTTTTAAAATAATACTATCAGATTCTTGAAGATCGAGAAGATTATGATAAATATCTTTAAAAATCTTGGCACTATAGAGAATCACATTAATTTGAGAAACAATCTGTCTATAATGTTCCAAAAAATCCTGATCTTTACTGAGTAATTGACGCTCCATCGTAAAGGCTACTAGCCTTTGCTGAATTTTTTTCAATAAAAAATACTCTTCCATCATATGAGAAAAAGAAAAATTTCAATTCTGAGATATAATCTTCCCATTACGATTACTCAAAGAAAAAAGAGCAAGATTGAAACTGATAACTTTTGATAACAAAAAACGAACATCTTTCTGCAAAGCTCAAAGAATTTCTTCATCCAAATCTGATCCCAATCAATCAATCGCAAGATCAAGCTTCTCTTTCTTAGTAGAAAAAACTCTCTGAATATATTCAGTAAACCAATTCACAAAAGGCAAAGCTAAAACTCCGGTGACTATATTAAAGAGTATGTTATACAAAGCCAAACCAGTTACTGGATCATCACGATATCAAAGTACTTCTGTAATAAAAATTAAAAATGGCGTAAAAAAGATAAAACCAATAAAACTAGAATAAAGATTGAAAAAAAGATGGGTAGCGGCCACTTGTCTTTTACCACTCTTTCCACCCAAAGATGCCAAGATAGCTGTAGAAGTAGTACCAATATTCGTACCCAAAACTACAGCCATACCAATTGGTAGTGAGATAATTCCAGCATGCAAAGCAGATAAAGTCAAAGCATTTGCTAAACTACTAGATTGCATCAGAGCAGATAAAAAAATTCCCAAAAGAAAAAAGAAAAAAAGACCATAATCACGAAACTGTTGAAAGTCAAAACTACGAGCAAAAGATTCAACACTAGCATTCATAAAATCAAGCCCCAAAAAAAGAAGACCAAAACCAAAAAGAATCAAAAAAAGTTTTTTTATAGTTTCATAACGAGAAAAAATCAGATGCCCAACTCCACCCAAAGCCACCAACGGTAAAGCAAAAGAAGCGATATCAAACTTAAAACCAAGAAGAGCGATCATGAGACCCTGAAAAGTAGTACCAATATTTGATCAGATAACAATCCCCACAGCAGATTTCAAGCCAATAATTCCAGCACCCACAAATCAGATAGTCAGCAAAGTAATAATACCGCTACTCTGCACTGCCATAGTCGATAAAGTCCCAGCCATCAGTGATTTTCAGAGCGAATTAGTCGAATACTGTAAAAGATTCTTGAACGATCTCGTCGTCAATCCAGCCACAGTTTCTTCAAAGAGAAACATCCCAAACAGAAAAAGTCCCAATCCTCCAAAAAAACTCCCCCAATCACTAAAATACATCACAATTAACTCAAAAAATAAATTAACTGGTAAAAGTCTATAAAAAAACAAAAAAATAGCAAAAAATAACAATCTGCTATACTCGATGAGCATGAAAATTGAGAAAAATTTAATCGATAAATAAAAAAAAGAACAAAGCTCAAAGCCTTGTCCCTTTAGTAAATCTCTGCTATTTTCTTATCGTCTTAAATTTATCACTTAAAAGTTTTAATTTCTGGACAGTATCTGGAAATTGAGAATCACGAGTCTGCTCAAACAAATCTTCCCAGCTCTCATCAGCCGATTCAAATCTCCCTCACTGCTCTTTAGTCAAAACAACAAGGAGATTAAGAGCTATTTGCCTCTTCAATCAAACATCAGCAGTGTGATCTGAATAAGAATTTTCATGATCATGCAATTTATCAATATATTCTCCAAATTTTTCAACTCTGTTCTCATCATCAGCCCTCATCAAAACCACCACTTCAGCTCTCTTCTGAGCAAGTGTTTCAGGTTCTTCAAAACCAAGCTCTTTCACGAGCTCCATAGCCAAAGTATCTGGCGTAGCTTCCAGTATTTCCATAAGCTCTTCAGCTTTTTGTTCCGAAAACTGAGTACTCAAGAAATTCTTAAACTCAACCCAAAGCGTTTTTATTTTATCAGAAAATGATTTATTCATGAGAAATATCTATTAAATAAAAGTCTTACTCCTGATTGTATTATTTTTTTAAAAAAGTCAATAAATTTATGAGTTTTTCTTTGTTAATATTGCAGCAATTAGGTTTACAGATTAGAAGATAGATAGGTATAGTAGG
>OEIV010000035.1_pt1 | contig 82213 bp, 59 predicted proteins | sample 1539231 | NCBI WGS metagenome assembly OEIV01 (sample SAMN03794762, study PRJEB22550) | activated sludge metagenome | feature: wastewater treatment plant; material: activated sludge; isolation source: Wastewater treatment plant of a petroleum refinery complex | place: Argentina: Buenos Aires ...
AGAACAAGTAATCGGTGAGAAAAAAACCAAAGAAGAACTCAAAGAACAGTTCTGATTGAAATTAAAGAGTCGAAAAAATTTGAAGACGATAGAAGACTGGGAGAAAGAGTTTGCAAAGCATCCAGAACGACAGTGAAAGAACACGGGTTGGATGTATAAGGAGTGAATAGAGTCTTGATGAGCGGCTTTTTATGGAACATTTATAATCTGGACAAAAAAGCAGGTAGAGTGAATAGGGGATAAAGAAGAAAAGGAGAAAGCAAGAAAGAAGCTGGTAGAAAGAATTTTCCCAGCACTACATAAAGATCGGAGCCATATCAAGAGGATAGAAGACTGGGAGAAAGAGTTTGCAAAGCATCCAGAACGACAATGAAAGAGCACGAATTGGATGAGAAAGGAGTGAAAAGAGTCTTGATGAGTGGCTTTTTATCAAGCATTGAGTAAATGGATAAAAAAGCAGGTAGAGTGAATAGGGGATAAAGAAGAAAAGGAGAAAGCAAGAAAAAAGCTGGTAGAAAGAATTTTCCCAGCGCTATATGAAGATTGGAGCCATATCAAGAGGATAGAAGACTGGGAGAGTGAGTTTGCAAAGCATCCAGAACGACAGTGAAAGAACACGGGTTGGATGTATAAGGAGTGAATAGAGTCTTGATGAGTGGCTTTTTATCAAGCATTTAAGGATTGGACAAAAAAGCAGGTAGAGTGAATAGAGGATAAAGAAGAAAAGGAGAAAGCAAGAAAGAAATTAGTAGAAAGGATTTTTCCAGCACTACAAAAAGATAGGAGCCATATGAAGACGATAGAAGACTGGGAGAGTGAGTTTGCAAAGCATCCAGAACGACAATGAAAGAGTACGGAGTGGATGGTAAAGGAGTGAAAAGAGTCTTGATGAGCGGCTTTTTATGGAGCATTGAGTAAATGGATAAGAAAGCAGGTAGAGTGAATAGAGGATAAAGAAGAAAAGGAGAAAGCAAGAAAGAAATTAGTAGAAAGGATTTTTCCTAAGAGATAAGAAGTGCTTTTATCTCGATACTACCGGTAGATCAGAAAATTTAAGAAAGAAACATAGCAGTGACAATTCTCATAATAGCATAAGAAAAAATGACGACGAGAATTCACTCAATAGCTCTTTTAATAGGTTGATTGGTAGCGGCTTCACCAGTAAAAACAGTCGTGGCATATTTATAGCCAGCATAAATCACCATCAAACCTCAGATAAAAAGCGAGATTTGAGATAAAAATCTAATGAAATAAACGAGATAATCGAGAATAGTATCCCAGTTCATTACCCCAGAAGCGAGCTGTTCAGAAAGGGTGAGTTGTTCAGATTTTTGGTTGTAAGTTTGCCAAAACCCAGCCTTCGCAGTATCTGGATTCTGATAAATTTTTTGTAAACTTTCAACAGTATTAACGACTTTTGCCTGACTTGCTTGATCATCAATTTTTGGAATGATGACGAAATCATTTTCCTGAGCAAAAACTCAAAAAATACTAATCTGCGAAAAAATCAAAAGAAGAGTAATGTATATTTTTTTTGTCATTTTCGATGTACAATCTGCTAAAAAAAACTATAGTTCTACAACAAAGCATACTGACTTTTCATATTTTTGTCAAATTATTACCATGCTTCATATCAATAAAACTGCTTTCCAAAAGTTTTCTCGTCACTCTTTTAATCAGCAATTGATAGCCAGTATGGTTGTATCGATGGTCGGGACTATACTATCTGAGCCAGAAATCTCTGGTTATGTCAAAAATTCTACGATCATGATTCAAACAAACAAACAACATCTCAAAATAAAATTATTTCTTGAAAAAAATAAAATTCTGGCTCAACTCAACGAAAAACTTGAAAAGCAAGGCTATTCCATCAAATTCAAAAATATAATCTCTAAATAAACTTATCGACTACCAATCTAAGATTTTTCAGAGAAAAAATCACTCATCCAGCTAAATATCATTTCCACCGCAACCTTGTCTGAGGTCCATCCTTGTGGTAGAAGGAAAAAAACGAGACGATCCTTTGATGGTGAGTCGGTAGAACGAAGAAAAAATAGTGTGAGTAGTCAAGGAGTAAGGAGGAGAGTAAAGACGAGATTTTGCGGTGGAGAGGGGTTTTTGAGTACTTTTTTTCCCGGCAGAAAAAAGTACTGTCGGTCCGACGAGGACAAAATAGGGGAAATTTTGGTAGATAAAAATAATTTTCTATTTTTCAGCGATAACCAGAATGAAAATTTTATCGAATAACTTTTTTTGTTGAATTTACGATCAAAAAGACTATAAAAAGCCAATTTTATTCTTTTCTATTTTTTCATGAAAATCGATACATCTGATGCTAAAAAGTGAGTAGTTCTCAAGGTAGACGGACAGCTTTATAAAATTGTCGACACTTCGCATACACACATGGGAAGAGGAGGAGCTACTTACAATTTTAGAGTAAAAAATATTGTAACAGGAGCTACAAATAGTTTCACTTATAAAGCTGGGACTATACTAGAAAAAGCTGATGTCGCTACAAATAGCGCTGTTTATCTTTACAATTCTGGAGATACTTACTCATTTATGGAGCATGATACTTCAGAAATTCACGAAGTCAGTGAAGATAAAATTGAAGATGTGATACCATACCTCAAAGAAAACCTCGAATTATACTTGATGATCTACGAAGGAAATGTAATTGGAGTTTTGCTTCCGCCTACTATTACCTATAAAATTATTGAAACAGTGCCAGGTATTAGAGGAGATCGTGCTCAAGCCGGTAAAAAACCAGCCAAAATAGAATCAGGTCTCGAAGTACAAGTACCTTTGCACAAAAGTGAATGAGATACAGTTTCAGTGAATACAACTACCGGTGAAGCCTCTTAGTTTTTTTGAAAAAGTATTTCTTCCAAAAAAATATTCTGGCTACTTCTAAAAAATACAAAAGAACCTGCCACCTCTCGCGTCATTGCCCCGCAGGCAGGCTTCGTTTCACTCGCAACGACGAGTTTTTAGTATGTTGCCTAACGGTTCTTGAGGCTGCTTATCGCAGACAGGTTTATCAAAAGAAGGGGATCGAAAAAAGAGAAGTTTTGCAGAAATAAATTTTTTATACATAGTTCTATCGTCAGTATGCAAAAAAATTTTGAAAATATTGTGATAGAAAAAATTATCACTGGTGGAGTAGGATTAGCGACACTATGAGATGGAAAAAAAATTCTTTTGAAGGGAGATGTCGTCCCAGGCATGACAGTCAATTGTTATGTTAAAAAGAAAAAAAAAGATTACATAGAGTGAGGTATCTCATCGATCATTTCATATCCAGCGAATATCCAGCCTATTAAACCAATCTGTTCTCATTGTGTAGATCCTATTTCTCCATCTGCCCAGCCAGCTCACAAGGTCTGATGCGGAGGTTGTAAATGGCAGTCTATTTCTTATGAAAATCAGCTTCTCATCAAGGAAAAAATGATTGAAGATTCTTGGAGGGGAGTTGACCAGTTTTCTGATGCTCGAAAGTGAGAAGTTTCTGGTACAAGTCAGCCACTTCACTATAGAAATAAAATTGAATTTAGTTTCTGAAAATATCTCATTTTCTGAGAAAATCAGGAATTTCATGAACGAAACATCTGATTCCATAAAAAAGGAGAATTTAGTAAAGTGCTTGATGTGGACCAGTGTTTTCTGGTAAGCGAGCCGATGCACCAGATTTTTTCTTATCTCAAGCAAAAAACCAAAGAATCAAATCTACCGGTCTATTACCAAAAAACGCATAGAGGATTTTTTAGGCATCTTGTGCTAAGACAGTGAGTAAATACTAAGCAATTAATGGTTAATCTTGTCGTTGCAGATAAGTTTTTTACGATGAGTCCAGAGGCAAGAGATCAGCGAGATAGTTTCAAAAATGAGCTTATTCAAGATAAATTTTTAAGTGAAAATTGTACTACTTTTGTAGTAACTTACAATAATGGTTTGGCTGATATCGTTCAGGGGCAAGATACGAGACAAGAGATTTTGCGATGAGATGGCTATATTTTTGAAGAGCTTCACTACCATAAATTTGGAGCTCTTCCTGAAGATGGCTCAGAAAAAACAACAGCTCGTTTTAGAGTTTCACCGTTCTCATTTTTTCAGGTCAACACGCTTTGAGCTCAGCAGCTTTTTTCTCGTGCCATGGAGTTTGTCGGGAATGTTGATGGTATGGTGCTAGATCTTTACTGTTGAGCTGGTACTATTTGACTTAGTTTACTTGCAAACGGGATCTGAGATGAATTGATTGGAGTCGAGATTGGCGAAGATGCAATTGTTGATGCTCAGTACAATGCTAAGATAAATAATTTGACTAATCGTTCTTATTTCAGAGCATGAAAAGCAGAAAAAATAATTTTTGAAGATACGCATATTCAGAGTCGTTTACCAGATATGAAGCTTATTGTCATTGATCCACCAAGAGATGGATTACATAAAAGTGTCGTAGATTTTCTCATCCAGCTCAAACAAAACTACGCATTCAAGCTTCTCTATATTTCTTGTAATCCTCAAACAATGGCTCGCGACTGCGATCTTCTTATAAAATGAGGTTTCAAACTCAAAACTCTCGAAGCAGTCGATATGTTTCCTCAGACTCATCATGTCGAATCTCTCTGACTTCTCTACTAAATTTCTAAAAAAATTATTATTCTGAAAACTTCATCAAAAAAAAGGATAACCAAATGTGGTATCCTTTTGCGAATTTAATTATTCCGCCAAATCTTAAAATGAGTCAGATTAAGATTTTTTATCATTTGTGTACCATTTAGGTACAAATTTTTGAGCTTCTTGCACTCTTTAATAGAGCTAGGAAGTTCAGCGATATCTGTATCTCCCAAATTCAAATTGACAAGATTAATAAGCTGTCCAAAGCTATCAGGAAGCTCAGTAATCTTTGTATTGCTTAAATCTAGTTCCTGAAGATGAGTAAGCTGCCCAAAACTATCAGGGAGCTCAGTAATCTTCGTATTGCTTAAATTCAACGCCTGGAGATTAATAAGCTGTCCAAAGCTATCAGAGAGCTTGCTAATATCTGTATTACTCAAGTCTAATCTTCTCAGTTTTGTTAATTTCAAAACCCAATCAGGGATTTTTTCCAACTTTACAGAACTCAAAATAAGAGTTTCTAGATCCTCAAATAAGTGAAAATATTTCTTGATGAAAACAATTTCCGCTTTATTGACTATCGGAGATAGAGTGATTCGTTTGATAGGTGATTCCGTCATATTAAAGTTGACTCTATCCAATTCCTGTGCAGTTGGAAAAGAATGTTCTTTGGTTGTCTCTAAAATGAGAACACTAATCAATTCTTGAATCTCATCTTTTGAGAGATCGCTGAATATCTGTCTTTTTATATCATCGAATTTCATTTTTTTTATTTTTTGTTGACCTGCAGACTATAGTCTGAAAAATAAAAAAGTCAAGACAACATAATGTACACTGCTTTATGGTTGAGATTTATTTAAGCTGTAGTTAGCGAATTCTACCAAATCATAATGTCCCAGTATAAGGAGAAAATCAGAAATCTTTAATAAGTATAGGTGTTTGTAGTTTAGGAGCAGTTGGTTTACCTTTTTGAACAGTAGTTGTTTTCTGTGTTGAGCTTAGGAGAGGCTTGATTTCTGGTATTGGGAATTTTTTTGGTACTTGAGATGAAAAGAATGCATAGAAAAGACTCTTCGGAATATTTTTTTCTCAGTTTTTAAAGAGCAGAAAAATATTTTTATAGGTTTTTTGAGGATCGAGATCGAGCACTTTTCGGTCGAGTTCTCAGACAGTTGGATTAGTAAGCCCGTTCGTAAAATCTTTGTTGAAATAGACAGCTCCCAGAATCTGTGGCTCTCTGAGTAATAAATTTCTAAGAGAAATAAGCCAATTATTCTTGTAGTTATGAGTGGTTTGATAAACTTCAAGTGACTTCTCAAATGAGTATTTTTCTTTGTACCACACCGCAGTCGTCGCTACTTCATCAATCAGAATAGGCTTTCAAAAATTTTTCAATCTTGGTAAAGTAACTCGTCAGGTTTTATAAAGTATTTTTTCTGGTTCTAATCGAAGTTTATCACCATTTCATTTTCATCGGTTGTAAAAAGTGATGCCTATAATATCGACAAACTTGCTACCAGGATAATAATCTTCAAAAGTAGGACACTTTTTTGTTCGTTTATTTGTTAGATTACAAGAGACGAGCGTCGAAGTCTGAGAGGGATATTGATCGAAAGTTGGCATATCAACATGATTTACAGACATAACAAACAATATTTCTTTTTGAGTGAGTCAAGCCTTTCTCGATAAATTCCAGACATGCTTTCGAGCTTTTTTGAATGAAGCTGGTTTTGAAGATCGCGAGTATCGTCAGCCGTTCATCTCATGCATCGTTCTAAAAGCTACTTTGATATCAGCTTTTTTAATGGTTTCAAAGAAATTTTGGTAATAGTAGTCATAAGCTCAAGCTGCGACATCTTCAGCGCTAAAACTAGCTGGAGAGAGTGTGAGATGGTAGATTCTACCTGTTCCGAGTTTTTCAGGTAAACTACTCACCATCTTCTGAGCCTCAGGACCTCGTTGATCAAATAAAAAAGCTACCACAGGGATATGAATTGAGTATATTTTCTCGAGTTCCACGATATTTTCTATCGAATTGTCAGACGATTTGAGTCCAAAAAGATAGCCTTGTGTTTGGGAAAGCCCAGAAAGAGAAATAAAGAAAGTCAGAATAAGAAATTTTTTCATAGAGAGAGTAAAGAAAAAACAAAAAAATTACGAACTGAGGAGTTGTTCGAGAGCAGATTTAATTGCATTTGGATCAGCCTTTCAGCCAGTTAGCTTCATACCTTGTCCGACCAGAAATCCGATAGTTGCCACTTTTCCAGCTTTGTATTCAGCGACGACTCCAGCGTGATTGGTAGCTACTTCCTGAGCTATTTGACTCAGATCAATAGTTTCTTGCTGATCAAATCCATGGTCGTTCATGATTTTTTTGACAGTATCTCCAGTTTTGAGCATCACATCCATCACAGTTTTAGCTTGTTGCTCAGACAAAATCTTTGACGCTATAGCCTCGAGAAAATCAAAATATTCAGTCTGTCCAAAAGGTAAAGTTTCGATGCTACGGCCAGAAATCTGGTTGATATAGCCATTGATTGGTCATACGATCCACTTCGCTACGAGTTTTGGCTCAAATCAGCCTCTCACCCCAGTCTCAAATCGTATCATCGTTGGTATGTCATTGATCAAACCATTCACAAACTCTTTATTAAACTGGTAATTTTTCGTATATCTTTCAATAATCTCAAAACCTGATTCTTTAACATTTTTATTCTGCTCAAATATCATGCTTTCAGGAATAATTTTCCTAGGAAGATCTGGTTCTGGAAAATATCTATAATCAAGTGCATCTTCCTTGGACCTCATGACTGTCGAGCTGCCAGCTTGATCGTCTCGAGATCTCGTCTCTTGAAAGAGAGTTTCTCAGTTTTCTAGAGCAGTTTTTTGTCTCGAGAACTCATGATTGATGGCTCTCTTGATCGCTCAGAAGCTGTTGATATTTTTTAGCTCGACTCTCGTTCCAAATTCTCAACTACCAGCAGGTCTGATAGAAATATTAACATCGCATCTCATCTGTCATTTTTCCATATCTGCATTTCAGATGTCGTTTATTCTGACGATTCTTTGAATTTCTTTCAGATATTCTACTACTTCTTCATCACTACGAAAATCTGGATTGGTAACAATTTCTACGAGAGGAGTCCCAGCGCGATTGAAATCAAGATAGCTTTTGTCTCAGTCGTGAATAGCTTTTCCAGTATCGTTCTCGAGATGAGCTTGCTTGATGCTGACAGATTTTTTTTCAGTAAACTGATTCACAAAAAAATTCACCATACCATCGGTCGAGACAGGATTATGGAGCTGTGTAATCTGATAACCAGTCGGTAAATCAGGATAAAAATAAGACTTTCTATCGAAAGAAAGTGTCGGACTAATAGTGCATCCTAGTGCTTTTCCCAGTAAAATAGCCTTCTCCAGAGCCTCTTGCTGTACCACTGGCAAAGCTCCAGGCTGCGCTGTACAAACAGGACAAACATTGCTATTTGGACTCAGCGTCTCAAAATCTTGTTCATTACTACACGAACAAAATAGCTTGTTTTTACTATTCAACTTCACATGGACTTCCAATCCTACAACTAATTCCATCATATCTAAAAAACTGAAATTTAAATTTTTTTATTCTGACTACTGATCAATTAAACATTTGCCGTCATTGCGAGACGAGTGAAATGAGTCGTGGCAATCCATAGATTGCTTGCCTCCCGATCCCTGAGTTTGTCGAAGGGGAGGGAGATCGAAGTGAATTTTAATTTTCAGCAAAAACCAGAAAATTATTTTTTCAGAAAAATTATTGGATTTCAATAGTATATCCTGTGATTTGAGAAGCGAGTTTGATATTTGAAGCTCATTTACCGATTGCGAGAGCTTTTTGATCTTCATCAACTTGGACAAAAGCTTTTTTACCTTTGATTTCTACAGCTTTTACTTTTGCTGGCTTGAGACAGTCAGCGATAAGCTTATGATCATCAGTAGTTTCTTCGATGAAGTCGATTTTTTCACCATCAAGAAGCGTCAAAACAGTATTGATTCTATCTCATCTTGGTCCGACCATGACACCGACAGGATCAGTTCTTTCGTCGTGAGAAGTAACGATCACTTTTGATCTTTTTCCTGGTACTCTAGCGATTCTCGTGATCTCTACAGTCCCTTCATCGAGTTCTGGTACGATTTTTCTGAGAACAGCCTCAATAAAATCCTGAGAAGTTTGAGTAATATCCAAAACAATTCCGCCTGTTCCCTTAGAAATCTGTCTCAAAAGTACAAAAATTTCTTCTCCTAAGTTGTAAACTCTGTTTGGTACTTGTCATTCAGCCCCCAAAACCACAGTAGTCCCATCAATATCGAGAACAATACTATCTGCATGAACCCTCAAAACCTTAGCTCTCAAAAGTTCGCCCTGTTTGTTTTGAAATTTTTGATAAAAATTTTCTCTTTCGATAGATTTAAGACTTTGTTTAATAGTTTGACCAGCAGCTTGAGCAGCGATTCTTGAAAATGAAAGCTCTTCTGGGGTTATATCTATCAAAAGTTTTTCTCCGATTTTAGTATCTTTGAGAATTTTTTTCGCTTCTTCGAGAGTCATTTCATATTCGTCATTTTCAGGAGTTTCTACGACATCATACTCTCTATAAATTTTAATTGTTCCGTCTCCAGCTATCGAAACTTGAAGTTGAGCTTTTTTATCTTTGAGAAAATCTTTTCTAAAAGCTGATTTGATACCTAGTTTCATGATCTCTAAAATTTGAGCAGGATCAAATTTGTAATCCTCCACGAGCTGCATGATAGCGAGCTGTATCGTTTTTCCATCTAATTTCATTTATTTTTTGGTAATAATAAAAAAATTTCCTGCTGAAAATGTAAGAAAAACCTCCCAATTTGCAATCAAATTTTTTATTTGCAATAAGGTCATCAATTGATTACTATCACAAACAATTTTACCCATCAAAAATCGAAGAAAATGGCTGAAACAAACAAAAAAAACAAACTTCCACAAGAGGCATCTCAACCTCGAAAACAGTATGCCTTGTACGGAATTATTGGAGTTTTAGTAGTTCTCTTGCTTACTCTCAATTATCAATCAATCAAATCTCTTTTTTCATCAGATGAGTCTATGGAAGTAATGACTTGAGGACTCATAAATGGTCAACAAGTTTCTTTGTCTGGTAGTATTACAAAAGAGCTTGATCTCTCGACTATTCAGCATTTTACTCATGTGCTTGAGACAGAGCAGTATGGTAAAGTTGGCTTGAGTAGCAGAGTAGTAAATATGGATATTTTTGATGGCAGAGTAATCGTTGATGGAATTGTCTCAGAATCTTACAATGGTACTATTGTCATTGAGGTTCAGAGTATTATTGACGATGTTGATTTCGGTTCATGAGAAAACCTTTCATGAGAAAATTTAAGCTGACAAGAAGCTATGTTGCCAAGTTTTGATTTTGTTAGTGAATGATGAATAGCTTTTGATAGAGATATTCTTACTGGGTATAAAATATCTCATAAAAATGGCAGTATAAAAATTATTGATCCTCAAGGAAAACAAGCAGTAAATATAGGATATTTTCAATGTAAACAAGACAAAAGTTCTGAGGATTGTGTGAATTTAGCTAAAAATATAAAAGCAGCAGGATCATCAAGTATTGATTCTTCAAATGGTAAAAAATTTTATAAACTGGCTGAAACTTCAGATCGATTTGTATCAAATAATGACTTGCGAGGTTACTATTTTACACCTTCAAATGAACAAACTCTTAATACCATCAATCAGTGAATTAGATTTATTGACGATCAGTTTATCCAAGAATTTTACAGCCAGCAAATCAAATCAGCTTGTAAAAACAGTTCTATAGCTCTCGATACAGTAGAAAGTGTCTCTCTCAGCTTCCAAGGACTTCAGTTGGTATCTGAAGTGGCTGGACAGGACAGCCAAGGGACTGGTGTAGACTGTAAACTTCAGCTTAGTATTTCAGAAGAACCTAGATTTTCACTTCTTCTTCTCACGAGCAAAAAAACAGCCAACTCAGAGAGTTCAGAAGATCAGACTGCTTCGAGCAGCTCATCAAATACAGATCAAAAACAAACCGCTACGGGGACACCATTCAAAATCAATACAGGAAATACGCTAGATTTCACATCTCGCAGAGAATTTTCTATTTCGTACCCTTCAAAATCAATCGCTTTTGAGTCTACAAATATAAAAGAAGATCTCTGAATTAAAGGGCTTTCTTGCTACTCTCAGACGAATATCGTGGCATTCAAAGATCAAGACTCAGTCAATGAAAATCCTCAAGTAGTGGTCTATGAGTGTACTACCAAACTCACAAAAAATTCTCCAGAGCTAAAAAATTTCATTTATCATGAATCAGAGAGCGGTCTGAAATTTCTTATCAAAAGCAATAATGCTGATCGAGATAATTTTGCCAAAAATATTATCATAAAATAAATATTCTGCGTTCCCTGAGCCTGTCGAAGGGAAAAATTCCCAAAAAAATCCAGAATAAAAATTTTTAAAAAGAGAGATAAAAATGAAAAAAGCAGAAATCTTAGATGGATCAGGTTTTTTGTACAGAGCATTTTTTGCATTTCCGCCTTTGACGAATAAAAACGGAGAAAATGTAAACGCAGTCTATGGTTTTTTTCGCTTAATTCTAAAAAACATCCAAACTAAGCCTGATTTTTTTCTGATAGCCCGAGATGCGCCGACCAAGACCATTAGACACGAACAATACGAAGACTACAAGGCTACGAGAACCAAGATGCCAGACGATCTGAAAGTGCAGATCAAAAAAATCCAAGAGCTTGTCAACAAGCTTGGTATTCCGAATTTGACGAATCCATGATACGAAGCAGACGACATTATAGCGACGATTGCACATGGTATCGTCAAAGAGTGAGACTGTGAGGTGTTTGTCGTTTCCTGTGACAAAGATCTCAAGCAGCTTTTGAAGCCTCAGATTACCTTTAAAGATCCGATGAAAGACGAGATCGTGACAGAACAGTCTTTTTTCAGAGAAAATGGTTATCAAGCCAAAAATATTGTTGATTATCTTTCTTTAGTAGGAGATGCAAGCGATAATATAGTCTGAGTTCCTTGAATCGGCAAAAAAACAGCACTTGATCTTATTCAAAAATTTGGCTCAGTCGAGGCGATATACGAAGACCTTGATGCCATTAGTTCATCGAGCGTAAAAGAAAAGCTGATTGCTTGAAAAGAATCGTGTTTCCATAGTAAAGAACTCATAAAATGGATGGAAGTTCCAGAGCTTGCTAGTTTTGATAGAGCTCAGTTAGTAAACTCATTTGATCCAGCTCTTTGGAAAAAAATTCTTATCGACGAAGAGTGATTTACTTCACTCCAAAAATCTCTCGATGAAACCAAAAAATTATATACTGGTCTCCAACAAGTTTCGCTTTTCTAAAACAAGGCGTACAACCACTCCGGTCCCTGAGCCAGTCGAAGGGCCGTCATTGCAAGGCAAGGGAGTACATCTCCTAATGTAAAATTTTTCCAAAATCATCAATGCCGTCAAATTTCATATAGACCGAAGCAAATCTGACATAAGCCACCGTATCAATTTCTTTGAGCATTTTTAAAACATCCTGTCCAATCTCTGTAGATTGTACCTCAGTTCCCAATTTTGATCGCTCTACTTCCATATTGGAAAGCTGATTTTCTATTTCATTGAGCTGTACAGCTCTTTTCGCAAAAGCCAGCATAATAGCTTTTTTAAGCTTTGATCTGTCATACAGTTCTTTCGTTCCATCTCTTTTGATAACGACTAACTCTGTGATTCACCTTCTTTCAAAAGTCGTAAATCTAGTCTTACAATATTCGCATTCTCTCCTTCTTCTAATTGCCTGATTATCTTCAACCACTCTGCTGTCTATGACTTTCGTATCAAGATTGCTACATTTTGGGCATTTCATGATCCTTTCTAGAAAAAATAAACATTATACCTTTCTTCTAACTTTTTGTGGTCCATTGTTAAGACAAAATAAAAACTTTATTCTGGCTACTGAATAAAATATGAACTAAAAAAAATTACCTCACTTTTTCCCATTTTTGCTGCAAGAAATACAGCCAAGTTTCCTGGGGAGTTTTTATTTCTTTTGATGTATTTGTATCTTGTTCACCACTCATCACCGTCTTTTGATCAAAGAATTTCACAATAAATTCATCTTCTTGAAGCACTGTATTTTCATGTGCAAAAAAAAGTTTGGCATAATCAGACTGCTGATAAGGTTTGTAAAAAAAAGTTATAAAGTCTACTTCATCTTGAGTTCTAAGAGTTTGTAATCTCGTGTTTTCAATACTTTCTCAAATAGTCACATAGTTGATATAAACTCTAATTGCTACGATCATCATGGCGATAGTCACTACCAAAAAAAGATATTTTCGTAGGTCGCTATATTTTTTGAGTATCTGTATTTTTTTTGGTTTTTGAAGCATGTTGTAGAATTCATCAGACAAAAAATTTTTTCTAGTTTAGAAGAGCAGAAAAGTCTATAGTTTCATCCCAAATATCCATTTCTTGAATGTGAGGGGAGTGAGTGACGGTGTAAAGGGTGATATTGCGTTGTTTGACGAAGTTTTGGAGCATTTCAGCGACACTGCCGATAGTATGAGCATCGAGATTATTGATAGTTTCATCGAGAAAAAGCATCTCATTACCGAGATAAGAAGCAATCGATAAAATCCAGACTAGTTTGAGAATGACTTTTTGTCCGCCACTAAGAGCTTTGACCTCTCTTTTCCCCTTTAGATCCGAGACGATACATTCTAGTTCAAGTTTATCACCAGCTTTTTTAATGATAACAAAATCGAGAGAAAAATCCACAACTTGTGCCAGATAATTATTAATAATAGCACTGAGCGTTGGTAGAGAATCTTGTAAAACGACCAATAAAAGTTCCTTAGAAAAAATTTGATAAAGATTTTGATAGAGAGTTTCTTTGTGGTGAAGATCTTGTACCAAAAGAGAATTTTTTTTGTGTTTTCAGATTAAGTTTGTAAAATCAGCAATAGATTGAGATAGAACTCTAAAAAGCTTATATAGTTGATCTATTTTAGTTATATCAAAATTTACAATATCTTTTTTGAGACTACTTATTGTCTCTTCAAGTTTTGAGATATCGACAACCAGATCGTCTCTAGTGCGACCGAGTGAAACGAGCTCTTGCTCAGAAGCAATAAGCTGATTTTTCTTTTCTTCAAATTGATACTGTCTGGCTTCTTCCTCAAGAATTTTCTTGTCTAGTTCTTTAAGATTGATGTCTACTTCACGATACGCTTTATAAATTTCTCAGATTTTTTTCCAGTCAATTTTTTCTAAAAATAACTTAATCTGCTGTTTTTCTTCTTCCAATTGTTGGATTTCTTTTTCAATATCTGATAAATCTTTTTGTTTGCCGTGTTTTTCTATTTTCTCAACTAACTCAGCTTTTTCTTTCTCGAAAAAAACAAAGAAATCAGAAAGAACTTGTCTAGGATTATTTTCTAGCTCTATCAGAGATTTTTCATGTTTGTTCAAAGTTATCTCTATCTCAGCAATTTTTTTGTCCAGTGCTAAAGTTTTATGTTTTTCTTGTAGTTCATAAAATTGTTTTTCTGCATCTTCCAAATGTTTTTTTGTAGATTCGATAGTTTTCTCATTGATCTTTTCCATAAACGGGCAGTGTCAATCAATCTTGCTACAAAAAAACTCAGATTGTAATTTGAGATGCTCTTTAAGGTTATTGAGAGTTTCTTGCGATTTTTTTAATTGGATCTGGAGATCTTCTTGCTGATTCTCAAGAATATTTTTCTGATTCAGGAGTAGATTTTTTTCTTTGTCTAGTGTAGTTAAAAATCTACTACGAAAAACTAAGAACTCTTGATGAGCTTTCGAGCCACCATTTTCCCAGTTTCGCTCTTGAAGCTGTTTTTTCAGAGTGTCTGTCGTCTCACCAATCAGATTTTTTTGTTTCCCCAGTCATTCAACTTGCTGTGCAAGAGTTTTTCCTTTTTCAATCAGCTGTTGAACTGTAGAATGAGCTTCAAAAATATCAGTTACGGGATAGTTATTTTTTTGAAAGTATTGAAAATCAATGTCTTTAACCAGAGAAGAAAAATTTTCAGTGAAAATAGCTTTCTCTTTTTTGAGTTGTGAAAGGAGTTCCTGTGAATTTTGACTTATCTCTTTTTTGAGAGTTTCTTGAGATTTTTCTAAGCCAGTGATAGCTATAGTAGTAGTTTGAAGAGAGTTTTGTGTTTTGAGTAACGATTCATTGAGATGTGAAATGCGAGTTGATAAGCTGGTGTAGCTTTCTTTTTGTTCTGAGAAAAAAAGATTTTGTTTCTCTAAGACATCAGGCGGAAAAAAGTCATCCCTCAGTCATTCGATACGGAGTTCCTCACCAAACTGTCTGAGATCTGAGATTTGTCACTCATAGCTACCAAGAACAGAATCTTTTCAGTTCAAATCTTGAAAAGTATCGTAGCTTGAAATGATCGACTGAATAATATTTCTAAGTTCCTGATCAGCAGCTTTCGTATCGCTGCGAACTTTTATTTCGGTAGAAATTTCTCTTTTTTTATCAGCAATTGTTTCTTTGTAAATATCAATAGAAAGTAGACCAAAGACATTTTTAAAGATATCAATTCTTTCAGACGGCATCAATTCAAAGATATTAGTGGCATCTTGCATGAGAAAATGGGTGCTCAAAAAAATTTCTCTGGGTGGTAAAATCTCTCCCAAATAGGCTTGAAGATCTTTTTCATTCTTAAAAACTTCTTCCAAAAGTTGTATTTCTGGCTCCTGTCAAAGGATAGTTCAAATGTCGGCATCCAAATTGATAATTTCTGGGCAATGCTTGAGGAGAGTAGCTGAAACTATTTCTGGAGATTTTCCAGTATGTTTTACTTCAAAAAATCTACTAGTACATCACTCTTTTGAGACTTTTTTCTCGATAATTCTCGTGACCAGAAAAACTTTTTCTCCAAGTGAAAAAAGCAGTTTAATACTACCTTGTTTAGATTTTATATTGACCATATTTCTAGGACTATACTTATACAGTCCATAAACTGGACCATCAAAAAAAAGAAAACTTTTTCAGCTTCCAATCGGTGCTTTTACCAGAAATTTACCTTTACGAAAACAGATAGTCAGTTTTTTCTGATAGGGTCAAATATTTTCATAGCTTATGGCCAAAAGGTTGATCATATCTTATATTTATTTTTTAGCCACCCTTATGTCAATTGCTCTTCTAGCTAATTGTATGTTCATATCTTGAAAATTGTATTGACTTTTTTTATAATTATAATATAAGCAGGAAACAAAAATAAAAAAAATATGGCAGAAATCACAAAAACACAGCAAGATCTTGCTACCGAAATGGGACTCATAGAGCCAGGTACTAATGTATCGATCATAAAAATTACTGAAAACAAAGCTGCAGCAGCTGATCTTGGACACACTATGTTTGGTGTACAAGATACATTTCCTCCAAACAGATTGATTGTTTCGCATTTAACCACACGACTACTAGTCGGTGAAAAAATAGCAATAAAAGCTGATTCTCTGAATGGACTGCCTTTAATAACATCAGTGATTAAAGAAATCATTGGGAAATTGACACTCGAAAACGGATTTATAGTAAAAACTGAATCTAATTCAGTTTATATGCTGAAATTTGGAACAAATGCTGTCAATGGATCTCCTCGTGGTGGACTTTCAGATTTGCAACTCAAAAAAGGCGATATGGTTATCACTACAAAAATTAAAACAGGAGAACAAGTAAAAGGTAAGTTACTTGTTGATATTCAAGTGAATCAGCCTATTTCTTTAGATGATTCAATAGAAAAACGATTTTTTAATACAACTCTCATTCAAGACTTGTATGAAGTATCCCAATACCATGCAGCAGTTGTGAGTACTGGAGAAGAGAGAAAACTCTGGTTTATCCAGAAAATTTAAGTTATAGTAACCTCGCTTTTAGCGAGGTTTTTTTTGAAATGAAATACTTATAAAAAAATCCCTTCGACTATTGTCTCAGGGATTTTTCTGTTTATGAGCTAGTATCTTACTTATCAGCATCGACCACCTGAGGATCAGTTGGTCAGTTTTCTGCATTTCAGTTATCAATAATATCGGCAGGATTTGGATTTTGAGCAGAATTATTTGCTCCATATTTTTGATAAAGATCATAGAATTCTTTGTGGAATGCTTCAGATTCCTTATCGAGTTCATCTTTTGTGATTTCCTCTTTATTTTTGAGTGCAGTAGCATCAGAAATTAATTTTTGAATTTTTTCTTTTTCTTCAGCAGGAATTTTTGCATCATTTTCTTTGAGCATAGATTCAGCTTGATAGATAAGAGCTTCAATTTTATTCTTAGACTCGACAAGTTCTTTGCGTTTACGATCATCTTCAGCAAATTTCTCAGCCTCAGCTTGAGCTGCTTTGATTTCTTCGTCAGAAATTCCAGTTGCTCCTTGGATGACGACTTTTTGTTCTTTACCTGTTGATTTTTCTTTTGCAGATACATTCAAGATTCCATTTGCATCAATATCAAAAGTTACTTCGATCTGAGCTTCTCACCTTCTCATCGGAGGAATACCATCAAGGTTAAACATTCCAAGAGATTTATTATCTTTAGAGAATTGTCTTTCTCATTGAGTGACATGAATTGTTACTGAAGGCTGATTATCAGCAGCAGTAGTATAAGTATTTGATTTTTTCGTTGGTATCGTCGTATTTCTAGCGATCATTACATGAGCGATTCAGCCCTCTACTTCGACAGCCAAGCTAAGTGGTGTTACATCCAGAAGCAAAATATCTTTTACATCTCCTTGTAAAATCCCACCCTGAATAGCGGCTCACTGAGCTACACATTCATCAGGATTGACAGTCATTTTTGGCTCTTTCCCAAAGATTTGTTTCACCATTTCTTTGATGACAGGCATTCTTGTTGAACCTCAGACCAAAATAACTTCGTTTACATCACTGATAGAAAGTTTTGAGTCATTGAGAGCATCAAGAACAGGTTTTTTAGATCTTTCGACGAGATCTTTGCACATATTTTCAAACTGTGCTCTTGTGAGAGTTTCTTGAATGTGTTTTGGTTGTCCTTCGATAGTCGTTACGAATGGGATATTGATATCCACAGAATCAGACTGAGAAAGTTGTTTTTTTGCGTTTTCAGCTTCATCTTTGATTCTTTGAAGAGCCATAGCATTCCCAGAAAGATCAACTCATTCTTTACTCTTAAATGAGTTCATTAAGAAATCCATAATTCTTTTATCAAAATCAGCACCACCAAGATGAGTATCTCAGCTTGTTGCAAGTACTTGGAAAGTACCTTCAGAGCTAATTTCGAGAGCTGTCACGTCAAAAGTTCCACCTCAGAGATCAAAAACTACAATTTTTTCATCTTTCATTTTATCTTCACCGTATGCCAAAGAAGCAGCAGTAGGTTCATTGATAATTCTTTCAACTTTTAATCCTGCTATTTCTCCGGCAGCTTTTGTAGCATTTCTCTGAGAGTCGTTAAAATAAGCGGGTACTGTGATCACAGCAGAGCTTATGGTCTCACCAAGAAATTTTTCGCAGTCTTCTTTAATTTTTTTAAGAATAAATGCAGAAATTTGTTCAGGTTTATACTCTTTCCCATCTACGACGATCAAGACACCTCCATCAGATCACTCTTTTACATCGTAAGGAACAGATTTAATTTCTTCTTGTACTTCACTAAACTTTCTACCAATAAATCTTTTTACTTCAAAAATTACATTTTTAGGTTCCAAAACAGCTTTTCTTTTAGCTAAATTTCCAACTAACATCTGGTCTCCTTTGAGATAGACGATAGATGGTGTAGTTCTGTAGCCTTCAGCATTTGCGATCACCTCAGATTTTTCGCCGAGCATATACGCAGCACAAGAGTTCGTCGTTCCGAGATCGATTCAGATAATTTTTGCCATGATACTTATAGTTTGAGGTAAATAAAATAAGCTCACAAAAAATAATATAGCACCTTGAATATAGTCGTGCTATTTTAAAAATCAAGACATTTTCAAAAAATTTTCACTATTCAAAATATTTGTGACCTGCTTGCCGCAAGCAGGAAAGATTTTAGTGAAGGCATATGCTCAGACGACTCTCGGAGAGGAGAAGAAAAAGATTTTTTCAGCAAAATATCACTGATAGTTATAACCGATGCAGGTTTGGGTTCACTACTGGAAAAAATCATTTTTTATTGTAGTTCTGTAGCATAATGAACAGTTAGATAGTATTTTCCTTTAGCTTCATCGATGCTAATTCAAAGTCAAATAATCCCAAAATATTTATTGACCATACTGTTGTAGTGAGGTCTAAAAGATTTACCTTTTTCAGACATATAGAAATCAAAAGTTGATTTGATCGCGGTTATGAGATTCTGAGTACAGTCAGCCTTTGAGCACTTATAAACTCATCGACCAATATTTTCACTATGAGTCACTCTAGAAATATTTTTCGGATTAATACCACGATCGAGAAATCGTTGATTGATGACAGGGTAGTTATAATAGCCATCTCCAGCATTTCTTTCGTGAGTAATTGTCCCATTTTTTTTACTATAGTCAGATCGTTCAAGTGCTGTAGCATCGAGCCTTGCATTATAGCTATAAGCTGGTACTCAGACTAGTTTCCTTTCAGTATTGAACCATCCAAGTCGAGCTTGTCTGACAGTATTCATATCAACATTTTTGATGCTTGTTGCCGTATAGTTTCCAGAAAAAAGAGATCAGTTACTGGTCGTTCCAGTATTGGCCAGAGAAACTACAGAAAGTGTCTCCAGTTTCTGTGTCGCCAACTCTTTTAAATAATCAACGATAGCAATTTTTTGTGAATCAGAAAGACGAGGTCTATAAAGATCAAGCAGAGTCACCAAGCGAGTTAGCTGAGTTTTTTCTTTTCAGGCACTGCGTCTCAAAATAATCTGGAACACGGACTCGACTTTTTGTTTCATGGTGCTATCAAGCTGAATAGCTACAGCTTCATTGCTTATTATTTCAAATCCCAAAAAAACAACTGAAAAGAGTAAAACTCATAAAAATCCACCAATAAAATTTTTCATAAAAGGTTTCATCTCTGCCAAAAAAAGTAAAAAAACTCACTGAGTAGACTATATCATAAGCTTCGATCTTTTCAAGCAAAAATAAAAAATATTGTTCTTAGATAATACGATCAATAAATATCTTCAAAATTTGACAAATTTTTTAAAATGGCTACCCTTGGCTCAAGGGTAAATAGTTTAAAGGTTTAATAACTACAAAGAAAAGATGAAAAATAGAGATTTGTCACTACTTTTATTGGTTTTATCGCTTTTTATAACAAGCTTTTGGGCTGTCAAGAATTTTTCTGAAGTAAAAGCATGATGAATAAGCTCAAACTGGGCCAGTAATTCTTATTTGAACCAAACTTTTCGAGATGATGCACCGACTTCGGGAGATATTTTAAGAGCTTTGTATGGTGATTGAATAACACCTTGAGCAACTATTTATACATCATGATGGGATGCTAGTTGTGATACAGGAGTTATGAATGTGGTCTATGTAGATAGCTACGAGATGAATCCGATAGTAAATCCATTATTAAAAAATTTTGTTGCTGATACAGTATATGTACTTCAAAGCTGATCTCATCTCATTTCAGAAGTTTCTACAGGAGCAGGGACTTGTATTGCTATCATAGGAAGTGGTAATGTGACTATATATTCGACTGGATTACTGAGTAATATATCTGTAATTGATGCTCCATTCTTTTCTCGTTCGCAGTTTATGTTTGATGCTAGTAGTAGAGTTATTATTGATAATATAAAATTTGATGCTATCAACGATGGTTTAGGAGGAACTCATTCCACTGGTTACTGAGGTATCGAAATAAATCGCTTGGAAGGTGGTACTTTTCATGATATTCAGGTAGAGAATTTGACGCTTAATTCATGACAGTGGAATACTCTGAATTTTGCTGCATTTAGATTCTATGATACTAAAAATATAAAAATTATCGATACTGCGACAGTAACAACAGGTATTATGGGTTGATATGCTCTCGGGTCTTGAGAAAATATGCAGATTCAGAATTTTTCTTGCCAAGGATATTCTTACATTTGTATGAATATAGATCGAGCCAGAAATATGTTTATTTCTTCTGGACTAGTAAAAGGTGCTTGGGGAGGGATTGCTATCGTGAACACCGATCTCATCACACTTTCTGGTGTAAATATTGAATGAAATGTAAGTCTATGATCTGCTATAGGTATATATTTTGTTGGATCAGGAAATAAAATTTATAACACAACAGTATCAAATATTTATTGATTCTCTGGTCTATTTTTGGGATTTGTAAATCCAGGAATAAATATAAGTTTTGGTGCGAATTTTGAGGGATCTGATAACGATATCAATAATTTAAAAATACACGATAACAGAGTTTCAGCTTCACTATACTGACCAGTGAAGTCAAATAATATTACCTATTTTAACAATAACTCTAGTTGATCTCTCACTTCAATTACGGGAACAAAATTATTGAGTGGGTGATTCACAATAGGGGGGTCAAATAGTCACATTTCCAATAGCTCATTCTATAATAATGGTGTCGCAATTCGATATTATGATTCTAATGACATTGCATTCAATAATACTATTCATAACTCATTGCTTTATAATAATGGTGTTGCAATAGCAAGTAAGGGTGATATCCTGCGTAATCTATCTGATGAGTTCAATTTTCCTATTGATGTTGCACTTTCAAATACACAAATTTTTAACAACAAGATAGGTATGGACCTAATAGGATGAACAGGAACGAGTTGACCAACACGAGTATTCCATCATTCAGCTATTTATAATAACGGAATCTGACTCCAAGCAGGTAATGATTTTAACAATACTTTTCTTATTGTGCTTCATGACCTAGAAATTTACAATAATAATACGGGAATTTTATTTTCTGGTAGCAGTATCTGAACACTTCAAACGAGATATCTTGATGATATTAAATTTTTTGCAAATACGCTTGATTTTACAGGAGATCAGGAACCTGGTGTTTCATTGATAACAGGTGTTGCATCTTTCCTTTATCCATGGTCTGGATGAAATATCGTCGCTACAGGGAAAATAATGACTTGTGACCATTTTACAGTGCCAGTGAATAATCTAGGACTCAAATTACAGTGGCTTGATTATTGTAATACCAGAGAAAAAATATTTTCATGGACAGGAACAAGCGGGATGTTATTGTGATTTGGTGAAGATGTGATGAAGCAGGTGCAGCCAGTAAAATTTCTGGGTAAAAATGTAATTTATAGTGGGTCACATCAAACAGGTATGTTTATAGGAGACTATGTGTTTCAGTGAACGACAGGATTTGGTTGATTTGTAGAACCTACAGGAGAAATATTTCCAATTTCGGCAGGGCCTCTTTACACAGGATATAAAATTAAAAGCCAATGAAATCCATTAGCATTGAACTTATACTCAAACATATCAACAATTTTTTCAATTTCTGGTGACATTATAGGTTCTCCAGTATGAGGAATTTTACCACTTATACTAGCGACAGGAGTAAATTACACGCCAGTTCACAACTTTAAATATTTTGATGCTCAATATACAAGTGGTAGCTCAGTATCAAATTTTTACTACATTTTTAGGTTATTTGCACCAGCGCCAGAAAATGATTTTTTTATCCAAATTACCAAAACAGCCGATAAACAATATGCGAATGTAGGAGATATGATTACATATACGATCACTTACTTGAACACAGGGTCTGATACATATACATGAGTAGTCATTTCTGATAGTTTACCGACAGGACTTCAACTTCAGTCTGCATCTCCAACAGTAGACTCATCAACTTTTTTTACGACAGGTGCGGTGTTCACACGAAATATTGGTCAAGTCAATCCAGGTTCAGGAGATTCTTTAGTATATACAGCTTTAGTAACTCAGACAGGAATATTCACGAATGTTGTAGTAGTAAATTGAAATGGATGTGGCTTGCCTCCTTGTTCAGTTTGAACGACTGAAACAACTGATGTTGGTACTATCTGGTCTACAAAAACATGACCAGCAACAGCAAGTTCAGGATCTGTAGTGACTTATACGATTTCATATGGTAATAGCTGAGTTTCTACGGTGACTGGAATTTCAATCGTAGACGATTTACCGCTTACAGGATTTATTTATGGAGGAAGTTCACCATTGATGATCCAAAATGGTAATCAGCTATCACTGACAGGACAGACACTCACAGGTTGAACAATCTATACAATTACTGTGACTGGTATCGTATTTGGGAATAGCGGAGAGCAGATAGTAAATACGGTATTGTTATCTGGATCAATATGTAATGGTTTTTGCTCAAATAGTATGGGTATTATAACAATTTCACCAGTACCCCCAATCTGTGGAAATAATATTGTTGAAGGAGCAGAACAGTGTGATTGATGAGCTTGATGTACGAGTATGTGTACACTTTGATGATGAGGTTGAGGTGGATGATGAGGAAGCGTATCGACACCAGATGATTGTGGATGACCAAATAGACCAGATGGGACAGATATGAATGACTTTTCTTCAAGCTATTATGATAAAAAATGTGAAGGAACGCCAATCTTGCCATCAGCACCTATTATTGAATTTATAGATTTCTGTGCATACGACGATCTGAATTATGCTGCTATTGTTTTTCCAGATATACCAAATAATATTCACAAAAATAATATTAATTTACTGCTAGATCTTTGTATTGTAAGAGGAATTCCTGAACTGAGTGCTTATGGAATTATCAGAAATACGACAAAAGCTGAATTTGTAAAAATAGTGACTAAGTTACTTGGCGCTTGAGTTTTTGACCCAACAAAACACATCGCGAATCCATTTTATCGAGATACAAAAGATCATCGATCAGCAGTATATTTCGATGAATGAAGAAAGTATAATCTTTCGGCAAATCTAGAAAAATGGTCTATAAAGTGAGTGGAAGTAGGGCCAGATGAACACATTACACAGTGACAAGCTAAAGTAATTCTCAAAAAAGTAAATCAAATCATAAAAGGTGGAACAGGTGTAAATCAGATGATTGATGAGCTTCTTCCAGTGAAAAATTCATCAAAATTTATTAAAAGAGATATACTTGCTACCCTAATAGTAAGAGTCTTTGATCTGACGAACGATAACAGTTGGTTCTTTAGTTATATAGATGAGACGATGAATGGCGATACTAAAGCGACTTTAAGAGCATTGACGATTTTTGATGAGATCAAAAGCAAAAATTTAAGCCAGGCAGAATTAGCTAAAGTAAAAAGTAATTTTACTAATCAACCACTGTACTGGTTTCAAAAGATGAATATCAATAGGGTATTGTTACTTGAAAAAATAAATTCTTTATAAAAATTTTTATTCTGCAAAAAAAAAGACCTCCAGCGCGCTCTGGAGGTTTTTATAAAGAAAATTGAGAAGTAATCAGAATAATAAATTTTTTTATATGAGATGAGGAGTAATTTCTTGTCGTTCTCATGACTTGAGAGAATCAATATTTCGCTGTCAAATTCTATCACGCCTCAGATAAAGAACTTTATTGTTCAAAGCTTCAAGCATTTTTTTGACTTGATGAAACTTTCCCTCATGAATAACAAGCCTTATTTCTTTGTCAGTTACTCTCCATGCTTTTGCGGGCATAGTAGTATAGCCATCATCAAGAGTTACTCCAGCTTCGAGTTTTTTGAGATCATCGTCGCTGACGGAAAATGCACACTGAAGAAAATACTCTTTTTCCAGTTTTTTCTTTGGAGCTATGATTTCATGGATAAATTGACCATCGCTCGATGCGATGACCAGCCCTTCAGTATCCCAGTCTAGTCTTCCAGCCACATGTACCAAGTTAGCATATGGCCAACCACTTAACAAGCGTCTATAACTTGGGTAATTTTCATCGACATCGCTACATACATAGCCTTTCGGCTTATAAAGAATAACAGAAATATTTTCTTTGACTTCAATAGTGCTTTCAGCATAAGTTAAAATATCTCAGATCGTAATTTTATAGTCGCCTTTATAGATTATTTCCCCATTGACGCTAACCAGTCACTGTTTAAGAAATTTTCCCGCTTGGCGTCTCGGTATGATGTCTAAATTAGCCAAATATTTATCCAATCTCATTGATTTCTATTCGAAATTATAAAAAATTATATCCTGAAAAAATATACTTTTCTTTACATAAAAAAAAAGAGCACTTTAATACAAGCGCTCTTTCAAATTATACTAATTCCCAGAAGAATTTCCTTTATGATTAGTATCTAAAGGTGGTCCAGGAACGAGAGGATTTAATTCAACTATTTTATCTCTACATCGAGAGATAAGGTCATGAAATCCTTCTCGGACAGCAACGATATGAATTTTTGCCACTTCGCTTCTGCATTTTGCTTCGCAAAGAGCAAGATCCAAATAAAAGAGCTCTAAAAGAGAACCCTCTACATCTCGAGCCTTACTGAGATAATGGAGGCAAATCGATTCGACATCCTCGTTGATACCATCTAAAACCCTTGCTTGGATGGTTTTTTTGATTTTTTTATCTGATGTATGGAACCACCAGAATGCTACGCAGTCAATCGGGATTTCTGAAAAGGAGATTTCATCCCTAAGATAACATAAAATAGAATGAGGAACAACATCGTATAGCATATGCATATTTATTTTAGGAGTGCTTTATAATTTTTTTTGATAAATAAGTCAATGATAAAAACAAGAAAAAAGATCTCCATCACAGATGAAGACCTTGATATTATACTTCGTCCCAAGTCAATCCGACAGATACAGACCGACCATATGGATCAAAGCAACTCCCTTACAAACACTTCAAGATTTGTAAAGACAGCTACACACCTTCCAGCAACGCCTTTGAAACAAGTTCAGGCATTTAGCTCTCTCAGTTCTCAGTGAGAAACGGTACCACGCGCACAAAACTCTAGGAGTTCCCTACAGGTGTATGTTTACTATCCTCACAAAGTCCGCGTAATTCACTAAAAAAGCAAATCACTATCGAGAATCAAATGTTCTACAGAACCGCTAAGGTTTATGTCACTCTTGCTGTGTGGTTATATTATATGTATTTTTACATATTTGTCAAATTTTTTGAGACAAAAAATATAATGGCGGAGAATAAAGAGAATAGATCTTGAAATGATGCTGAACTTTCTTACTCACAGAGAGAGGAGAAGATTTTAAAGCTCTCTATACACAAAGATCACAATCTATTTATTTTTTTTGAAATGATTATGAGACAGTTAATCAGTTTCCCTAAAATCAAAAAGTATGTGTTAAGTTGAGCTGTGTTATTATTTTCAGCTGTATTTTCCACAAACGCAGCCACATTTCAAACAGTCTACCATACTTGAATGGTTAGTGGATTTCAGTATGAGCAGACAGATTATCTACTAAACCGAGATCACAGTTGGTTGAATAGCAGTAGCATCATCCAACCAAGTTTGCCATTATCGAATACTATTCTCGATGGAAGAGCTTATATCCCAAGGACTCTCTTTGGTTCTCCAAGTAAGTTTTGAACTATAATGAGTATCGATCTGCCAGATCTTCTCGATGCAAATAATGCAAAAGTAGAGGTGATAGCAAGAAATCCTTACACTGAATGAGCTGTTTCAGCAAAAGATTTTCATATCGTGATGTTTGGTACACAATGAAAAGCTGAAGTAAATTTTGTTGATTCAGCGTTATTGGCAAAATATACTAGAATTTGAGCTTGAGATACTCTTGTTACGAGAGAATGAACTCTTATAAGAGATTTCAACAACTATACTACGATAGCACTAGAAACAAAAAACCAGACCATAAAAGTGATTATAAATTGAACTGTCATTTACTCTGTGCCATACCAAGGTCAACTTGGAAAGCTTGTAAATGTATCTTTGGATTTTAGAGGAAGCGCTTCTGTAGACCAATTTAAGATCTATGAAAACTGATCACAAAAGATATCTGAATCATTTAATGTAGACTGAACAACTACAGCAAAATTATCTATCATTACTGGTGCATATCTGACTTGAGTAGTCCCATCAACCGGTACAAATTTATTGACTGGTTCTTATGATTTTATTGATCCAGATTTGTCAAACTATCAGTACACAAAGAAACTTTTGTGAGTCTTAAGTAAAAAACAGTGGGCAATTATAAATGCTGCGAAAGCAAGAGCAATTCAGAGAAGACTAAATACACAACCAAAAAAATATGATATCTGGACTCTTTGACAAAAAGTATATCAGAATTTCGTGACGAAATCACAAGTAAGATCACAAGATCAATGAGATCCTATAGATCTAGCGGAATGAGCTATGCTTTATGATCAAGTTTTGATGGAATTGCCATGAGTTGGTATGAAATACTGATTTCAGCTTACTTACAACAGTTTGATAGACTATAATTCTCCAGTTTGATATTGACGAGATCACAACTACAACATATACCTAGGATACGATGAAGATGACGGCAAACTTTATTTTGGTAATGGACAATGATTGCCTATAGAGATGCCAGAAGATCAAGCTATGCCATGAAGTCGATACCAAAAAACATTGTGAGTTAGATTGATAGAAAATACTAGTAAGGATTTTGAGCTTACTTACAGCGATCAGACTAAACTATTTTTCAAAAAAATTTCTCAGCCAGATAATACGGTCTACAGACCATATTTGATAATGGATGTCGATTGAAACACATTAAAACTGCTTTGGAATGATCAAGATCAATTGACACAAATCACTGATACTTTGGGAAATATCATCAGATACGATTACAACGGAAACGGTAAAATTTCAAGAGTCTCTGAACAATGATGAAGAGCTGTAGAGTTTAGCTACTACAATCCATGAAGTGCTGATGGTACAGGAGACGACTTGAAATCAGTAAGAATAATAAACTGAGCTTCTTCAAAAAGTATAGATTTTTCTTACACTGTCTGATTTTGACCTCAACAGGAAGAATTAAATCATAATCTCAAAAAATTAGTCGATGCAAAAGGACAAGTTTATGTAGAAAACACATACGACTCTAATGATGCCGTCGTCTCACAAAAACACGGCGCGGATACTGTGAATTTTACTTATAGCCGCAATGGACAATGAGCTATCAACTCAGTCTCTGTCAATAACGCCAGAAATATTACCACAGTTTACAATTTCAACAGTGATGGGAATGTAACAAGTAGGACAACAAATGGAGAAAACTATCTGTTTTCTTACGATAGCGATGGTAATATGATCTCTGCGACATCACCAATGGGGAAAAAAGAACTCTACATTCGTGATAGCCTTGGTCGCGTTACTCAGAAAAAAATAATATCTTCAAATAATTCAATTACTCAGACGACTCATTACAGTTATTTCGGAGATACGGCTTTAACAGCTTCGACTACACTACCAAATGGTCAACAAATAACTTATCAAAGAGATAATGGAGGACATTTGATCCAAACGACACTATCAAACATAAATCTTGGAAATGTAGTAGCGACAGCCAACTCATATTTTCAGTATGATACTCTCGGTCAACTTATCAGAATTACCGATCCACAAAATCGTGTAACCAGTTTTACTTATCAAAACGGCCTGGTAAGTACAGTGACAAAAGTAAACGAGGTGACAAGATATAATTACGACAATTATTGAAATCTAGTAAGCATTACAGATCCCGAATGAAATATAAAAACGCTCAACTACAATAGTTTCGATCAACTATCAGCTCTCATATCGACAGAATGAACTGAAACAAAACGATCATATGATCAAAATAATTCTCTGGTAAATCTCCAAAGAAAAATATCTAACTGAATCTATGCAGAAAGTGATTTTACAACAGATTTATTGGACAATACGACTACTATCATAAACGACCAATCTGCTAGTATTCAACAACAGATAATTCAATCACGATATCCTCACGAACTACTCAAAGAACAGCAACTTCCAAACTGAACAAAAATAAATTATCAGTACGATCACAATGACCAAGCCGTCAAAAAGACAACTACAGCCTGAAATAGTAGTTTAGACAACGAATACGAATATGATCTTGATGGAGGTCTGATTAAATTTTTAAATGCAAGAGGATTTCAAACTCAATACCAAAGAGATAGCCTAGGACGCGTCATCAGAATAATTGATGCAAACTCTGGAAAGACAGAAATATCGTACGATAGCCTCAATTTGCCAGTAAGGGTAGTGGTAAAAAATGCGTCAAATGTAATTTTGAAAGACACAGAGTACGAATACAACGGGATTTGACGACTATTGAGAAAAAGAGAAAAGACAATCCAAGGGACAAATTGGTCACCAAATGGACTAAGTTTCATATTATCAACACCGCAAACAATAGTGACGAACTACCAATACAACAAAGCATGACAGATCACAAAAGCAATCCAGCCAAGATGAGGTCAAACAAGCTACCAGTACAATAACAAAGCGAGATTAACAAAAATGATAGATAGCTTGTGAAACAGCGTAAATTATGAGTACAACCTGAGAGGATTGCTGATTAAAGAGAGTTTGATATCAGCATCTGGTGGAATTTACAATACAATCTATGGATACGACAGAGACGGTAGAATAATCAGCAAGACAAACAACGACTGAAAAGTAGTATCTTATCAGTATAATCTACTCAATCAGCTCATTAAAAAAACTGACGAGATGTGAAATGTGACAGACTTGGAGTACGATTTCGCATGAAATTTGGTCAAAGAAAGTCGTTACTTAGTAGAGTCAGGAAGTGCTACTCCAGTGGTGACAAGCTACGAGTACGATCTGATGAACGAGTTAGTAAAACAAACTGATGCAAAATGAAATGCTCATAGCTATAGTTTTGATGGATTCAACCGTATGATAAAAGAAACTTACCCAGACTGAATCAGTGCTGAATATTTTTATGATGCAAATAGGAATATAACGAAAAGCATAGATCCAAACGGAAATGTGGTAAACAATGTTTATGACAACCTCGATAGATTGACTACGAGAACTATCAATCCGGCACAATGAGTTTGAGGTGTTACCAGAGAACAATATTCTTACGATGCTTTATGAAGATTGATAAGTGCAACAGATAGCCAAAACCAGAATATAGAATTTTTGTATGATGGATTAGATAGAGTTTTGAAAGAAAAAAATTCAGGTAAGTTGATACATTATAGCTACGATAACGATAGTAACCTCGTGGGAATAATTTATCCATCCAAGAAAAAAGCTACGAGAAGTTTTGATATAGTAGATAGATTGACAAATATTTCTTGGAACGCCTACAATCAAAATATTGCTGTATTGTCAAATAGTTATGACAGCCTATTTTTGAAGCAAACAAATTTTGGTAACTGAGCAAAGAGTAGTTACGGATACGATAATTTATTGAGAAACGAGACTATCAATCATTATCAAAGTGCATTTAACTCTCAAAACAATGCCAACCAGATAATCGATGCTATAAACTACGATTATGACGATGTTGGAAATATACTATCCGATGGATCGAGAAACTACGATTATGATTCTCTCTATCGTATAGTCCATGCCGTTTATCCACCAAGTCAAGCTGAGTTTATCAAACAGGAGCAGTGGAAATATGATCTCGTGTGAAACAGGACAAGTTATGATCAGCGAATAGACAAAAATCCAATAATAAATCAGACTAATCCAACGGCACCGACTCCTTCATCACCATCCACAAATAACTGATCGAACGACAACACTAACAACGGAAAGCATCTGTGACGATACAAAAACGGAAAAGCTGATTGAACAGCACCAGTAGTCTGAAACGGGAATAATGCGAATAGTAATTCAAACACGAATAACCAAACTACACCATCATCAAACTGATGAAATATCCAATGATGATGAACTCCATGAATGCTCACTTTTGCTGGAAATAGTGCATACACCGTAAACAACCTCAACCAATATACGACTGTCACTTATCCAAAAAATCCTGCTCAACAAACTACAGCAAACTTAAACTATGATAAAAATTGAAATCTGCTGGAAGACGATAATTTCCAATACCAGTACGATTACAGAAATAGACTCATCCGAGCAAAAAACAAACAAAATCATGAAATATTGACTTACAAGTACGACGCACTCAATAGAAGAACAGAAAAAACAAATAGAAGCAAAGCTCGAAAACGAATCTACACATTCCACGATGTGGCTGAAGAAGACTGGTATATGAATAAATCAATGTCAGCATGAGCTATCAAAGTAAACGAGTTTGTCTACGGAAACTGAATGGACGACCTCGTCTACAGAGAACAAAACAAACCGCTGAACTACAAAGATGAACAAGAAGAGGAATGATACACGGAAGTTTATACATGAAATGGATTTTCCAAAGCCGTCAAACGCTATTTCTTCCAAAAAGATCAAGCATGAAGCATTAAAATCATAAGCGACAGCAAATGAAAAGTGATAGAGCAATACGCTTACGACGCTTTTGGTAGAGCCTACGAAAAAGACGGAGCTAGTGCTAATTACAGACCATTCCAAAAAAGCAGAGTAAACAACACTAGACTCTATACAGCCAGAGAGTACGATGCTGATCTATCTATGTTTTACTACAGAAACAGACGATACAGCCCATCACTCTGAAGATTCATCAACAGAGATCCGTTGTGATACTACGACGATGTTAATCTCTACAGCTATGTAGGAAACAATCCAGCGACTTTTAGAGATCCGTGGGGGTTGGCTAAGGAGTTTTTAAAAGTTGTCAATCAAGTCCGAGATGAATGTAAACAGAATTCAAACACACGAACACTAGTAAAAGCATGTGTATGATGAGATTTCATAAGGGAAGAAAAAAACATCTGTGATCTAGCTTGACAAATAGTATGTTGAGAATTTCCAATTGCACCAGATGCTAGAGATTTATTAGCTGCTACCCTATACTGTGAACGATGAACTAATTGTGCTAGTGAAATATGATTAGCTTCAGTCTGAGTTTTCCCTGTTGTATGAGCTTTGAAATACTCTGATGAGTTCATGGCTTTGGCGGGGAAAATTGGGAAGAATCTGGATAGTTCTCTATTAAATCAAAAAAATATACAGGAAACTTTAGAGAGAATAAAACAATGAAAAAATAAATATCAATGACATGATTGAGAACCTTATAAAAATAGTACAAATATATTACCTGAACAAAATAATTGATATTATAAAGAATATACAGTAGAAACACCATGAATAGAATGAAGAAAAGGCTGAGAGAGAATTGTAGTGGGAGAGTGATGAGAAATATATTACACCAATGACCACTATAAAAATTTTACTAGAATAAAATAAAAAATATCATGGAATATAAATGCAATATAGAGCGAGATAGAAATTGATTGTTGTTTAATAAAAGAGAGAATATCTTAGCTGATTCAATCTTGGAAATTACAATTGATCTCAGTGATGTACTTAAATGAAAGGAATATTTAGCTGAGTATACATGTGATAAATTAGGAATAGATAAAAGAAGTACATATAATTTTGATGCATTTTTTGATATGTTGTCAGATAGAGAATCCTTCTGGTGAGAAAAAGAAAAAACAAAAAAGATTTTTTTTTATGTTATAAATAGGAAAATGGGGCCAGAACATTTTCCTTCAAAAGAAGAAATGTATTGGCACCAAATATACACGATGATATTTATAGATATATCGGTATTTAAGGATATAAAAACAGTCTTTGTTTATTAGGTGATTTATAAGAGATCCGTTGTGATACTACGACGATGTTAATCTCTACAGCTATGTAGGAAACAATCCAGCGACTTTTAGAGATCCGTGGGGGTTGGCTAAGGAGTTTTTAAAAGTTGTCAATCAAGTCCGAGATGAATGTAAACAGAATTCAAACACACGAACACTAGTAAAAGCATGTGTATGATGAGATTTCATAAGGGAAGAAAAAAACATCTGTGATCTAGCTTGACAAATAGTATGTTGAGAATTTCCAATTGCACCAGATGCTAGAGATTTATTAGCTGCTACCCTATACTGTGAACGATGAACTAATTGTGCTAGTGAAATATGATTAGCTTCAGTCTGAGTTTTCCCTGTTGTATGAGCTTTGAAATACTCTGATGAGTTCATGGCTTTGGCGGGGAAAATTGGGAGATATAATATAAAAGTATGAGAGGTATTGTCAGACAAAGATACAATACTTAGTGTATCGGAAATTTTTAGTCGTACCAATAAAAGATTCAGATGAGCCACTATATATACAGATCAAAATTGAAGATATTTTTATAGAGATACTTTGCACACATGACCTAGTTCTCATCTTGAAGTTTTTGATAAAAATTGAAATCATTTATGAGAAGCAGATCCAATAACTTGAGAATTGATAGAATGAACTAAGGATGTGAGTAAAAAATTAGATAAAGATTATAGATAATTTAGTAATTTATAATAATATGATGAGGAAAGAATTGAATGAGCTTATATCAGCTGATAATGACAAATCTTTTAGTAAATTATTATGGGAAAAAAATATATTTGATAATGAAAAATATAGTAAAATATTAGAAATTATTAAATGATTAAAAATGTTTTATAAATGAAAAAAAAGTATTGACAGGAGATTGATGCTAAATTTAATACAATTAAATCGTATGATGTTAATATTAGATAATTCATATCATATTTGAGAAATAGCTACCAATAATTTTAGTAAAGATTTTTTCCATGATAAACAAGAAGAATTAGACTCAACTATCCGTAATTTTCTTGCCGATACATAATATTTCAATCTCTACAGCTATGTCGGTAATAATCCAGCTACCTTTAGAGATCCGTGGGGGTTGGCTAAGGAGTTGTTGAGTATTGCAAATAAAAATCGTTTATGATGAGCTGTTAATACTCTATTCTGATTAGCTCAAGCATGATTCTCTATTGCAGAAACTGTTTGATGAGTTGCAACTTGTGGTGCTAGTTTATGAACTGCTTGTGCTGGGATACCTATCTGAGTAAGTGATGCGATAGCATGAATTACTATGACAGCGGAATGAGTCTCTGAACTAGTAATGGGAGAAGATTATCAATGGACATATGATCCTGCAGAAAATCTCGTAAACAGCAATATCCAAGATCCATATATCAGATGAACAGCCATGGTCCTCATGAATATCGATCCTAAATGATTAAAAAAATTCTTGCTAGATGGAGGGAATAATATCGTCAAGAAGAATGGGGATGAGGTGGTTGGTTTTGCAAGTAAACAAGATAATGCATTAAATGTTTGAGAAATTAATAATCTGAAAAAAGCGGGATATGATATTCATGATTTGAAACCAAATTCAAAATTTGATTTATATAAAGATAAAAACTGAGACATATATTATAAACGCAAACCTGAATATTGAAACTCTGAGCCCGAATATGTAGATTTAAATATTAAAGATTTTTAATGATGAGTGTTTATTTAAAAGTTTTAACTTGAGATCTGAATCCATTATTGGTTTTGTCGGAATTGGGAATAAAGTGAGAGAAAATATTTATAAAATGAGAGAAAATATTAGACAGATGAGGAATATATAAATATAATGGATTTAGATGTTGTACAAATGAAGAATTGAAAATTAAGTATCTAAAAAAAATAGAAAAGATATGTAAAGTATTGCATGATAAATATGGAAAGCACATAGAATTAATTTTGGTTTTAGATATTCTTGATAAACAAGGCACTTCAGGAGTTATTATTGATAAAGAAAGTTTAGCATTCATTCATCGTATGTGAGCCGAAATTGATATTATAAATTAATATTTTCAGTAATAACCCAGCGACCTTTAGAGATCCGTGGGGGTTAGCTAAGGAGTTGTTGAACTCTATGGAAAGACAATTAAAGATACAAAACCAAATAGCTAATTTAAACTGATTAGATGAAGTATCTCAAATAGTGTCTGATATACAACACCAAATTAATAATCTGTAAAACCAATACAATCAATGAAACATAAGCTTGATAGATTATGCAAACCAAGCAACTGCATTATCAATGAATCTACAAAATTCTCTAGATTCTCTTTGTAATTCAAACCAAACAACCCCTAACTGTGAAAACTTCTTAGCTTTCCAACAAATGCAAGAGGAATCTATGAATTTGGTTATGGGAATGGCTTGAAGTGTGAGATCGTCATCATTGATTGGTAATCAACTGAATGTTTCACAAACAGTTCTGAAATATTTATCCAATCCAGATAGATATGTCCCTATTGAGGTTTTAAAATGAGTTATAAATAATTGAATAAGACAACCAGATCCTCAATGAACATTATCGTCTGCTTTCTATAGTATCATAATCAAAAATTGAGTCAAATATAATATTAAAGTAATTTATGATGAATCACTTAATATAATTCAACATTTTCACTATACTCAGAAAGCTTTATGACCTTTACCAAAATTATAATTTTATATTTGAAAATACTAGTATGCAAATAACTAATATCGTACCTATTGACCTATACAGAAACAATAAATATTTCTTATACGCTTCTATTAAAATGTTTCTAGATAATAGATACTCCAAAATTATGAATTTTTGTGATGATTTTACTGTTTTATATAGAGAAACTGATAACAAAACACTAGATAAAAATGAGAGTCTTATATTTGATGAGGTAGATTCAATATTACAGTTGTATTCTCCATTTTTAAGCGATCGCGAAAAATACCCATATAAAACAGATGAAGATGTACTTAATATTATAAATAAGGCTGTTAAATTATTAAATATAGAATAATAGCTTGCTGAGAAGTCCCAATTCTACCAGATGCGAGAGATCTCTTAGCTGCCACAGTATATTGTGGACTATGAACCAACTGTAGCACCGAAATATGATTAGCTTGAGTCTGATTTGTCTTTTTAAATGCTCATGAAAATTTTTCTTTCCTGCTTATCAAAGTGTTCCAGACTATATCTCAGAGCAGTTCTAGGCATCGTGCTAGCTCGTTTGGTGAGAAATTTTCTTAGTAATTCAGTATCTTTTTTACCGACCTCTCTCAGCACCCATCAGACAGCCTTGTGAATCAGGTCATGAGAATCGTTTATGAGAACCTCCGCTAGTAGTAAACTAGGTTTTAAAAGTCATTTTCTGATAAATCCCAGCGTCGATATGATAGAAATTCTTTTCTTCCAGAGATTATCACTACGAGCAAATTCAAAAAGCATCTCGTGATTTCACTCAATCAAATAATCTCCAAGAAGAGCGGGAGCGGTGGCGTCGACCAGATCCCAGTTATTTACCGCTTTCAAATTTGCCAGATAAAAATCGATAATTTTTTTCTTATCAGCTCACTTTTTTTGGTACTGATAGACCAAAATAAATAATCCAACCAGTCTATCTTCGTGAAACTTACTAGCCAAAAGCTTCTGTAGTGTAGAAAAATCAGCTTCTAAAAACTGCTTCGCTACAGTTCTCATCTGCGGAACAGTCACTCCCAAAAAAATATCTCCCTCTCCATATTCTCCCTTTCCAGTCTTAAAAAAACGAGGAAAAAAAGCCTGTTTCTCAGGATCAACATGAGCACGAATTTCTTTGCTAATTTTTTCAAACATCAAAAAAATTTTATTCTGCTTAAATTAAAGCATTTTATCAATAAACAAAATTCCATCAAGATGATCGACCTCGTGCTGTATGATCACAGAATCAAATCATTTAAATTTCTTGGTCTGCTGTTTTCCAGAGATATCAAGGTAAGAAACTTTGATCTCTTCGTGTCTCAAAACTTGTCCTGTAATACCAGGCAGCGAAAGACAAGCCTCCTCTTCAATGATCATTTTCTCAGATTTCGCGATGATAGTCGGATTGATCATGATCTGTTCTCCGAGCAAATCAAGCTGTTTTCCTTTCTTTTTCCACTGAGTCGTTGCGATCAGTCTGATATTCAAACCAACTTGCGGCGCGGCAAGTCCCACTCCATCAAAATCTCGCATCAGATCAAGCAAATCAAGTCAAATAGTCTTGATATCTTTAGACACTTTCTCTATGGGCTTCGCGACAGATCTGAGGATAGGATTATCTTTTCAGGTCTGTAATACATATTTTTGGCTACTCATCTCAAAAAAATAACGAAAATAATTAAAACTCACCATACTGATTACTTTTTTTTTTACAATAATTTTTTCTAAAAAATTAAATTCTGCTAAACAACTGCTAAAATAATTCTCTAGAAAAAGAGAAAAAATTTTCACAAAAGATCTCTGGAAAACACTGTCAAAGCAAGTCTATCTACTAGTTTTATTTACATTAGAAGGATAAGAAATTCTCTCTATAATCTCCATTTTCAAAAACTAATTTCACTGAAAAACTGATAAAGTAGAGCTTCGCTGGAGTTCGCTTGTCGGATGTCGGAACCACAGCTTGATGTGTAGACTCAAATTTTTTCAAAATTTGATAGTCGAACGAATCCCTGTGGGAGACCGAAGCGACCAGAAGAGTGATGTAGTCAAACAGAACAGAGCCGATTCTTTGATGATGAGGCGAGCTTCTAGAAAAAACAATGAAAACAAGCCAAAGAAAAAAGAGCTAGATTGGTGACGACGAGGGGTTTTTGAGTTTTTTCACTTTCAAATTGTTTGTGATCCCGTGAAGATTTTTAGATTGAATCGTAACGGGATTTACCTGGTAGAAAAAAAGTAATGCCGGTCCGGCGAGGACAAAATCAGCGAAAGATTTTTGAAGAAAATATGTAATGACAAAAAAGCCTGCCTACGGCAAGCAGGTATGCCACCCGGTGAGGGTTTTAATATTGTTAAAAATAGTAAAAATTTTTTCAATATTTATCCTTGTACTCACCACTAATTTCACTACACTGCCACTAATTTATTTTTCGATGAAAAAATGAAAAAAAATTGGAAAAATTTTTTGGGTATTATTCTTTGATTTATCCTTGTCTGAGGAGGGTATGTTTTTTTTGTCCAGCCGTACATTTTATCAGACAAGCCAGTTTCATCAGAGACAAAAAATCAGCTAACACCTCAGCTTCTAGCCGACGAGCAGATCAACTCTGTCACTTTATGATTTGGCGACCAAGCTCAGGAAGCTCCAGCTTGAATACCTCAGCTTTCTTATGTCAATGGAACTTTAGGCTATCAGTACTCAGAATGTAATCGAGCTCCAGAAGCACTTTACTGTAATGGTAATAAAGAAATTATAGCTTCAGATCGATTGTTTCAAAAATACGGTTCTCAGCTCAAAGACCAGAATTTTCAGTTGCACAAATTGACTTTGAATCAGCAGGATTATCCAGAAAAAATAATTTTTCAGCAAAAAGATTTTAAGGGAGAAATACGAGCAGGAAAGTACCAAAACTCTGGGGATCAGATCGTTTTTGATACACCAAACGATGAGCAGGGTATTGTGATAAGACTTTGAAAAGATATATGGCTAAAAAACGCCGGTATGATGGCATCAGGAAGTTTGCTTTGGATTCCAAAAAATTTTATTTCAGTTTCACCAAGATATTATCAAGTCATTTTTAGTCACCAAGAGAGCTGAGTTCAACAAGATTTTTCGAGAGCATCAATTCAAAATCCAGCAGCTCAGACGATCGATTTCTCAAATTCAGAAGCTCACTCAGACCAAAATGTCGTCCAGAAACGCATAGATCAGGAGGGACAGACATCGTTTTCGTACGGTTCAAATAGAGCTACGACTATTTTCTGAAGAGAAACCAAAGTCTCAAACACTCACAATCTCAACCTGATCGGGCCATCATGAGTGATCTCTTTCGTTGGCTATGCCAGATCATCAGCCACTCCAAAAGTTTCAATCAACGATTTTTTGGGAAATCAACTTGCTCCAAATTTTTATAAAGTTTCTTTTTCTGGTAACAATCTCCTCATTTCTTTCAAAAATCTTCCACCAAAAGGAAAATTTGTTATCAAACTCCAAGACAAAACACAAGATTTTATGGTAAAATTTGGAACTTTTTCTCCCTTTGTCCAGACGCTCGAAAAAAATATCACTAAAATCGATAAGCTGGTAGGCGACTACTCAGATGGTAACTACAGACAAGTCAAAAAAACTGTCTCAGTCAATAATTTTCATCTGTGTTTCAATCAGCCACTCGATCAAAAATCAGTAAGAAATTCATTTGCTCAAAGTTTTTCTTCTGGTGCTTATTCACTGGTCTTTTCACAAACCAACGAAGACTATTCTGATAGTGAAAATAATGACTTCTGTCTTATGTTTTACTACTATCTCGATCCAGAAAAAAATCACACATTTGAGCTCAAAAATATTCAGAGTATTTTTGGAGAAAAACTATCCACGAAAATAAGTATTCCAAAGCACGATCTTCCAGACGAACATTTTTTCGCGACAGTAGCTGGAAACACAGTCAATGTCTTGCCAAAAAACGGCTACCTAGGAGATAAAATCCAGATAGCATATAAAAATATCAAACAGATAGACATCGACTATCGTACTTGTAGCCTGCTTCAGGATCCGAAAAAGATAGAAGCGAATCTGAGAAAAAATACGATAGGTTCTCAAAGAGATATTTTGTTCAGTTTTATGAACTGTGAACCTCAAAAATCTCAGCAGATCACATTTCCAAATTTTCAGCGACGATCAAATAAAGTTTTGGATTATCCAGTAAATAAAATTTTTGGAAATAAAGTGCCGTCACTTTTCCGGGTCGGAGTTGATAGTTCGCTCGAGAAATCTCAGGGGAAATTTTTTCAGCGCACCAATATCGGTCTGATGGGAAAATATGCTCAGGGAAAATTATTTGTCTGGTCTCACGATCTCGTTAATGGAAAACCTTTCAAAGATATTATTCTGGTTCTCAATTATTTTGATCCTGTTAGCAAAAAATGGATCTCTATCTCTCAGACAGGAGCTCAGGGAGCTAGCATTTTTTCTGTTCCAGTGACAGATCAATTTATCGATGGGTTTTTGCTAGCAAAGACGGTAGATGATGAAGCTTTTATGATGCTCCAGGATCTCTATTTTGAATATAATCCAGATGCTAGTTTAGAAAATTATCAGCAGTGAGCTTCTTATAATAACTCTTTTGCTATTGATAGCTGGCAGATTGGTGCAGGAAGATCTTGGGAAAGCCCGTATGGTTTGAGATTGTATGCTTATACCGACAGAGCTTTGTACAAACCAGGAGATGATGTTTTTGTATCATGATGGCTCAGAAGGCAGTCTCGCCAAGGGACATTAGTGACTGGAGCTATCGAGATCACAGCCAATGACGCTCAGTGACAACAAGTTTACAGTACGAGCTTGGCTAAAGTTGACGAGTTTGGTGGCTTCAAAGCAACATTTAAACTACCAAAGACCAGTAATTTATGAGGCTACACTATCTCATACTCCTACACCGATCCAGCTTCAAAAAATCAGCAATCTACTTACTATAGCACTTATTTTAGAGTCGATGAGTTCAAGAAAAACTCTTTTGCAGTAAAAAGTCAGTTTATAGAAACTGAAGAAAAAAAGCGTTATCTGAGAATCGAGCCATACTACTATTTTGGTGGTAATCTCAAAAAATATAATGCTCAGCTTCAGTATTCACTTCTGGCGACTAACTACGGCTACCGAGACTGGGAGTCTTGTGGAAAAGTGCGATGTGACGAGCCGATCTACTATGCCAAAATTTGGTGAGCAGCTACCAACTCATGAGGTTCTTTGAGTTTGCCAGATTATCAGAAAAAAAGTTTTGATATAGATTTGGAAAAAATTCAGACAAATATGCCAGCATCATTATCGATCGATGCTACGATTACTGACGACCAGACCAAGGAAGTTCTATCAAAAAATATTGTAGAAACGATATATCCAGACTATCTGGTTTGAGTGAAATGATACGATTACAACTGGAAAGATGCAGCAGATAAAAAAATTACAGTGAAAGGAAATACGCTGAAATTTAAATCAGATGATGCTAGTGAGCTAAAAAATTATCAGCCAAATAGAGACGGAGGAGAGATCAAAGCCTTGATTTATTACAAAGATTATTCAGTTCAGTCAGAGCTTTGACCAGATGGAGAGCGATATTTTGCTGATGGAGCTAAATTTCAAAAAGTTCAAGAAAAATCTATAAAACTAGCATCAGATGGTTCATTTAATCTCGTCTTTGATGCTGAAAAAGTGTGAAGCTATTTCATCAGATTCATCTACAAAGAAAAATTTGAAGTCAATCACCAAGTCAATCTCTATGCGACAGACGGTATTTCACCTCGTTTCTACGGAGAGATGTCAAATAATTTTGCACTTTCAGTCTATGCTCGTGACAAAAACTACCAAGACGGAGAGAAAGCAGAAATAAATATCGAGCCGTACATCAAGGGAGCGACAGTTTTGGTCGCAGTCGAAAAAGAAGGGGAAGTGCTTTGGTCTGAGGAAAAAATTCTCGATGGTTCGCCAATCCAAGTCCCAATCAGTAAAAAATGGTATCCAAATGCTCACATCTCAGTGGTCCAAATCGTTGGAGAATCTATCAACAAAGATATCTCGCTCAATCGTAAAGAGCCAAGATTTTTCATCTGATACACAAATATAAAACTTGCTCCAGAGATGATGAAAATAAACTATGCCGTCAAAGTAACGACAGAAGATGGCAAACAGCTCGATCGCTACGAGCCTAGACAAAAAATAAAAGTTTCGATCAAAGCGACCAACTATCTTGGCCAGCCAGTAAAAACCAGAATGAGTATTGGTATCGTTGACAAAGCGCTTATAGACCTCTACGACGAGATCAAGAGGCCTCTCGAAAGTTTTTACATGTTCACAAATCCAGGTTTTAGAATCGTAGCAAATTACAAAGTTCTTTACAAAGCTCTCAGAGTTTTTACTGCCGACGGTACGAAGTGATGAGGTGGAGGAGGTAATCCTTCAGGACCTATCAATTTAGCCAACCCGAGAAAAAACTTTTTTGATGTCGCATACCGAAGAGGTGGAGAAATCACAAACGAAAAGGGAGAACTTGAGTTTACTACTCAGCTTCCAGACAATCTGACGACACGAATGATCGAGCTGATTTGAGTCACCAAAAATGGAGAGATGGGAACGAGCAGATCATTTTTCAAGGTCGGTAAAGATGTTATTCTGCTGCCAAATCTGCCAAGATTTATTGCTATGGGAGATTCGATTTCTGTGCCAGTCGCGATCATCTCTGAGAAATCAATCACAAACATTGAACCAAAAGGATTTATGAGTATCGGTACGACAAAAGTTCCACTCATTATCACGAAAAATAACGGTAATTTTATGTTTCAGCTCGATACGAACTGACTCGATCAGTCGGAGCTTATCAAAAATGAAACGCTTAAAATTACTCTCGAAGCTCCTGGAGCCGATGCGGTAGAAATGCAAATTCCAATCAGAAAAGAATGATCTACTGCTGCTACTTATAAAAATTTTTATTCTGCAAAACTCAAAGACAGAATTCTATTGTCTGGTGAATCAGTAGTAGCAAACATCAAAGTCACAGTTTCAAATCTACCTATCTCGACAGTAGAAAATGCAATCAGATATTTGATGAGATATCCTTATGGTTGTGTGGAGCAAAAGCTGAGCTGATTGTATCCACTTTTGATAGCTAAATCACTCGCTCAGAGATGATTTATCTCCAAAGATCTCATCAACAGTGACCAAGTCTATCTCCAAAGATATGAAGATTCAGTAGGTGAAGTAGTCACTCGTCGATTTTCACTCAAAGATCTCGTCCAGGAAGTTCTTCTCGGTATTTACAGCAAACAGCAACCATCAGGACTTTTCGGTTATCGATGATATGCTGGAGAAGTACCGAACTATGAACTTTCAGTTTATGTGTATCAGGTTTTGTCATCAGTAAAAAAACTTTGATATACAGTAGACCAAAAAGTATTTGATAGATTAGGTTCAGCACTAAGCTCTACACCTCCTAATTCTAGTCGATTGACGCTCTATGTTTCGATGGTGAAAGCGATGAATGGACTGCCAGTTGATCTGAATAGAGTGAAAGAAATCATCGCTCAAGACTCAAAAAATATGGTCAATAAACTCTATGCTTATGCGATTTTTGTTTACAATGGGCAAAAAGATGACGACCTCAAAAAAGAATTGATCACTTACTTCAAAAATAATTTTACTCAGCCATCTGGATACGGACCGTATAATAATCTCAGTATTCTCAAAGCTATTTTTGTGAGATCATTAGTAAAAAATGGAACGATAGATGAGGCGACTCCTTATATTCTCGAGTTTCATAAATCAGTCAATGAGTATGGGTATCGAAGTCGATCAACTCAGGAAAATATCCAGATTATTTTGGCTATGGCAGATTTTATGAACTCTCGAAATAAAAAAGCAGACTATACATTTGATGGAACGATCTGATGACAAAAAATAGCAGGCAAATTGACTCAGGATATCGTGAGTAAAACTATGAACTTTACAGCAAAAAATATTTCAGATCTTGCTATCGATTTTTCAGCATCAGATAAGCTTCTTTTGGATATTGATGTAAATTTTGTACCAAAAGATAAATCAGTCCTCAGCGACGAACTTCACGAGATGTCTCAGCTTTCGTTTGATGTGAATGACAAAAAAATCTCAGCTCTTGAGATCGGAGAAAAAATGAAGGTAACTGGTTCGTTTAGGACGAAAAAGTGATCAAACCAAGTAGCTGTGTCATTCAATATCCCAGCCAATACGACGATCATCAATCCAGCTCTTTGACAGGCGAGTTCTGTGTCTCAGCAAAATAACAACTACGTAAACGACGGCTATGGCTACTCCAGACCTGAACAGATTGAAAATGGCATAGCATTCAAATCAATGGGAAGCGTCACCAGCTGGTATAACTGTTCGCCATCTCACTCTGAAATGAGATTTGATCGTCTTTTCCTCTACTACGAAAATCTCCCAGCAGGTGCTGGCTGTACAATCACTTTTGAACTGATGAAAACTCATCTCGGCTCTTCTCAGCCTATCAAAGCTCAGTTCTTTGAAATGTACGACACCAATGTTCGAGGTATAGACTACTAAAAAAACTTATTCTGACTATTGTTCAGGAAAACAAAAAAGAGAGGCTGATATGCCTCTCTTGCTTTTTACCACATAAACTGCTTTACAGGTAGTTTATGTTTTTTTGCTATATCCAAAAAATGTTTTTCGATAGCAGATTTTATTTGATTCTCATACAGAACAGAAATTTTTTTGGACACAGTAGCATTATAAAGAGCCTTTTCCAAAGAAATAAGATTCTTTATTCTGCTATCTCTTAGACTGTTTTCTACGGCAGCTCTTTGAGAACCACTTGAAAAACTAGCCAAAAAATTTTCATAGTCCGAGTCTGTTTTATAAAAGAGAACTCGGAAATTTTTGCTGCTAAGCGTGAGACTGTCACACTTAAAAATAATTCCTTCTGGCTTTTTTATCACCTCCACCGATCTATTCGGCATATAAAGAATGATAATGTTAGCTACAGGGAATTGTAATTCATCTTTTACTGGTTTATTCCAGTAAAGGGCTTCACTAAAACTATATTCGAGTTGGATATCATTAAACTCTAATATAATTATTGATGCGAGTGCATCAATTTCTTTTTGTAGCTCCTCAACGGGTTTCTGTTCTACAACAAACTCAGGTTTCTTTGTGATTTTGGGGTCTGAATCTATGCACCCAAGTAGCCCAAATACAAGGGCAAAAAGTAAGATTTTTACTTTCATCTTTTTTTTATTTTTTTTGAGGAGATATGATAATGGTAAAAAAAAGAAAGTCAAGGGAATAGTGAAATAAGAAATGCTCGGTTGCATTTTTGATGAAAAAAAGTATTCTAGCAAAGTCCTGTGCCTACTATTTTTAGTATTATAAAAAATATCAAATACATGAGTTTTTTAACTGTATTAACCTATCTGGCCTTGCTTGGAGTTTGAGGAACTTCAGGGTATCTAGTTTATCAAAGAGTCCGAAGAGAACAGCTTTCAGCTTATAAGAAAAAAATAGGAAAAGCTGAACATATTGCTGAGGAGATCCTAGAAAAAGCTGAGAAGAATTTAAAAGAATCAGAAGAGAAGGCAAAAGGGATAATAGAAAACGCCCAAAAAGACATTGATAAAAGATATGAAAAAATTGATCAAGTAGAAGAGAGATTGATCCAGAAAGAAGAAAAAATCGATCAAAAATATGATAGTCTGGAAAAAGAAAAAGAAAATATAGCTAAAAAATCTCAAGAACTAGATGCTCTTTCACAAGAGCAGAGAGAAAAACTTTCTCAGATTGCCAAGCTTAGTTACGAAGATGCGAAGCAGGAATTGCTTTCGATAGTAGAACAAGAGCAGAAAAAAGATATTTTGGCATTTGTAGAAAAGTTTAAAACAATCAAACAAGAAGAAGCAGAAAAAGAATCTGTTCATTTGTTGACCAAAATTCTTCCAAGAATTGCTATGAATTCTGTCAGCGAATATACTGTTTCAAGTGTTGATATTCCTTCAGAAGATGTCAAAGGGAAACTCATTGGAAGAGAAGGAAGAAATGTATCATACTTCGAAAAAATTAGTGGTGTAGAAGTTTTGATTGATGATACGCCACTCATCGTGAAACTTTCTTCATACGATCCAGAAAAAAGATATATCGCTACTGAGACTCTCAAAAGACTCGTAAAAGATGGTAGAATAAATCCAGTTTACATCGAAAAAACATATACAGAAGTTCTAAATAGTATCGAAGACCTTCTCATTGAAAAAGGGAAAGAAGCTTTGCAGATGCTCAATTTGCCAATGATGAAACCAGATGTAATGAGAATGATTTGACAGTTTCATCTGAGATACAGCTATGGTCAAAATCTATGGATTCACTCGATCGAAGTAGCGAGAATTGCAGAATCATTAGCTGTAGAAATGGGGCTAGATGGGTTGCTTGCTAAGAGAGCAGGGCTTCTTCACGATATCGGGAAAGTAGTGGCAGCCAATGGTCAGTCTCATACGAAGATTGGTGCTGAAGTTCTCAGAAAATACTGATTTGATGATGTGATCGTCAATACAGCTGAAGCTCACCACTACGATGTGCCTATCACTCATCCAATTTGATGGATAGTCACGGCAGCGGATGCACTTTCTGCTGGTAGACCATGAGCTAGATTCAATACCAAAGCAATCTTCGTAGAAAAAATGTCAGAGCTAGAGAAGCTCATCAGTGGTGTACCATGAGTGGATAAGGTGCATATTATGCAAGCAGGTCGTGAGATTATGATCTTCGTAAATCCTAGTGAAGTAGACGACCTCTGAGTCGAAAAGCTCATCAAGGAAGTAGCAGTCAGAGTAGAGGACCAGCTTGATTATCCAGGTATTATTAGAGTTGTTGCTATCAGAGAGACGAAAGTTATTGATTACTTGAGATAAAAATATTTTTTCAGTAGTAACCAGACGAAAAATTTTTAATTTATTCAGGAAAAAAGTTTATGTATCCGTTTATCAATATCTTTGGTATCAAATTATATATGACTTGACTAGCGATTCTTATCGGATTTGGATTTTTTCTTTTTAGTATTTACTATTACAGTAAAAAATACGGTTTAGATTTTCTCAAGTTTTTTTATCAGGTACCGACTCTTATTATTATCACTTATTTTTTGGGATCATACTCATATTTCATCAGTGATATAGGATCATTTTTTCCAAAAAATCTCCAGGAAATTATTATGATAGTGTCGCCTTACGGTTATAAGTTTCACTTCGTGGGGATTTTGCTCGGGCTTTTCACATCATTTTGGCTTTTTCTTAGAAATATAAAATCCAGACAGGAGAGAGTCAGATGGATAGATACGCTTTTTTTCGCAGCTTCAATAGCTCTTGTTCCAGCGGGTTTTTTCTTGCTTCTAGGAGATAATTTCATAGGAACAGTGACAGATAGATGGTTTGGACTTACAGCTCTTCATCAAGAAAGTAAACGAGCAAAATACTGAGTAAGTCTAATGCCGTTATGACTATTTCTTTCACTGGTTTCAGTAGTGTGTTTTATCGTGATCCAGATTATGAAATTTGTCAAAAAAAGAGCAGGATATTGATATTTATGATTTGTATTATTGCTTTTTGCGTTCAATATTATTTTACTATATCAGCAATATCCAAGACATTTTGTAATAGGATTTGGAGGATTTACACTCGATATAAAAAATTATACTACTCTGGCGGTTGCTCTTTTTTGTCTGCTGATGCACATCAAAATTATGTCAAAAAATCATGAAAGTTAGTTTAGTAAACGACTAAAAATTCACGGTATGAAATTATTTTTCCTCAGAGAAGACAGTTTATACAAAATTTTCAAGACACTTGAAAAAATCCCCAAAAATAAAAAAGTTTCTTTATTTATCGACGAAGAGAACCAATTTTTTTCTAATATTTGGCGATGAAAACAAGTAAAGGCGACTCTCGAAGAAAAAAATATAAATGCCACTTTTGTTGTAAAATCAGCAAAAGCAAAGATCTATCTTGAAGAGGTTGGTCTTCAGATTCACTACGAAGCTCCTCATAAATTTGCTGAGTTTATGAGACTTGCCTATCTTTTTTTCTTCAATGCAAAAGAGTTTCACCTCTATATTTTTGCCAAGAGAAACTACTCGTTTTATATTATTTTTGGTTTCGAGTTGTGTGTCGTATTGGGAATTCTCTATGGTCTGTATAGCATCATTTTGCCAAGCGCCACAGTCACTATCAAGCCAGCTTACAATCTTGAGGATATCGTCTACAATTTCCGTTACTACCCAAAAGATAAACCCATCAATGAAAAAGAGGTAATCTTTATCTGAATCCCTTATCAAACTGGCTATATTCAGTATAATTATACGATGACGACCAATGTCCAGAATGTGAAATATTTTCAAAAACCATCTCAAGGGCGAATAAAAATTATCAATACCCAAAATAAAAGTTTATCTCTGCTAAAAAATACCAAATTTATTACAGATGAAGGATTACTTTTTCAGACTGCAGAGTGGGTCAATGTTCCTGCTAAAAATAACGAGAAATTTGGAGAAGTAGCAGTGCAAGTCACAGCTTTGGAGCTTGATGCTAAAAATGAAGTGATTGGTCAGAGATGAAATTTGCCAAAAGATAAAAGACTCTATGCGAAAAATTTACCAGCTTCTATGATTCAGAAAAATGTTTATGCAGTGGTGATAAATAATTTTACAGGCTGACAGACAGCTATTCAGAGCGTAATTACGACAGGCGACATCTCAGCAATCAAGAAAAAGTTAGTAGACCATGTTCAGAATAACAAAAAAGTGATTGCGACCAAGTATTTTAATCTTGAAGACGCGTATCTTTTGAGATTTAATGATTTGATGACTGTGGAGATCGTTGATACGAAAGTAAAAAACCAGCCCTGAGAAAAAACAGCCCTCGTGGAATGAGAAATCAGTGCAAAAATCTTGATCAGATTTGTCCAGCGACAGGATATTGGTGAGTGAGTAAAAAAATATCTCGAGCAAAGACCAAATGAGAACCTCCAGCTCATTACTGTCGACAAAAAAAGTCTCATTCTCTATGACAAGACCGACACCAATAATTCTTTTATTATACCCACGAGAATCAGCACTATTTGGTGATATAATTTTGACAAAGACATCAATGGTATCAAGGAAGAGATGAGAGACAAACTCGTCTGAGTTTCTGAAGAAGAGGCAAAATCTATTATGCTGACTTATCCGACTGTCTGAGATGTCTTTATCACGACCACCCCACCACGATACAATCGTCTTCCTATGCTCAAATCCAGAATCCTCTTTAAAATCCAAAATCCTGCCACCGACACCGATTTCGAGTTGAATAAAAACTAAAAATCACTATAAACTCACCATCCACATCATAAAATTTTCATTCTGGTTATCGAAAAAACATGGAGGTTGTAGCTCAGCTGGTAGAGTCCACGCAGTCCTGCGGGGTGGTTCCAAGGTCTGTAAATGTTCAATTTTAAGCTTGTCTACATCAAAAGATGTACTATGTCTATATACTGAAAGGTCTTAGATCTTGAAAAGTTGCCCATTATATATGATACACTCATGATATTGATCTTAGACTAGGACAACACTTGGCATGATGAACTCCAACAACTAAAAGAATATCGAACATCAGTCTTCTAGGCTATTTTACAAAAGAAACAAAAAAAGAGGCTATTATCCTAGAGAGGATGATAAAAAGAAACTGACATATTAACTATCGAGTTCAACACCCAACATTTTGCTTAAATAATCTTGAAGATTTTGAGGAGTTGAATAAGAATGAAGAATAAGTATAAGACAGTATCGTTCAAGAAAACATGGAGGTTGTAGCTCAGCTGGTAGAGCAATGGGTTGTGGTTCCATTGGCCGCGGGTTCAAGTCCCGTCAGCCTCCCCACTTAGTTCAGTTTGTAAGTAATTCAAATAGTTATCAAAGAATAAATAAGTCTATCAAATTGAAGATTCTTTACCTTTCTCAGAATTAATCATATGAAAATTGCTGTATGCTGAAGTATGGTTTTTCACAAAGAATTTGAAGAATTGAAAAGCCAATTAGATTCTATGGGTCATAATACTCATATACCAGAATTAAAATTAGGAATGACAGATTGAAATATATCTATAAGAGACTATCTTGCAACAGAAGCAAAACCATGAGAAGATCTTACTTGGTTATGGAAAAAGAAAAATATAGCCATTTTAGATCACTTTAGAATAATAGAAGACAGTGATTGTATCTTGGTGGCAAATTATGAAAAAAAATGAATCCCTTGATATATAGGAGTTAATACAATGCTTGAAATGTGATTGGCTACTTATTACGGTAAACCGATCTATCTATTAGATAATGTTCCATCAGAAATAGATTGGATGGATGAAATTTATGGTATGATGCCAAGCGTAATAAATTTTGATCTGAAAAAAATTATATAAATGAAATAAAAAGGATGTGATGAGTTCACATTTTTTTTTGATTACGAAAATAATCTTTGATCTTGTTTCAAAATCGAAAAATAATAGACTGAGTATAAGATTTATTTATCTGATAAATAAAAAAATATGAGCAAGTTGTTTGAAAATATGACAAATCTCTATAGTCTTAATAAAACATTGAGATTTGAACTCAAGCCAGTAGGGAACACGAGGGAATTAATTGAATCAAAAGATTTTTTCAAAAATGATGAAGAAAAAGCAGAAAATTATCAATTCATGAAAGAAAAAATGGATAAAATTCATCGAAATTATATACAAAAATCATTAGAAACAATAAAAATGTTACCAATTTTGGATCAAACAGAACAAAAACGATTGAAAAAAGAAGATATTAAAAATGAATTAAAAAGTCTTAGATCTTTTATTTCAGCAGCATTTGTTTCAGTAAAAGATTTATTAAGTAATAAAATTATTGAGTGACTTATTTCTGAGGCAAGTATTGAAGAAAAAGAAAAAATAAAGAAGTTTGATAAATTTTTTGGTTATTTTAAAACCTATGTACAAAATAGAGGTAATCTTTATAAAGCTGAAGATAAAGCAGGTCAAATAGCTTTTCGTCTTATTGATGAGAATCTTCCTCGTTTTTTTAAAGCAAAACAAATTATAGAAGAAATCATTAAAAAAACACCTGATTTTGTAGTAAAAGAAAGAAATGAGAAACAAGAAGAGACAGAAAAAAAAATAACTGAATATTTAAGTATTTTTTACCTAAATTCTTATTGTCATTATCTCTCACAGTCTGGAATTGATCTCTTCAACGAAATTGTTGGTCATATAAATCTTTCCATTAATTTATATAAGCAAAAAACAGGAGTGAAATTCAGCCTTATACCTTTATTATACAAACTACCTCTTGCACCAAGAAAACAGATATCTCGATTACCAAAACAAATAGAAAATCCAGAAGAATTAGAATTGATTGTAAAATCAGTCTTAGATCGCATAGACCAAAAAATTAATCCTTTTATAAATAACATTTTACAGACTGTCTTGGAAGAGAATAGTGTATATGATTTAAATTGAATATATATTTCTATTAAAACGACAGAACAATGGTGATCAATAGGTCTATCTGGTCGAAATAGTTTGCGTGAGTTGGGCTATAACCAATCAAAAAATTGAGAAGAACCTGTATTAAAGGCAGAAAAAAATAAATTTCCTTTTATTTCTCTTGGAGAGATAAAATCTTTTCTTGATGCCAAACAATTAGCATGAGATGATATAAAATCAGTTTTTTGAGAGGGAAAATCTCAAAGTTTAATGAACTGAAGTTGGTCAAATATATTTTTTCATCTTATAGGTAAAGAAATATCATCATTGATTGAAAAATACTTACATTCAAGAAAAAATTATCAAATCTCACAAAGCAAAGAAAATCAAAAACATGTTCTTGATAATTCACTTTCTCTTTGGAGGTTGTTGGGTTGATTTGTTCTCATGCACAAAAAAACACATCTTACACCGGAAATAAAAGAAAGTTTCTTCTACGATTGAGAAAATGGACTTGATGCTATAGTTTTCGATGAAAATAGTGACCCAATTCATACGATTTATGATAAAGTAAGAAATTGTCTGACTAAAAAACCATATAGCAACAAAGATAAAATTAAAGTAAATTTCGATTGTCCTTATCTACTGTGAGGCTGGGACCAGAATTATGATGCTTTTGGTTGACTAATATTTCATGATTGAAAAAAATATTTTCTCTGACTTATAAAAGGGTCATGATTAAATATGGAGGAAAAAAACAAACTATATGAATGAATAAACCCAATGAACAGTATAACAAAAATCATTTATGATTATCAAAAACCAGATTTCAAAAATGTACCAAGGTTATTCATTCGTTCAAAATGAGATACATTTGCGCCAATGGTAAGGGAATACTGATTGCCTGTAAATGATATTCTATATCTTTATGACAATGAATTATACAAGCCAGATAAGAAGAACCCCTGAAAACATAAATCTTATCTAAGAAGATTAATAGATTATTTTAAACTATGATTAAGTAAACACAAATCATTTAAACATTATATCTTTAAACGAAAAGAAAGTGATCAATACGAAAATCTTGCAGAATTCTATAGTGATGTAGAATTTTCATGTTATGCAATAAAGAAGGAAAAAGTTAATTTCGATCAGGTCAAAGCATTATGCGAATCAGAAAGGCTATATCTCTTTGAAATTTATAATAAAGATTATAACCAATTTTCCAAATGAAAAAACAAAAACTTACATACTCAGTACTTTGAAGCACTTTTTGAGGAGCGCGATAATAATCTTTTTATGTTAAGTGGTGGATGATCTATATTTTGGAGAGAATCAAATTGAAAAATAGTTGAGAAAATAAGATCATATTCACCCAAATATAATATAGAAATAATTGATAAAAGAAGATATACAAAAAATAAGCTTATGATCCATATACCAATAGTTCTTAACTTTTGCCGTAACCAAGAATGAAGAGTGAATGATATGATTAAATCTCTTATTCAATCTCAATCAAATAATTTCACGATACTCGGAATTGATCGCTGAGAAAAACATCTTTTGTATTATTCGCTGATTAGACAAGATTGAACCATTATTAAAACAGGAAGTCGAAATACTATTACTAATAAAATTAAAATAGTAGATTATCATAAGAAATTAGATGACAGAGAAAAAAAGAGAGATGAAGCACAAGCAAATTGGGAACAACAAGAACAAATCAAAGATCTTAAAAAATGATATATTTCTCAAGTAATTAATGAAATTAGTAAAATGATTATCGAACATAATGCAATTATTGTATTGGAAGACCTTAATGGATGATTCAAAAGGTGAAGACAAAAGGTAGAAAAAAGTATTTATCAACAATTTGAGTTAGCATTGGCAAAGAAACTTAATCATCTGGTTTTCAAGAACAGATGAGATACAGAAAGTTGAGGTACTATGAAAGCATATCAATTGACTCCACTTGTAGCACAATTTCAGGATTTATCATTTCAAACATGAGTTGTTTTTTATACGCCTGCATGATATACTTCAACAACTTGTCCTTGTTGTGGTTGGAGAAAAAATATATATTTTAAATATGAAAATGAGAAACAAGCAAAAATAGAACTTGAGAAATTAAATATTGTCAGAGAAAACAATTATTTTAGTATAACATATACTGCTGAGTGATGAAATAAAAAGTGAAAAATAACTTGATCAGTTCTTAATAAAACAGATCGAATACTTACTACAAAATGACAAACCAGATTACAATATGATAGAGCAAGTAAAAACACAAAAGAATACGATATAACGACTGATTTTAATTCTGTTTTTACAGCAAAATTTCTTGATTATAAAATACGGTTGGAAAATGCTGGTTCTAAACAATGTAGAAATCTTATAAATAGTATAAATCTTTTATTAAAAATTCGTAATGCAAAATCTGGTACTGATATAGATACCATTCAATGTCCTGCATGTGAATTTCATAGCCAGTGATGATTTCAATGAAATGAATTTAATTGAGATGCAAATTGAGCATATAACATTGCTCGTAAAGGGAAAGTCATTATAGATAAAATAGTAAAAGGAGAAAAAAATACTACGGTTTCTCAAATTGAGTTCGATAATGAGATTCAGAAATAGATAATAAATTGACTAATTACAGCATTAAAGATTTATATATATTGATATTTGAAAATCTTATATCTTTATCCAGATAGATTTTTTATTTATCAAATATATGACATAACAAAATGGAAAACTACATCCGCATCTCCAACCTCAATGATTTTATCTTCTGTCCAAAGTCGATCTATTTTCACGAACTTTACCAGAAATATGACGAACAGATCTATAAGGATACGCCACAAGTAGCAGGTACGCAAGCCCACGAAGCAATAGATCTAAAAAAATATTCGACATCGAAGAATATCCTGCAATCTCTTTCTGTTTACTCAGAAAAATATAACATTGCAGGGAAAATCGACCTATACGATGCTGATAAACAGCTTCTGATTGAAAGAAAGAAAAAGATCTCAAAAATCTATGATGGCTATAGATATCAGGTCTATGCTCAGTATTTTTGTTTACAAGAAATGTGATATCCAGTATGTGAAATTAAAATACATTCACTAGTAGATAATAAATCCTATGATATACCAATTCCCAATGAACAAGAAACAGCAGAATTTGAAAATTTATTAGAAAAATACAGGAAATTTAATCTATCAGACCCAAAATTTGCACAAAATCCGGAAAAGTGTAAGATGTGTATATACAATCAATTATGTGATTACTATACACAAACATGTTATCAATCCCCGACTTGATAGAAAAACAAATTGTCGTGCTTACTTCAGAAAATATAAAAGATATATCGCTGAAAAACGGCAATCTTTTAGTAAAACAGGACGACAAAATTATCAATCAAATTTCTTGTCATAAGATATTTTGTATTTTTGCTATAGGCGATTTTACTTTTACGACCAAAATTATAGACGAATTTATTGCTCATCAGATTAGTGTCTATGTGATAAGCCATAATCTAAAACCAAGGTTTATAATCTGATGAACTCTTGAAGGAAATTATCTTCTGAGACAAAAACAGTATCATGCTGATCTTAATCAGGAAACCCAGATTGCCAAACATATTATCACCAATAAAACTACAAATCAGCTTCTTTTGCTTAAATCTATCAGAGATAAAGACGACAAACTCAAAGATACTATTAGTAAAACAAAAGAATTAATCGCTAAAATAGAAACTATCGAATCTGATGACAGTCTCAGAGGAATAGAATGATCTATTTCAAAATTATTTTTTTCTGGCTACTTCAAAGAAATATGACGATACCGCAGATTACCAAGAACTCGTGCAGATATCCCAAATTTTTTGATGGATATTGGCTATACTTACTTATACAATTTTATTGAAGCAAATCTAAATCTTTATGGATTTGATGTATACAAAGGTATTTATCATAAACTCTTTTATGAAAGAAAATCACTTGTTTGTGATTTTGTAGAGCCATTTAGATCAATCGTCGACCACAAAATCAGAAAACTATATAACTTATGACAGATAAACGAGAAAGACTTTAAACTTGTAAAATGAGAATATACTTTAAGTCGAGACAAAAGAAATCTTTATACTAAATTTTTTCTGGAAACTTTAATGGAATATAAAATTCCAATTTTTTCATATGTTAAGGACTACTATAGAGCAATAATGAACCCAAATAATCCGCTTCCTGTTTTTAATTTCAAAGAAGAATAATGCTACTTATCTCTTATGACATCTCGAATACAAAACTCAGAACACAGTTTTCTAAGTTCATCAAAAAACATGGCAGAAGATTGCAATTTTCAGTATACGAGATAAAAAATAGTGAAAGAATCCTTAATATCATACTTCTAGAAATAGAAAATAACTTTGCTAAAAGATTTGAAATCACAGACTCAATACTTATAGTCCCAGTATGTGAGTGGTGTAGTAAGAAAATAATCAGATATGGCTACGCCGTTCACGAAGAAGAAGAGATTGTCTTCATGTAATGTTCATTAAAATCAAAAAAACTATAATGAGAAATTAGGTTATGAGTTGTAACTATAAACTTTTGCTGACTATGAGTCGGCTTACTTCGTCAATAAAAATTGCAAACCTACCGTCTTTATTTTATTGATGAATGGTACTAAGCGATTTTCAAGTCTCTCATGCAAAGTGTGTATGATTTGAAAATCGCTTATTTGAGCCATTTTAGGAGTTTATAACTTATAAAAAATTTCTACTATTGTAGATCTTTCCTTACTGTATCTAATGTTTGATCGTTTATAACTTATAAAAAATTTCTACTATTGTAGATTCTCCGATGAAAATGAAATATAAATCACGTTTATAACTTATAAAAAATTTCTACTATTGTAGATTTAAAGTGCGGAAAGGTTGAAACTATTATTTGTTTATAACTTATAAAAAATTTCTACTATTGTAGATAATTCAGATAGCTGCCTGTTGTTCACGTTTATAACTTATAAAAAATTTCTACTATTGTAGATCCAAGTGTCTGCACATTGCATGAATCTTGTTTATAACTTATAAAAAATTTCTACTATTGTAGATATACTGTCTGCAAAGCAGTTTCAGCAAAGTTTATAACTTATAAAAAATTTCTACTATTGTAGATACACAAAAACAAAGATGTACTATAAAAAGTTTATAACTTATAAAAAATTTCTACTATTGTAGATAGCCACTAGGCTTATGTTGATAATGTTGTTTATAACTTATAAAAAATTTCTACTATTGTAGATAAGAAACCGTCTGAGAGGAGATTGATAGTTTATAACTTATAAAAAATTTCTACTATTGTAGATTGTTGGTTCGGTTGCATCCTTGAGCATGTTTATAACTTATAAAAAATTTCTACTATTGTAGATCTAGCCGATGACAGACGACAACAAACTGAAGTTTATAACTTATAAAAAATTTCTACTATTGTAGATCTAGCCGATGACAGACGACAACAAACTGAAGTTTATAACTTATAAAAAATTTCTACTATTGTAGATAGAAACAGACATCCCAATAGCTACGACTGGGTTTATAACTTATAAAAAATTTCTACTATTGTAGATATCTGCGATTGCGGTATAAATTGGTGTGTTTATAACTTATAAAAAATTTCTACTATTGTAGATTTTTCAGTAGTTATCGAGCTGTCTCCAAGTTTATAACTTATAAAAAATTTCTACTATTGTAGATTTTGACTCATCAGCAAAGTAACTAAGAAGTAAAATAAAAATGATAGTGAAAATTAGAACTAGAAATAATGCTTTTTAAGCATATATTGCCTCCCACTTGATCTCATCTTCCCAATCCCTATAAAAAAACTGAAAAAAATTTATTTTCTGATTTTCTCAAATGCAAATTACTGTATCGACCACCATCAGTGCTCCTATTGCTAAAGTTCGATCAGCTTGGACTCAGCCAGCTAATATTATGCAGCGAACTCATGCTTCAGATGACCGACATGCGCCAGCTGCGACCAATGACCTTAAAGTGTGAGGGAAATTTAGCACTACCATGGCAGCCAAAGACTGAAGTATGAGTTTTGATTTTGGTGGAATTTATAGTGAAGTTATCGAGCACAAACAGATTAGTTACGAGATGGAAGATGGCAGAAAAGTAAATATTTTATTTGAACAGCAGTGAGATTCGGTGAAGGTGATTGAGACATTTGACTCGGAAATGACTAATCCTGCAGAAATGCAAAGAGCTGGCCGACAAGCTATTCTAGATAACTTCAAAAAATATGTTGAATCTGTTCAATCATAAACTAAGCGAGTAATAAAAATTACCATACGACAAAACAGAAAAAGACTTACTTTAAATCTTTTTCGCTATAAACTGAAAAAAGTTTTAGTCCTTTTACCGTTACTTAGAAATGTCAAAATATTCACACTCAAGAATATCCACTTACGAAAAGTGTCCATTGCAATTTCGTTTTCGTTATATTGACGGCTATGCCAAGTGAATGTCTGAAGATTCTCTCATATTATCACTCGGGAAAGCAGTACATTCTGCTCTCGAACAATTATATAAAAAAATTAAAATTCTGGTTATTCCAAAAAAAGAAGAGGTGCTGAGCTGGTTTGATCAGATACGAAAAAAAGAATTGTCTAGCTTTACTACGCAGTATGATGAGCAAACCCAAAAAGATTTTCAGCTAAGATGAGTGATTTATATTCAGGAGTTTTATGAGAAATATTATCCTTTTAATCAGTCAAGACCATCAGCTTTGGAAGAAAAAATAATGATCCAGCTGATGGATGGAGTTCATTTTAGTGGGGTAGTGGATAGGATAGATTTCAAGGATGATACTCTCTATGTTATCGACTATAAGACTGGTAGTTCTATCCCGACCAACTCTCAAGACAGTGCTAAAAATCAGCTTCTCATTTATTGATTGGCGATGCAGTCTCGTTATGAGTGAAAGTACAAAAAAATGATTGGGAAAGTGATTTATTTGCATTTTTCCAAGGAAGTAGAGTTTGAAATGACACCAGAGATGATTGAAGAGGTAAAAGACTATTACAGTAAAAAAGTCAGAGAAATTCAGGAGAAATCAGACAGGTATTTTTGAGGACAGTGAGATAAGGAAGCGTTTGAAGCGATTGTTTGAAGGCAGTGCGATTCGTGTCCATTCAAGGAAATCTGTCCAAAACGAAAACATCAGTATCTTTCAGAAGAAATTGTGATAAATGATTTAACACCGAAGACTCTCAAATCTTTTGTAGATCAGTATGCAAAAGCATCAAAGCAAGCTACTGAAGCAGAAAAGAATAAAAAATATCTCAGAGAGTTGCTTATTCAGTATGCTGAGAGTTGATGATTTTCTGTTCTTTTTGGAGAAGAAAATCAGATAACATTATCGAAGTCAAATCTGCTAAAGATAGATAAAGAAAAGGAAAATGAGTTAAAGCAATTATTACAGAAAGAGAATTTGCGAGATGAAGTGTCGACATTAAACAATACACTTCTTCAGAAAAAAATAAAAGATGGGACTCTCAAAAGAGAAGAGATAGCTGATCTGCTCAGAGAAGAAATTTCTTACAGATTGTGAGTCAAACAGAAAAAAGACGATAACTAAAATTTTTTTACATACTATGTTTTCAAAAATGAAAAAACAAATGCTACGAGTGTTGTTATTGATTACGCCATTGTTCTCTTTTGCGACTTTTCAGCCTACGAGCCAAGATGAGCTAGTCTTAAATAAAGTAGTAATAAAGCTGAAAAAAATTCTAGCCTCTAATCCTAGCAAGAAATCGCTCTACAAGAAAAAGATTGAATGACTTGCTCAAGCATATCAATCAAATGAGAGAATTTTCTGGATACTAACTGAATTGGTAGTAAGAAGTTTTGAAACAGCGAGTGCTTCTTCGACACCTAGTCCAGTATCTCAAGGCTCTTCATGTAGCATTTTCCCAGCAGATAATGCTCGAAATACAGACATTTCAAACTATCCAGTTCATATAAATTCTGACAAATATATAGCTTCTATGTGAGGTTCTACGAAAAAAGTTCACCCAGACTTTGGAGCAAATCGAGATGGTGGTCCATTTGGGATTCCTTTCGTGATGGTAGATTCTAAGACGCCATTAGTTCAAGTAAAGGCAGTGCGATATCCAGAAGAAAGTGATGAGTGAAAGTTTCCAGTCCCGCTCAATGCTCCTAGAGAAAAAGGTGGTGATCACCATGTCATTGCTGTAGATAAAGAAAATTGTATGCTTTATGAACTGTATGCTGCAGAGGTTGTAAACTGAACTCGAGAAGCTGGTTCTGTTGCTAAGTTCGACATGAAGACAAACGCTCTCCGTCCAAAAGGTCGAACCTCAGCAGACGCAGCAGGATTACCAATTTTCCCAGGCTTGGCTCGTTATGATGAAGTGGTAGCAGGAACGATCAGCCACGCACTCAGATTTACAGCAAGTAAAACACAAAAAGCTTATATAGCTCCAGCGACTCATTTTGCTAGTTCTTCGACAGATAGTAACTTGCCACCGATGGGTCTGCGTCTCAGATTGAAAAAATCTTACGACATATCGAGACTGACATGACAATCAAAAATTATAGCTGAAGCGCTGAAAAAATATGGGATGATCCTAGCTGACAATGGTAGTGATCGATATATTTCTGGAGCTCCAGACTCTCGTCGAAGTGATGAAGATCTCAATCAACTTAAATCTATCCCATGAAATGCATTTGAAGCAGTTGAAACAGGTCCTTTGGAAAAATAAAAAGTTTATATTCTGCAAAAAATCCCCCAGCTTTCGAGTGGGGGATTTTTATGTCAAATGAGTTTAGAGCCACTAAAGAAATTGAGTATTTCTAAAGCGATCCAGTTTAAAAAATTATGAAATAAACTGAAGTTCTTGTTTCTTGAAACGATAAAGTTTTGCTGGTCTAAATCTCATACCTGTAAGTTTAGTACCAGTTTCTTGGATAAGATTCAGACCTGAAATCCATTTTCTAAAGTTCCTTACATCAATTTTTTCGCCAAGAACTGTCTCGTAGACTTGCTGCATTTGAGAAAGTGTAAATTCATCAGGAAGAAGATATTTAGCGATATCGGTATGAGAAAGTTTTTGAGCTAATCTCTGATAAGCAAAAAGCAAGATTTTATTATGATCAAAAGCTAATTTTCAGATTGCTTTATAGGGGAGGAGAGCGACCTCTTCAGCATCACTATCAGGAAGTGTTTCAAGATTTTCATAGTCAATGAGTCAAAGGAATCAGATACTCATAGTGTGTCATCTCGGATCTCTTCAGATATCAGAAAAAGCTCCAAGTTGTTCCAGATAAATATCTTTTATATGAGTTTCTTCAGCTAACTCTCTAGCGGCACACTGTTCAGCGGTTTCATTATGTTCCAAAAACCCACCAGGTAATGCTCGCTTTCATTTAAATGGTTCATTCTTTCTTTTGATAAGTACAGTACAAAGCGACTTATCTTTTATTGTAAAAACAACAGTATCTGTTGTAATAAATGTTTTTGCTTCTGGCATAAGATAATAAGTAAGCCATAAATACAAGAATAATATATTTTAGAATAAAAAAAACCAGATCTTTTTTAAGAAAAGGTTTTTTTATAAATAAATATAAGAAATAGGAAAATAAAATGTCAAAAAGCAAAGAATACAATAAGTTATTTTTTGGCTTAAGAATATATCTTTTCTACAGTAGACAACCACTCTTGTCTTTGCTCTTCGCTTGGTGATGGTGCCATTTTATTAAAGGCAGTGATTCACTGAAGTTTGATCCCACAGTATCAAAGTCTTCCAAAAGCCCAGGATAGATAAAGAGGTAAAAAGATACCCATATAGTAAATAAATTTTGGAGCTCAAGTAGTGATAAAAAGACGCGCTTTTTTTTCTGTTAAAAATTTATTGAGCTTACCGTCGATATATTTATAAGCAAAACCAGCTGTAATATTTTGATCAAAAAAGTTTTTCAAAATCGCTGGTGCATCGATCCACCACACTGGGAAAGCAAAAATAATCTCATGAGCTCGAGAAATTTTTTGTTGGATAGCTTCTCTAGAAGGCTCATCTACAAAACGATTATTTTCGTCAAGTTCTAAAAAGTTTTGTCTAAGAGGTGAGCGGTAAAGATCCAAAATTTCAATAGAATTGTCTGGATTTTTCTGAAGAGTTTGTTGGATAGTTTTTGCAATTCTATGAACAAATCAGTTTTGATTTGGATGGGCAACGACAATGAGATAGTTCATGGTAAGGAAGAAAAAATAAAAAAACAAATTCAACTATACTAATTCAGTTGAAAAAATCAACCAACCGTAATTTAAAATCAACTTATTGTGGCTAAAATATATTGACAAATGAAGACTTATCATTAAATAGCAGATATGGATGAAAAAAACAATTTTTCTGTCTTTATGAGTGAAATTGTAGAAAAAAAATACAATATCTCAAAAGAAGAAATTCAAGAAAGATTAAATTTTATTTTTTCTAATAGCTCAAAAGAACAATTAAGTGAGGCTGAAGCATTTTTTTTGATTATAAAAGATAGTAAAAACCAGATAAAAAATATTTTTGAGGAAAGCGAAGGAGATGATGACTGAGAAATGGAGATTGAGGAAAGAAAAAAAGAGGTGAAGAATATGTTAGAGAGATGTTTAGAACAATACGATCAGTGATGAGAAGAATTGTGGATAGAAGAAAAAAGTACGAATAATTTCATCGATCAACCAGAAAAATCAAAAGAATGACCAGAGGAAATAGAAGCATATATGGAAAAAATGCAAGACAGACTTTTAGATCCTGAAGAAATAGATGCATTGCGATGCTTTGTTAAAGAAAAAGCAAATTATTTCAAAAAAGCAATAGAGACAAGAAAGGGAATAGACGAGTGATTTAAAAAAGCATTTTATAAGATTTTTCAATATGCACTAGGAGTCGAGAAAAAAGATTGAGTTTACTGATGAGACAAAAATATCTCACTAGAAAAACTTGAAACGATACTTTACTGTGGACAATTCGCTGGATCAATAGGAAAAGAAAATCGAGATTTCTTGATGGCTCATTACAAGATGTACATAGCACAATCAGCTCCAGATAAAGATGCGCTTATTGGCTTAGCCAAAAGCATCTCTCAGATGCAAGAAAATCCTCCACAATCCATCTATTCAGACATCATGTACGACATGCTAAAGAAGATAGACCCGAATGACATACCAGAAGACTTTTTTGGTCGTTTTTTGAAAGCATTGAGAAAAAGATTATATGTAAATAACCAACTTTTAGAGCTTTGTGCTGAAAAAATCGCATTGCAAACTGAGGTCCGAGAAGAAAAAAGTTTAATAAATGCTTTTTCGGGATTGGAGCGTATGAATAAGGTTCCAAGATATCTCATTATTGAGTTAAAAAAGAAATTAGAACAAACAATATCATCTAATCCAACAAATTTTAATCCAGAATCATTCATTGTGATGTTATCTGGGCTAAAAAGTATGAATAATTTAGGATGAGACATCGAAGATTTTTTTCTGAAAAAGATAAGTACCATCAATTCTATTTCACAAAAAAATTTTGGGAAATTAGCAGAATATACCGGGGATAAGATGATTCCTAGTGCCAATAATATAAAAGTTTTGATTGCGAGTTCTGAAAGGATGACAGAGACATTATCTCCTACAAATCTCAAAAACTTTTTTAAATGTGTCCAAAATAGAAAAAAAATAGACGAAAAAACATATAAAGCTTTGTTAGATGAAATTACCAAAAAAATGGAGGGCGTTGATTCATGAACGGCAAGTGATTACTCAGAGATGTTACTTTATCTCAATGCTCAGCATGATTTACCAGTAAATATGACCAATCAATTTCAAAAACACTTTGAAAGAATCTTAAAAGAACAAAAATTATCAACAGTAGATTACAAAAATTGTATATTCTGATTATTGCGAATTTCTATAGGAAACCAACAAGTAGATAGTTTATTACAGTTGATCGTAAAGGATCTCAGACAAAACTGGTCGACATTGCCAAGAAATACAACTCAAGAAAAAGGCAGCTTTTTGTCATTGTATAAAGTTCACCAGATGTATGAATTTTATAAAAGAGAGAATCTTATAATTGATCCTGAGTTTCAACTCATAGGGGAAGAATGCTTGAAAGACATAAAAGAAAAACATCTAGAAGATGATATGAGTGAACGCAGTAAATTTGACTTTATTAGAAGTTGTATAAAAGATTTGTGAGAGATTTATCAAGAAAATTTTTATTTAGGTGCTTTTGAGTGTGATATTTATAGTAAAGAACACAAGTTGAATATTGAGATTGACTGAGTTCAACATCTTTTTGTCGGTACTAAAGACATGCGTAGAGACCAGTTTTTGAGAGAGAAATATGGTGTCGAAACCATTAGAATTCAAAATCATAGACTAAAAAATATAAAGACTATTTTAGAAAACTATCTTGAAAAGAAAGAGAATAAAGTACTGTATGAGCAAGTACTCAAAGATTTTTTCAAAAATAAAAATAAACAACAACAAAATACTTTGAGGCCAATTTTAACTAAAATGGTACAAAAAAAGAATTTAGTGCATAAGAAGTTTACTCAGCTTTATAGGGAAAATGGTCATACTCTAGAATATATCCAAAATGCTGAAACAATTGAAATCTCTCAGAAAGATGTTCTGATTTTTGTTGATTATTTGATTGAAACTAAAAAAAAGACATGGGAATATTTTACTGTTCTAGCCCAGATATTGAGAGAAACAGAAAAGCCAACAAGCCAGCTTATAATCAAGCGTATTATTAAACTGCTTGAATTTTCTACACAAACTTCTCAGTTGTTGAGAAAGGAGCTCAAAGAAGCCACTGAAGGAGTTGTATTTGATACTATTTCATTATATACTGAGATGATTGGCTCATGGCAAGAAATTTCAAAAATCCCAGGCTTTATCATAGCAATATATAGAGAAAAAATCCAAGAACTAAAAAATACGCAGGAAATGAAGATCTGAGATTATATAAACATAATCCAAGGGCTTGCTCTTGCATCAAAAAAAAGTTCAGAAGAAGCTCCTGAAGTGCTCTTGTTTCTCAACGAAACAGTAAAAGAACTAAGAGAAAAATGGGACACTATACCAAAAACTCAGGAAGAACATAAATTAATTAATCAGCTTTCAAACTACTATTTAAAGCATAGAAAAGAAAATCTTTTATAAAAATTTCTATTCTGGTTACTGTTCAAAAATCACAAAAAATATGAGTAAATAGGTTCAAAAACAGAAGTTATTCAGTAAATACATCATCATTGAGTTGTTTGAGTTGATCTCTCAGCACTGCTGCTTTTTCAAACTCCCAATTTTTAATAGCTTCATCGAGTTGGGCTTTGAGATCAGCTTCAATCATGCTTTTTTCTTTTTTTGTTAATCTTTTGAGTCTTTTGACTTTACCTCTTGAAAGAAGATCAAAGTTTTGATCAAGAACATCATCTGTTTTTACTACTTCAAGTCATTTCACATTGGAAATAGCAATACTAGGATTGATTCCATGTTTTTTATTATGAGCAATTTGAATATTTCTTCTACGATAAGTTTCTCGAAGGGCTTTTGTCATAGACTCTGTCAAATGGTCGGCATATAAGATTACTTCGCTGTCTGGATTTCTGGCAGCTCTTCAGATAATCTGAACCAAAGAAGTAGTCGATCTCAAAAAGCCTTCTTTGTCAGCATCCAAGATTGCGATCAGACTTACTTCAGGCATATCAATACCTTCTCTCAAGAGATTGATTCCTACCAAAATATCAATCTCACCAGTCCTGAGCTTTTTGATGATTTCCCAGCGATCAATCGTTGAAATTTCAGAGTGCAGATAAAAAGTTTTGTATCATTTAGATACGAAAAAGTGAGAAACTTCTTCAGCAGATTTTTTTGTGAGTGTCAGAATAAGAATTTTTCCATTTTTAGAGATATGTTCATCAATTTTCCCAAACAAATGATCTAAAAAAGCTGGATATGCTTTAGCTATCTGAGCTTCTTTGACCTGTAAGAAATCTGCAATATTAGGATATCTAAACATACTATCAATCGATCATAAAAATACCATAACTCTATTTTTTTCCCTCCACTGTTCAAGCTCTTCGAAAGTGATTTTATAAAACAAAGGGAATGCGAACATTTTTCTGCTATTTGTCAAGAATTTTTATGATAATAGATTATATTTCTTCTTGATAGACGGAAAGGAATTTGATATAAGAAAGAAATCAAAAAAAATCGCCAAAAACAAAAAACAAAAATGCAGAGCAATTTCATGCATTTTTTTCTTTTTTACTCCTTAGACTTACAAAAAATGAAACTCAAAGGGCTAGGTTTATTAGCAATTCTTGGTTATATTGTAATTGGTTTGTTGACACTTTATTTTATATTCAAAGTATTTTCTGGGAATGCATTTTTGCCATTTGACTGGATTATCTTGATTATTTGACTTATTATAGCTGGACTTCTTGTATTCTTTGTAGAATGAATTACAATTCTTAATCTTCTTGGTACGATTTTTGGTACAATTATTGGGGCATTTGTTCTTTTGTATCTTCTTTCTTTAGCAGGGATTGATATTTCTGGTATGCTTCGCAATGGAGCAAAAACTACTACTAATACGACGAAGACAGTAGTTGACGCTGGAAAAGATACAGCAGATGTTGTAAACGACACGGATACAACTGGTGCGGTAGTGGCTACAGATCAGCCAATGACAAACGAGCCAATAGTAATAGAGTATCCAACTCAAACGACAGTAACAGAAATTAATCCATCAGTAAATCAAAAATTTTTCAAACAATCAGCAAAAAATGAAATAACTCTTTCAGACAATAGCGTTGGTGGAAATATGTCAGACGATGGGACAGTTCAACAAACAGCTGAAAATGTAATTATTTACAATGGACAAAAAGCAAGACAAGCTACAGAAAATGTTGTTGTGCTTCAAAATGGGAAAGTAGTATACCAAAAATCAGTTGAGACTCCAAGTTCCTATACCCAACCAGTTCAAAATCTTTCAAATACGGCATCAGTTTGATATACTAGCCCAGAATTAGATTTTATCGTTGATGACAAATTTGCTCCAGAACAGTATCAGACTCCAAACGGAAAACGATTTGAAATTTTTAATACAGACAAGTGATTTATGTTTAAAAGAGAAGATAATACACTTGGTTCTGTAGTATTTCAAGATAGTAACTCTCTCAAAAATTATCTCAAAGCAAATAATCTTTAAAAAATAGTGATCAAACTGAAAATATGCTTAAACCAGCCAGTAAAATAATTTTTTCCAGTATATGTCTCGCATTAGCAGCTCGATTTTTACCTTCACTATTAATAAATCTATCGTTGATAGTAAGTTTGGTCATTTTTATCGCCTTAGTCTGATTTGCAGTACGAGGATCGACACAGTATTGGCGAACTTATGCGCTTTATAGTGTGATTGCCTGAGTTACTTTGATGACATCAATTCAGGTTTCAGCGAGTGATACATCGATAAATTCAGATTCTTCTTCCCATTCATGAAATCAGTTTAATCAATTTTCAAAAAATGAAATTATTCTGGATGAACCTGAATTATTATTTGGTACTTCTACGATCAGACAAGTGACAGAAAATACGATCTTTGTAAACGAAAAGATATTTAAACAAATTACTGAAAACGCAGTTGTACTGAATAATGGAAAAGTAATCGCAATTGACTCTCAACCAGTTCGTTCTTATCGCTTATCAGAAAATGCTTGAGGAGTGAATGAGTTGAATGGAAATGAATGTGAGAGCGTATCAGATGGTACACTTGCAACCAAACTAATCCAGCTCATAAACTGTGACTAAGGAGCGCTGAGTAGTTTTGAAAAATAGCTGAAAAAGAAAAACTCCCATGTAGGGGAGTTTTTTCAATAACTTAATTTTTTCTTGTGTATTTATGACTAATTCACTCCCAAAAATCACTAGAAAAAGAAATATTTTTTTCTCTGGCTTTTTTACGAAATATATCGGTATAATCATAAACCAAATCTTCTGGTTCAGTCTCGCTGATAAGCGCTTCAAGTTCTATTATTTGTTGAAAGTGACTATTAATTATTTCTATATCCCATTGTTCATCATTGATCATTTGTTTGATCTTTTTGAAATCTCTACTTCTCTCTTGATCTTTTTGAGAAAATTCTTTCAAAAGAAGCATGAGGGCTTTAATTTCTATTTTAATATCTTCTATAAATTTTTCTAATTTCTTAACTTCATCTTTATCTCATTCAATCTTTGCAATTGATGTGTCTATCTGACTCATTTTCAAAAGTATTTCAGTTTCCTCAATTTTAAGCTGTTTTTTTTGAGCAAGAAATCAGATTTTTTGGTGAATAGTGCTAATAACATCAAGAAAAAGTGCTCTATGATCAGGAGTACTGAGATTTGAAATGATTGCCTGATGATAAGATTTCAAAAAGTTACTTTTAGGATCAGAATGCTGAGAGGTATCTTCTGGTGGAAGCTCGGTCTTATAAATAATATTTTGTGTTCTCATGCCAATATAGTAAATAAAAATAAACATCTAGCTATAGTATAGTCCAGAAAGGTAAAAATGTCAAAAAAATCCGAAAAAAGAAAAGTTGTATTACCAGATAAAAATAATAAAATAAGCAAAAATGAGAGCAGTTTTCGAACCTTTCACATTGGATAGAAAGTTTTTATCCTGAAAATAAAATAATGGAACTGAATCAACTAACAGATGAAGAGAAAAAAATTATCGTTGATAAAGGAACAGAGAGGCCATTTACAGGTAAATATCGAGACTCTGAGCAGCAAGGGACTTATCTTTGCAAGCGATGTAATGCTCCATTGTATCGTTCTGCCGACAAGTTTAGAAGCGACTGTGGCCGACCGAGTTTTGACGATGCAATTCCAGGTGCAGTACATTGGTCTTTAGATGCTGATGGTCATCGTACTGAGATTACTTGTAAAAGATGTGGAGGACATCTTTGACATGTTTTTATAGGTGAACAATCAACAGAAAAAAATACTCGCTACTGCGTCAATTCAGCTTCTCTAGCATTTGTTCCAGAGATTGCGAGTCTGCCTCCCTTTGAGTTAGCGACTCTTGGAGGTGGCTGTTTTTGGTGTTTGGAGGCATCATTTCAGACTATCAAAGGTGTCAAAGAAGTGAAGTCTGGCTATGCTGGAGGGAAAATGAAATTTCCAACATACGACCAAGTGTCTTCAGGAGTAACAGGCCATATCGAAGTTGTTCAGATCACTTTTGATCCGACAGTGATAAGTTATGAGACGATTCTTGATATTTTTTTCACGATTCATAATCCGACGACTCTCGATCAGCAAGGTAATGACATTTGAACACAGTATCGTTCAGTGATTTTTTATCACACAGACCTCCAAAAGTCTTTTGCAGAGCAGAAAATAAAAATCTTACAAGATCAGCAAATCTGGTGATCAGCTCCTATAGTCACAGAACTCAGACTTTTAGAAACATTCTGGATCGCCGAAGACTATCATCAGCACTATTTCGAAAAAAATCCCACAGCAGCGTATTGCCAGTTTATCATCAATCCAAAGCTCCAAAAAATCAAAGAAAAATTTTCTCACTTATTAGTATAAAAAATTATTTTTCTGCAAAACATCCCCTGCCCCTCCTTATTGAAGGAGGGTATTGAATTTCATATCATTCCTCCTTTAGCGAAAGGCATGCTCAGACCACTGTCGGAGAGGTGACCGTAGGTCGGAGGATTTTTTAAAACCAGAATAAAAAATTATTGATTGAGAAAAAAGATAAAAAAGATAAGAAGAAAAAAATTTATTTTTCCAGGACGACCATGCAGATTATCGGAATTACTGGTACTTTGGGAGCCGGTAAGGGGACGGTCGTAGAGTATTTACAGACCAAAGACTTTAAACACTACAGTGTCAGAGCTTATTTGACAGAGATTTTAGAAGAGAAGGGTATCGAGATCAATAGAAAAACGATGACCGACCTAGCCAATCATCTCAGAACTGAGCATGGTCCTGCCTATGTTATTGACCAGCTTTATGAAAAAGCAAAGGAATATGGCGGGAAATGTGTCATTGAATCAGTGAGAACGCTAGGTGAAATTGACTCTCTTCGTGAAAAATGATCATTTTTATTACTGGCTGTCGATGCACCAATTGAGACTAGATATGATAGAATTATAGCGAGAAAAAGTGCTACCGATCATGTCTCCTTTGAGCAATTCATGGCAGACGAGCTCAGAGAGTCTCAGTCTACTGACCCTACCAAAGGAAATCTGCCAGGCTGTATCAAAAAAGCTGACCTTCTTATCATAAACAACTGATCTATTGAAGAACTTCACATCCAGCTCGAGGAAAAAATATTTTCTACCAAAGAAAATCAACAGTAAACCAAAAAAAACCGTCATTTTTTATCTGCTTCACACCAGCTTATGAATACTTCAGAAAATAAAATTATCGAGTCGTTTCTATGAGCATCGTATCAGCTTCGATCTCAAGCCTTAGCAGGGCAGTGATCGTCCTATCCACTTTCTGATCTTCTACCTCAGCTCGATAGCTCGATCTCAGCAAACTCCCAGCTCGATAGCTCGGCGGCGACCACTTTTTTGGCTGATCGAATCGCCCAAATTCATACGGTCTATGATTTTCAGCCACTTTCGATGTATCTTTTTTCGTACCACAGCACTCACTCTATTCATCAATCCCTCTGGAAAATCATCTCTCGATATCCAATTTTCAAGGACTCTCTCATCCCTTCCGACCAAAATTCGCTCATTACATTTTTCCAGGTCCTTTACGCCCAATTTCTCCAAAACTACATCTCTAAAGAATTTTCGCTTTCATCGGTTTGCGATCCCGACCTGCCCTCGATGAAATATCGGGGTAAGACACATCAAAAGAGTTGATCGGGAACTTCTGACTACTGAAAAGCAAAAAATCGATACGAAACTCAGCTTCCAGAAACTAAGTCGTATCTGATTCTCTCAGAAAATACAATCACTTTGCCAGCAGAGCTTAGTGAACTGGTTAGTAAACGAGAAAAAATTCAAGCTAATTAGCTCCCCCAAATTTTTCAAGAGCTTCTTCCATCGACTTCACGAAGTTTACTCTCCCTACTTTATTACTTTCATAGATAAAATCTTTGAGACTTTGGCTCGAAATTTTTTCATACTCTCAGATAATCGCAATCCAAAAATCATAGTTGACCACTTTCTGTAAAATCTCTCCAGCGATTCCTGTCTGCAACGAAAAAAACTCCGGCACTATGTTTTTTTCATACATCACGATTTTTCTGGATCACTGATATCAGCAATTTACTATCAACTCCAGCATTTCTTGAGCATTATGTACTTCGATATCTTCAGAAATAATTATTGCTATGTCAGTTTCTTTATATTTTTTGATTTCCAAAGACATTTCTTACGGTATCCAGAAAAATAAATTTTTTTAGTTACGAATTTTTAGTAAAAAAGTTCTTGTTTGCTACCGGCAAAAAAAGAAACTATAATTTTTTCAGTATGTATTTAGTTCTTTTCTATCTTTTCGATCAAATATTCTACGACGAGTTTCCATTTGATAGTTTTATCTTTGAGAATAAGAAGTTTTTGATATATTTCTTCTACTTTACTGTGTCTAGTGAGATTCCCATTGTAATCTACTTGGTCTGGATAAAATGTAAAAAGCTGTTTGATGAAATTATCAAGCTGTTTTTTCACAGAAGTAGAGAGAGTATTTTCCTGAGAAATAGGCTTCGGAGCTTCAGAGCTACTTGTCGCTTGAGAAGTCTGAATATCAGTCAGCCAAGTATAGTAAATTCGTCCTACAGTTCCATCAGCACGAGTCAGCTGATATCGCCCATCAGATTCCATACTAATCGTCATCACTTCTTGGCTTTTAGCTGTAGCGATATACTGACCTTCTTCCATACATGGCATGCTACGCATGTAGACAGCTTGTTTAGCTTTTGCCGTTCCTCACATCGCTACGCGAGGCATGTAGCATCCTCCAGCCATCGTCACATCATTTCCAAAAAATAAAAATCCTGCTATAAAAAGAACCACAAGAGAAGAAAAATAATTTGCAATCTTTCGCATTGGATGGGAAATTTTTTTAAGCATTTTTATCAGGAAAAAGATAAATAAAATACACAAATACCGTATGAGTTTCTCTCTGGAAATCAAGAAAAAAATCCCTTCTTTTAGAAAAGAAAAATTTTATACTACTAAAGTCACTGCCCCAAAAAATAGCGGTGAGTAGATTTTATTCCCTGAGTTTCACGGTCCCTGAGCTTGTCGAAGGGATCCACTCACCGTCATTGTGTTTACATAAGTTTATCTTTTCAAAAAACAAGAATGAATCAAAAAATAAGAGTTTTTTTTATTCTGCTGCTCAGTGTAGTAAGTTGATGTTCAAACCAACTGCCTCCAGCTGACGAAAATAATATTCATATGTGTTTGATGGGAGGAGGAGAGGACTGCGAGACTATTTTTGATCCAGTCAATCAGTCTACTTACTGAGAAACGATCAAAAAAGTCTGTGAGATGATGCCAATGGACAAATGTAAAAGTTATTTTTCTGGTGTTTCAAAATCAGATCAATCGAGCCTATCTGAGGAATCAGTTGAGAATTTACCAGAAGTAAAACCTTCTCAGATAATAAAACTAGCTTCGTGAGCACTTTATGAGATGGAAATCACTGAAGTGAAAATGAAAATAAGAGGAAAACGAGTAAAAATGCTCAGTTACAACGGCTCAATTCCTGGGCCTACTCTCCAAGTAACGAAATGATCGCAAATCACCGTCAAACTCACCAACAAAGCTCCGTCGCTAGTGACGACGCTTCATAGTCACGGTCTGAGGCTCGATCATCTTTTTGATTGAGTGCCAAAAAGTATGATGGGAAGCCAAGATCCTATGAACTATGGAGATAGTTTTTCCTATCAGCTGAAATTTCCTGACGCTGGACTTTTTCGATACCACCCTCATATTGATGAACAAATTCAGCAGGAGCTTGGACTGTATGGAAACTATCTCGTGACTCCAGAAGATAATTCTGATCGAGAAAAAAGCTCTTTCAATAGTGAGCAAGTCTTGATTCTCGATGATATCCAGCTCAGTTCAGACGGGACTCCTCAGGTCCAAAAAAATCCAGAAAACCAGTCTTTGATGGGAAGATATGGCGATCAGATGCTCATCAACGGCCAAGAAAATTTCTCGTTTGAGGCATCAAGTGGCGATGTTGTCAGACTATACCTCACCAATACAGCCAATGTGAGGCCGTTTCATCTCGCTATCTCATGAGCAAGACTCAAAATAATTGCCTCGGATCTTAGTCTTTACGAACGTTCAGAGTTTACTGATTCTCTTTTGATTTGACCAGCAGAGAGATACATCGTCGATGTCTATTTTCCAGCTGCTGGAGATTTTTTTCTCACCAATAAACTCAAAAATTCTTCGATAAAACTCGCTACTATCCATGTTTCTCCAAAATCTTCAAAAAATAATTTTCTGGCTAATTTTCAAAAACTTTTTTCTCAGGAAAAACTCACGGCAGAAATTAATTCTTATCGCAAATATTTTGATAAACCAGTAGATAAAACCTTGATTCTCGATATGGCGATGAATATGAATCATTGAGCCATGGCAGAGGAGTCCGAATCATGAGCGAAAAAGTGAGAAACGATAAAAATGCCTTGATTAGTTTACGATGCTTGATCTATCGAACGAGAAGATACGATGAAAATGATGAATGATATGTCAAATAATAAAAATACAAGCTGGAAACTGATTGATACAGAGACTAAAAAAGAAAATATGGCTATCCATCGATCATTCAAAAAGTGAGATCTCATAAAAGTCCGTGTCATCAATAAATGAGATTCAGCTCATCCCATGCAGCATCCCATCCACTTCCATGGCCAAAGATTTCTGGTTCTCTCACACAATGGTACCAAAAATACCAACCTCGCCCGAAAAGATACTGTCCTGCTCTGAGCCTGAGACTCCGTTGATCTTCTCATAGATATGTCAAATCCTTGAAGTCGAATGGCTCACTGCCACATCGCTGAGCATCTCATGAACGGAATGATGCTCCATTACACAGTGAAATAATTTTTTTCTGCTCTAAAAAATTTGTGTAAAAAAACCCCGCAGACAAAATCTGCGGGTTTAATAATTTAATGTTGCGGCAGCAAGAAGCTTAATCTTGCAGCTACCAATATCGCAGTTTCTACTCTGTTGGTGGAAGGAGATACATAGTGCATTCCCAATTCCTGTAAACAGAATATAATACTACGAGGATCGCCACCATGTTCACCACAGATACCAACTTTTAGAGTTGATTTTGTGTTTTTGCCTTTTTGGACAGAGAGACGCATCAGTTCTTTTACACTTGGATCAAGTGTTTCGAACGGATCTTCTCCCGCAAAAATTTTCGCGACATAGTGTGAAATAAATGGCCCATTATCATCTCGGCTAATGCCAAGAGTAAGTTGAGTCAAATCATTCGTGCCAAAACAGAAATAATCTGCAGGAAGAGCAATTTTATCAGAATCGATACAAGCTCCAGGGGTCTCAATCATAGTACCAACTTTGTATTCAATTCTGATTCCTTCTTCTGCAAAAATAGTTTCAGCGACTTGATCAATCAGTGCTTTTTGTCTTACGATCTCTTCAGCCTTGATTGTCAAAGGAATCATGATTTCTGGTTGAGGATCATAGCCCTCTTTTTTGAGTTTTACAGCAGCTCCAATAATGGCTTTTGCTTCCATTTTTGTCATTTCTGGAAATAGTTCCAAAAAGTGGCAAGATCTCATACCCATCATACTATTGTTTTCATGCATAGCTGCCGATAATTTTTCGACAACATCTACACTGACACCAGCAAATTCAGCAATCATTGTAATTACATTTGGTTTCTTTGGTTTGAACTCCGCCAATGGTGCATCAAAAAGACGACAATTGACTGGTAACCCATCCATAGCTTTTAGAATACCATAGTAATCTTCTAGTTGGTAAACGGCTATTTTTTCAAGAGCCTTTCCAAAAAGTTCTTTATCTTTTCTAAAGAGAATGAGTGAACATATATCTGCGACTCGTTCATCACTTTTGAAAAACATATGCTCGGCTCTTACGAGACCGATTCCTACAGCACCATACTGGCGAGCCAAAATGGCATCTTCTGGAGTATCTACATTTGCTCTGATAGCATATTGATTAAACTTTTTAGCCCAAGACATAAATCTTTCAAGCTCCAAAGTTCTCTCAGCAGGAATAACTTCATGAATACCTAATAAAACCTGGCCGGTGGTTCCATTAATACCAATCCACTCACCTTCTTTTACGCAAACTCCATTTTCTGTAGTGAAAAGGAGATTTGTATAATCAATTGATATATCGGAAGTACCAACAACGCAAGTTTTTCCCCATCCTCTTGCAACAACCGCTGCATGAGATGATTTACCGCCATGACTTGTTAAAATGCCTTGCGATAAGTGCATTCCATTAACATCATCAGGAGAAGTTTCTACTCTTACGAGTATACATTTCGCTTTATGATCTTCCAAAATAGCTTTTTCTACAGCCTCAGGAGAAAAATAGACTTGTCCAACGGCTGCACCAGGTACAGCAGCAAGACCTCGACCTATTATTGATTCTATATAATGATCGCCCAATGGGCCTTTGAATCTACTCGCTTTAGCCTGTAAGAGTTGGTCATCGCTTACTCTTTTTGTTACTGCTGTTTCTTTTTTTATAAGACCTTCATCAACAAGATCTGTAGCAATTTTTATCGCTGCACTTCCCTGTCTTTTACCGGTTCTTGTTTGTAAGATATAGAGTTTTTCTTGTCCGTCAATTGACTCGAAAGTAAACTCAATATCTTGCATATCCTTGAAATGATTCTCAAGTAAATCAGCATAATGCAAGAGATCTTCATAAATTCTTGGTGAAATAGTTGCAAGCTCTTGGATAGCAATAGTTGGTCGCAAATCAGCAACCACATCTTCTCCTTGAGCATTGAACAAAATGTCTCCAAAAAGTCCTTTCTCACCAGTGTTGGGGTTTCTTGTAAAGAGAACTCCAGTTCCACTAGTTGCTGAAATATTACCAAATACCATAGTTTGAATAGTGACTGCAGTACCAAGTAGATTTTCGAGTCTTTCAGCTTTACGATAATCTCTTGCAGGTTTAGAATCCCAAGATTTGAACACTGCGCCTATTGCTAGGTAAAGTTGTTCCATAGGATCTTGAGGGAATTCACTTCCTGTCTCAGACTGATAAACTTCTTTGTAATAACCTACAACCTCTTTCATTTGAATTGTAGATAACTCGCTGTCTTCTTTTACATCGCATGCCAATTTGAATTCTTTCAATACATTTTCAAACTTTGCATGTTCAATGTCTTGGACAACAGAGCCCATCATGTCAATCAATCTTCTGTAACAGTCCCATACCCACCAAGCATTTCCAGTTTTGGTGATCATTGTTTCTGCCACTTCGTCGTTTAATCCTACATTCAGGATTGTTTCCATCATGCCAGGCATTGATACTTCTGCACCAGATCGAACGCTGATAAGAAGAGGGACATTGCCAGTACCAAATGTTTTGCCAGTAGTCTGTTCAAGCCATTTGAGGCAATCTAATAATTCCACTTTGAAAGCTTCAATTGGACCATTTTTCTGATCCTCTTGAGACTGACAAAATTTTGCTGAGATTGTAAATCCTGGTGGGACATTTAAACCCAATTTAGCCATTTCTGCCAAACCAGATCCTTTGCCACCTTGAAATCTTTTTTCGGAGATTCCTCCGTCTGCTAGTCCTCCACCGAATCTATAGATATCGGGAGTGTCTAATGACGTTTTTTTTGCCATTTTTTTTAATTTTATTTTAAGGTTCGCTTACCACTATTGATAAGCTCGACAAATATAGTTTTTTGGTATGGCGATATCAAGCAAGTTTATAAAAAAAATTGTAATCATATTTACAATGGTAGAAAAAATTGTAGTCTATGGGAAAAATGATTATGAAAAATCCGCCTCAATCTTGTAAAAAAAAATCTATTCACTATATAAAATGTCGTAAAAAATTTTTATTCTGACTAAAAATACGATATGTCAAAAGTAATGCTAGTGATTCTTGATGGGCGAGGGAAGGCTACGGATAAAAAAGTTTCAGCAATTGATCAGTGAAATACTCCTTTTGTGAGTTCACTTTATGAAACGTACCCACATAGTGAACTAGAAGCTTCGGAGCTTGCAGTTGGTTTGCCAAAAGGGCAAGTTGGTAACTCAGAAGTGTGACATACAACCCTCGGAGCTGGAAGAGTTTTATACCAAGATATTGTGAAGATCAATCTAGCCATCGAGACCAAAGAATTTTTTGAGCATCAGAAATTAAAAATTGCATTTGAATATAGTAAAAGCCAGAATAAAAAAGTTCATATTATTGGGCTTCTTTCAGATGGATGAGTGCATTCGCACATCGATCACTTCAAGGCGTTGGCAGACACAGCCAAGAAATTTTCTTGTGATCAGACTTTTTTTCATCTCTTTAGTGATGGAAGAGACACCGATCCCAAAAGTGGAGTACAATTTATAAAAAATCTAGATTCTCATCTCCAGAATTCTACAGGGAAAATAGCGTCAATAATCGGTCGTTATTATGCGATGGATAGAGATAACCGCCGAGAGAGAGTTCAAAAAGCTTATGATTTATTGATAAAATGAGATTGAGAAAAAGTAGATGATATCAGTTCTGCTCTTGAGTTAGTTGGAAAAAACTATCAAGAATGAACGACTGACGAGTTTTTGCCTCCGATTCTTATAGACTCAGCAGGTAAAATAGAAACTGGCGATGTAGTGATTTTTGCAAATTTTAGATCAGATAGAGGAAGAGAGCTTACTCAAGCTTTGACTCAGAGCCCGACACCAAAGATGCTCGAAAGCTGATTTGATGCAAATGTGATGAAAAAACTAGATCTTCATTACATCACTATGACGAGATATGACGAAGAGTTTTCTGGAGTCGAAGTACTTTTTGAAAAAGATAATGTCGCTCAAAGTCTAGGAGAAATCTTGGAAAAAGCTGGGAAAAAACAAGTCCGTATTGCCGAGACAGAAAAATATCCGCATGTGACATTCTTTTTTTCTGGGGGGAGAGAGGAGCCATTTCAGTGAGAGTCTAGAATTCTAATTCCCTCTCCAAAAGTCACTACTTATGACCTCCAGCCGTCTATGGGAACCAGAGAAATAGCCGATGCCATTATCCCAGTACTCGAAAATCAAGAAGCCGATTTTATCTGCCTCAATTTTGCGGCACCAGATATGGTAGGGCATACTGGAGTTCGAGAAGCAGCCATCGAAGCATGTAAAGTGGTCGATGAATCAGTAGCTAAGATTCTCCCTATCGCTCAAAAAGCAAACTACACGACGATAATCATAGCCGATCACTGAAATAGTGATGCGATGCTTCATCCAGACGGCAGTGTTCACACAGCTCATACTTTAGCCAAGGTCCCTTGTATTCTTGTTTCACCTCAATCTTTAGAAAAAAAACTTTCTGACTGATCCCTAGCCGACATCGCTCCGACTATTCTCGACCTTATGAATATCGAAAAACCTGTTGAAATGTGATGAAAATCTCTTCTTCTCTCCTCATAAAAAAACTTATTCTGGCTACTGCTAAATCACTATCGTAAATACAATTACAACTCTTTTACTGATATTCTATTGAAATATTATTTTTTTGCGTTATACGATCACCTCACCAAAACAAAAAATAAAAATATGTCCAATCAAATTGTAATTGCTAGCAAAATGCTTAGCAAAATCAATCCAGAGAATGACAATGTTGTCTTCTCAAAATGGGATCATCAAAATGAAATCTTTGCCACTAAAGAGTGGTTCGAGCTTATCGAGAAAAGTCAAAAAATTAAAAAAGCTAAGACGATGACTTTATTCATCGTTGAAAAAAGCTTTTCAGCTGTAGAAATGCAAGAACTGGCCGGTCTACAAGTTAGGCCCGAAGATGTATTTCTCGGTCACTCAAGCGAAAATCCACAATGGGTTTCATTACCAGATATCTGGAGAGATTCAGAAATCGAGCTCCGTGAAAAAAAAATTCCTTACAAAAAAACTGTTCTCAGAGCAGATGCAAAAGGGAATGTGCGTATTCTTGAGATCTATTCAAATGTATTTGCAGAAGAAACGGTTGTATTAAGAAAAATTCAACCAGATGCTGTCAAAGTAACCGGAGAAATAATCTATGATTATGCGAATGGTCCGAAAGGATTTTTAACTCAGATGGCAAAGATTTCAACTTTTGCTCTCAGAGCAAAAACACAAGAATCTGCCAGAATGAAAACACTCTTGATTGAAGCGAATCCTGTCCTTTCCGAAGAGGAAAAGGAAGAGATATTAGCTTCAAAATTAGGTAGCAACCTGCTCGAGGGCAAAGAAAAAATGAAAAGTAAACTTATCTCAATTCCAAGAGCATACCTCGAGGAAGAGCTCTCTCTCAGAGAGCAGAAAAAAGCTTATGTAAAAATCTTTGCACGCGTAGACGCAGAAGGTAAAATCTCTCTTGTATACCAAATCGAAGAATGGAAAAAAGAAGCAATCATCCTCGAAGAAGATTACACAAATGACCAGTTTTGGAAACTTAATAATCTGGTTCATCGTTATAACGAATATATGACTTCTTGACTTATAGTAAAACGCTCCATTTTTGGGAGCGTTTTTTCTATTGTGAAAAAAATATCCAGAAATTAAGCTTTTCAAGCTTGTAATTAAAAAGAATATTGATATAAAAACTTGTATTTTTTATTTTATATTTGACGAAATTATGGTAAATATTACAAAACTGCATGCTCTAGAAGTTTTGGATTCGAGAGGAAATCCTACAGTAGAAGTTTCTATGACGATCGATAATCAGCGAACAGGAAGAGCGATTGTACCATCTGGTGCGTCGACAGGAAGCCACGAAGCTCTCGAGCTGAGAGATGGTGATGCGAAGAGATACGGGTGAAAAGGTACTCTCAAAGCTGTAGCCAATGTAAATGAAGCAATTAGTTCTGCTGTAATCGGAAAAGATTTTGATTCACTCGCTACTTTTGAACAAACTCTTATCGATCTTGATGGGACGCCAAATAAATCAAAACTCGGAGCAAATGCTATTCTAGCTTGTGGAATGGCTTACGCTCAGGCTGATGCTCAAAAAAACGGTAAACGACTTTATGAGTACCTTGGAAACCAAGACTCTTGCGTGATGCCAGTGCCATACATGAACATCATCAATGGTGGAGCTCATGCCGACAACGGACTCGATTTTCAAGAATTTATGATTATCCCACAGTGAGCATCTAGTTTTCATGAAGGACTCAGAATGGGAGCAGAAGTATTTCATACTCTCAAAAAACTACTAAAAGCTCAGTGACTAGCGACTTCGGTAGGAGATGAATGATGATATGCTCCAAATATCCGCTCAAATAGAGAAGCTCTTGATCTCGTCATCAAAGCAATTCAAGATGCTGGATATACTACAGATCAAATAAAGATCGGACTTGATGTAGCTTCTACAGAATTCTTCAAAGACGGAAAATATAATATTTCTGGTGAATGAAAAATATTGACACCAAAAGAAATGGCTCAGTATTACCTTGATCTTGTAAAAGATTATCCAATTGTTTCTATAGAAGATGGATTTTCAGAAGATGATTTTGAAGGATGGAGTTTCTTTGAATCGATGAATCCTGGTATTCGTACAGTAGGAGATGATCTTTATGTGACGAATGTTCAGAGACTTGAACAGTGAATCGCCCAAAAACTTTCAAACAGTATTCTTATCAAGCTCAATCAGATCGGATCAGTGACTGAGACTCTCAAAACAATCAAGCTTGCTCATGATAATAATATGCACTCTATCATTTCTCACCGTTCTGGAGAGTCTGAAGATACATTTATCGCAGATCTTGCTGTAGCAGTAAATTCTGGATATATCAAAACAGGATCGCTTAGTAGAACAGATAGAATTGCTAAGTATAACCAGCTCTTGAGAATCGAGCAACAACTCGGATCAAAAGCAAAATACGGAAAATAAGCTTGAGTAAAAAAATAAAAAAATAAAAAAATATATAAAAGTCAGAATATAAATTTTTTATTATTTATGGATAATTGTAATGTATCAGCACACAAAAGTAGTAGGGACTATTGGACCAGCATCTCAGTCAAAAGAAATGTTGACAAAACTTATCAATACAGGGCTTACAGCCATCAGAATGAATTTTTCTCACGGAGATCATGAATATCATGGAAAAACAATTGATCTTGTAAGAGAAATAGAAAAAGAAATGGGAATTCATATCCCGATTATTTTGGATACGAAAGGACCAGAAATTAGAACAGGAAAATTAAAGGATGGAAAACCAGTACAATTAGTTTCTGGTAATACTATTGCTGTTACTCCAGAAGAAATTCTTGGTGACGAGACGAGAATCTCATTGACATACAAGAGTATTTTGCGTGATATGAAACCGGGAATGATGATAATGATTGCTGATGGACTTTTGCGTCTTCAGGTAAAAGAAGTCGTTGGGCAAGATCTAATTTGTACAATCATGAACAGTGGAACTCTTGGTGAGAAAAAAAATGTGAATCTTCCATGAGTAGTAGTAGATCTTCCAGCTATGTCAGACCAAGACAAGAAAGATTTGATCTTTAGTTGTGAAAAAAAAGTTGATTTTATAGCAGCATCGTTTATTCGTAAACCTTCTGATATTCGCGAAATTAGAGCTCATCTTCAAGCAAATTGAGGTAAGCAAATCAAGATTATTTCAAAAATTGAAAATCAAGAAGGAATAGATAATTTCGACGAAATCTTGAAAGAAACAGATGGTGTAATGGTAGCGAGATGAGACCTTTGAGTGGATATTCCTCTCGAAAAAATACCTCTCGTTCAAAAGATGATGATCAAAAAAAGTAATAAAGCAGGGAAACCTGTTATTACTGCTACTCAAATGCTTGAATCAATGATAAAAAATCCTCGTCCTACGAGAGCAGAAGTGACTGATATCGCAAATGCAATCCTTGATGGAACAGATGCTGTGATGCTTTCTGGAGAAACTGCTTGAGGAGATCACCCATTGGAATCAGTACAAACTATGGCTGATGTAATTCGTGAAATTGATGCTCATATTGCAGCTACTTACCAGGTTTCATTGATGGCTGACGATCGCACAGATCTTCAATCTCAGCTGAAAATTACTCACTCTATCGCAAGATGAGCAGTTCAAACTGCTTATGCGATCGGAGCTGATGCAATTTTTGCTGCAAGTATTGCTGGTACGACGATCAGAGCTATCAGAGAATACAACGCAGGACTATGCCCAGTTTTTGTTTACACTTCAGATGAAGTGACAGCAAGACAATCATTCCTTCTCAAATCTGTGGTAGGTGTATCAGTATGAACAGCCACTAGCGACGAAGAACTGTACTCAATAGCTAAAAATATCGCTACAACTCACATCCAGAAAAAATCTGGTTATATGGTCGTAGTGTGAGGATGATCAGTTGGAAATGTATGAAAAACGGATTTCACAAAAGTGATTGAATTCTAATATAAAATTATATTCTGGTTTTCAAAAAAATCTTTTGATCACAAAGAAAAAATCTCATCAGCACGATGAGATTTTTCTGATCTTTTAAAGAATAAATTATCTAGAAATATTAGTATTAAAAACTACTTCAAGTAAATCAAACCAATGATCTTGCTTATTCTCTGGACGTTTTCAGTGTGATTGTCAAAAGAGAATAGTAGCTACTGCTTTCCAGGAATTTCCAAGAATTTTGATTTTTTGTCTCTGTCTTTTAGTATAAGTTTTAAGATCATCTAAAGTACCAAGTTTCTTAATCTCTTGGATAGCTTTTTCTTTTGTTAATTCTACTTTCACCACTTTTTCTATTCTCTCTATGGTGGTATCAAAAACTACTTCAAGTAAATCAAACCAATGATCTTGATTTCCTACTGGATCTTTTCAGTGTGATTGTCAAAAGAGAGCAGTAGCTACTGCTAGCCAAGCATTTCCAAGAATTTTGATTTTTTGTCTCTGTCTTTTGGTATGGTTTTTAAGAGCATCAAGATTACCAAGTTTCTTGATCTCTTGGATAGCTTGTTCTTTGATAAGTAGCACTTTCTCTATTCTTTCTATGGTGGTATCAAAAACTACTTCAAGTAAATCAAACCAATGATCTTCATTGTTAGCTGGATTTTTTCAGTGTGATTGTCAAAAGAGAACATTAGCTACTGCTTGCCAGGAATTTCCAAGAATTTTGATTTTTTGTCTCTGAGAACTAGTATAATTTTTAAGTTGATCAAGATTACCAAGTTTCTTGATCTCTTGGATAGCTTGTTCTTTGGTGAGTACTACTTTCTCTACTTTCTCCTTTCTTTCTATGGTGGTATCAAAAACTACTTCAAGTAAATCAAACCAATGATCTTGCTTATTCTCTGGACGTTTTCAATGTGATTGTCAAAAGAGAACATTAGCTACT
>OEIV010000036.1_pt1 | contig 82141 bp, 82 predicted proteins | sample 1539231 | NCBI WGS metagenome assembly OEIV01 (sample SAMN03794762, study PRJEB22550) | activated sludge metagenome | feature: wastewater treatment plant; material: activated sludge; isolation source: Wastewater treatment plant of a petroleum refinery complex | place: Argentina: Buenos Aires ...
GCCCTTATTTAGGAGGCTCGGCAGTATTCAAAGCTCGTACCCTTAACGCCTACTATCATCCAGGCAATATGTTTGACGATATGAAGCTCTGCAACCAAGTAGGTGTATTTAAACAAGGAGGGAATAATAGTGTAAATGATAAATCAAAATTAACTAAGGAAAATGAATACATGCAGGCATTAATACATATTAAGCAAAAAGTATCGGGTCTGAATGAGGAGATAATTTACTATCCAAATCCAGCAACTAATTTTGTATATGTACAATTTACTGCTGAATCAGATGGTGTTTTTACCTTACATAACTCTATGGGCGAAAAATTATTTAGTAAAAAACTGTCTAGGGAAGTGACAAAGCACAGAATTGATTTAGAAAATTTAGCAAGTGGAATGTACCACTTTGAAATAGAGTATGCCAATAAAGTAAAATCGATTGGAAAAATAACAATCGTAAATTAACGCCTCATGAAAAAAGTAGCATTGTTTATTATTTTTATTGCTTTTTTGATTCAAAATGTCCTTGCGCAGAAAGAAAGAAGTAATGTCTGGATAACTGGTTATAGTGGAAATAAGATAGATTTTTCAAATAATAATACAACTACATCTCAGGGAATATATTTTCCGTTTAAATATTTTCATTTCGGTAACAGTAATATAAGTGACACGAGTGGTCACTTGATTTTATCAAGTGATGGCTATAATGTTTATAATAGTAATGGGAGCTATATAGATGGTGGCGATACATTAGTACCTCATGATTTATATATTGCATATAATGGTTGGAGTACAGAGTCGCAAACTAGTATTTTTCTTCCGATGGATAGTAACAAATATTATTTTGTAACACCCACCTTCAGCGATACAAGATTTGCAGATTGCCAAGCGAACAATAATTGCTATATGGATCTGTTATTATACAGTATAATTGACATGAACTCTAATGGCGGAGCAGGTAAAGTGGTAAAGAGAATGCAACCACTGATGCAAAATGCAAATCTGCGCAAAACGCAAATGATGGCTTGTAGGCATGGAAATGGTAAAGACTGGTGGCTGCTCAAAAATGAAGGCGATAATGCCAATGTGCATACATTTCTGTTTACGCAAGATTCGGTATATGACAAAGGCATACAAGCTTTTGCACAACCCAATTGGGGGCCTTGGGATATACGTGGTCAAAGTACATTTAATACTGATGGAAGCCTGTATGCAACTACATCACATAGTATGGGTACTGGCTTAATTTTTTTAGCTAACTTCGACAGATGCCACGGGCTATTGAGCAATCCAATAATTTTGCAAACTCCTACTAACTCTCAACAAAATCCAAATGATACAACATGGACAGAAAGCCTTTCTGTAGGTTTGGCATTTTCGCCAAGTAATAAATTTTTATATGTAGCAAGCAAGAGTAATATTTATCAGTATGATTTAGAGGATAATACCTGGTTTCATGTATATGGTATAGATACATCTTTTTTACAATTTACTGATTATGAAACAGCCTATTTAGCACCTGATAATAAAATATACATTGGTAACTTTGGGGGTGGTAGTAAACAAATGAGCCGCATAGATAATCCAGATATAAAAGGAGCGGGTTGTAATTTTTGTCCCAGGTGTTTGCGTTTAGATAGTTTGGGTGCTAATGCGTATGTAGGTACACCGCCTTGTATGCCTAATTATGGCTTAGGTGCACAGGTATGTTGGCCACTAGAGAGTAGTGAGATAGGAGATAAGCGATTAGAGACCTTAGAGGTATATCCTAATCCAAGTAGTACTTATATAGATGTGAGCTATGAGATTAGAGATAAAAGAAATGCAACAATAGAAATGTATAATGCCATAGGTCAGCAAGTGTATTCCTCTCAGCTCTCACATCTTAGCGCTCACATCTCTATTGATATAAGGCATTTAACCCAAGGAATGTATTATCTTCGGGTAGAAAATCAGATAAAGAAGATAATTGTTGAATAATGCAAAAAGGTCAGAATCACAGATTTGGTACATTCGGAGATTTCACAGATTTTAAATCTGCGCTATCCGCACTATCTGTGTCATCTGCGGTTCAGACAATGCGCCCTTATATTGGAGGTACTGCTGTTTACAAAGCCCGGGCATTATATGCCATGTATAACCCTACAGCTTTATTTGATGATATAAAAATTTGCAATGCCATTGGGGTATATAAAACTGGTAATAATGATGACGATAAAAAGCAGAAGTCAATTTTTGAAAATGAAAATATCTTTTTGCGAACTTTAAAACCAGATGCTGGTATAAATAAAATTTCGAATACAAACTTTAAAGTATTTCCAAATCCCGCATCTTCATTTTTGAATATTAAATATGTATTGAATGAACAAGAAAAAGCCTACGTCGTATTATTTGATATATTAGGTAGAGAACGAATGAAAATCCATTTAAGTAGCAGTGTCACCAATGTTTCTGTAAATATTCAATCACTTGAATTTGGCGTCTATACCTACAAATATATTGTTGATAATGCTGCTGAAGAATTTGGAAAAATAGTAATAGAATAGCCATGAAAAGTATATTATTTTATCTACTACTATTCCTAGCCTTCTTTAGTGCAAAAAGCCAAGAAAAAGTTGGATTAAAATGGGTAACAGGTTTAGGAGGAAATGTCATCGATTTTAGTAATAATAGTATAAAAACAACTAAAGGTATTTACGCTACGAAGTATTTTTATAAAGGCAACTCAAACATTTGCGATACCAATGGCAATTTGATACTTTGCAGTGACGGTTATAATGTGTATGATAGCAATGCCAATTATTTAGACGGTGGTGATACATTGATACCAAAAGATTATTTTATTTCAAAGAATGGATTCAGCGTTGCTGCACAATCGAGCATTTTTCTACCTATGGATAGTGGTATCTATTATTTTATTACACCTACTATGAGCGATTCGCAATATGCTGATTGTCAGGCAAATAGCAATTGCCATTTTGACTTGCTATTGTACAATATAATAGATATGAAAGCCAATGGTGGGGCTGGAAAGGTGGTAAAACGAATGCAACCGCTAATGGAACATGCCTTGCTCAGTAAGACCCGTATGATGGCTTGCCGCCATGCCAATGGCAAAGACTGGTGGCTACTCAAGCAAAGCGAATTTGGCAACAAAGTATATAAATTTCTTTTTACACAAGATAGTATTTATGATTATGGAAGTCAAGTATTCAATGGTCCTGCATGGGGTAGTGGTTGGGATTTGCGAGGGCAAAGTATGTTTAGCCAAGATGGCAGTAAATATGTTACCACGGTTGATGGTATTCAAACAGGCGAAGTTTTTATTGCAGATTTTGATAGATGCTATGGTATATTAAGTAATGAAAAAATTATTTATACACCCGAAATGAGCGTACATGACCCAAATGATAGTACACAAAAAGAAAAAACTTCGGTGGCAGTAGCTTTCTCACCAAATGGGAAACTGCTTTATGTGTTAAGTCCATCCAATGTATGGCAATACGATTTATATGACAATAGCTGGTATCATGTAGCTGGATTAGATACAAGTTTTCAAAAATTTCAATATTATAGCAGTTCTTATATTGGCCCGGATAATAGACTGTACATTGGTAATCATGGAGGTGCCTCATTTAAAATGAGCCGTATAGATAATCCTGATGTTAAAGGAGTGGGTTGTAATTTTTGTCCAAGGTGTTTAAATTTAGATACACTATTTGAAGCTTTTGTAGGTACACCACCCTGTATGCCTAATTACAGCTTGGGTGCGCAGGTGTGTTGGCCACTAGAGAATAGTGAGATAGGAGATAAGAGATTAGAGACATTAGAAGTATATCCTAATCCAAGTAGTACTTATATAGATGTGAACTATGAGATTAGAGATAAAAGAAATGCAACAATAGAAATGTATAATGCCATAGGCCAGCAAGTGTATTCCTCTCAGCTCTCACATCTTAGCGCTCACATCTCTATTGATGTAAGGCATTTTGCCAAGGGAATGTATTATCTTCGGTGCCTGCCAGTCGGGCAAACTGGTGTGAATGAGGTGAAGAAGGTAATTATTGAATAAAATGGTTGAACCATGGAAATGTAACACAGGCATGAGAAAGCAAGCGCACAATGGCAACGCCCCATTCTTGAGTCAGGGCTTAAATATTTATTTTTATCAAATCAACGATGCTAATTAAATAATGCATACCAGTGTTTAAGAGTAGCCCTATTTAATAAATCAACATATTTAATCTAAATTTGTGCATTCAGAAAAAAAACATCTATGCGCCTTTTTTTACTTTTTGTTCTTATGCAGATATCACTCTGCGCGATTGCCCAAAATGACAACGCTTATCGTTCAACAGAAAATACCCATTATTGGCAAAATAGAAAACCATTCGCTGGCTACTGGCAACAAGATGTGGCGTATAAAATTGACGCCCGGATTGATGAAAAAACACGCGTCATAGAAGCAACTGAAGAGCTGACCTATTGGAACAATTCCCCTGATGCATTGCCTTTTGTTTACTTTCATTTATACCAAAATGCCTTTACCAAAGGTTCGTATTTGCAGGAATTACATCGGGTAAACAATCAACCCATACGTCGATTAGGTACATACCAGCAACAAGGTCTTGGTACTTTGGTGGAGGATATGCAAGTGAATGGAAAAAAAGTAAAGGTTGAACTCGATAATACCCTCATGAAAGTATATCTGCCACAGCCTTTAAAACCTGGTGAGTCTGTCGTATTTACGATGAAGTTTGCAACCTTTTTCGATACAGGTGACTTTCGTCGTCGAATGGCGGTGTATATGTCATCAGGCTTTCCCCATTTCAATGGCGTGCACTGGTATCCGCGCATCAGTGTTTATGATATTAAAAAAGGATGGGATACAGATCAACATCTAAACAAGGAACTTTATGGTGACTATGGTCTTTTTGATGTGAAATTAAATTTTGCAAATAATTATATCGTAGAGGCCACAGGCGCTATCCAAAACGAACAAGAAGTGCTGCCAGCTGAATTGAGAAAAAAATTGGATATTAAAAACTTTGCCAATAAACCCTGGAATGAAAAACCTTCCATCATCATCCCTTATGATAGCACAAAACGCAAAACATGGCATTATATCGCAAACAATGTACACGACTTTGCCTTTACGGCCGACCCAGCTTATCGTATAGGCGAAACGGTATGGAACGGGGTTAGGTGTATCGCATTAGTGAATGAATCGCATGCAGCCAAATGGCAAACAGCATCAGCCTATGTGGCAAAAATTATTCAAACTTTTTCTGAAGATTTTGGCATGTATGAATATCCTAAAATGGTAGCTGCCGATGCCAATGATGGTATGGAATATCCGATGCTGACCCTTGATGGGGGTGCCGAACCCGATTTTCATGGATTGTTTGTTCACGAAATTGCCCACAATTGGTTTTATGGAATGATTGGAAATAATGAAACCTACAGAGCCGCTTTAGATGAAGGGTTTACACAGTTTTTGACCTCGTGGGGACTTACCAGAATTGATGGGGATACCATGATTGAAACCAAAGAAAAAAATAAATACAAACGCAATCATCGCGAGCCTAAACTGACACGTGATCGAAATGTATACAACCGTTATATGTTTGATGCAATGCGACACGACGATAAGCCACTCAATACCCACTCAAACGATTTTCATAGTGCGATTGCTCACGAAAATGGTTATAGCAATGTGTATCATAAAACGGCTACGATGCTCTATAACTTGCAATACACATTAGGCGATTCTTTGTTTCAGCAAGCCATGAAACATTATGTAGCTAAATGGAAATTTGCACATCCTTATTTTGAAGATTTTAGACAAAGCATCATTGAGTATACCCATCAAGACCTCAATTGGTATTTTGATCAATGGCTCGAAACCACCAAAACAGTGGATTATGGTATCAAGTCGATTAAAAAAACATTGAAAAATAATGAATATAAAATTACCTTAAAACGTTGGGGAGACATGCAAATGCCCATTGATTTTACCGTGAAAGCAAAAAATAATGAACAATATAGTTTTACCATTCCAAACAATTATTTTCAGAAAAAAACCAAAAACAAAATATTACCTAAATGGTATGGTTGGGATTTGTTGTACCCTACTTATACCGCAAGAGTAACCATACCAAGTGGTATCAAATGGGTGCAAATCGATACCAGTTATCGATTGGCTGATATCGATATGATGGATAATTATAAACGACCCGGTATGATGTTGGCGCCTGAGTCGCTTCATCTCAAGTGGGAAAGCTTTGTTAACAATACCCCTACATGGAAAAAGTATACCGCTTTTATACGTCCTGATTTGTGGTGGAATGCAATAGATGGCGCTAAAGTAGGTGTGAATTTCAATGGAAGTTATTTAAATTATTTACGCAAATTGTATGTAAGTGTTTGGTGCAATACCCGTTTACTATCCCTGCAAAAATACAGGGCTTTTGAAGGCGAAAGCTGGTGGAATGGCATTTCACCCATCGATTATACTGTGCGTTATGAAACACCCTTGAAAAAAGTAAATAACAAAATCAGTTGGGGGCTTGAAAGCAGACTCATCGAAGGTTTTGCAAAACATGGTCTTTATAGTTTTTACCAACTCAACGAACGGAATCAACTTAGAATCGAAGCCAATACTTTTTATCGCAAAAGCAATATCACCAAAAACTATTTATTTGCCCCAGCCGAATGGAGTAGCTTCGACAATAGCAATGCAACCCTTGCCACACAAAAAAATACTTACTTGCAACTGCAATACAAAAATAATTATCGCAATCGTTTTGGTTTTGGAATCGCCAGCCTAACCGCTCGAACTAGTTTTAATACTGCTTATGCTTATCTGCAGGGTGAATTGATCAATCATAAATCATGGAAAAAATTAGATATCCATACAAGGGTATTTGGTCGTTTAGGTTTTGGCAATCAACTCCCTCACGAAAGTGCATTGTATTTGCAAGGAGCAAACCCAGAAGAAATGATGGAAAATAAATTTACTCGTTCACAAGGTATCATACCCTTGAACATGGGCGGTTTTCAAACAGATGGCTTTGCAAACTTACATGCTGGTGGTGGTTTAAACTTACGAGGATATAATGGTTATTATGCCATTGATGCTGATAATAATGGCACTGTATATGTTAACTACAAAGGAAGGAGTGGAGCTGCTATGAATCTGGAAATTGAATTTGATCGGTTTATAAAGTTCAAACCAAAATATTTACGCGATTATTTTCACCTTGATATGTATTTGTTTGCAGATGCAGGATTAATGAATAGAGGTGTGCTCAACATAAGTAATATCAGCGATGTACAAGCCACCAGGCAATGGAGTAAGGTGAGGGCTGATGCCGGTTTAGGAACTGCACTGACCATCAAAAAACTAGGCCCTTTTGAAAAATTTACACCCTTTACTATTCGTTTTGACATGCCTTTGTTATTGAGTGCACCACCATTTGCCAAACCCGATTTCTTTGCATGGCGATGGCAATTAGGGGTGAGCAGGGCATTTTAAAAAATTGATTTTTCTAATTCGGGAATTTTAAACGTCCTCCATGGGTAAAACAATAGTTTTTTAAAAGAATGGACTGTTATAATAATTTATAGATCATTTCATAAACTTGGAAAAAAAATCATTTGCGTATGGTTGCCATATCTACCTTGTGCTAAATAATTCACGTCACAAACATTTTTTATTTATATTTGCTTCTCAATTATTTCATGAAACATCTCCCCAATATTTTAACCCTTGCCAACTTATTTTGCGGATGTATCGCTATTGCATTTATACTCAATTCACAGCCTTTTGTAAATGAAATCAATGGGGAACAATATTGGGTAAGTGGTACTTCACAAGCTTATTATGGCAGTTTGTTTATTTTTATTGCAGCTATTTTCGATTTGTTTGATGGTATGGTTGCGCGATGGTTGGGCGTGCATTCTCCCATAGGTAAAGATCTAGATTCGCTAGCTGATGTAGTGAGTTTTGGGGTGGCACCTTCCATGATTTTATTCAAAATGATATGGGCAGCCTATATGGCCAAGCCCCATGCTATTGATGTGTCGATGATTGCCGTGGCCCCGGCTTTTTTACTGGCTTGCTTCGGGGCATTGCGTTTGGCGAGGTTTAATAATGCACCTTCTACTACATCACAATTTACAGGTGTTCCTATACCTGCTATTGGCTTGGTAGTGGCTTCTTTTCCACTGATCAATCTATACAATCCATTAGGTATTGGTATGATGATGCAAAACGAGTGGATTCTATATGGCATCATTGCCGTATTGTGTTGGTTGATGGTCAGCAAGCTTCGTTTGTTTACATTAAAATTTCATGCATTTTCAGTTAAAAAATATTGGGCTCAATTAGCATGGATATTGCTTACCTTGGTATCCCTGCCATTTCTAAAATCCCTTAGTATTCCTTTTTCCTTTTTATTATATATTATTTTATCTATTGCTTATAAACCTTCACAACAATGATATTTACAGCTCACATTACCATTATGCCTCTGAAAGAACTTCTTGACCCACAAGGGAAAGCTGTCAATGAAAGTTTACATAAACTTTCATTACAACAAATACAAGATGTACGTATTGGCAAACATATCACTTTAAGTATTGAGGCCAAAGATCAGGAATCAGCCTATGAGATTGCTGACCAGGCCTGCAAAAAAATGTTGTATAATATGGTGATGGAAAATTATTCAATCGTGATTGCTTAAGAGAAGTCTTCATCCTTTATAATAAACAACTATCAACTGCTATCGTATTGAACTCATTCGTATATGAGCACAGCCATGTCCTTGTCCTCTCTGTGCCCAACTTGTAAAACCATGAGGTAGCAACGATTTACAATTTGAATTAAGGATTCTTGATTTTAAAGTAGTCTAATACATCTGCTAGTTTTTGTTTTAGCTCCTTACGGTCTACAATAAAATCTAAAAAGCCATGTTCAAGCAAAAATTCAGAACGCTGAAATCCTTCGGGTAAGTCTTTTTTGATGGTTTCTTTAATTACTCGGGGACCTGCAAATCCAATTAAGGCTGCTGGTTCAGCAATATTCAAATCACCTAACATAGCGTATGAAGCGGTTACACCTCCAGTAGTAGGGTCTGTCAAAAAAGAAATATAAGGAAGCTTGGCTTTTGCTAATAATGTAAGTTTAGCTGAAGTCTTGGCCATTTGCATCAGTGAAAAAGCACTTTCCATCATACGGGCACCCCCTGACTTGGAAATTATCATAAAAGGCATTTTATTGGCTATCGCATAATCAATACCTCGTGATATTTTTTCTCCAACTACACTTCCCATACTACCACCGATAAAATTAAAATTCATACAAGCAATCACAATGCTTCGTCCCATAATTTCACCAGTGCCTACCGTCATGGCATCTTTCAATCCTGTTTGCTTTTGGGCTTCAACCAAACGATCTTTATAGGGTTTCAAATCTACAAAGCCTAACATATCTCTTGAAAGAATGTTTTCAAATAGAAGGGTATATTTATTATCATCAAACAATATTTCAAAATACTCTTCAGCATCTATTCTGTTGTGAAAATTGCAATTTGGACATACCCATAAACTGCTTCTAATTTCATTGATTGTAGAAGTTTTTTTACACCCCGGGCATTTAAACCAAAGTCCGTCGGGTACATTCTTTTTCTCCTTGGTAGAGGTTAGAATGCCTTGTTTTATTCTTTTGAACCATGTAGATGACATAATTTTTTATGGTGTTTATAGGTTTTAAAGGCGTAACAACTTGATTAACATGATTAAAACGCCAAATTTATCTCTTTTTTGTAAAGGAAAGAAACACAAATGTAACAAAAAATCTACTTTTACATACTAAACTATCAATAACTTCATACAGTGATTGAAACAACCTATTACTTTCAAAACTATCTTTGTAATATGAAAAAACATTTATTATTTCTTTCTTTGATGATGATTTCTATTACCTTGTTTGCCCAGAAGGTTCAAACATGTGCAGATACTAAAATATTGAGTATGCAACGTCAAGCTAAAAAAACAAGGGCCAATCCTTATGCAAACAGCCTTATGAGCCAATATGATGTACATTTCTATTTTTTAGATATTTATGCTGAAAGAAACAATACCCTCGTAGGAGGTGTAGTGACCATTGGTGCAAAAGTAACCGCTTCTTCATTAGATACTTTTTGTTTTGAACTGAATCAAAGTATGGTGATTGATAGTGTGGTGTATAACAATCAATCATTAACCCTTGGTAGCAATGGCAGTATTCGTTATGCAGTAATGCCCAATGCACTTCCCTTAAATACCAATATGAGCGTAAAAATATATTACAATGGCGACGGTCATATCGTTGGGGGAGCTGCCATAGGGAGTGGATACAGCACTGACAATTCAGGATTGTGGGGCAATGAGTGTACTTGGAGCCTTAGTGAGCCCTACAGCGCCTTTGAATGGTTTCCTTGCAAACAATTTTTACAAGATAAAGCAGATAGTGCTTGGATATTTGTCACCACAAGCAACGAAAATAAAGTGGGTTCAAACGGAATTCTTGAAGGCATAGACAGCCTTCCAAATAATAAAGTAAAATACCGTTGGAAAACACATTATATCATCGATTATTACTTAATTTCAATAGCTGTCGCAAAGTATGTGGACTATACCATATATGCACATCCTGCTGCACTCAATGGCGACTCGGTTAAAATTGTCAATTATGTATACGATAATCCCCTAACATTGCCCTATTTTAAAGACCAGATCGATAGCAATGCCTTGGTATTAGATTATTATTCCGATATCATGGGTCTCTATCCTTTTCATGGGGAAAAATATGGTCATAGCATGGCACCTTTTGGTGGTGGCATGGAACACCAAACCATGACAAGTATTGGCAACTTAGGAAGTTTTTCTGTCAATTCACATGAACTGTTTCATCAATGGTGGGGCGATCATGTAACTTGTAAAACATGGAGTGATATCTTTATCAACGAAGGCTTTGCATCTTATGGCGAGTATTTGGCATATGACCATTTTAGGGGTTGGGCAGCAGCTCAGCAAAAAATGTTTGATGTACATGATAATGTTTTGCAAGATTCATTTGCCATGGTGTACTTTACCGATACCAACAATGTAGGCAGAATCTTTAGCAAGCGACTTACCTACGACAAAGGAAGTGCAGTAATTCATACCCTTCGTTTTATATTGGGAGATACCTTGTTTTTTAAAGGCTTAAAAGAATTTCAATCAACATTTGCATTCAGTACAGCCAGTATCAATGACTTTCATATTTCAATGGAAACAACCGCCAATACTTCTTTGTATGATTACTTCAATCAATGGCTTTATGGCGAAGGATATCCTGTGTATTCTGCCGAATATTTTAGCAATGGTTCTAATTTATTTTTAAAAGTTACGCATGTTACTTCATCACCTGTTACACCATTATTTAAAACACCTTTAGAAATCAAATGTACTAGTGCAAGTGGCGATACAACCATCAGGATCAATATCAATCAAAACAGCAACACTTTTGTGATTCCGACAAATAAAATCGTTACAGGATTAAGCATTGATCCCAATAATTGGTTGTTGAATAAAGACGATGTAATTGTTGAAAATCCATCCCTCATTTCATTGGCTATCGATAATTTAGATTTAGAAAATAATACGCTGATTTATCCAAACCCTTCAAATGATTGGGTGTCAATCGAAAATAACGCAATAAATGACGGTCATTATACCCTTAGAGAAATGAGTGGTAAAGTATTGCAATCAGGTAGTATGAACAAAAAGGTACAACTTAATATTGCCTCATTGGCTACAGGCGTATACCTTGTTGAAATCGTTACACCCCAGGGCACCATAAGCAGAAAGTTGAGTAAATATTAATGAAGTCATGCGCTATTGGGTATGTTTCTATCTGTTGTTTGGCATTAACCAACTTTACGCGCAAACCCTGGCGGATAGTATCATACAAAAATATCAAGGAAGTGCCGATACCATCAAAGTCAGTAATTATATTGAAGTAGCAGCACGTATACAAAACAAAGATTATGCAAATTGTATCAAATTGTGCGATGAGGCCATTCGCATTGCGAACAATATCAATCGACCAGATTTTATAGCCCATGCACATTTTTTAAAAGGGCTTACAAGTTATTTTGCTGGCGAATATGATGCCACACTCCAATATTACCTCACCGCAATTAAGCAGTTTGACAGCTTGAATAATAATGCGAGCAAAGCGAGTGTATATAACGAATTAGGTTTCTTTTATCGTAAACAACATAACGACACCGCCGCCTTAAATAGTTTTAAAGAAGCATTTAGGCTTGCACAAATCGATCATGATGAAGCTGTGATGGCCACCGCCATCAATAACCAAGGTGTTTGGGCGCAAGACCACGGAAATCATACAGTAGCACTCAGTTTATTCTCTCAAGCACAAACTTACTACGTGGCATTAAAAGATAGTATTGGAATTTCATATACTTTAGATTATGCTTCTGTTTCTTATGCCGCGCAAAAAAACTTTATCAAAGCTGTACAATTTCAAACAGAGTCATATTTTATTCGATTGAGAATGAAAGATACCAATGCAGCCGCGCTCTCTTTGTTTTGTTTGGGTGAGTTTGCCCTTCTTCAACACAACCAGCCGGCAGCTATACGATACTTTACGGATTGCAAGGCTATCACAGAAAAAATAAAGTATAAAGAACTCACAGCCCAATGTTATTTGCAACTCGCAAAAATCATGAATGAATCGGGCAATCCTACTTTAGCTTATACTTATCATGTAAAATATGCAACACTCAATGAAGAGATTTTTAATGAAAAAAGGAGTAAGCAAATCAATGAAATGCAGGTAAAATACGAAACGGAAAAACGACTGCAACAGATATTATTACTCACAAAAGAAAATGAACTTAAAAAAATTGAACAAAAAAATCAACGGATTATCTTTTTGGCTAGTATTGCACTCCTGTTGATTGCGGGCGTCGCTTTCTATATATTTTATAAAAATAAAAAACAAAAAGAAATTGACAATGCAGTCATTTATGAAAAAGAGCAACGAAGTAAAGCCATTATTGAAGCGGAAGAAAAAGAGCGGATGCGCATAGCCAGAGACTTACATGATGGAGTAGCACAAACCATGACGGCAGCTAAAATGCAACTTGAACATTTTATTGAATCTTCACAAACACCCATTTCAATTCACACATCTTTAAAAAATGCTTTTGATTTATTGGTCGACTCTGCAAAAGAGGTAAGGTCGATTTCGCATAGTATGATCCCTAATGCGCTCATCAAATCGGGGCTTGTAGCAGCCGTTCGTGATTTTGTGAATAGAATGGGGACTGAAAAGTTGAAAATCAATTTAGTTGTGTTGGGGCTCAACGAAAGGTTGCCTGAAAATATTGAAACAGTTATCTATCGGGTGCTTCAAGAACTGATCAATAACATTATCAAACATGCCCAGGCCAATGAAGTAACCATACAGCTGATAAGAGAAAGCAACGAATTTATGCTAATGGTAGAAGACAATGGCAAAGGTTTTGATTTAGAAAAAACAATGCAACAACAGGGGATAGGACTTAAAAATATTACCTCACGGGTTGAATACTTAAACGGGCAAGTAAACTATGATACCGCTGTCGGTAAAGGCACCACCGTTATTATTGAAATTCCATTATAAAATAAAACAATCATTTATTATCCCGGAACCCTTGAAATGTATTTGTCCATTTCTTTGAGTTGGTTAACGATGGTTTCATTTTTTGATTTACAAGCTTTTGCTTTAGTATAATAATGTTTCATACCCTTAAAGTCGCGACGCTCACCACATATACTGGAAAGTTGTAAATAGGCCGATGCTTCTGAATCTTTATCTGGTAATCCTAATTGCACCGATTTTCGAAGATGTTCATAGGCATCTTTTTTGTTGCCTTTTTTATAGGCAATCATGCCTAATTGTAAATAAGCACCTCCTTCAACCGATTTATCTGTAATACCCGCTGCTAAACTTTTTCGTATATCTGCTTCGGCATCTTCAAAATTTTCGCTCATGGTCGAAAAATTTGATTTTAGCATGTAATAAGCAGAACGAACCGGTTTGTATAAAAGATTTGGGTATTTTACTTTTCCAAGCAAGGCTTGGGCCCCTTCAAAATCACCTTCTTCTACATGTTTTTGTATCAGGGTGATAGGTCCAATCATAAAATGCGCTACGACCATTAAAATGGCTATCAGGAAAAAGATCCAGCTTACCCAAATGCCATTTTTTGTTTGAATTGTGAGCAATACCCCAAGTGCGATTAATGCGATGGCAATGGGAATGCGATACAATACTAAAATTCTTCTTAATATGGCCATGATGTTGAATATAAATTTTAAGATGCAAACCTACATTTTTTTGAAAGATAATAAAAATGAAAAGTATGACTCATGAAGGTTTTTTTTCAATCGCTTTTATCCAAAAAAAGAAGAGAGCCTTGAAAACCTCGTTTTTATGAAGGCAAGAATTTGATTACCTAATTTTTATAAAATGACCATCTGCTTGTAATTTCAATATGGTAGAAGCCTCCGCTACCGAACTGTCATCCTGACGCCAGTGTACTACATAATCTACTTCCTTTTTAATATCATCCTGTATCATACTGTAATTGGCTGCACTGGGTTCTCCGCTTCTATTCACAGAAGTAGAAACCAATGGTGAGCGAAGTCTTTTGATGAGAGCCCTACAAAATGGATCTTTGGTGATGCGAACCGCTATGCTGCCTTCATTTGAAACCAACAAATGAGGAAGATTGATGGCTTGTTCGTAGATGATTGTAGTAGGTTGCGTAAATTGAGACACGATAGATGCCAGGTCTGGTATTGGGTTGGCAATATAATTTGATAATTGTTTCACATCTGTCATCAACAATACAAAACTTTTATGCAGCTCTCTTTGCTTAATCTGATAAATTTTTTCAATGGCTTTTTCATGATGAGCATCACAACCCAGTCCCCAGATGGTATCGGTAGGATACAATATCACACCATCATTTTTAAGTATTTGTACACATTGTTTGATATCGGTTTCAAAGGGTGATTCCATGCATCTTCTTTTTTTGCAAAGTAAAGTTCTCCTGATTAAAAAAAGTAAATTCTTTATGTTTGCATTGAAAAAAAATATTTTATGCAACAACTCATCGCAGAAGTTTGGGAAAATAGAGAACTTCTAAAAAATACAACCTACACCGATGCAATACGTGCCGTTATTGAAGAAGTAGATAAAGGTCGCTTACGTGTAGCAGCACCAACAGAAAATGATTGGCAGGTCAATGAATGGGTAAAGCAGGCCATACTCATGTATTTTGGCATTCAACAAATGGAGACTTACTCTTTACCACCCTTTGAATTTTATGATAAAATGAAACTCAAAACTGATTATGCATCACAAGGAGTGCGAGCAGTACCTCACGCCGTGGCACGTTATGGTGCTTTTTTGGCTCGGGGTGTTATACTCATGCCCAGCTATGTGAATATTGGGGCCTATGTAGATGAAGGCACGATGGTTGACACATGGGCAACTGTAGGTAGTTGTGCCCAAATCGGCAAAAATGTGCATTTAAGTGGTGGTGTGGGTATAGGTGGGGTATTGGAACCCTTGCAAGCCAGTCCGGTTATTATTGAAGATGGTTGTTTTATTGGGTCAAGATGCATTGTGGTAGAAGGCGTACATGTAGAAAAAGAAGCCGTATTGGGAGCCAATGTAGTATTAACGCAAAGTACTAAAATTATTGATGTCAGCGGAGCACAAGCTATTGAATATAAGGGGCGTGTACCAGCAAGAAGTGTAGTGATACCTGGTAGTTACACAAAACAATTTCCAGCGGGTGCTTACCAGGTTGGTTGTGCATTGATTATTGGGCAACGTAAAGCAAGTACCGATTTGAAAACAAGTTTAAATGATGCATTGCGCGATTTTAATGTAAGCGGCTAATTGCTTTTGGGGTTAATGGCAATACCTAGATTTTTTTAGGTTACTAAATATAAATCTGTTTTCATAAAGCCATCACTTTTGAGTCAAATTAAATGAAGTACCCAAACGATGGCAGCATTCAGTATTGATAGAGATAAGTAAGTATTTAAATAGGTACAATTTTTCAATGCAAATTAAATTTTCGATGCTAATTTGATAGCATAATCAATCTATTTTTTTATAACTTTGCAACCTAAACAATTTTGTTCGCCTTATCAGCGTCCTTAAAATTTTACTTATGGCAGTATTACACAATAGAGTCTCGCACAAAGAGTTGCGTGAAAAAATGTTGAACGAAACATTTAAAAGAATTACGATTTCATTTTACAAATATTTTACCATCGAACAGCCACAAGCTTATCGGGATGCGATGTATGAAGTATTTCAAACACTCCAGATTTTCGGTAGAATATATATAGCCCGCGAAGGAATCAATGCCCAAATCAGTGTACCCGAACAGCATATGCCATCCTTTTTGGAATATATGGATGCACAACCCGAATTTAAAAATCTACGCAAAAACATTGCTGTAGATGATGATGGAAAATCGTTTTTTGTACTAAAAATCAAAGTGCGTGATAAAATTGTAGCTGATGGTTTATCCGATGAAACATTCGATGCATCAAAAACGGGAAAGTATCTCAATGCTGCAGATTTTAACCAATTAAGCAGTCAACAAGATGTGGTGATTGTAGATATGCGCAATCATTATGAATACGAAGTCGGGCATTTTGAAAACGCAATAGAGATACCTTCAGATACATTTAGGGAACAACTTCCCATGGCAGTTGACATGTTGCAGGACAAAAAAGACCAGCCGATTATCATGTATTGCACGGGTGGCATTCGATGTGAAAAAGCAAGTGCTTACATGCTTCACAATGGTTTTAAAAATGTATATCATGTAGAAGGTGGTATCATCCATTATACCCAAACAGCCAGGGAGCAAGCACTTCCCTTAAAGTTTAAAGGTAAAAATTTTGTATTTGATGAACGTCTTGGTGAGCGTATCACCGACGATATTATTGCGGTTTGTCATCAGTGTGGACAAGCAGCCGACACCCATACCAATTGCAAAAATGAAGCTTGTCATTTGTTGTTTATACAATGTGATGCTTGTGCCAAGGCAATGCAAGGTTGTTGCAGTGTTACTTGCAAAGAGGTATTAGCTTTACCCATTGAACAACAAACTGCGATTAGAAAAGGAATAGATAAAGGTCAGATGATATTTAACAAATCAAGACAAGGCCGTTTGAGACCTCGGCTTGATGAATTGAATCAAACGACACTGCATTAATTAATTGACTGCTTTTTTTATCTGCATTTATTTTACGAAGCAATTACGAAGTTTTATACTCGTAATTTTAAGCCTAAATTACTTTTTTTATTTTATAAGATTCTTATTCAAATTTTATAATTAATTATAATTCAATTTGCTAAATATGGTATAATATAAAATGTATCGGGTTTTTGTTAATGTTCTGAAATAAAGTATGTAAACATTATTTTTATGTTTAAAAAAATAAAAACAACGTTATGCAAAAACAAATTCTATTAATTGGTATTTTTATTCAATTATTCATGAGTACTCTTTTACTCGCACAAGTGCCACAGCGATTTAATTATCAAGGTATTGCAAGGGATGCAGCTGGTAATCCGCTCACACACCAAACCATGACCATCAAACTGGCAATATTGCCCACTGCTGATGCTACCACTGCTGAGTACGAAGAATCCCAAACTATCAAAACCAATGAATTTGGTTTATACACTTTACAAATAGGCAATGGCACACCCTTATTTGGTAATATGAAAACTGTAAAATGGGAAACAGGAAATAAGTATATACAAGTTGCCATAGACCCCAATGGAGGTACAAATTATACAGACGCTGGTACAAGCCAATTGCTTTCAGTGCCCTATGCGATTTATGCTGAAAAAGCAGGCGAAGCAAGCCAATCAGGAAATGACAAAACCAGAACAGGCACTGTCAATTCAAATGCGGCACATAATACCGGCGATATCAATTATATTACCAAGTTCACAGCATTAAACACTTTAGGTAAATCATTGTTGTTTGACAATGGGAATAGTGTTGGTATTGGCACTGCCACCCCTTCAGCGCTTGCAAAACTGCATTTATATACAAATACAGGAAATGTTGAACATCTGAGGATGCAAAATATCGATGCAAACGGGTTTGGTAAATTTACCATGTATAATGATGTGGCAGGCAACTATGCAACATTTACAAAGTATGGCAGTACATTTTCGGGTGGTTATGCAGGTGTAGTGTCGCAATACCCATTTGCAAATATGTTGGCATTTGGAAACAATAACGGTGCAAGTATGTTTGCGACAAGTGGAAATGTTGGGATAGCTATCATAGACAATGGGGTTACAAAATTAAAATTTAATGCCCATAAATCAACGGGATATGTTGGCATTGGGGGCAATGCAGTCCCTGCTGCAAAAATTCATTTCAATACCAGCACCACCAACGATACCATAAAATTTACCAATGCCACAACGGGGCATACAGCAAATGATGGGTTTGAAATCAGAACAAATGGCACCAATGTGCGTTTGATCAATGAAGAAAACGCTAAATTGTTTTTAGGTACCAACAATGCCGATCGGGTAACGATTACAGGCGCTGGTAATGTGGGTATCGGAACAGCAAACCCTAGCGACCTATTGCATATTGCGGGTATCCCACACGCACAGGTACGTATACACGATTCAAATGATCATATCTCTTTGTATTTGTCAGCACCCAATCCATCTGGTAATTCTACTGGCGGTATTGGTACCGATTCATTAGATCTTCCTCTTTTTACAGGAGGCTTTGATCGTATGACGATTAAGCAGAATGGTAAAATTGGGATCGCTACTTCTCTTCCTGATCAACAAGTAAGTATTGGTGATTATACCACCACTCAAAATCAGTATTTATCAATTCGCACTGCTGGTGGAAACCAGTTTGTTTCAGGTATACAATTAAAACATTTTGATGATAATACAGGTTGGGTTTTAGAAAGTGATGAACCTGCATCAGCCTTTAGAATTAATCATTTAAATTCATTCAGAGCCAATAAAAAGCAATTTAAAATTGATATTTTTGACCATTTGTTTATCGGTGATTCAGTGATGTCACTCAATGATACTGCTTCTCGTATTTTTATTGGGCATAAATATTCTTCTTCCATTATACGATTAGGAGAAAATGCGACAAACTTTTTAACCATGGGTTGGATTAAATTAACACAAGATTCTTCCGAATCGTATGCGAGTATACAATCGCAAGGTGGCAACCCCATGATTTTGCAACGCGACGGTGGTAAAATTGGCATAGGTCATATATCACCTGATTATAGCATTGACATTAAAGGGTTGTCCGTTGATGATGCATCAGATTTGCAATTAAGTAATGTTGATCAAAGTCATTTTTTACGATTATTTGGGGGCTCTTCTATTGATCCAAACGCATCCATATGGTGGAAGGATGGAAATCCTTTGCGTTTTGCCACAGATGCAGGAGGTTTTTCAGAAAAGATGCGTATCAATAGCAATGGGTATGTAGGAATCGGTACATCATTACCTACCACTCAACTTGATATAGAAGGTCAAGTGCGTATCAGAGGTGGCGTGCCTGGTGCAGGCAAAATATTAACTTCTGATGCCAATGGCACTGCTACATGGGAAAATAATACATCTCCCGCACATTATATCGGTGAAAGTTATGGTGGTGGTATCGTGTTTTATGTATATGACAATGGACAACATGGACTAATCGCAGCTCCAACTGATCAAGACTATCTTACCTGGAATAATGGCATCAATACTACGACCAATGCAGTGCGAGATGGTATCGGTGCAGGTAAATTTAATACTGAACGTATTATCATTAACCAAGGTGTAGGGGGGTATGGTGCTCAATCTGCAGCAAATTTTCAAGGCGACAATTACGGCGATTGGTACTTGCCATCAAAGTATGAGCTAAATCTTTTGTATGCCCAAAAAACAGTTGTTGGTGGTTTTGTAAATGACTTTTATTGGAGTTCCACAGAAAGCAGTCCTACCAACGCTTGGGCGGTGAATTTTACAAATGGAAATCAAGGCAATGGAAGCAAAGCATTTGTTGATTATATTAGAGCCATAAGATCATTTTAACAGCGCCATTCTATTTTTACATTTATCATTAGCTCCTATTGAGCATTTGATGTAAAAATATACCATCTGGAGGGTAGTATTTTTTCTTCCTTTCATACGTTATTTGTAAAAAAAATAATGATGAAAAAATATATATTACTATTAAGTTTTTTTCTACTCGGTAAAATGATTTTTGCACAAACGAGTACCTTGGTCAATTTGGTAGATTCATTGCCAGGTGGTGGGTTTGCCATCATCGAATCGTATAAACAAAAACTTTATACTTATCCTTCGCATACTGGCGGTCCCTTAGCAGAGATCGACCAAAATACAGGAGCACTTACTCCTTTGTTTACCATCCCGGTACTTACATCTCCCTGGGAGTATACAACCTATAGTGGCAATTTTATTTTTCTCAATGGCAAAACCGTTTTATCACTTCATAATCCTGCCGGACCAGGCGATTATGTTATAGCGGCTGGCCCCCTGGGAGCTGATACTTTACTAAGTCATATCACTCCTTTTGGAACGATAACGGCTGTTGATTCCATGGCTTATTTATTGTTTAGTGATAGTGCTGGGGTAGGGGCCAAGTTATATGCAACCAATCTCAATAGCCCTGCGCTTTTGATTGACTCTGATATTTCGGTTCGAACCAAAGCTACAGATCATGAACTTTTTTATATTAAATCACATTTCCCAGCTGTATATGATCAACAGTTATTTCGTACCAATGGCATGAGTAAAACATTGGTAGAGCAAACCACTGGCTCAAGTAATCAAATTGCATTGATGGGTATGCTTAATGGCGATATGTATTATACGGTTTGCAAAAGAGCCATGGGTATGGATACTACCTGGATCAAAAAATGCAATACGATGGGTGTGGTGTCAGTGATAGATACTATCATGATGAATGCTGCTTCTCTTGATCATGGCTTAGTGGGTTTAGGTACTAAATTGATTATTCCCTTCAAACATGAAACGACTCCTTTTTACCAAGATCTGATTGTATACGATATCTCGAACAATACTAAAGTGAATGTTTCACAAAACAATTATTCGATTAGAACTTATGATTTAGAGCAAACCCAGGTTGCATCCAATCATTTTTATTTCAATACGATTAATCCACTACAACGCTATATTTCAGATGGTACCATACTGGGTACTAAAGTGTATGGCACGCAAGCAAGTGGTTATGGTAACGACTTAAAGTTTGAAAATTATGCTACCTATCATACTTTGGGTAATAAGGCAGTAGTATGCAATGAATATCCAAGTGCTGCTATCAACGATGAATTTTATTATGGTTCAGATACAGGCTTAGTGCTTTTTAAATTGTTTCCAGTTACTAAATCCTATCCTTCACATTTTAATAAAATAGGCAATAACACTTTTTTTCGAATTCATGATGGCGCTTATACTAAAATGACATTATTGAAAATGACAGATTGTGGCATGCCTATCAACAACCCTTTAGGATTGGCAGATGTTAAAAAAATGGAATATAGTCTATCACCCAATCCTTCCAGCGACGGTCGATTTACCATTCAATTTGCGAATGACATGAGTCAGGTGCAATGCAGTGTTGTAAATGCTTATGGTCAGGTTGTAAATGCCCATTATGAACAAATAAATCCTAACACAATACGTTTGCAACTACAGCCTTCAGCCAAAGGGATTTATTTTTTAAATATGAAAAGTAAATCGGTTTCACAATCAGCTAAATTAATCCTATATTAAGTGAATCAAATGCATGTTTTTGCATTCGTATTGGCTTGTAATAAATTTTTGACAGCAAATTCTGGGTTAAAGATTCATGAAAAAAGGGTATGTTCGATATGCCCAAAATGAATCAGAATGCTTAATTTCGATTTGAATAGTTATTTTTGAATTGCAATAATGCAGTTTGAAATATTTTAATAAAATCAATTGGATGAAACGAAAAATTAAAATATGGTTGTTTCGTATAATAGTTACAGGTCTTTTTATTGCTGGACTTTTACTGGTCATTATTATCAATCCATTTTTGACCTATGCAAATAAAACGAAACATCATAACTTCTCCATTTATCACAACAAATCATACGACCCTAAACTAAATGCTATTCTTGACCAAGCTGAAGTATTATTAAAAAATAGTGAGATTTATCATCATAATCTTCAACTTGATATTTGCTTAAATGAGGGTTCAGGTTATACAAATCTTATAAAGGCGATTCGGGGTCAGGCATTTGCCTGGGGGTTTTATGATAAAGTGGTTTTGCAGGGAACAATGAACTGCCATGAAAACTATCTGATGCTGAATGACTACAAATGGAATTTGACACAATTATTAACCCACGAAATGATACATTGTTTACAGTTTGATAAGTACGGAATTTTTAAATCTAAACCCCTTGCAGATATACCAAATTGGAAGTGGGAAGGATATGCCGAATATATTGCAAGACAAAATGTATATCAAAAGGATCTGAAAAATAATATGAAGCGACTCTTAGAATCAAACCAGAAACAATGGGATATCATGTTTGAAGACAGTACAATTTCATCACGTGAGTATTATAATTATTGGATTTTAGTACAATACTGTTTAGATATCAAAAAAATGTCATACAATGAGTTGCTGATTGATAAAACAAATGAAAATGCATTACAAACGGAAATGTTGAACTGGTATCATCGAAATTAAAATTTTGCTGAATTGAGTATAGCCGCCAATTTTTGATTCTAGACACTGGATGTTTTTGTGAATCTACAATTCATATTTACCAGCTTGTTTCATGGAACGATGTTTTTTTCTATCATTTTATCTTACAAAACACTGGGTTCATAATTTTTCATGATGAAGAAGAAATATCGTACATATTTATAAGATAGTATGGGTAAGATGCCTGAACACATTTCAATGAAGCAATGAACAATTGCGCTATCTTTATGATGTTGTTGAAATGAATATTTATACTCGATAGCATAGTAAAATAGAATCGTTTTTATCAGACTCCGAATTTTAGTTACCGAGGTCTTCATATACACTGCCAAACAACATTAAAATTTATAGGTATTTAATACATTATTATAAATTTGTTTCGTAAAATACTATAATTTGCAGCTATGTATTCAATACCCCAACAACAAACATTTCTTGAGGAGACTAAAGAGATTTTGCAAAGTCCTGATCGTTTTTCGTCCCCGGTATTAGCCAATAAACTTAAAGACATTATCAACTTCGCCGACTGGACTTACTATGTCAATGACAATCCCCTTATTGCGGATCAGGAATATGATCGTTTGTTTAGTTTATTAAAACAACTTGAACGAGATCATCCGCAGTTGATTACAGCAGACTCTCCCACACAACGCATTGCCAAAGGTCTTACTAAAGAGTTTGCAACCGTTTCTCATCTTGTACCTATGTTGAGTCTTGAAAATAGTTACAATGCAGATGACCTCATTGAATGGGATCGAAAATGTAAAGAGCTAAGTCAGCAATCCAATATTGAATATTGTGTTGAGCCAAAGTATGATGGGGCAGGCATTTCACTCATTTACGAAAACAATATACTCACAAGGGGTGCTACACGGGGAGATGGTGTGCAAGGAGATGATATTACATTAAACACCAAACAAATTCGTTCCATTCCATTAAAATCAATGCTTTCCCAATTTCATATCGAACAAATTGAAATCAGGGGAGAAGTGATGTTGACAAAAAAAGCATTTCAACTTTATAATGAGAAAATGGTTGCTGAAGGTTTAGCCCCTTTAGCCAATCCGCGCAATGCTGCATCAGGATCACTTCGTATCAAAGATGCTCATGAAGTAGCAAAAAGAGGTTTAGATGCTTTTTTGTATCATATCAGTAATATGGGTATTCAAGAAGGACAAACATTTCCAGATGCTTTTCAAACCCATTACGGTGGATTGAAAGCCCTGGATTCTTTGGGTTTTAAAACACCTGTCTCCAATATGCGTGTACATGCAAATATACAAGAGGTTATTGCCACTTGTCATGAATTTGAAGCCAACAGAGACCATATGCCTTATGAAATAGATGGCATGGTGGTAAAAGTTAACAATATCGCATTGCAAGAAATAATGGGTCAAACCAGTCATCATCCCCGTTGGGCTATTGCATTTAAATTTAAAGCCCGACAAGGCACCAGTCGATTGTTGCAAATTGAATACCAAGTGGGGCGAACAGGTAGTATTACACCAGTAGCTAAAATTGAACCCGTATATATTGGGGGTGTCACTATTTCTTCTATTTCATTGTTTAATGAAGAAGTGATTCGGGAAAAACAACTAAAAATCGGAGATGCAATATTAGTAGAAAGAGCAGGAGATGTGATTCCGTATATTGTAAAATCATTCCCTGAATTGAGAACTGGAATGGAAAGCGATATTGTGTTTCCCACGCATTGTCCTGTTTGTCATGAAGTGCTTTATAAGCCTGCAACAGAGGCGGTTTGGCGTTGTACACATATCAATTGCGAAGCGCAAGTGATAGAGCGAATCATTCATTTTGCATCCAAAGATGCGATGGATATTCGTGGACTTGGAGATGCCTTGGTGAGACGATTTTTTGAACAAAAATTCATACAGGGTATTGCGGATATTTATCATTTGCCCTTCGAAAAAATGATAGGCATGGAGGGCTTTGGTGAAAAATCGATGAGTAATTTGCAAGCAGCTATCGAAAAATCGAAGACCCAGCCTTTGCATAGATTATTGTTTGGATTGGGGATTCGTTATGTAGGCGAAAACACAGCTAAAGCACTCGCAAGAAGCATTTCACATATCCATGATTTATATGATAAAACATTTGAGGATCTTAAAAACATTGACGATGTAGGCGAAAAAGTTGCTGCTTCTATTGTTGAATTTTTTAGTCATCCCGATACCAGATTATTAATCATTCAATTAGCACTGGCTGGTGTAAATCTTGAGAATACACAAAAAAGTGAAACCAATTTAGGTGCACTCCAAGGTAAAACCTTTTTGTTTACAGGCACTATGAACATGAAGCGTAGTGATGCAGAAGCTCTGGTAGAATCAAAGGGAGGTAAACTACTTAGCGGTGTTAGTAGCAAACTCAATTATCTGGTAGTGGGTGAAGATGCAGGGAGTAAACTTGACAAGGCTAAAAAATTAGGAAGTGTTCATATTCTTAGTGAAGAAGAATTTTTAGTTTTTGTAAATAGTGAACTTCAATAGTTGTTGTTGAGGAAGTGATTTATAAAAAAAGAAGGTGAAAATGTTTGAATGCGTAAAAAAATATTTTTACCTTGGTACTTCACTATAAAACACAAAACAATGGAATTGAAATTTTATCTCGTCTTAGCGACGGGTCTTATCCCCTTATTAGTAGGCATGATTTGGTACAGCAAAGCCTTATTTGCAAATGCTTGGATGCAAGCCAGCGGCATGACAGAAGAAAAAGGTAAAAGCATGAATATGATTGTCATCTTTATTCTTGTGTATGTATTTGGCATTATGTTATCGATGGCATTGATGCCGATTGTTATTCATCAAATGGGTGTGTTCTCAGTTTTTGCTGATGACAAAACCCCTGAAGGACAGGCATACCTAAAGCATTTTTTTGATACTTATGGTACCCGATACCGCACCTTTAAACATGGTGTATTTCATGGGGTGCTTTCTTCTATTTTCTTTGCATTACCTGTCATTGCGGTAGGCTCATTATTTGAAGCCAAAGGATGGAAATATATTGCAATACATGTGGGTTATTGGATGGTGACTTTCGCCTTAATCGGTGGAGTAATCAGTCAGTTCGTCTAAATCTTTCGGAGTATATCATCTAAATTGTGATGAATATTGAGGGCCATTTTTTCTAATGGTAAATCATTGGTGTCTGCACCAAAAGGATCTTCTATTTCTTCAGCAATAATTTCAAGACTAGCCAATACATAAAATATAAAGAGTACAATAGGGATTGATAAATACCCTAAGGAAAACATATACCCAAAAGGTAAAGTCATGATGTAACCAAAGATAAATTTTTTGATAAATACACTGTATGAATAGGGGATGGGTGTATTTTTGATTCGTTCGCAAGCACCACAAATATTGGTAAATGAACGTATTTCTTCATTGAGCATTAATAAATGCATCTCACTTAATTTCCCTTCCTTGTTCAGTTGCATTATTTTATGCATGAGCATTTCTGCTACCTGATTGGGGATATGTTTTTCTTTGTTGATTTTTGATTGTATTTGCTCATCCACATGTTTGTCAAAAAGTTCCCAGTCAGCTTTATGCGACAGTAAATGATTTTTTAAAGCAAATGCATAGGCAGGAATTAATTTTCTAAAAAAGTCTCTATTTGTTTTGTCGTCATGGGTCAACAAGGCGTTTAATTTAATGGCTAAATTGCGCGAATTGTTGGTCAAATCGCCCCAAAGTTTTCGCCCTTCCCACCAACGATCATAGGCAGAATTTGTTCGAAAAACAAGTAAAAGCGAAATGGCTCCCCCCAGCAATACATGCATCATGGGAATGTTTTTTACATAACTATCTGGTGGCAGTTTAAAATATTCTCTTTCAAGGTAAACAATCAAAGCACAGTATATAGCAATGCCTATCATCAAGGGGAAAAGTTTGCGTAAAGTATCTGACTTATGAAAGCGGAAGATAAAGGTAAACCACTCTTTAGGATTGTATTGTATCATAATAGTTGTAAATGTATAAAGATTCTTTTCGATACAAGTCGATGAAGGAGTGATTTTTTTTTATTCATTATTTTGTCTCACCGATTGTTGTGTGTATTTATCAGGTAAAATGGAAACAATTGTTTGCATAATTTCTTTGATACAAGAGGCTGATTGTTTTTTTAAGATAAAAAATATTTTATACTAAATCACTTACATTTATAAATGTTGCTTTTTGGCTTTAAATATTATTGCAATACTTGTTGCATTTCCACCAGTTTTTTATAAATGCCTTGCTGGGCAATCAATGCTTGATGGGTGCCTCTTTCTTTGATTTCGCCTTTTTCAAGCACGATGATTTCGTCGGCATTTTGTACAGTAGATAATCGATGGGCAATCACGATGGAAGTTCTGTTTTGCATCAAATTATTGATTGCATCTTGTACCAAACGCTCACTCACTGTATCTAATGAAGAAGTAGCTTCATCTAAAATCAAGATGGGAGGATTTTTGTATATAGCCCTGGCAATGGTGATCCGTTGTTTTTCACCACCACTTAATTTTGTTCCTCGGTCACCTACGGTCGTTAGCAATTTGTCTGCCTTGTTTTCTACAAACTCCATCGCATTGGCGACTTTAGCCGCATCCCATATTTTTTGATCATCTGTGATGTCATGCCCCAAGGCAATATTGTGTTGTATGCTGTCATTAAATAATATAGGTTCTTGTGATACAATACCCATCAACTTTCTTACATCTTCAATCTTATAATCTTTGATATTGATACCATCAATAAGGATTTCGCCCGATGCCACATCATGAAAACGGGGTATCAAATCTACCAGCGTGGTTTTGCCAGCGCCTGATGCGCCCACTATGGCGATGGTTTTACCTTTTGTGATAACCAGGTTGATATTCTGTAGAATCATTTTTCCTTCATAAGAAAAATGTACATTTTTAAATTCAATAGACGATTCAAAACTTGCAATGGGTTTTGCATTCAATTTATTCACGATCGTGTTTTCAGCATCCAATATCATTTGAATACGCTCTAAGCCTGCCTTGCCTTGATTGAGGTTGTAAAAAATTTGAGACAATGCTTTTAAAGGACTGATAAGAAAATAAAATGAAGAAATAAACATGATAAATATACCTGGTTCTAATTGGGGAGGATTGCTCAGAGCCATACTACCTCCAAAAAGAATAATGATACCTAAAATAAGAATCCCTAAAAATTCAGACATTGGAGAAGCTAATTCTCGTCGTGAAGCAATGCTGTTATTGATTTGCTGAAGTTTTTCATTTTCAACAGCAAAGGCATCAGCCCTGTTTTTTTCTGCACTAAATGCTTTGATGATTCTTAATCCGCCTAAAGTTTCTTCTATAATAGAAAGTAAATTGCTTAATCGCTCCTGGGTGAATTTGGTATTTTTTTTCAAGCTTTTACTTACCCTACCAATCAGCAAGCCCGCTATAGGTAGCAAAATCATTAAGAATAAAAAGAGTTTGGCACTTAGTACAAAGAGTAATACAAAATAAAAAATGACAGTGATAGGCGTACTAAATAACAATTCCATCGTGCTGATGATAGACATTTCAACAGCCGTTACATCATTTGTCATACGTGAAAGTATATCGCCTTTTCTTTCATTGGTAAAAAAACCTATAGGTAATTGCGTGATTTTTTCAAACAAATTTTTACGAATGTTTAAGAGTATGCCATTGCGCAATGGATGCAAAATATATTTCGCAATGTATAAAAATAAATTTTTAAGAAATGTAGCTGTGATTAAGATCACACAAATAAAAATCAAACCATATACTTTTTGATGATCATGCGATGCAATAAAATCTGATAGTTGATATTTAAAATAATCAGCCAATCCCTTTTTTGTAAAATGAAACCCAGGGTTCTTACTTAAAACCATGTCTTTTTCAAAAAGCATATTCAAAAATGGGATAATCATTACCAAGGAAACGGTAGAAAATAATACTGACAAAAAATTGGAAATGGTATATAAAAATACCCAGTTCCATTTGCCTTTCAAATAAGGTAAAATACTTCGAATTGCTTTCATTCAAAAATTAATCTGTAAATTTACATCTTAAAACGGAATCACATGGAAGAAAGTAAAAGACAACGACAAATTGGGAATGTAATACAGCAAGAAATGAATGACATCTTTCAACGTGAAGGGCTCAATATCATCAACAATGGCATGATTTCTATTTCAAAAGTGAAGGTTACTCCCGATTTGATGGAAGCCCGAATCTATTTGAGTTTTTTCCAGATTCCTGACCCTGAAAAAATGCTTCAGCATATCAAAGACCAGGATTGGAACCTGCGTAAACAATTAGCAGCACGTATCAAAAACCAAGTTCGTAAAATACCTGTTACACAATATTACCTCGACGATACCCTCGATTATGTATTTAAAATGGAAGAATTGTTTAAGACCATTGATATACCTAAAGAAGAGGAATCATAAGCTTTGAAGGTATTAAAGATCCCCTTTTATTTAATCATACTTTCCTGATATTAGGATAAAGTCACTTAATCTTCGAGTGATTTTACACTTCTCAATAAGCGTTTCCAGCGGATGCCATGTTTGTCATAGCTCATCCATATAAACCAGGCTTTGCCTACAATATGATCTTCGGGCACATAACCCCAAAATCTGGAGTCAAGCGAGTTGTGCCGATTATCTCCCATCATCCAGTAATAATTCATGGCAAATGTATATGTTGGGGCAGGTTTGCCATCAATCAAAAAAGGATATTGATTTTCAGACAAAGTATGTCCTTCATACTCAGTAATTACGGTGCGGTATAATGCAATATTTTCTCTGGTCAAGGGGATACTGACACCTTTTTTGGGAATCCAAATGGTGCCATAATTGTCCTGATTCCATTTAAAATGGGTGGTGTCGCCAGGAAAACAATCTGCTTGGGCTATGCCTTTTTGGGCACGTCCGCCAATGGTATCGGCTAAACGAATCACCACATTGGGTATGGCTTTTAAGTTTGCAACATCCTCATCAGTAAGGCTATAGACATTGGCAATTGGATTGTTATTCTGATCAGTGATATTGTAAATATTCAAGTCTTCAGCAACTTCCGATCCTATATCATATCCAGTAGGATTCATGCTTACATAATATACAAATTGAGCATGTTTTGGCTTGTATCCTGGTTTCCCATTGATGTAAACTACACGATCTCGCACTTCTAAACTATCGCCAGGCATGCCTACACAACGTTTGATATAATTTTCTTTTTTATCTACCGGTCTGTTATTTTCTTTATCAGCTGGCCAGTTAAAGACTACATCATCATTTCTTTCAATTGAGCTAAATCCCCATAAACGTTTATAAGGCGCTTTGATAGCTTCGCTATATGACTTGCCACCAATAAAGGGCATTGTATGATGTACAAAGGGAACTGCCAATGGTGTCATCGGTAAACGAGCACCATAATGCATTTTACTGACAAACAAATAATCATTCACCAATAATGATTTTTCCATTGAAGGAGTTGGAATGGTATATGCTTCAATAAAAAAGGTACGAATAATGGTAGCCGCTACAATAGCAAATACCGCTGCGTCGAGCCATTCTCTTAAAAATGATTTTTTCTTTATGGGTTTTGTGGGGTCTTCTGTTTTCTTTTTAAAAAAAGGAATCTGCATGAAGTTAATATTAAGTGGTAAAAGTAATAAAGCTTGTGATAAATATATGTGAAAATATGTTGAATGGCAAAATAGGTTTTTATAAATCGTGCATTTATTAATTGGAAATGAAATACCAATTGCTTCATTCATACACCTTTACATGGAATAGGCTATTACGTGGGGGCGTGAATACGGGATGGTTGCCGTAAATTCAAAAGCTTATAATAATCGTTTCCGTATATTCTTTCATGATTATCTTTACTTCATTAAACCAATAGTTTTGTAGGGAGTCAATGGGGGCTATAAATATCTTTTTGCAAAAAACACATTGAAAAAAATTAGAAATGAAAAAAATCTGTATACTCATCCTATTTGTTACCACCTTACAAACAAGTAAAGCACAATCATTGTATTTTCCTCCCACTACAGGCAATACATGGGATACCTTATCAGCCACATCACTTGGATGGTGTACCAATCAGGTTGATACTTTATATGACTATTTGTCCACCAATAATACTAAGGCATTTATCTTATTACAAGATGGGAAAATTGTGTTTGAAAAATATTTTGGCAATTTTACAGTTGACAGCATTTGGTATTGGGCATCAGCGGGTAAGTCGCTTACTTCATTTGTAGTTGGCATCGCACAACAAGAGGCAGCACTGTCTATTACCGATACCACCTCATCGTATTTAGGTACAGGTTGGACAGTAGCACCGTTGCAAAAGGAACTTGGGATTACCATCAGACATCAGTTAACAATGAGTAGCGGATTAGATGATGGTGTGCCCGATAACGCATGTACAATCGATACTTGTCTCCAATACCTGGCTGATGCAGGTACACGATGGGCTTATCATAATGCTCCCTACACTTTGTTAGACAGTGTAATCGCATCGGCAACAGGGGTATCGCTCAATAATTATTTATTGCAAAAAATCAAGGTTCCCACTGGCATGACTGGAATCTATGTAAAGAATGATTTTAATAATGTGTTTTACAGCAAGCCTCGAAGCATGGCACGCTATGGATTGCTGATGCTCAATAAAGGCAAATGGGATAATACACCGATTATGACTGATACCAATTACTTTCAAAGTATGATTTCAAGTTCTCAATCCTTAAACCCATCATATGGATATCTTTGGTGGTTGAATGGGAAAAGTGCTTATATGGTACCTGGTTTGCAAATTCAAATACCAGGTAGTTTGAGTCCTGCAGCACCTGCCGATATGTATGCAGCTTTGGGTAAAAACGGTCAAATGCTCAACATAGTACCAAGTAAAAATTTAGTGTGGTTGCGCATGGGCGACGCACCTAACGCTGGTATCGTTCCTTTTCTTATGAATGATACCATATGGCAACATTTAAATAAAATAATGTGTACACCCAATACCCTGGAAGCATTTAACGAAAAAACATCCTTTGTCAATGTATATCCGAATCCATCGAGCGATGATTTGCATATCTCTTTACGCGATGATCGAATGGTGGATATCGATATTGTAGATTTATATGGCAACAACTTATATAAAATAAAGCAACATAGCGGTCATTTGCAGATTCATATTGATCATTGGCCAAAAGGGGTTTATGCCATTAGGGTAAGTTCAAAAATGGGACAGCAAGTGTTAAAAGTGGTGATTGAATAATAGTGATTTTTCAATTACTGCACTGTTTCTATATACAAGCCCTGTATTTTAAGTTGATTAATCACTTCATCATCTTTTTCAGCCTGAATAATTTGTTGCAATGCCGATTGTAATGTGGCAATTTCTTGCTTGTAATTTTCACTGGCCACGGGGTCAGCAATATTTTTAAATTGCAATACACGATGGTTATTGATTTCCTTCAACGACTTCATTGCTGTCAATCGCACATAAGCACTTTGATCATCTACCGCTCTTTGTTTGAAGGTGTTTATTGCATCATTGATATGGTTATTGTCATTTATTTTGATTAAAAGCATAGTGTATTTTTCAATCAGTTTCGCTCTATTGCCTTTATACACTTTCATCATATTGCTTTTGAAAAATGGGATCGACTGTTCACGTCCCATTTGACTATAAATGGTCATGATCTGGTCAAATAATTTTCCTTTTGCATCACTTTCTAAAGTACTTGCCAAACGAAAAGCTTCTTCTGGTAATATTTTATTGATGGCTTCTAATGCATTGCCTGCCACGGTATACGAAGAGTCATGTATTAATTCGACCATTAGATTCAATAATTCTGTATCCTTTTTCTCACCCAATATTTTTGTTGCTTCTGCTCTTACCAGGGCATTGATATCATTTTTTGCAATATTGCGAAGTAACTCTTTGGTTTTTTGATAGTTGTCTGTATTGTTCCAGTCAACCCATTGGAGTGCTTTCATCCGAATGTCTTCGTCGGCGTCGTTAATGGCTGATAACAAGGTATATCGGGCCGTATCATATTGTTTTTGCAAAACGTTGAGGGCTGTTAAGGCACGTATTTTTTCAACATAATTTTCAGCCTGATTATAGGTGAGTATATGGTTGAAAAAGGGTTTATTGTCAATAATTTCACCTATAAAAATAGCTTCAGGATCGGCAATTACATTGGGGTAAGTGTTTAGGTTTTCATCAAATTTTTTGACAAAAAAAGTTTCTTTTCTTTTTTCAATATTAAAATTAAATAGCTTGGTTTGACCTCCCTGAGTGACTTTAAATTTTAAGGGAAACTTAAAAACACTTTCTTGTTTTTGTAAAATACTTACACCCATTAACTGGGTTGTATCGTTGTAGTCATACCTTATTTCAATAATAGGATGACCACCTTGCATAAACCATTGTTGAAAAAAGGGTCTTAAATCTCTGCCTGAAACGGTTTCAAATTCTTTACGCAAATCATCAATTTCGGCATTTGAATAGGCATGATGAATTAAATAATTTTTCAATGCTAAGAAAAAAGCATCATCTCCCAATTCACTTCTCAACAGTTGTAATACACGGGCTCCTTTTTGGTAAGTGATTACATTAAACATATTGTCTTTATCCTTGTAGTTGTAATTGACAATAGGGGCATCTTCATTTTCTTTGGTATAACTAAGATAACGTTCAATGGAGTTGAAACATTTTTTTACTTTTGCATCTGCACCCTTTTGATGTTCAAGCCATAGTTGCTCACCAAACGAAGCAAAGCCTTCGTTGAGTACCAAATGACTCCATGATTCACAGGTAACCAAATCGCCAAACCACTGATGAAACAACTCATGTGCAATAATGCCATCGTTGTTATTGTCTACTAACTCACGATTGTTTTTCTGAACAAATTCACCATGCAGGGTTGCACTGGTATTCTCCATCGCTCCTGATACATAATCCCTTACCACTACTTGCGCATATTTATGCCACGGGTACACAACACCGAGTCTGTCGGAAAAAAATTGCAACATTTCGATGGTGTTGGCAAATATATTTCTGGCATTTGCTTCATAGGCTGGCTCAAGATAATAGCTCACTTCCTTTCCGCTTTGATTGGTATTATGTTCGGACTTATTAATTGGTTGTTCATCCGTTTTTGCAATAATCAAAGTGTCAACGATGGTTTGAGATAAGGTATTGCTATCACTTTCTTGATGATTGATGATGACCGTATCGGTAACAGTGGGGGGAATCATTTTTGGAGCAGTTTGTGCTGGTTCTGCCGAAGGGTATTGCCAAAGATCTTTGGTAATAGTAAAATTTCCGATAGCCATCATCGTAAGATATGCGGGCATCGGTAAATTGTTTTTCCAAACGGTGGTTTTAGTTTGATCATCTATTGAAGTTGCAATAAGCTCACCATTCGAAAGTGTTGTAAAATCTTTATGTGTTTGTATACTAAGGGTAGAAGTAAATTTCTCGTTCGGATTATCAATCGTCGGAAACCAGCCAGAGTTAGATTCTGTTTCACCTTGTGTCCATAGCTGAATGGGTTTATGGGGTTCTGATTGATCGGTATTGATAAAGTAAAGTCCTTTATCATCTCTGATGGCCTTTCCTGTTCCTTTTTCTTGTTCGTCTGGTTTGGCAATATACTTAATGGTCAGCAATAGGGTATCGCTTGCTTTTATTTTCTTCTCTAATTTAAGACGAAGTATTTTCTTGTCGTAATTCACATCATAAAGCAATGGTTGATGTTGCATATCTTCAACGAGTATGCCATCAAAAACCATACTTTTTGCATCAAGGAGTATAGAGTCTGTTTCGTAAAAATAGGGTTTGAGTAGTATTTTAACGGTACCAATACATTGATGTAAACCCCAATTAAACTTCACGGAAATATCAGTATGTAAAATGTCGATTTGTTTATTAGGGGTCGTTCGAAAATTATCATGACGACTAGGGGTTACTTTTATCTCCTGATAGGTAATCGTTTGCGGTTTTAATTTTTTCTTTTCCTCTTTATAAATACCCCCAAGTTTTTTATTTGAAATACAAGCACTGATGAGCAATAGGGTAAAGAAAATGAAAGGGTAGATTTGTTTTTTCATGGAATCAGCAAAAGTAGAAATAGTTTTTAGTATTTACTGTTTTTTTCTCATGGCTTGTGGTCTTAAAAAGGTCAATAGCATGCCTTTCTCCATTGAAAACTAACATTCAACGGATTTTATAAACTACAAACGTTAATGGTTTGGAAAAAAATATCAGTAGAATTTTTCATCCATTCAATTTAAGCATGATGCAGTTGTCATACATTATAGATATCATTATTATAATGTATAGATTGATAAAACGATGATCAGAAATCCCTATTTAATATTCCCATCACTATCTAGTTCTATCACTTTGTATTGCATGGCTTCTAAACCAGGTTTTATTTTTTCTAAATCACCTGTCAACACAATATTCATGGTTTCTAAACGCATCCATTTTTTTACCAGACCATCTAATGTATTTTTATTCATACTATTGAGTATTTGGGTTTGCTCACCCACATAGGTAGGTGATAACTGGTGTTTCAAAATATTGCCTAAAAATCCTGCTTTTTGAAACCCTGTTTCATACTTACGGGCATCACTTTGACCGATGGCGCTTTTCATAAATGCAATTTCTTGTTCATTAATTCCTTTTTCCTGGTATAATTTAAATTCTTTTACGATTTCCATCAATGCACTGTCTGTCACTGCAGCTTTAATGCCTGATGAAAATAAATAACTCCCGGTATAATCATTGCCATTAAAACCGCCTCGTGCTCCATAGGTCCAACCTTTGTCTTCACGCAAATTAATATTGAGTCTGCAATTAAAGGCACCGCCAAATGGGAAATTCATTAATCCACATTTATAAAACTCACCTGTCGCATCATATTTCAGGTTTGTAATACAGCCAATTCGAAATTCTGTTTGTGCTGCTTTGGGTATATTATACACAAATACGGTTCTGGGGTTTGCAGTTGCAGGCGTTGTTAAGGGTGGTAAGGCGATAGCTTGATTTGGTAATTTTGTTAAACGATTCAATATATTTTCGGCCTCTTTTGCTTCCAAGTCACCCACTACTACCATACTTAAACCATTACGTGAAAAATTGTTTTTATAATAATTTTCTATATCCTGAAGGGTCAATGTATTGATACTTTTTTCAGTACCATTTGATGGGTAACCAAGTAAAGATAGATCAGAATAACTTACTCTATTGTACACATTTGATGCTACAAGTGCAGCCCTTGTTTTTGAATTTTTAATATTTTCAAGGGTTTGGTTTTTTAATCGGTCAAATGATTCCTGGGTAAATTTAGGTTCCAGCAATCGTTCTTCTAACAAGTCGAGGGTGGCATTCAGATTTTTTTTAAGACAACGAACACTGACATTCACTTCATCCAAATCTGCTGATATATTAATACTACTTCCCATTTTATCAAGTAATACACTCATTTCTTCGGCACTGTGTTTTTTCGTATCTTCATCCATCATATTTGCAAAAAAATTAGAAAGTCCTACTTGTTGCAAATTGTTTTGCTCAAGCATTCTCCCCCCTTTAAATCCTAAAGAAATCACCACAGTGGGTATTTCATCTGATTTAGCATAAATCATTTTCATGTTTTCTTTTTCAGTGGTTTTAAAAGCCGGTACATGAATGGTTGGATTTTCACCTGCTTGTGGCATCGTATTTCTGTCAAATTGATCAACTGCTTTTACATATTTTAAATTATCATAACCATAATTTGGGGCTACATAACCTTGATTTTTAACTTCATAATTATCTTTTCCTACAATCAAATTTTCGGTGCCTTTGGTTAATACACTTAATATCACCATTGGTTTATCTTTGATATATTGATTATACACCCTGATTACATCGTCTTTAGTGAGTTCACTGAGTTGTTTCATTTCTTTTTTCAGGTAATTGGCATCACCTGTAAACGTTTGATAGGAAGCTAATTTTGAAACTTTACCACTTACACTTTCTAAGTCATATATTTGATAGGCTTCTCTATTGAGTTTAAACTTTGCTAAGGCTTCATTGCTTACTCCTTTGGTTTCAAATTCTTTTAAAGCAGCACGTATTTCTTTTTCCATATCAGCTAAGGGTGTACCTGGTTTTGGGGTGACACTAAATTGAAAATTCCCTGCAAGTTCATCTGTTGGATTTGAACAAGAGGCATTCAATGCTTTTTGCGTTTTTACCAGTCGTTGATATAATATTGAGTTGTTGTCGCCACCTAATATTTCAGCAAGACAATCGAGGGCAACCTCATCTTTATGACGGGCTGCAACGGTTGGCATTGCACAATAAAGCAAGGGGAGTTTTGCATATTGATCAGTCATACTCACCAATCGATCTTTTTCTAAAACAGGGGAAGGTAATATGGTTTTTTCCACTTTTGGACACTGAGGGATAGTGCCAAAATATTTCTCTACCATTTTTACGACATCCTTGGTTTTTACATCTCCACCTACTGTCACCACGGCATTGTTAGGTCCGTACCAACGCATAAAAAAGTTTTTCAAATCTTGCACATTCACACGATTTAAATCCTCAATGTATCCGATGGTCAACCATGAATAGGGATGTCCGTAAGGATATAAATTTTTTGCTAAGGTTTCTTGTACCAATCCATAGGGGCGATTATCATAATTTTGACCTCTTTCATTTTTAACAGTAGCACGTTGCACTTCAAATTTTTGTTGTGTTACGGCATCCAGCAAAAAACCCATGCGGTCGGCTTCTAACCACAACATTTTTTCAAGTTGATTACTTGGTACGGTTTCAAAATAATTGGTTCTATCGCGATTGGTTGTACCATTGAGTGTACCCCCGGCTTCGGTAATGATTTTAAAATGTTGCTCATCTGCCACATGGTCGCTACCTTGAAACATCATGTGTTCAAAAAAGTGTGCAAACCCTGATTTGCTGATTTCTTCTCGTGCTGAACCCACATGATAAGTCACATCTACATGGCAGATGGGGTCGCTGTGATCTTCATGTACGATAAGTGTCAACCCGTTGGGTAATATATATTTTTCATAAGGAATCACAATATCTTCCGAATTGGTTTTGCTTATTTTTTCTATTAGTTTAGCTTGTGCAAATAGCGCATGGGTCGATAAGCTAAGGGTGCATATAAATAGTAATTTTTTAAACATATTTATTTTTGGGGGATTTTGTTTTATAAAATAAGCTACTAAAGTAAAATATATATTTATTTTTTTTAGAAATAATACTGTTTATCATTTAAATAATGGGTATTGATGCTCCTTCGGTCTTTTTTATTCTGATTGCTCTATTGCATTCGGAAGAATTGGTTCAACTTCTTTTTTAGTAAACATCAAACCAAACATCATAAAGAGGGTACTGAGTAATATTACTTGTATAATAAGGGCATTGTTGAAAAGGGGTAAGGCATCTGCGGGTTTGATCGAAAGAAACAACAAAACCGTGATAAGGCCCCTAGGGGCTATATATACGATACTGGCTTGAGTGACTTTCAACATTTTTAAAAATAGATATCGAATGATAAATATTAACATTACAATACTTGTAGACCAAACGATGGTTTGGGAATTAAATACATCTTCCGTTTTGATTAAAAAACCAAATAAAATAAAAAATAAAGCCCTGATTAAAAATGTAGCCTCGATCACAATTTCTTTAAATTTCTGAATCTCCGCTTTCAACGAATTGGGTTTTAATAAACGAATCGATTTAAATCGGGCGAGTTCATCGATATTACTTAAAAACAAGCCAAACAATAAAATAAATACCAAGGCTGGCAAATGCATTTCTTTAGAGACAACATATATTAATATAACAATTAAAATAAGGGGTACATATTTGATATGATGGTCTATGCGATTGAGTAAATAGGATAAAATAAATATAGACAAGACAGATACCAGAATAATGAGTAGCAACTGTAAAAAAAACATCCCTACTGTTTGTAGACTGATTACTGCATTTAATGCGATAAAATTGAAAAACAATACCCCTAAAATGTCGGATAAGCTACTTTCATAGATGATAAATTCCTGGGTATATTTCGAAAAGTTTTTTACTGTAGGAATGGCTATGGCACTACTGATAACGCACAATGGTATCACATTGGTTAAAGCATTTTTAAAGCTAACTTCTTGGGTGTAATTAAAATAAAATGCAATTCCCAATGCAACGATTAACAATGGGAATATAGCCATTAAAAAAGAACTTTTGAGTAAGGGTAATTTGCTTCTATTGAGTTGCAATTCTAACGAACCATCCAATACAATGAGTATTAAACCTAAGGTCCCTAAAATGGGTAAAATACTTGAAAAGTCAGGAAGTGCTACATCAAAAAAAGTACATAGCTGTTGGGTGGTCCAGCCTAACAATAATAATAAAATCACCGAAGGAATCTTAGTAATAGAAGCGGATAAATCAAAAATATATGCAACCAATAAAAGAATACAGATTGTGGCTATAAATAATGTAGTCATAAAATAATCATTAAGTCAGTCAACAAATAAAAGCAGCAATAGTATCCAGAGGCTACTTTTTTTTCTGAATGGGTTTTACAATATTTGTATCAAGCATATAAACATCTTCATGATCGGTTTTCATGAAATATTTTTCACGTGCATACTTTTCAACGATGGTTGAATCATGTTTGAGCGCATTTTTTTCATCATGCAGTCTGGCCACTTCTTTTTCGAGATAATTGATTTTCTCATTCATTTCTTTCAATTCAGCCCTTTGTTTACGCAAAGAAATGATGTCGTATTGTGCAAAAAAGAATACCCATACAATAAATATAACGGTTATAATCAGAAATTTATTCTTGAGAAGGTTAAATAGTTGCATGAATGACTTTCAATGATTAAAATATTATCCTTTACTTACTTCGTTCATTTTTTTACGCAATGCTGCAGTCAGTTCCATAGAAACAGCACTTTTATCCATTTTGAGAACAGTATTTCTGTCTACTTCTACAGATATAGTTCCATCTTCGTTTGTTTTGATGATTTTGCCATGTATTCCAGCCGTGGTAACAATCATATCGCCCACACTGGTGCTATTTGAAAATTCTTTTTGCTCTTTTGCTCTTTTCATTTGAGGTCTGATCAAAAAGAAATACATAACGCCTATCATACCTACCATAAATACGACATTCATCATTGGATTTGGTTTGCCACCTTCTCCCACCATTAACAAAGTTTCAATTGTGTTCATGTTTTTTAGTTATTTTTTAAGAATTCAAAAGTATTATTTTTTTATGAGTTATACCAAATGTATTTACTACTTAGTCTGAAAAATGTAGGTATCATGCCTACACATAATGCCTTTAAGCTAGTAATAATTGGTTTGTCTTTAATGTATAGTTGGTATTAACCCCAATACTATTGATTATGCAGACTAAAAAATGATTTTGAAGCCATTGTAAATTGAATAGAACCCTACATTAACGGCGTTTTAATAATGTATTGCAGATATTTAGAAGTTTTTTAAAACGATGAATAATATAATGTGTGTGCATTATTGTAGCTTATTCATTACATTTATTCAAATGTATTGTTTCATTATATTTAATGGTAAGTATTTATTTTCAGCAACGATAGAAAAATAGTTAAAGCAAACTGATTTATTTTTCTAATACCTGAGCTTGTATGGTTAATTGATACACCGATGGGTTCCCATTGGTTGTAACCAATACACTCTTTTCATTCATCCCTACTTTACCTTTGCTGTCAAAAGTCACTTTAATGACATCTGTCGCATTGGGTTTAAATGGATGGGTAGGGTAGTCGGCGACTGTACAGCCACAAGATGCTTTTGCTTCACTTATCAGAATATCGCGTTTGCCAATATTGGTAAATGCAAATTCATATTCTACAATTTCACCTTCATGGAGTATTCCAAATTGATGAATGGTATCATTAAATTGCAATCTGCCCAACTCGTTTAATTGATTTGAGTCAGTAGGCGAGAGGCTTCTGGGATTGTTTACCAAAGTAGCGGGTAATTTATCTTTGAGGGCTGCTTCATCTTGCAGATGGGCCTCATTATTACCACATGCCATTAAGAGTAGGCAACCATAAGCAAGAGCAATGAATTTATGTATCATATGTTTAAATGGATTGATTTAAAAATAGAGTTATAACATTTATTTTCTTACATATTGGGTTTTATGCAATTGTTGATTGGCCTCTAAATCTTTTCGCACATTATCGAGTAACCCATTGATAAATTGTCCACTTTGGGGAGTACTATACGATTTTGCCAAATCGATGTATTCATTGATGGTTACCTTTACAGGGATTGTGGGAAAGTATAAAAACTCACAAATACCTAAGTGTAAAATAATCATATCGAGGCTGGCTATACGTTCCGAATCCCAATTGACGAGTTTAGGGTTGATAAGACTAAAAACCAGTTCTTTTTTCTCATAATAACATTTTACTAAATCCTGTGCATATTCTAATTTGTCGCCTGAAATTATTTTATCAAAAGCAAAACCTTTAATATTCATCAGCATTTTATCATTCCAGGCATACAGCATTTCATAATCATTATACCAGTTCATAAAAAGTTCTGACATCAGTATTGCGGTATCTTCATTGCCATATATACAAACATCAAAAATAGTGTCTAATATTTTCTTTTCTTCCTGTGCAGTTCTGTCATAGCTTTGAATATATGCTTTGTATTCGCTGGTTTGGGTAAGTAAAGTGTATAGTCCCTTAATGGTTTCTTCTTCAAACAAAAAAGTGGTTTTATACTTTTTGACCATAGAAGCAAATAAATCATTGCGTTTTAATTGTTCTATGAGAATGTTGCCCGATAGTTTGATGTTAACATTCAAATCTTCGGTAGTAGGTGCCATTTTCGATGCACGTTGATTGGCAGAAATAAGTACATATTGGGTAATAGCGTAAAGCAACTGAAGTGTTGCGATATATAACGCGTTGGTTTTGTCAAATTTTGCGTTCAGATTTTTTAATGCTATATCAGGTTTAATCGAACTCTCCTGCGAGTTGGTTTCATAAATGGTTTGCAACACGTTGATTCTTATATTTCTTCTGCTGATCATAGTTTATTTTTAAAGAACTTACTTTTATTATATTTAATAAATAAAAGAGCGCAAATGTAATATAAAAACTCGCTAAAAAATTGAACTCTTGTATGAAATTTATTTATTTCTGTCAAACCCCTTTGTTACCTTTGTTGTTGGCTATCTACAATACGAAATGCCCTCATAGTGACCTTAAAATATAGTTTATTTATTTTAATATTAAATATATAATATATTTATATACTTGAAAATCAAATATTTATGTTTTATTATCAAAAATATGCATCCTAAAGTGGTTAAATATTAACTAATGCAGTTGCATATAATTTGTTTATATATATAATTTTTTATTATTTTCACATCGTATTTCCAAAATTACTACCGTTAAAATTCACTTACCTTGTTTATAAACAATAATCTCAAAGTAAAAATAGATGATGAATTTAAGATTTTGTGGGTTGGCATAGACTTGCAAGATAAGTTGTGTTATTCAATGAGTTTTCTTGAAAATTTGACACATGTAAAAGAGCTGATTGTATATCTTATTAAAAAAGAAAATATTAAATATGTAGTAGCTTATTCACTCAATAAAGGGGTTTGGAATTTAGGTGGTGACCTTGAGTTTTTTGTCAACTGTATCAAGAATAAAAATAAAAAAGCACTCGAAGAATACGCTTATAAATGCATTGAACTTGTATACAATTACAATAGCAATTATGAAATGGATGTGTTTTCAACTTGTGTAGTGCAGGGAAATGCGTTTGGCGGTGGTTTTGAAAGTGCTTTATCTGGCAATTATATTATTGCAGAAGAGTCAGCCAAATTTAGTTTTCCTGAAGTCATTTTTGGCACATTCCCAGGCATGGGGGCATACAGCTTTCTTACCAAAAAGGTAGGATTTAACAGAGCTAATGAAATTATCAACTCTAATAAAACCTACACCTCGAAAGATATTTTTGAATTGGGTATTATCAATAAAGTTTGTGATGACGGTATGGGTATCGCTACTATGAGTTCATTGATCAAAAACGGGGATATGGAACAATATATTTCTAATCCCTTTTTAAATATTTGCAATAAGGTCTCAAAAAAAGAATTACTCGATGTCGTAAATGTTTGGTTGGCTAAAGCATTTACCCTTTCGGAAGACAACTTAAGTAGAATGCTCAAATTGGCCAATTTTCAAAAACGCAAAATTGAACAAACCAAAATTATTGAGCCTAGTATTGAAGAAGAAATGAAAATTGCAGAAGTCAATACCCTTATTAATAGTTCGTTTTAAAGAAATTCCAACCTTTAATTCATCTTATTCGTCTAAATTACTTGAAAAAGTGTGTATATTAACATATGTTAATGTTGCAACATTCAATTATTATTTATTATATTTGTTCATCAATTTAAAAAAAACGTTTGATATGAAAAAAATTCTTTCTCTTTCACTAGCTGCAATGTTAGTATTTGGATTTGCTGCATGTAAAAAAAATGCATCAAATTCTACTGGTACAAACCCATTTGGTAATACCACTACCACACCTACAACGCCACCAGCTGCTGATCCTTTAGCAGAAGTAGGAGCCCTTCCAGCTGATTATACCAAAAAAGCGATTTTGGAAGAATTTACAGGCGAATGGTGCGGATGGTGCCCTGAAGGCGCTGAAATTATGAATCAAAATTTAGCAGCAAACCCTAATACCGTTGTCGGTATCGCTGTACATGATGGTGACCCAATGGAACTTCCTTCATTCAACTCTTGGATCAAAACATTGACCAATGTAGCTGGTTTCCCTAATGGAAGTGTAAACAGAGCAGATGCTACTGGCCGTAGTTCTTGGACTGGTCAAATCAATACTGAATTAGCAAAAGTTGCTGACTTAGGTATGGCTATTGTTTCTAAAACCAATGGCAACATGGTTGACATTAAAGTATTTGTAGGTTACAAAATGGCTTTAGGTACAGACAAATTATTGACAATCGCTATCACTGAAGATGACGTAGCACAATCTTCACCAGGTGCACAGGGTAACTACTCAGCTACTGTAGTTGTTGATCCAAATACCTGGACTCACTCACATGTATTAAGAGGTTTTGTTACAAACGAACAAGGTGATGCAATCGATATGACTTCTCCTAAAAACTATACCATTGTTGAATTTAAAAATGTTGACTTGTCTTCTATGAATATCAGCAATATGGCTAATGTTGAAATCGCAGCCTTTATCCATTCAAATACAGCACCAAGAGATGTATTTAATGCACAAAAAGCAAAATTAGATGAAACCAAAAAATGGGATTAATCATTTTAATTTAATATTGAAAAAACGCTCTATCATGAGCGTTTTTTTTTTACCTTTAACAATCATATTTTACTCATGAAACAATATTTTATTTTCATACTGATTCTTACAATGCTTTTTTCATGCAAAAAAGAATCTGATACACCATCTTCTGGGGGAAATACCATAAACCCAGTAGGTGACCCGCCGACGATTTATACCCAGAAAATTCTTTGTGAAATGTTTACCGGTGAATGGAACCCCAATTGCCCTACTGGTGCCGATACGCTGAAAGCCATGTTGTCGGTTGATAGCAATGTCATCGCAGCATGTATTCACCAGGGAGACTGGCTCGCCATTACCCCATTTTTTGATGCACTAAATATACATCTTGGCGGAGTCAATGGATTCCCCCGTGCAGCTTTTAATCGATTACCTGCTACAAAAGGTAGTCAGTTAGATTCAATCACTTACAGCATTTTTAATTGGCGTTTAAACCTTGAGGAATTACTGCTAAAAAAACAAACCGACTGTGGACTTGCTATCAGTAGCAAAGAATCGAACGATAATCTTGAAATGTCTGTTTTTATAGGATATAATGATTCATTGTTAAAAAGAACACGCCTGACCGTTTATTTAATCGAAGATAGTGTGTTAGCCCAAAATCAACTGAATGCCGATACCAATTATATTCATCATCAAGTGTTGAGAAAAGTATTGACCAGCTATACAGGCGATTCAGTAGCAATGCTGGATGGTAAAATGATTACCAAAAACTATAGCATGACCTTAAATGGATATTATAATAAAAAAAGTAACTTAAAAATAGTCGCATTTATCAATATAATTGGCGACGATTTTAAAACAAATGAAGTTCTCAATGTACAAGAATCTTCATTGAATCAAGTAAAAAAGTGGGATTGATATTTGCTAAAGAATAATTTTGCTATCATATAAACGGTGAATGATTAGTCTTACTGAATGATCATCTACCCGAAAAAATCGATATATTTAACCAATCTTTGTCTCCTAATCCATTCGATTGTTTTTTATTCAAACCAACAAAAGTGCTGACATTTACAGAAGAAAATTATTTAAAAGCTATTTATCATTTAGAAATTTCATCTGAAAAGAAAGAAACGTCTACCAATACCATAGCTGAACATTTAGCGATTAAACCCGCTACAGTTACAGCGATGCTTAAAAAATTGAATGATAAAAAATATATATCCTACCAAAAATATGGCAAAGTATCCTTATCAAAAACAGGTAAAAATATAGCCCTGCAAATAGTCAGAAAACATCGATTATGGGAGGTTTTTTTAGTAGATAAACTAGATTTTACCTGGGATGAAATTCATGAAATAGCCGAACAACTTGAACATATTCAGTCTGCTAAACTCATTGATAAGTTAGACGAATTTTTAAAATTTCCTGCTTTTGATCCTCATGGCGACCCAATTCCTAATACAAAAGGCATCATTCATGAGCAAGTTCGAAAAACCCTTTCAGAAGCAAAATTAGGGGTTGTATATAAAGTAATCGCAGTGAAGGACACCTCATCAGAATTTCTGCAATACCTTATGCAATTGCATATCACCCTGTCTACCAAAATAAAAGTCATTTCAAAATTTGAATTTGATAATTCATTATTGATATTAATCAACAACAAAAGAGAAATTACCATTTCTGAAAAATTTTCACAACATATCATTATCGCATAACTTATGAAAATAGGAAGAAAAAATTATTTACAATATTTGAATCCCCTGGAATTGCTTCAAACAAAAAAAGTATTGCAAAGTAATCCCAATATTTTAAAGGTAGATCAACCGCAAGGGGAGTCTATTATTAGTATGTATGTCTATAATGCTGGTCAATGCGTTAATCAAAAAAACTTGAAAAGTGAAGATGTCATTCTGGAAAATTTCGATCCTAATAAAAATTACTGGCTAAACCTCGATATATTAAATAAAAAAAGCGTAGAAACAATCGGTACCAATATTGGACTGCATACCCTGATTATTGAAGATATATTAAGCGTACAACAAAGACCCAAAGTAGATGAGTTTGACAACTATTTTACATGTGTAATGCAAATGCTGTATTACAATACCGAATTGCATGCCATTGAAAGTGAACAAGTGAGTTTTGTATTGGGAAAGAATTTTTTATTTACATTTCAAGATGATTCTCATCGCGATTTATTTGATTTAATTCGCGAAAAACTAAGCAATCCTGCTACCAAAGTGCGGGTGCAGGGCAGTGATTATTTATTGTATTCATTACTCGATAATATTGTAGATCATTACTTTGTAGTACTTGAAAAGCTGGGTGAACAAATTGAAAAATTAGAAGAAGAAATAACAAGAAATTCATCGGATGCCTATACCATGAATCGCATCAATAATTTACGAAAAGAACTGATATTTTTTAAAAGACATACCAGTCCTATGCGTGAATTGCTTAACAATATCATTCGTTCAGACAGCCGTTTTATTCAAGATAAAAACAATAATTATTTTAAGGATGTCTACGATCATATTATACAAATCATAGAGCTTACAGAAAACTATCGTGATGTGATTTCAAATATCAGAGACTTATACCTGAGTCAAACCAATTTGAAACTCAATGAAATCATGAAGTTCTTAGCCATTGTGACTACCTTGTTGGCACCCGCAACGGTTATCGGAGGCATTTTTGGGATGAATTTCGATAGAATACCTTACTTGCATGATCAAAATGGATTTTGGATTGCAACGGTGATTATGTTGGTAATACCCCTTTTAATGCTCTTTTATTTTAGAAAAAAAGGATGGTTTTAGCAATCAATCCAATGCCAAACATGCTGATTTTTTTGTGAAGGATAACATTTTTTCAAACGATGTCTATTGCTTCGCATATTTTGAAAATCAAACTGCACCTGTTTTATAAATAAGTCTTCTAGGAAATATATTCATAAGTATGAAACCTTGAAAGTATAATTTACCAGACCTTAAATTGCGTTTATAATTATTTTTATATTACCTTTGCACCGGCAAGTCTTATACGACCAGCTCCTGCTACTCCTCCAGGGCGGGAACGCAGCAAAGGTACGCGGTTGTAGCGGTGCGATATAAGTAACTTGCCATTTTTTATTACAATCCTCGCTGGTAAAGGGTTTCATTTGGCGAAAAAATACACCCCTGGCGAACTAATCATAATTCATAGTGTCATTCATTCAAAAAGTTTGATACTATGAATAAAAAAAATTTTTGTGTAGACGGAAAGGACTATAAGATAGTAATAGGATCTATTAACTATTTGGAATACACAATACAGCATAGAAAGTCGACTGTACAATTAAGAAAGCGAATTTATAAGGGTTTCCAGGTTAGCAATAACATAGAAGATCTTTATCAAGTAGCTTTGAAACACATAGCTTGGGTACTTGATAAAAAAGTTCAAGATTTGCTACCTAAAAGCAAACTACACGAATACATATTAAACCATAAATACCGTTATAAATTACGTACTTACGAACAGTTTAAAGGGGTATGCGATAGGTATGTTACCTGGTGTGAAAAAAACAAAGTAGTACCCCATAAAATAACCTATGAAAAGGCCAGGAAATTTATTAGTGAATTTGCTATTGGTAAGCAGACTGGAACTATTTGGAATAACCAGCTAGTGCTAAAAACTATTTTCAATGGTTTGAAAAAAGAAAAGGTAGTGCAAGAAAATGTTTTTGCAGATCTACCTAAAATTAAGCGATCGCCAGTATCACTAATGTATTTTAATAGTATGCAGATTAAAGCAATAAAGGAATACTGTAAGGCCCACAATCCACAAATGTTACGTGCTATACTACTATTATATTCTTGTGGCATAAGGCCAGCTGAATTAAGAACATTACAGATATATGATGTGTTGTTTGAAGATAACTTGATAGAGATAAGGGGTAAAGATGCCAAAGGTGGTAAAACAAAACGTGTTTATTTGCCTGATCAGGTAAAGTCAGAATTGACTATACTGCAGTCCTATCCTCCATATTGGTATGTATTTGGTAATAAAGGGCTACCAGCTGAAAAAATGATAAGTACAAATTATTTGAACGATGCACATAGAAAAATACTCCTGGAGCTTAAAATTATTGGTAGATATGCCCTTTACAGCTGGAAACATACCGGAGCTGTGGCAATGGTGAGGGCTGGTATCAATATTAAATTAATACAGCAGCAGTTACGACACTCCAGCCTTGATATGACTAATGAATATTTAAAAAATTTGGGAATACTGGATAATGATGATTTGAAAAATAAAATGCCCGGACTTTGATATATTAATAAAGTGAAAGTATATTATTATTTTTGCATAATGGAAAAACAATATTTTCAACCCGTACCACCCATTGTAATGGATAAACATAATATTTATGAATGTTGTACCTGTAAATGGCACGGAAGATTTGTTGAAGCTAATAAAAAGAATATTCCAGGTACAGATTTGTCATTATTAACCTGTCCTAAATGTAATAATTATACTGATTTTACCTTATGGAAAAAAGAAAGTATCGATTTTGATGGAAGGGATAAAACGTTACTAATATACGATAGAATGCGAGATGTGATATACAATGGCAATGAAACAACAATGAATATTTACGGATGTTCTAGCTGTAAAGAAGATTACATTTTTGAGTATATAGATTCAAGGCATAACTTCTGTCCACTGTGTGGCACAGAATATTTATATATTGCTGATATTTCTGTATAGTTATTATTGTCTATAGTGCCTGGTAAAAAAGTAACCAGGTAAATCAATACCTGGTTAGTTCATAATACTTACTCCTATTATACTGGAAAGTAGAGGTATTAATATTTTTATTGTGGTTGCATTTCTGTTATATGTACTTCTGATGACATGCCAGCACCGGCCGTTATTACAATGTCTAATGAAAAAAGTGTTGAAGCTTTTAAATAAATAGGTACTCCCACTGGTGCGATTAAAGAAACACTACCACCAAAAGAGTATGAAGCATTGCTTGATAAGGCTAAAATCATTATACTGTTAGTAGTGCCAGCAGGTATTGTATATACACCACTATTAGTTTTTTTTGTGCCTACAGGCTTATTATAGATGCCAGATCCAGTACCTGCACCACCAGTACCAGTGAAGCCTGATAATGCATCATATAAGTATCTTAAAAGTGTTAAGTCGGTACCTTCAAATTGTTCTATAGCTGGAAAAGTGGGTAATGCCATTTTATTTTTTAAATTTAAATATGATTATTATTCCTGTAATTACAGCTACAGCTCCAATAGCTGCTATCAATAACCAGGGCGTTTTTGCTTTTTCTTTTGGTTTTGCTTTGGGCCTATTTACATTTTCTTTTGGCTTGGGTTTGGTTGCGTGAATTACAATTTCTTTACCACCATATTTTATAGCCTTTTTCTTTAAATAAATAATATCATTTCGGTAGTCGTCAGCTGGGTGTGTAATACTTTCATAACCAACATAAGAAACAGTGATATAGGCTGATTCGTCAGAAATTGGAATTATTAATTTTCCATTGATATCAGATTTTCGTGTTACATAAGTACCATTGATAAATAGTAATTTGCCTTTACTATCAGTCATGCCTACAGATGCAAACGGCAATAATTCGCCATTGTCAATATCTTGTATGGTTGTATTTATTATAAACATTATTTCTTAAAATCGTTTAGTGCTTCTGTATTTCTATTTAAGGCCTCAAGTAATATTTTGCTATCTTCTTTCCAATGATTTTCTACTTTTTCGTGTAATTCTTCAATTTGCTTTGTATTGCTATATACAACGCCTGATAAGACTGTTACACATAGAAAAAGTGCAGTAATTAGCGTTTCTAATGGATAACGCCTCATGATAGATAAATTTTCTTCTTTTAAATCCATTTTTTAATTTATTTGTTCATCCATTTTTTAAACTCCCCTAATGTGATATTGCCATTTTTATTAAGATCAATATATTTCTGGGCCTTGTATACCCAATTAGGAAATACCCAACTGTCAGCTTTATTTAATGCTGCTGGATAAAATACAGCAATGTATACATCAGCGAATGAATGCATTTTACCTTTATATGGTTGAAAGTATTTTTCAACGTAGTCAAGTTGATCAATAGCACTCATTTTAGCTAGTTTTGCAGTCGTAGTACCTAATCCCTTTGCAGTGTCAGCCATAAACTGAATTAGGCCTGTAGCTGAACTTGTTGGATTTTTGATTGAGGGAGAAAAAGTACCAGCACTTTCTTTATTGATAACTTTCATTAACCAGTTTGGATCTATATCCAACCTGATACAGATTGCTTTTATTTTAGCAATAAATTCAGCTCTGTAAGCAGCTTTTACTTTTTCTTCAAAAATTAATTTTTCATTATTCATAAATATCGAATTTGAATTGATTACACCTAGTGCTTTATTTCTTAAAAAAAGGATAAACAACAGTATACCAACGGTACAGATACCAGTAATGATACGCCAGTCGTTTAATATTCCTTTCCAGTTCATTTTATAAGCCCTTTCCTTTAGTTTGTACCATTATTGTCGAAAATTCAGACAATGTGGTTTGTTTCTTTTTTATAAGATAAAATAGTGCTGTTTCTGTTTTTACTCCAAATGCACCATCTTCAACCAGTAGCACTTTCTTTTTTATAGCTAATACCTTATTCATTAAATTTTGAAGGTATTTTACTTCTTTATTATTGCTTCCACGTTTAAGCACTTTGATTTTATCCAGGTCTACAATTGGAGGTATTTCAGTTAAATTATCATCTTCATTTATTTCAGGTTGAGTCTGATAATCTTTAATAATTTCCTTTTCACCTTTAGTATTTGATTTTGGATTGAGCCAGTTAATTATTTTGTCTTTTAGCAGATAGATCAGCAAGCCTACTGCAGTAAAGATAAAAATGACTATGAGAGGTGTTTTGTTCTTCATTATTTAAAAAAGTATTTATTGATCGTAAATAATAATATACCAGTTGCAAGTGCTACGGCTCCTAATATTAAAATAGATTTGGTTTCAATACTGTGATCCATTTTGCCAATTTCACCTGTATTTGAAAATCTGTTTATAAATTTACCAAAAGTGGTTTCTTCAAATTTTTTATCCATATTGATTTTTTTTATTGCAATCCGGCTATGTAAGGGATTGAATTAATTTTAAATAATAAAGTCGTTTTCTTAAGGTCTTTATAAAGATCTTGATTGTCAGTAAATTGATTTGTATAGAAGGTTCCAACAAGCTTCATTTCATCATAACTTTTCACTCTAGCTAATATTGCTAAAGTGTCGCTATCTGATTGAAAGTGTACTAGCTTTTCATAAAATCCCATCCCTTTAAGTGTTTCCAATTCATAAGCTACATCATGTGCTACAGATCTCATTTCATTAATACGGTTTTTGGGTACGCCAGTTTCTTGACTTATTTTAATATTTTCGGCATTGTCAGCAACTACATCACCTATCACAGCACCAGATCCTTTTATTCGCATAATGAGCGTATAAAGTACAAAACAGCCTACAAGTCCTAATAGGGTATATAGTAAGGCTGGTAAATATTTTTTAAGTGAATCTAATGCTTTCATCTTATTTTGATCTTTTGAATAAAAAAATAATTGTACCAATTACAGCAACAGCTGCAATCCCAATGCCAACCCACATAAGGATCTTGTTATTGTTGTTAGTTGCTGGTACTGGTCCTTCATCGGTTGTTTTACCAAATGCTTTACCAGCAGTTCTAACAAGTCCATTAAGACCACTATCAGCATTATCTACAATACCTTGTTCGCTTAATATACGTTTCGCTTCACCTTTCGCTTGCATACCAGCGCCTTTACCTTCTTTTAAAGCTTTGGTACCTTCTGCTTTGGTTACTTTGGTTTGTGATTTGCCTTCAACACGTACACATTTACGATATTGCCTTGGTTTTAATTTGCTTGCATCGCAGCCGCCAAAATCGTCAGCAGTTTGATTATACCATGGTATAGGATCTCCAGAAAAATTATGAGTGCAGTTTTCACATCTGCACGTATCGAATAATGAATTTGTTTGACACATATTTTGATTTTTTTGGTCTATTTCTTTTGCTCTTTTTAATTGCATAGCCACTCTTTGAATATGTTGTGGACTTTTACCGGTTAAAACCCTAGAAAGACTTTTAACACTATCAGTAAGGCTATATCCCATTTGCACATACAACTTACTAGCAAATGCATCTACAGCTAGTTCATCAGACGTATTTAGCTGAATATGGCCGTATTCATGCAATAAAATGAACATTCTGTGAGCTGGGGGTATTGTGTACCAAACACTGTCATTAATCCAAATTTCACCAGTGCGCCTATTGCATCTTGCAGGTGTAGGATTGCCGTTTAAGTGTGGTACATGAGTTATTGATACTTCCATTGAAATGAGCTACAGATATTGTGAATGAAATTTATTTCTTACCACCTTTGAAAACAGCAATCAATATGCCTACTACAGCTACTACAGCTACACCAATCCCAACAAGTACAATAGGTTTTTGATACCATTTCTTTTCTCCACCACCATCATTACCACTTCCTTCATCATAACCACCACCATTGCCTGGATCTTCGCTACCACCACCTTTAATAGCACTTATAACGCCACCTAATACACCAGCACCTTTTGAAACAGTATCTAAAACCTGATCAACAGTTACTTTATTTTGTGTGTTACCTTCTGCCATATTAGCTTCATTTGTTAATGGAGTTTCAGAAGGGGTATTAATATTTGCTTCTTTATTCAATTTGGATGCTTGAGCTGGTCTGTTTTTAGCAATGCCAATTTTACGGCCTATAGCTCCTAAACGTGAATACCCACCACGAGCTTCACGTTTTTCTGCACGTTTAGCTTTGCCTTTTTTACCAAGTCCTAATATTTCATCATAATCATCATAGTTGTTTCCGTCTATAGCACTTAGTAAGTCAGCTAAAAATGGATTACCATTATCGCTGGCATATAATGTAATAGCAGCACTCAATGTATCGTAATTAACAGGTTGTTGTATTCCGTATATTTCAAACAACATGGAAACAACACCGGAATAATTTTGAAGAATTTGTTCGATTTTCATAGATTTTTTTTGATTTGGTTTTAAAAAAATCCCCCCTCCAACTGGAGGAGGGATTTATGTATTTGGTTAGGGTTGGGTTTATCGTCTATTTTTAAATGATCCTGCGCTACGATGTGCTTTTGCACGTTTATTTTGAAGGGCACCAGCTCCATTAAGGATTGCACCGCATACGACAGTGATCGTAAGTGTTGTAGATGCTGCAATAGTTAATTTTACTACACATTGGTCATTCAAATCAAAACCTGCTGGTATGTTAATCACTTTGTCATTAAACATATTTTGATCCTGGTACATTGTTGGTTTCAAGATACGAGCTGGTAACTGTCTGAATGGGCTTACTTCTTCAATTGAAAATCTGCATTGCTGAATACCGGCTGCTGTACTAGATTGTATTTGAAAGGCTTTTACATTTGTAGGATTATTTTCAATAAACCTACGTAAAAAGTCTACACTACCATAGGTATCAGATGTTGCTGTAATATTTGTTTCAGCAACATCATCAATTGCAGCAAATGTACCATCAGTTAAAGTCCCTACAGTTAATGCATTGTCTTTTGTACGGTATTTACAAGAAGGCATAAAGTAAATTGTTCGAGCTGCATTTTTTGCATTTACTATTGTTACAGTATAATTATGCCCTTCGACTGCTGCCATTAGATTACCAGGCTCACCACCAAAATCTAAGAAGTCATCATTGGCACCAGTATAACCGCTGTAGCCTTCATAGTCATCATCACCACTATAGTTACTTAAATGGTCATTTGCTTCTGCTTCTAATTGTCGCATGGTTGCTACTGCACCACCAGCCATTAATGTGGTTGTGGCGGCTGTCATTGTAGCTTTTTGTTCACCTGAAATTTTGCTACTTGCCTGGCATAATGTCGAGCCTGCAAAAATGAGGAAAAGGGAAAGGAAAAGGAATTTTTTCATGTTTTTGTTTTTTGTTTTTTGAAAGATTAATGAATAAAAGATTTTGATTTTTTTTGCCTATACAGTTGTAGTGGTAGGTTTGTTAACTTTAGGTGCTATGAATTTTACAAATAAGAAGGTACCTACAATTGTACTTACAACACCAACTGCACAAGCGATTAAGAAATTTTTCATGTTTGAGTTTTTTTTAGACACAAATATTTACAAAACATTGTGGGGCGAAGGACTCTAAAGGAGCGTTAAGGATAGTAACGGATAGTATAAGCCAGTAAAGGATTTCAAAGGAATATAAGGGCAATAAAAAAACCACTTAATAAGTGGCTTTTTTAATTTTACATCATGTCAAAGATCTAAGGCAAATAATCCCAATAGGGTGCTGTTTTTGCTTTTGACTTATGCAATACACTCCAAGCTTGCTTTACTGGTGATGCACCTGTAAAGTCAGCTGTAAATACATTGAGGTGTACGCTTGATTCGTCTACAGCAACTACAATTGCCGGAGCTGATGTTGCAGCTGGTTGTGTTTCAGTACCTTCTGGTAGTACACCGCCATTGCCATTGGAGAAATATTCTACAAATTCTCCGATTTTCAATTTTTCCATTTTTATATGAGTTTTACAAGGCCGCTCAAGGCATATTTTTAAGGTTCACCTAAACAATCAAATATTGTTTTTATTTGTTTGGGTGTATACATTTTACCATCATAATTCCCTATGGTATTTTTAAAGGGTTTTAGCCAAGTTCTAAGCACTTTCACACTTACACAATAGAGCTGTGCTAATTCTTTTTTACTATAAGCTTTCACTTCTGTAGGCATTTTTAATTTACTAAAAAGGTTTTATTTATATATGGATTTGCACTGGCTTGTATTTCTCTATGGCCCTTTAAAATCGTTTCGTAATTTGGTATTTTCGACTTCGCATTTTCAATATTTTCACCAATTTTAAATAGTGTTATATAGTTCACATTTGATAAAAGTTTAGGAGGGGCAAAGGAAAAACCATGATACATAAGTAATACATCATTGTTTTTTTGCTTGCTATCAAAAATAATTCCACGTATTGATTTGCTTAAATCACCTATCATATACTTAGTGCAATCTTCCATTACTATCAATGTATTTTTAACATGATCATTGATTGCTTTAAATGCTTCGTCATTCTGATCATAACATAGGATCCGTTTTTTACCTTTCTTCCAACGTGGTAACATTTCGGGCTGTATAGTCTGAAAATCTTTATAATCAGGGTGTTCAAATGTATCTACTACCAATATTTTTTCAAATTTGGTTGTGTCGATAATTTTACGACCTAGATAGGTTTTACCTGCTTTGCGCCGTCCTACCAACATTATGACCTGGTTAGTTCTTTCCATCAGCTTTCATACTTTCTCCTACACGTAATTTGATTTCTTTTTTTAGCATTGCTTCATATTGCCGGCGTGCTGCACGTTCATCAGGTGCCACTATTACAATATCTTTAAAGAAGTATGCTATTAATCCTTTAGGGCAAAATACACGTACTTTTTGTTTTTCAACTGTGCGGCCCTGGTTTGAATTGTCATTGTCGCTAAATATTTTTGCGATGTTTTTCAGAAAGTTTTTCGTCATTTTTTGATTTTAAGTATTCACGATAGAATTGCAATAATTCAGTGCCAAATTGTATTATAAGCCATATTATACAATAGGTTTTATCTGCTTCGTGGCACTGTATTAATTTTAGTTTTGCGTTCTCTATTTTCATACATCTTTCATCATTATAATGTGATATATGTCTGTGAAGCACTCTTTAATATGGAGTACTGGCACACATAGAATAAGCAGAAATTTTACAAGTATTATTTTTATCATTTTATTTAGTCTTTATTGAAAAATTTACGTGCTGCAATTGGGAGTGTACGTGGCACTAGTATCATAGCACTTACAGCCATTAATGCATTTTCGGGGCTAGCTTTGAAGTTTACATTTTCAAGTACTTTCTTTAGTGCTTTGCGTAAATTTTTGTTTTCTCTTGTTGTAAGTGGTAAATTTTCGCAGTAATCATCAAAGTCAAGATATACTTCCATAACTTCTTGTTGTCTTTCAGTGAAAGTGAGTACTTTAGTTTTATTCTCCTTTGCCTGTTTATAAATGTTTTTTAGTTCATTCATAACCTTTAGATCTTCTTTAGCAATGGTAGTTCGATACAATGCAGGTAAAGCAGATTCAAGTAGCATTTCACTAGCTGACATTATCAGCTCTGTTAAATCTTCTGCATTGACATTATTATCATCAATACTTTCTTTTTCTTCACTATCTGTGATAGGTGCTGGTTCAAAATCATCACTGGAGCCAGCGCCTGCATCTAAATTGTCAGTTGTAGTACTAGCAGTGCTATCTGGTTTATATTCTGTTGCTTTTTCCATTTCAGCAATTAGATCTATTTCAGATTCTTCAATTATAGGTGTAAATTCATTTTCCATTTAGCTACTGATTTTTTTTACTTGTGTTTCATCCAGATACTTACTTGCTACATTTCGTATTAATTCAAAGTTTTTTGATAATCTATCTTTATCTGCATCGCTTAGCTTATTTAACTTCATAGGTAGTTTTGAAATGATTTTTATGAATTTAGGTATATTCAATTCAGATGGATCATATCCACCTAAAAAGTTTTGTTTCATAAAGTCAATTATGTCTACACTACAGTCTAACATTTCTAAAAGCTGAGCCTTATCATCCTTTGCTTGCTTATTTTGCTGTATCAACAAAGCCAGTTTGTCTTTGGGTACGCTTACCATTTCAGAGGCGGCAGCAGTATTATCTTTATTTGTAAGTTCCTGGTCTGGCATGATTAAAATCCTAATAGTTGCATAAATGTTCTTTCAGTTGGTACCGGTACCTTATCTGGTGTTGGTACCGGTACATTTCCTTTTTCTGATTTGCCACCAGCCTTCAATTCCATATTTTCAAATTGCAAATCTTTTATCTCCTTATCTAGCATAGTAATTTTATCTAGGCTATTATGATAAGCATCTTCATTTGAATTATTTAATTCAGTAAGGGTAGTTATTTCACGTTTCAATTCAGTAAACTGTGAAGCTGTAGTAAGGTAATGTTCTACCAGTTTTTTAATAAGATAGGTTACATTATTTACACCTTCATCTTTCATCGCAGCAAGTACTGTTTTTATTTTACCAATATATTCAGCATTGATTGAAGTAGTCATTTTAGGTTTAAGCCAATCGGAAACTACATTGTTTACTGTGGTTTCTTTCGTTGTTTCTACTTTGTCAGCTGTAACATTATCTGATGATTGCTTATGGTGTGCATCTTCATTACCTGTTGATTCAATGATGTCAGCTGTAGGTTTATCCGTAACCTGTTCATTACTGGTATCTAGTTGGTTTGTTGATTCTGTATTGCTGGTAACAGTTTTCATTTATAATTTTTTTACAAACTTATGGTTTGCAAATAGCCATCACAATAGCTTATAAAATATTAGAAAGCAAGTTTTAGATAATGAACTGATCAGTACAAAGTATACATGTATGCTGTGGACTGATTTTAGTCCAAAATTATTGGACAAATGGTCGTTTTTTACTTAAAGTGTTGAAAGTCAATGTATTAAGAACGTCCGATGTATTTTTATAGCTGGACTTGTATGGTCGTTTTCGTCCAATAATGTTATTGGACTTCATTGGGCGTTAATTGGACACTAATTGGACAAATAAAATGCAGTATTTGCAGTGCTTTGAGTGCTAAATGTCCAATTGTCCAAAAAAATCTTCTATTTATTGCTAAAGAAAAGAAAGAAAAAAAATAAAAAAAGAATAAGGAGCTGGTCGAAATTTGGGCGAACGGCCGGTGGTGGGTCGCTGGTGTTGTAAAAAATATTTTGGAGATGATTTGCAGGGGCATATAAAAGGAAAGCCCTGCTGTGATGCAGGGCTTAAAAGCAATGGAATGTGGCCGTTTAGCTAAAGGCCCTTATTTTCTGTAACAATAGATCGAATAAAGGGATTACTTTTTTGAGCTCATCTGGTTTCATATATATACGGCGATCATACTTAGTTACACATAGAAACTTATTGTATATATTGATTTTCTGTAGCTTGTATGATATGTATTGTTCAAATAACCTAGCGAATATTTCATTTCTTCTTACAAAATAGTCACTATCAGATGCAGCCTCGATGCGTGTGATCAGATCGCTTTCTTTGTTTGGTGCTTTCCAAAATGCAAGCTGTAATATTTCATCTGCTATACCTCTAAGCCCTTTAGTATGCATTACACTTCTGTTTATACTTCTACCATCAGTCAGGGCGATACTACCAGCTTTTAATTCATAATATTGACCAATATAATAGTCTAAAAAGTGAGCGTATTCGTGTGCGAAAGCTCCTATACCGCCACTTGCTATAAAATCCTGTACTTTGGTATTATCAGGGTTGCGTTCATACCTGGTAATATTTATAACTTTGTCATAACTTTCATAATGTGCTAAGGCACTACTAACACCCCTTGCACCAAATGCTACTGATAGCGCCTTGAATCCAATATTGTTATTATGAAATTTCAATACTTTATTCATATCATAAAGGGCTATGTATAATGCACATAGATAGTTATATCTATCTTCATTTGATGTCCAGTTGCCAAATTGAAAGCCTGCTAGCTGATAATACTTCTGAATGTCCAGGGCGTTATTCTTTTGCCTCATTTTAAGAGGGATGTCTACACCTTTACGAAAGTATCTGTAAATCTGATCAAAGCCATTTTCATTCCAGTAGGAGTCTGCACGACTATTTTGAATAGTAGCGGTATCTACTATTTTTTTAATTACTGCCATTTTTCAAAATATTTAGTGAATGAGGATTAAAGCCTTCTTTTGGCTTTTTAGATTTCGTTTTTTTAGCTCTACTTTCCGGGTTAAGTAGTTCATTTCCACCGATACCAACTATTTTTTCATTCTTTGGTATTTGTGCGATTGGTTTTTTAGGTTTTTGCATAATTTAGGGTTTTTAATTGTTTACAAAATTGAATATAAAAAATACAACTTTTTCTCAAAATTTCAAAAAGTTATTTATGTATAGTTAAAAATCTCTTTACTTCAGTAGGGTATTTAGTTATAACGGTTTGAATGAATAGGTCACGCTCTTTAGGTTCAAGACTATCTAGCTTATCTGCAAATCTGCTAACTTTTCTTTTTACTCGCTGGCGATCAGTGCAGCCATCCCCAACAAAGTCATACTGGTGAAGTGGCAATTTGGTGATATCGTAATTCATATAGATTATTTCATTCACAGCTCCAGTTCTACTTGCTACCAAAAATTCTTTTTTATTCCAGCTCTTAAGGTGCTTGTTGTATAGATCATTCTGTCTAGTAGATATCATAATATTTGCATCAAGATCTACAATAGTTGAAAGTAACTGTACATGATCATCATCAGTCATTTCATGATTGTAATATGCTTTTCCGTTACTTCTAGCAGCCATTGGGTAAGGTGGATCCAGGTATATAAAATCATTACGCGTAAATCCTCTATCTTCATTTAGTTTTTTGGCTTGTAGTCTGCTTTTAAGATATTTTATTGCACAATCTTTAACAGGGTGGGGGCCTGTAGTCATTTTCTTATAAAGTGCCATGTACTGATTATAATCCTTTTCCATTATCAGGTGATTATTTGCTGGGCGCTTGTTAAAAAAAACTGCTGCACTGCCTGCAAATAGTTCGTAATAATCATCATGCAATGGGATGTTGTTTATGATAAATTGTAAAAGGCCATGAGCAGCTTTAGATCCTATATAGTTTTTAAATTCCTTTTTTTTACCATGGCCACTGTAGTTATTTTTGGCTATACCAGCTGTGCTATTTTCACTTGGAGTATAGACCGTTTCGTTTATAGTTGCTGGCATAATTTTTTTTGATTTATTTTTTTCGTTTGACACCCAGCGAACTAAACGACTTTTATGAATACCGATCGGTAAATGTGTGTGGCAGGATATTACCAAATTTCCAACCCATTGAGCGCTGTTGTGCGGCTTTATTTCTGTAGTATAACTGTCGTCTGATTCGCCTATAATGGTACGTTTTACTTCTTTACAGATCCATCCGTTACGTCCATATTTGTTAGTTGTAATACTGAAAATGCCTACCTTCGGAATAGGATAGGGCTTGTAATTATATTCTACATATATTTCATCCATGCTACAAGTTTGTGTGTTTTATTTTTTAACATTGGCTAAGCGCCATTTCGAGGCGAAACGTGCGCCTAGCCGTCCGTTATCGGTCAGGCTAAGACGCATCCGCCTTGAAATGCCCCATTAATGTTTCTTCACTACTTGGAAATTTCTCTTTGCGTTGACGGGCTAACCTGTCAAAATCATTGTTTAAAAAGTATTTCAACTTGCTTTTCATATCAATTAGGTTTGACATAAAACAATCTTGGTAGCTTTCTTCTTCTGGAAGTTGGTGAATTAAGTGTTGCATTTCATCCATAGCATTCATAGCTATTAGAAGTTGTTTTTCGATTTTCTCTTTTGTGTTCATTTTGATATTTATTTAAGTGTTAAAAATTCGTTTGACAAAGAAGCCCGAACCGATAACAGCACCTACCCAAAAGCGGGGTTTCAGTGGTATTATGTGGCTTTGTGCTTCTATTTAAGGTCATTGGTTATGACAGTTTTCGTTTTTAAAATCCCCGCCTTCGCAAAGCGGCAAAACGTTACCAGCCTTATCGACTTTATTTTTAAAGGCTTCTGTTACCATTTTAATTGCTGTATCTAACATAATTTTAATTTATCGTTAATTAACTTGTGGTGTGAATTTTAATAAGCGGCCATCATTGATTAATTTAAGGAAGTCGGGTATAGGCTGCTTTATACCAAAGTTTCTATTACGGCCAAACTCAAGCAATAAAACATAGTTCCAGCCTTCATCTGGTACTATGTTCGCTAATAGAAAGCCACGTTTTTTAATTGGATCTTTGTAATAAGTAAATGGTTCAAGGTCGTTAATTGTGTAACACATGATATAGTATTTAAAAAGGTATATTATCTTCATCAATATCAAAAAATTGATAAGAGAATGATAGGTTTATGAATTTTATTTCTATTTCATATTTTCTTAAAATAATAGTAGGTATTAAAGTAATACAGCATGTACAATATGAAATATGGAATTGATTTACTCTTTTCATGTTTTAGCAAATTTTTTCAGTGAATGTGAAATAGGTATTGCTACCACGTTTATCACGCTCTCCATTTTTATGAGCGTTAATGTCAAGGTTGTTTATTGTGGCCCAAGTCTTAACATTTTTGTTGAATGTTTTTATTTGGGTTTTTTCTCGATGCTTATTTTTGCTTATATAATTATCAAATAGTACTTTATTGTCAAATTCCTGTTTCAATTTAAGCTGATCTAATACTTCTTCATTCATGTAGTCAATAAATTCTTCACCAGCTGTATCAATCAATTTATTGATTTCATAATTTTCTAATGGAAAATCAATCAAACCATTTTTTAGATAAAATTTGATACAGTCAATCATGTAGGTGTAAAATCTTGAATACTCTTTTTCGTCCCAGTCATGGAAAAACATGCGACCAAATTCATCAACAGGTCGATGATCAGCAGTAAAAAAATTATCAAACTCAATGATCTGCTGGCGGCGGCGATTACTATCTCCGCTACCTTTTAGTGTCATGTTAGTGCTGATATAAAATTTTGGCGCGTCCTCAAAAGACAGGGTAATACTGTCTTTACCTTTTTTCTCAAATGTAAACTCTTCTGTGATCATGCCAAAAAGGCGTTCAAAATCAAAGTTTTTAACTACATCATTAAAGTTGATCAGCTCTGTATCAATGTTTGCTTTTTGGAATGGAAATGGACTGTCAAATTTAAAATTTTTGCCGTCAATCAAACATACATTAAGCATTTTTGCCAGGGCTTTTGAAAGCAATGATTTGCCGGTACCGCCATTGTGTTCACCACCGGTGCGAAGTTTTTTATCTACAGCTACTACTGCTTTTGTCAATGCTGGATTTTTGTAACGGTGTAAAAGATAGCCTATGGTTGTTGCTAGTGATTCAATTTTTTGTACTTGAATATCATCTAATTCGGTTACTGGTATTTTAGCTCCAAGTATTGCGAATGATACAAATTTGCAAAAGTCGCTGTCTGCATAATCAAGTGGAGTATAATTAAAGTCAATAACCTGTTTACTCCAGATATAATTGTCAAGGCTACTGTATTGGTTTGTTTTTATTTCAGTTGATGTGATCTCTAGGTAACAATTTTTAAAATATACAAAGGCGCTTTCAGCTGTATCTTTTTTAAATATTGGTTTTTTATAATCCAGGCCTTCTAACAAATTGATTGAACAATAGTTTTTTGTACCACGTCTAAACATTTCACGTACAGCTTTGTATTCTGCGCTTTCATTACTTTTTAAGTAAGTAAGAAAAAAATCTTTTATTTTGATGGGTTGTATAACTTCAACTTGCTTAATATCTTCTTTAACGTGAATAAAATGATAGTAGTCATTGTCAAGTGGTAACCTATAAAAACCGTTATTGTGTAGAAACTGTATAGCATCATCATAACCGAACTTATATTCAATTTTGCCAGTTTTTTCATTTTTCACTTCATACCAAAAGTTGACCTGTAGTTGGCTATTTGTTTTTTGGATTTGAGTATTACTAGTATTTGCAGGCTTTTTTGTTTTGGTTTTAGATACTTTTTTGCTGTTAGCGAACCATATACCGGCCTCATGTTTAAATTTTGAATAAGTACTTTTTACACTTGCTTTAGTTTCTTTTTGGCTATGCTCATAGCATGCATTTTGTAAATGTACACACGTGGTATGTTCTTCTATACCATACCGGTTAGCAAATATTGAAAAGGTAACGATATAGGCATTGTATGTACCAGGTGCGGGTTGATGTGTTTTGCGTGTAATTTCATCACACTTAACAAGTAAGTCAAAGTCAGTAGTGCTATTAGTTGGTACATATTCTGCTGATGGCGCCACTGGTTTATTGTCAATGTCATAGTTATAATTATCTATATCAAATAAATCTGCATCTGTATTGATATAAATATCTGAATCGAAAGAAAGAAAGCATAAACGGCATATATCCTTACATTTTTCGTCAATAATTACTCCGTAATAATTTACAATGTAGTGGCTAAGTGCTTCAAAGTATGTTTCATGGTTGGTTGCATTGCTTTTGCAATGGTATATCACTTTTAACCCATTACCTGATGGTGAAGTAAATACAGCATAGGTGAGCTGATCAGCTGCAAATGATGTTTTAAGATGTGTTAGTTCATCAATATGAATGTCGTCAATATCAATACAAATGAAAGTAGAATATAACAATAGACTTTCTTTGTTTCTTTTTGAGAATGTACCGCTCCAGGTAACAGATGGTAGTTGCTTTTTTAATTCTGTCCGCTCTTTTTTTTCACTTGTGGCCCTTAACATGAGCTGGGTTTGTACTACATTGTTATATCTGCCGGTCTTTATCCAGTTGAGGGCTTCTGTGATGCTTACTGCCTGGCTAGGCTTTGTGTCAGTGACTTTCTGAAAAAAGGATATTTCTGCTGGCATTAATTCTGTTTGGCTTTTTTAAGTTGTTTTTTTTTGAGTAGGTATTTTGGTCTGTATTTACGCATGTACAATCGGTGTTTCTCCTTTTGTTGTTCGTAGTACTTTTGTTCAGCTGGAGTAAATGATAAATCTGTCATAACAAGTGTATACAGTTGTCAATAATTATAAATTCGATTTCATTCGATATTAATATTTTAACCATTTGATGCCTTTCTGCTATCTGTACCATTACGTCAATTTCTTCTTTTCGCAGCTGATGCCTTTTATTTAACCGGTATAGCATAAGTGCTGTATCATGTTTGGGCGTATTGCTGATGGCAAAATTGCACCAGCGTATTTGCTGCTGAATACTCCATAAGCGATATTGCATGGGTGGCAATGAATGAATATGTGTCATAGTAAAATGGGATTTTCAAGTTTTTCTACTGGTACCGTAAAATGAGCTGCTATTACTTTTAAGATGTTATAATCTACAGTACTGGTATCATCGTTTTTCATATAGATGATCTTTTTTACTCCAGCCTGGCTACGATTGCTATTTCGGGCCACTGATTCTATAAAGCTATTTTTATAAGTAGGGGTATAGTTAAATAATCGCTCCAGAATATTGTATTTATAACCTTTAAAAGTGTCTGGATGTAGGCCGTTTGGCATTTTTTTAACTGTACTTTTGTTCATTTCCTTCTAAATATTTAGATGTTTGTATAAAATATTAGACACAATAATACATTTAAAGTGTATAAAAACAAATAAAAAGTGAAAAAAGTTTATAAAAGTGTAAAAAAATCAAAATTCAGTTGATGAATATCAAATTTGTACAGTGATTAATATTTGCACCATAGTACATTCTTATATTAAAGGAAATTTTATCAATCAAGGTAAATTGGCTAGTGAGATTGGCACCACGTCACAAAATTTATCCAATAGATTGAAAGGTAAAACGATGGATACTACTATGTTGTACAATATTTCTATTGCATTAAAGCATGATTTTTTTCAATATTTCAGTAAAGACGTTTCTAGGGTTATCGCTGCTGAATTAAAAAATATGTCTTATATACTAGAAGAACAAAGTACAAAATACTTGATGAATGAAAACATAGATCTGTACAGAAAATTAGAAAAGGAACGTGAAGACAATGAAAGGTTAAAAAAAGGTGATAAATCTACTACTAAATCAAAATTAAAAACCAACATAAAATCAACATCATAAATATGAAGTATTTATTTTTATTACTATTCACCTTATTTTCTTACAGTTGTTATTCTCAAACAGGCTGGTATGTAGTTACAGCAGGTTGCGAATGGGGTACACTAGCTCCAAGTGCAACAGATGTTGCTGGTACTTTAACAACAGGTCAAAGTGTAAAGAAAGAAACCATAGAAGATTTTGTAGATTATCCAAATAAATACAAAAATCCTGCACAGTTGCATGAAGGAGAAGTAGTATATGTTATAAATAAAATCAGTGATATATATTATTGCTATACAATAACTGGAAGGCTAATGGCTTTAAAAGGTAATCCATTTAAGGTTGAAATTAACAACAATTCGGGAATTGGCATGCTTAATGAAGAAATAAAATTATTAAGTGGTAAAACAATACAAAGTGATTGTGTATGGGTAATAGGTCAAGACCTTGGGAAACAAACTGTTACTATAATCTTAGGCGATAGCGAAAAGTATGAAATACCAGAAAGTAAATGTGATCTTCTTAATCCTATACTAGTTAGTACCGCTAAATCTTTGAAGTTTAAGAAAGTAGAGTAGGGCATTTTAAATTTTAATCTAATAAAAAAAATATGGCATTAGTGAATTTCGGTACAATATGTTTTCCATATTGTATTAAGCAAAATGATAATGGTAGTTTTGTTGTACTTAATAGGGAGTATGAGCCTTTGGGGTTTAATAACTCAAATAGTGGTTATAGTTCAATGGAACTTCCTATTAATACTTCATATCATGAATTGTCATTAGCATATTCAAAGATTTTGAAAATAGGGGATGGGGTTCATATACAAAATGAAGGTAAGGATATTTTTCTTTATGATGATGCTACAAACCCTTTTTACAATAAGAAGTATATGAAAAGCTATTTTGATAAACTAAAAATATTAGCAGATATACCTACAGTGGATTTTATGAAAATGCATGTATAGCCAAAATGAAAAATATAGATGTATTTCAAATAGCCAAAAATCTAAAAAAAGTTACCAATTGCCTCCTTAAAACATTGAAAATCAAGCGCCTTATATAATAACTATGCTAAGTAACTTGCCATTTTTTGTGCCCCTAACTTTTATGCACATTTTTTACTTTTCATCAAACTTTTCAAATACTAAGATTACTTTTGCGCTTTCAAACCCAAAAGAGTTATTTTCAATATGAAATTTTTTATAGATACAGCAAACCTCGCTCAGATTAAAGAAGCCAATGAATTAGGTATTTTAGATGGTGTGACTACCAATCCATCGCTCATGGCCAAAGAAGGCATTAAAGGAACTGAGGCCATCTGGAAACATTACAAAGACATTTGTGATATTGTACATGCACCTGTAAGTGCAGAAGTGATTTCAACCGATTTTGCTGGAATGGTAGAAGAAGGTAGCAAATTAGCCAGTATCGATGCCAATATCGTAGTAAAAGTACCCATGATTAAAGAAGGTATTAAAGCTATCAAATGGTTTACTGACCAAGGCATTAAAACCAATTGTACATTGGTTTTTTCTGCAGGACAAGCAATTTTAGCCGCCAAGGCAGGAGCTACTTATGTATCCCCTTTTATTGGTCGTATCGATGATAGTAGCTGGGATGGTGTTGATTTAATTGCGCAAATTTCGCATATCTATCGATTACAACAATTCAAGACCCAAATACTAGCCGCTTCAATCAGAAATGCCCTTCATATCGTACGTTGTGCTGAAGTGGGTGCTGATGTTTGTACATGCCCATTAGATAGTATTTTAGGCTTGTTGAAACATCCCTTAACCGATATCGGTCTTGCTAAGTTTTTAGAAGATGCAAAAAGTATGAAATAGCCAAGGCTTATTTCACATGTTTCATGATTTCGCAAAAGGTATATACATCCTCAAATGAATTGTATAATGGCACAGGCGCAATACGTATTACATTCGGTTCGCGCCAGTCTGCTACTACACCATTTTTTTGTAAAGCTTCAAATACTTCTTTTCCTTTTGATTTAAATAAAAGAGATAATTGACAACCTCTTTCAATGGGATTAGATGGGGTGATAATTTCAAATTTCAAATGAGTGATTTGTTTTAAAAGAAACTCAGCATAAGCGGTTAAGTGCAAACTTTTTTCAGCCAGTTTATTCATACCTACTTCGTCAAAAATATCCAGTGAAGCCCTGTGGGCAGCCATATTCAGGATTTGCGCATTACTCATTTGCCAGCTTGAAGCATTTTTAGTAGGCTTAAATCCTTTTTTCATTTTAAATCGCGTTTTTTCATCATGTCCCCACCAACCACCAAGCCTAAAAATATTTTCATCTTTTGTATGTTTTTCTTGTACAAAAATACCTCCTACTGCACCGGGTCCTGAATTTAAATATTTGTAGGTGCACCAACATGCAAAATCAACTTTCCAGTCATGTAAATGCAATACTTTATTGCCTACAGCATGTGCCAAATCAAAACCAGCATAAGCTCCTACACGATGTGCAAGCTCTACTATTTGCTTGATATCGAAGTATTGACCTGTGTAATAATTTACACCTCCAAACAATACAAGGGCTACTTTATTTTTGTGTTTTTTAATAGCTTCTTCTATCGCTTCTTGGGTTATACAATGTTCACCTTTTGCCGGAGCAATTTCAATAATAGCATCTTCAGGGTTTAATCCATGCATTTTTACCTGGGTTTCAACTGCATACATATCAGAAGGGAATGCACCCGCTTCCATAATGATTTTATAACGTTGCTTCGTAGGTCTGTAAAAAGAAAGCATCAACAAATGTAAATTCACGGTCAGGGTGTTCATTGCTACCACCTCTGTTTCTTTAGCACCTACCAAAGTCGCCAATGATTTGGTAAAAAAATGATGATAGGAAAACCAAGGCCTTTTAGATTTAAAATGCCCTTCTACACCATATTCAGCCCAGTCATTGAGCTCTTGCACAAAATATTCAATGGCATTTTTAGGTTGCAAACCCAATGAATTGCCACATAAATATATGACATCTTTACCCTGATGCTGCGGAAATAAAAATTTATCACGATAGCTTGACAAAAAATCTGCATCATCTCTTTCTTTAGCATATAACCTGATATTGGTATTCGAAATGTTGGTTTGCATAGGGCTTCCGTTTTATTAAGACTATTTTGAAAGTTTTAAAAATAATTAAAAAAATGAATTACAAAAGAAAAATATCAAAATTCAACTACTGATTCTCATCAAATAGTATAAAATTGAACAAAGAAAAAAGAATAGTGGCAGGGTAGTATACTATTTTAAAAATAAACATTACTTTAGTCTTCTAAATCTAAAACAATGGAAATACGTGCTCCTTTTAACTTACAAAAATGGATTGATGAAAATAAACATTTATTAAAACCACCCGTTGCCAACAAAAACCTTTACCCAGAAGGTACCGATTATATAGTGATGATTGTAGCAGGTCCGAATGCCAGAAAAGATTATCATTTTAATGAAACCGAAGAATTGTTTTATCAACTGGAAGGAAATATCGTAGTTAAAACACAACAAAACGGACAATTGGTAGAAGTACCCCTGGGACCTGGTGATATGTTTTTGTTGCCCCCTAATATTCCACACTCGCCCGGAAGAAGCGAAAATTCAATCGGTCTAGTGATAGAAAGAGTGCGTGCTGGTAAAGGTTTTCAAGATGGCTTACTTTGGTTTTGTGAACAATGCAATCACAAGCTGCATGAAACGTATTTTGAATTATTAAATATAGAAACTGACTTCTTGCCCCGATTTAAAGAATATTACAGTTCAGAAGAATTACGTACTTGCAAAAATTGTGGGCATGTAATGGAGACTGACCCTCGTTTTACTGTTTAGTTTCCAACCTTTTTTGTCATATTTTCGTCTTTTTATTAGAAATTTATTTTTTTTATTAAAAAACTTTTTACCTTTAACAACAATTTAGAACTCACAGAAATTTAAAATTTAGAATATGAAAAAATTATTATTCGCAATTGGTGCTTTTCTTAGTCTGCAGTCAGTGGCGCAAGATGTGCATTTCACACAGTATTTTACTTCACCATTAACCCTTAATCCAGCTAATACTGGTCTGGTTAATTGCGATTGGCGTGTATCAGGCAACTATCGTAGTCAGTGGGGAAGTGTAAACTCTACACCTTATGTTACAGGAACTTTCTCTTATGATATGGCCGTACTTAAAGGCAAACTAAATGGCGATGCTTTAGGTATTGGTGTTTTAGGGTTATATGACAAATCAGGTACAGGTGCTTTACAAAATATCACCGCTGGGTTATCTTTAGCTTATCACAAAAGATTGAGTCAAGACGAAGAAAAACCTCAAAACTTATCAATTGGTATTCAAGGCTCATTAGTACAAAAAAGTATCGACTTTAATAAATTGAAATTTGAAAGTCAATACGATCCTACCACAGGTGGTACACCTTATGCGAGTGGTGAAAACGTAGGGAATGCAGATTTAACTTACCCTGATTTCAATGCTGGTTTAATGTATTCAGGATATGTTACAGAACGTACCAATATGTATGCTGGACTTTCATATTACCATATCACACGCCCGGTAGAAACTTTCTTAAATGGTAATCATAAAATCAATTCTCGTATTACTGCTTCATTAGGTGGATCTTTTCAAATGAATGAAAAATTAGTAACTTACTTAAGTGGTATGTACCAACAACAAGGTAAAGCCTATGAAATTTTAATTGGTGGTGCTGCTGGTTTTGTTATGAACCCAAATCATGAAGATGATGTGGCAAATACTATTTTCTATTTAGGCGCTTGGTATCGTTATGGAGATGCTATTGCACCATACATTGGATTTGAATGGTCAAAAGCTAAATTAGGCGTTTCTTATGATGTAAACCTTTCAGGATTTACACCTGCAACCAAAGGTAATGGTGCATTGGAAATTTCATTGATTTACAATGGTTGCATCATCAAAAATGAAACCAGAACTTACAACTTTGCTTGTCCTCGTTTCTAATTTTATATTATATACAACTTCGAAAGGGCTACTTAGGTAGTCCTTTTTTTATGAACTACATACACTCATTATACACTGAGCAATTAGTTTTACCAACAAATATCATTTATGCAAACTGAATTTACTTTAAAATTTGACGCTGAATATAAAAAGCTCAATGATAAACAACGCGAAGCAGTTGATACTATCTACGGTCCTGTATTAGTAGTAGCTGGTCCTGGCACTGGCAAAACGCAAATACTTGCATTACGTATAGCCAACTTATTAAAAAGCGATGCACAAATTTCGCCCCAAAATATTTTATGCCTTACCTACACCGAAGAAGGTAAAAAAAATATGCGCGATCGGCTCTTTAAACTCATTGGCGCCGAAACCGCACAATATATTAGTGTTCATACCTATCACTCTTTTTGCAATGAAGTGATACAACAAAATTTGTCGTTATTTGACAAAGAAACATTAGATGCTGCATCTGAACTTGAAAAAATTCAATATATCAAGTCTATTTTACTAAAACTGGATAATAAAAATATTTTATACAATGCCAAGAACCCCAATGCCAACGCCAATTATTTATTGCGGATGTTTTCAAAAATGAAACAAGAAAATTGGACTGCTGAATTTTTATTGGAAAAAACCAATCAACAGATTCACTTTTTAGAAAACGATGAAAGTAGTTTGTCAACAAGAGGTGTTACAAAAGGGCAACTTAAACAAGCAGTGGTCAAAGAAATTGAAAGCTATAAAAAATCGTCAGATGCCATTAAACTCTTTGACGCATATAAACAATTGATGCTTGAAAATCATCGCTACGACTTTGATGATATGATCAATTGGGTGATTGATATGTTTCAACATAACCCTGATATCCTGGCTTCTTATTATGAAAAATATCAGTATTTGCTTGTAGATGAATTTCAAGATACCAACGGTTCGCAAATGAAAATCATCGACTTATTGACTGAATACGATGTATCGCCCAATGTATTTGTTGTAGGGGATGATGATCAATCCATTTTTCGGTTTCAGGGAGCAAGCGTCGAAAATATGAAAGACTTTCAACATAAATACCTTCCCCATGGATTAATTGAAATATGTTTGAAAATCAACTACCGATCTACCCAAGGCATTTTAGATCATGCAAAAAATTTAATAGAAAAAGCAGGGGAGCGATTGGTAAATCATAATCCTGCCCTTGACAAGAACTTAATTTCATACCATACTTCCACAAATCATGAAGATTTTCAACCGCGAATTTTGTCTTTTCATAACCCCCGTTACGAAAAAATATATATCGCTAAGCGGATTCAAACTTTGATCAATCAAGGGGTGAAACCTAAAGAAATTGCCGTGTTGTTTTACGACAACAAATCATGTATTGATATGGGAAGCTATTTGCATCTTTTGAATATTCCCTATTATACCAAAAAAAATTACAATCTTTTTGATGATATACTGGCAAAACAATTATTGCAAATACTCAAATACATCGCTTGTGAGCGAACCAATGCCTATAGTGGAGATAGTTTATTGTTTGAAATATTGCATTATCATTTTTTTCAAATTCCAGCTATAGAAATTGCTAAGGCTGCTATATTATCAAATGACAAATCGAACGAAAATAGAAAAGTAAAATATAGTTTTAGAAGATACTTACAGGAAAATATCAGTATTCAACATCCTACCTTGTTTATTGAAAATGGTCGGGATGCCTTTCAATATGCGGTGACTACTTTGGAGCAATTAATCAATGAATCGCACAATCTATCACTCATACAATTGATGGATACCATAATACAAAAGTGTCATATCATTCAGCATATTTTAAATAGCACTAACAAATTTGAAGAACTGGAAACCCTCACCATATTTTTTGATTTTATAAAAGAAGAAGCTCACCGAAATCCTACGATGGATGTGAATGAACTAACCAACTTGTTAGACATCATGCAGGAAAATGATATTGAACTTCCACGATTTAAACTTTACGGAAATGAGGAAGCTGTGCGATTATTTACAGTGCATGCATCCAAAGGAAGAGAATTTGAATATGTATTTGTTGCCAGTGCAGTCAAGCTGCAGTGGGAAGGACGTAAAACACCCGCCAATATGATAAAAATTCCTGAAAATGTATTTGAAACGGCCAAAAGTAACAAAGACAATGATGAACTCAGACGGATGATGTATGTAGCTTTGACCCGTGCTAAAAAAGAGTTGTTGGTAAGTTATTACAATATTGATTTGCAAGAAAAGGAAATGGAAAAATCCTTGTTTTTATATGAAATTTTCGGCGAAAACTTTGAACCAGAAAAACCAATAATCAGCAATCAAATGTTGTTTGAGTTTGAAACCTTAATACCTCAGGTAGATGAAAAAATAAAAATGGAAGTCATTGAAAAATCATTTATTGAAAAACAATTACAACACTTTGAACTCAATGTCACTGCACTGAATCATTATTTGGCCTGCCCACTTCATTTTTATTTTAATAATATCGTGCGTATCCCATCTGGTTTGCATGAAAATATGTCGTTTGGAAGTGCCATACATAAGGCCCTTGAAAAGTTGTTTGCGACCATGAAGTTGAATGAGCAAGTATTTCCCCCTTTAGAAGAATTTCAGCAATATTTTCTAAACTTTATGCGTAGAAATAGTGAAAAGTTTAGCCCATCTGGTTTTGAAAGAAAAGTGAATTATGGTCTCGATATATTGAAAAATATTTATGAAACCAATATTGATACCTGGCATAAAGTGGTTAATATTGAGTTTAATGCCAAAGCATCATTGGATGGCATACCATTAAAAGGATTTATTGATAAGGTAGAGTATTATGAAAATGAAATCACCTTGGTGGATTATAAAACAGGCGATTATAAAAGTGATTACACAAAGAAAAAATTACTCTCTATGGAAGATGATAAAGAGGATATTGGTGGGGATTATTGGCGCCAAGCGATGTTTTACAAAATTCTCCTGGACAATGATAAAAATAATAAATACAAAGCTACTTGTGCAAAGTATGAATTTTTAGAACCAGATAAAAAGAGCAAAACATTACCAAAGCCTCATATTTTTCATTTTCCTAAAGAGCATATCGATCAGGTAAAAACACAAATTAAAGATACCTGGCAAAAAATACAGCAGCATGAATTTTATGAAGGATGCGGTAAAGAGAAATGTGAATGGTGCAATTTTGCAAAAAGTATTCGTAAGTGATAAGTCCATTATTTTCAAGCCCTCAAATTGACTTTTTGCATTGATTCACCAGACATTGTGTGATTTAGCACTATATTTTATTTCTATTGATTCTTATATTTTTTATATTTGTGTCGAATTATTTTAAACAATCATGAAAAAACTCATTTTTACCCTTTTAATGCTAGCACAGTTAACCAATATTTTTGCCCATGAAAGAAATGGTTTTGTTGAAAAGCAACAGCAACAAGAACGTATAGTAAAATCTGCTTTCGAAACAGGACGCATTACTGAAAATGAGTACGTAAAACTAATGCATCAACAAAAAGTTATAAGAGAAGCCATTGAAACTGCAGATATTGATCATAATTGGACTGCATTTGAACACAATAATGTACTTGCCATGTTGAAACGTGCAGATAAAAAAATACGTAAGTATTCTATTAATACAGAACGATACTAATGACTTGAATGTGTAGTTTGTTTATTTGGTAAACAAATATGGCTGATTTTCTCAAATCAAATGCTGAACCAAACAATTTGACTTATCAAAATAATATTAGTATTAGTTTTTAAACATATTATCTATCGAAAGCTTACATCTTGATCATAGTATTATAGCTTCATGACTTTCAAATGCGCTAATGGTTCTTTATATGCATTCCTTAAGTTGATAAAATAGAGGCCAGATGACCAATGACTAAAATCAATGGATACATTATTTTCATTAAGGTTTTTATAATACACTTGTACACCAAATACATCTAGGACTTGTATGAATACTGGAAAACTGAAAGTGTTTGTTAGCCTGAGGTTTAGTTGCTCTCTTACAGGGTTGTTATATTGTACCCTGATATTATTGCTCATTTCATTGACTAAAGCATTAGCCACGGCTGGTATTTTTACATATTGAATGGTATCCCTGCATTTTCCTTGCGATAAATTGCTATCAACAATATTTGTGATATAATACTTACCACTATCAATCAGGTTAATATGTACACTATCTGTAATCAGTGAATAGGATTGCGATAAAGTATCGTTTTTATATAAATCAAATTGGTAAAGTCCTGAACGGCAAAATTTGACTGTAGTAACCAGGGTATCTACAAGAGTTGTATCACTAATTTCAAAATGTGCTAAGGGGATGGCTAAATTGCGTTGAATAAAAGTATCAATATTTACACAAGGCGGGAATGTATGATCGTAAAAATCGTAGAAATAGCTACAATTGTTTAATGGTCCAAAATAGTTTTGGGTATAATGAAAATCATGTTCAGGATCCATAGTGGGGACAGGGTCATTTTCACCCCAGGTAAAAAGATAGTTGGTAGCAGAGTAAGTAATTTTGTCTTTTACTTTCACCCGATTAAAGGTATCTAATAAATAATCAAATCGTGAACGTAAAAAATCATTTTCAATAGTATTCGTATCTAAATCAATGGAATATCCGCCCGAGATGAGTGCTGCATCGGGTTGTTCGTACATGGTAGCTAATAAAGTAGAATACCCCCCCTCAGACAAACCCAAAATAAACACTTTATCGTAATTTGTTTTCAAATATTTGAGCATAGCAATTATTTCTACCAAATAGTTGATCCCATAACGAGTATTGGCAGAAATTAAATAATAAAGCAGATAATCCTCATTCATCCTATATCCATTCCAATGAAAAGCCCTAGCTTCATGATTTGGTTTTATAAAGGTATACACATCACCATATTGCAAACAATGATTCTTCATAAAGCATAATTGATTATGATAGCCAATCCCTTTTTCTATATCAAGCGACTGATTTTGACCATTGCCAGGAATGATATAAAATGCATTTTTACAATCTGTTTGGTTTGTGTCTTTGGTTCTATAGGCATACGAATTAGCCGTTCGGTTAGAAAGGGAAAAAGGCAAATACACCAAGGGGTCTGACTGCGATAACATTGATGGGTACATATTAAAAGTATTATTAATGGTAGTATCTTCCTTTAATTGGGTAGCAATGTTTAAATAGTTCATACTATCTAAATCAAGGGTTTTGAACTTAAAATTAGTATCCATGATTAAATAATGGTTATAAACCGAGCTTACCTGCCCAAATTGATACCAATTGCCAGGGTATATAACAGTATCAATATATCGTTGTTGATTAAAAATATTGTAAAATAAGCTACTGTCTGCTGCATTTAGCTGTGCAAATGTATTTTTACTCATGCAGAGACTGATGCATAAAAAAATGAATATTCTCATATATTATATCTTTATTACGTTTGTATTTTATGAGGTCACAAATTAGAAGATTTATATTTAAAATACGTCTAAGTAGGGCAATTGTTTTTTGTACAAAAAATATTTTTATATATCAAAACTTAAATTTACCTTTGCATTCCAAAAATTATACTTAAAAAACAAACTAACAACTTTTAAACTAAAATAAGATGGCAAAAGAGACCTTCAAAAGGGATAAACCCCACGTAAACATTGGAACTATTGGTCACGTAGATCATGGTAAAACTACTTTAACAGCTGCTATTACAGACGTATTATCTAAAATAGGATTGGCTGAAAAGAAAAACTATGATGATATTGATGGAGCTCCAGAAGAAAAAGAAAGAGGTATTACTATCAATACAGCACACGTAGAATATCAAACTGCTACGCGTCACTACGCACACGTTGACTGTCCAGGTCACGCCGATTATGTTAAAAACATGATTACTGGTGCTGCTCAAATGGATGGTGCTATCTTAGTAGTTGCTGCAACAGATGGTCCTATGCCTCAAACACGTGAACATATCTTGCTTGCTCGTCAAGTAGGTGTACCTAGAATGGTTGTGTTTATGAATAAAGTTGATTTAGTAGATGATCCTGAATTGTTAGAATTAGTAGAAATCGAAATTAGAGATTTATTAAGTTCTTATGGATTTGATGGCGATAACACACCAATTATTCAAGGTTCTGCTACCGGTGCTTTAGCTGGAGATCCTCAGTGGACTGCAAAAGTAACTGAATTAATGCAAGCTGTAGATGATTATATTCCTTTGCCTCCTCGTCCAGTAGATATGGATTTCTTGATGTCAGTGGAGGATGTATTCTCAATCACTGGTCGTGGTACTGTTGCTACAGGTCGTATTGAAAGAGGTGTAATCAAAGTAGGTGAAGAGGTTGAAATCGTAGGTTTTAACGAATCTCCATTGAAATCTGTTTGTACAGGTGTGGAAATGTTCCGTAAGTTACTTGATAGAGGTGAAGCAGGTGATAATGCAGGTATCTTGTTACGTGGTATCGAGAAAAAAGATATCCGTCGTGGTATGGTAATTTGCAAACCTAAATCAATAACACCTCATACTGAATTCAAATGTGAAGTATACGTATTGAGCAAAGAAGAAGGTGGACGTCATACACCATTCTTCCAAAAATATCGCCCTCAGTTTTATTTCCGTACTACTGATATTACTGGTGAAGTAGAATTACCAGCAGGTACTGAAATGGTTATGCCTGGTGATAATGTAAGCTTGACTGTAAAATTGATCGGACCAATAGCTATGGAAAAAGGATTGAAATTCTCTATCCGTGAAGGTGGACGTACAGTGGGTGCAGGTCAGGTAACTGAAATAATCAAATAAAAAGTACTTTGTACAGTTACTAAGTACAAAGACAATTATATTTACAAAGTACTTGAGCATACTGCTTGAGTACTTTGTTTTTTCAAAAAGTTCATTCACAAAAGTTATTTAAACGGGCATGGTGCAATGGTAGCATACGGGTCTCCAAAACCTTTGATCTGAGTTCGAATCTTAGTGCCCGTGCAATTTATTTCATAAAAATTCATATATTTGAATTTTAAAACAACGCAACACAATGAATAAAATATTAAATTATTTTGAACAAGCATACAACGAGCTAATTCATAAAGTAACCTGGCCTACTTGGACAGAACTTCAACAAAGTACCCTCATAACTTTGTTTAGCATCTTATTGCTAACAGCCCTTACCACTTTAATGGATGGTACTTCAAAAGTAGTTTTTGAAAACTTTTATGGTCTTTTTAAATAATAGTACAATAATGGAAGATATTAATATACAAGAACATAATACATCTGAAACCGTTGTGAAGGATAAAGAAACCAAATGGTTTGTATTAAGAGTGTTGAGTGGTAAAGAAAGAAAAATAAAAGAATATCTTGATGTTGAAATTCGCAGATCAGGGTGGGGTAATGTCATTTCTCAGATTCTTTGTCCTATTGAAAAAGTGTTTAAAGTAGTCGGTGGAAAAAAAGTGATGCGCGAAAAAATTCTTTATCCTGGATATATATTGTTAGAAGCAACTACTGGTCGTTTAGCTGATGATATTTTACAGGCAATAAAAAATGTTACAGGTGTTATCCATTTTTTAGGGAAAGACCGTCCAGATGCTTTACGCAAAAGTGAAGTAAACAAAATGTTTGGCAAAATGGATGAAATGGCAGATAGTGGTGTTACCATGTCTGAACCATTTATACTTGGTGAAACCGTTAAAATCATCGATGGACCATTCAATGACTTTAATGGAACCGTTGAAGAAGTAAATGATGATAAAAAGAAATTAAAAGTAATTGTAAAAATATTTGGACGAGCTACACCAGTAGAACTCAATTTTATGCAAGTGGAAAAAGTTTCCTAATATTATTTTATAAATAATGAATATCCCTTAGATTTTTCTAGGGGATTTTTTTTTAGATAAAGTTTAAAGCAAGTGTTTATACCAATGTGAATTTTGGAATCGTTCAATGTTCATTATAATTCCAAATACCCATAAATGATCATCCAATTGTCATTAGCTTAATTGCAAAATATTTTCAATGTTGAATATATTGTGGTTAATAGATATTCCATTTAGGTATAGTTTGTATATCCGATATCTAGAAAGATTTTCGTATAAAAATAGTTCTTGAATGAAAATATATTGATGCAAACAAATATCTTTACTCAATGTTGAAAAAAATACTAATTGCTGTAATTCTTTGTGTTTTTAAAGTTTCCCTAGCACAAGTACAAACATCGCCAAATCGTGAATTTAGAGCTGCATGGGTAGCTACTATCGGGAATATTGATTGGCCCAGTAAACAGGGCTTAGATGCTTCAATACAACAACAAGAATTTATTACGATTATCGAACGATTGAAATCAAATAATATGAACGCAGTCATCGTGCAAATTAGACCAAGTGCCGATGCATTATACCAGTCAACTTATGAAAACTGGAGCCGTTATTTAAGTGGTAAACAAGGCGTTCCTCCTTCTCCGTATTATGACCCTTTGGCATTTATGATAGAAGAATGTCACAAACGTTGTTTAGAATTTCATGCTTGGTTTAATCCATATAGGGCATTGGTTGATGCCAATAAAAATCCCAATACGGCAGAACATATTACTCGACTACACCCGGAATGGTTTTTAAATTATGGAGGAAAGAAATATTTTGATCCAGGTTTACCTGAAGTCAAAGCTTATTTTATAAAAATAGTAATGGATGTTGTCAAACGTTATGATATTGATGCCGTGCATTTTGATGATTACTTTTATCCGTACAGAATTGCAAAAGTGGAGTTTCCTGATTTTAAATCATATGCAATGTATGGTAGTAAGTTCGCCAATAAAGATGATTGGCGGCGTGATAATGTCAATAGACTGATAGAGTCTTTAAGTAAGCAAATTAAACAGGAAAAACCATATGTAAAATTTGGCATTAGCCCATTTGGCGTATGGCGCAATGCATCAAAAGATCCTGAAGGAAGTCAAACCAATGGTGGGCAAACAAACTATGATGATTTATTTGCTGATGTGATCATGTGGCAAAAAAAAGGTTGGATCGATTATTTATTACCACAACTTTATTGGGAAATAGGTCACCGTGCAGTAGATTACCATACCTTGTTGGATTGGTGGGCACAACATGCATACAATAGACATATGTATATCGGACACGGTTTATATAAAATAGGAACTGACCCTAAACTGTGTTGGCGTAGTTTATCAGAAATTACCAATCAAATTAATGCACTTCGTGAAAATAAAAAGGTACATGGAAGCGCGTTTTACAGTGCGAATGCTTTTAAAAAGAATTTTTATGATTTGAATCAAACCATGAAATCCAAATGGTATCCTAACCCCGCTTTGTTGCCACAAATGCCTTGGATAGATCATGAAAAATTACCTACACCCACTCTTTTTGCACAATTTGATCGTGAAGGTCATAGGGTATTGCAATGGAGTTTAGAGGATGGTGCTCAACGCGATTTGCAATTTGCTGTTTATAAAGTGGAAACAAATCAAGAGAATAAACTGCAGAAAAGTATTGTATATATTACCAGAGATACAAAATATGTTGTAGAAAAAGACACTAAAAAATATAAATATGTAGTGACTTCCCTTGATCGTTTACATAATGAAAGTAAGGAGAGCAATGTAGTAGAATAAATATGAATAGACTTTAAACTATCATGCATTTAGTAATTGTTCAATCTGACCATTGCAAATATTTTCAGCAAAGTGATTATGCAATATAGCTGTTTAATTAAAGGTTTGCCATGCTCCTGATTATACTCAATATATTTATTAAGAAGTTTGATAATAGTGATCTAATGCCACTACAAATAGAATTTTAACTTTTAATAAGTTGACAATTTATAACGTATCGTAGGCATTAAGACAGATTCGCTACTAATTTTTATTAATCAATACTACTGTCACTTATATATAAAATCTGTATCGCTAAGTCAATTAATAATATCGATAGGACAGCAATTGAAATTGCTAAAACAAAATGGACGAATCATCCTCAGTTATAAATCTTACTCTTTTAGTATTCTTGAAGTATAAATACCCGATTCGCTTTTTAATGATAAAATATATACACCTGCTACAAGATGATTAGGTAAAGTAATCTCCATTTTAGAATCATTCACTTTTTGTAAATTAATATCAACCAATGCCCCGGTCATACTGTATACTTTTATTTGTTGAATTGCATCTTGATGGGTTACATAAAATGCTTGGTTTTCTCTTACAGGATTAGGATAAATAAGTACTTCAGTATTGATGCTATGGTCCAAAGTTTGCAAAGGAAATAATCCAGGCCATTTATATTTAAACACACCATTTTCGCTATTGGCACCAGGTAATTGATTAATGCAGGTGAGATAAATACCTGTTTCATTATTAGTCCAAATACCATGCAACACTTGCGATGCATTTACATAAGTATCAGGTGAACGCGGATTGGTTTTTAATAAACCATTGATACCAAATAAATTATTTTTAATTCCATTGGCATTAAAGTTCATAAACTCTATTTTCTGGTCTGCAAATTGTGCACCATAAGGTCTGTAATAGGATAAAAGAAAACTATGATCACTCTTAAATATAAGAATGGGGTATTGTGAACTCAAATAAGAAAAAGTCATAATACCTGCATTTCCAAAATTAGCCAATGGACTTCCTGTATTACTTGATTTAACGCCATGTAATTCTGTAGAGTCTGTACCACCTTGACCCATACCCCAATACCGAAGTATTGAATAAAATACACAAGATCCATCACTCAATACTTGTGCATTGGTCAAATCATTGGTTGGTACTTCAAATGGCACTGTATGTATACTTCTACCATTGGTTCCATAGGTATTGTCCCATTGACCATCGCTCAATATTTTAAAACTAAAATAACCATGATCAAAGTTATGCATTGCACCGCCTACAATTACACGACCATCAGGCATTACACGCAAATCATGAATGGTAGCTAGAGGTGATTGGGTTGTACCTTGTTTAAGTATACTTGAGCTTTCTTGTATAAACCCAGTATTATTATTAAATGAAATTGATTTGCTGCCATTGTCAGAATATTTACTCAAACACCATTTGCCAAATCCAAGAGGGCAGGTTGCATGACCAGTTTCAACAACCCAGCTGCCAACATAGATTTCATTTTTACCTTCGCTTTTATCAATGCCCATGGCTTGTGGGTGGTATTCAAATCCTGTTACTGGTTTGTCAATCACATATCCATTCATATTGAAGGTATTATCTACAGAGCCATCAGCATTAAATCTAACTAGTAAAATGGCTGATTTTGTTGAATCAAATGTAATTGGTGAACTAATAGTATGTTCAGCCAAAACAATGATTTTACCATTCTCAAGAGTATCAATATCTTTAATGATATATACATAGCCAGGTTGTGCATCTAATTGTGGATTTGTAGCTTCTCCATTCAAGCCAAAAGATAAAACAGGTGTTCCCGCAGCGCTATATTTCCATAATTTAAATTTGTTGCTTGCTCCCCCACAACCAACAGTTAATATACTGCCATCACTCAGTTCTTTAATTCTTGTGGCATATTTTGAACCTCCTGCTGGTGTACTTGTTATAAAATAACCATCTTGTGAAAAACTGGAATCCGAAACTAATTGACCAAAACTTTGGCTATTAAAGAAAATGAGAAGTAGGGTAGAAAGTAAAGTTGATTTTATATGCATAATGAAATTATATATTTTATAAGACGTGTAAATATATGTAAAAGTTAGGTTATAGGTTTTGAAAAAATGGATTGATAAATTCCAAAGTACTTATGATATTTTTATTGAATTTCTAATTCTTCATTACGAGAATCACTAAAAAGTTAAATGGAAAAATGCTTAGGAATAATGATATTATACGCAAATCTGTTTTATTATATATATTAATTTATATAATATGTTATTATTTTAAATTGGCATGACATTTGTCATGAACTTGTAAAATAAGGTATAAATGTTAAAATATTTAAT